>ULXJ01028607.1_pt1 | contig 18048 bp, 20 predicted proteins | sample 1960981 | NCBI WGS metagenome assembly ULXJ01 (sample SAMEA4835830, study PRJEB28245) | human gut metagenome | biome: gut microbiome; material: fecal sample | place: Denmark | collected 2008 | reverse complement strand
TCCGTAGTCAGCTACTCTATTCAGTTGAGCTACGCGGCCATGTCCTTTTTGTTTGACGGGTGCAAAGGTATGGAGTTTGTATGAAACTTCCAAATATTTCTGCGATTTTTTCAATAAAAATTATTCCATAAACCGGCTTCCAAATATCTGCCAGCCCAATGTGAGGCCCAAATTCCAGTTCTTACTCGGTGAACTATAATGATTTAGATAGGCGCATATCGAGCCGAAAGGAAGTTTGACAACCAGGTCTAATTCTCCCATATATTCGAACTGTGAAAACACTTTTCCGTAGCTTGCCTTGTTACTTTCTTCGCGAATGGGGAAAATCGGTGCGAATCCATACATGCCCAATCTTACTTGTAGCACACTGTTGAACATGTAAATCGGACATACACCTGCTCCCACAAACTGGTTGGCCCGAAATGCTTCGTTGTAGGTGATTCTGCTGTGAGCCGTAGGCGCAAATTCTCCGGCCTGCATCATGGTAGCCCGATAATTGTGGCTGAAGTTGCGCGAGGAATAATAGGCCTTCAGGTAGGTACCTAATGAGAAATGCGGATTCAGTATATGATATTTCTCCAGTTCATAGGCAATTTGCAGCCATGACTGGATGTATTTGTAGTTTTCGGTGTAAGCCGGGTCTTCATTTCCTGGATAGTATCGTTCTACACCTGTGTAGATGTGTGCGGCAAGTCGTTCGCGGCGTCCTGAGGTGGCAAATTGCCGGCTGTTGAGTGTATTTCCGTCTAATGCGACAGAACCTCCGAAAATGGAATATTTGCTGACATCACGTATATCTGAAGTAAAATCGATGACGTTGGTCTGGAAATACTGGTCCTCCAGTTGGCCTACTCCGATACCAAATTCGGCTTTCTGGCGGCTCAGGAAAGGCATGGAGACAAATAGCTTCACAAACTCTTCTTTTTGCTTGTTGAAAATGGGAGTATTTCCTTTGCTCAAGAGTTTTTCCTGCTTCAGGTAGTCGAACGTAGACAAGGAAGCCACCAGCCGGTATGAGGTCGGCAGACGGGTTGGCAAATCAATGCGGCCCGCAAGTTGCAGGTTATTGTAGATTTGTCCTAACTGTCCGTCCAGCGAGAACTCCTTGGAGAAGTTGTTCAGGTTGTGATAAGTGGCTCCTACATACACCTGATTTGCTCCGTTTGAGCCTACGTTACCTCCTACTCTCAGCGAGAGGTCATCCTTCATACGTACCTTCAAATCCAGGTTAAAATCGTTTTCGTAGGGATTGTAGACTGCATGAGGAATAATTTCGGAGATCATGTTGTCAGACGACATCAGGCGGAAATATCCCTTCCGAAGCTCTTCCAGGGAGAATGTCCCGTCTTCTTCGCTATGAAACTCCTTACGGATGTATTTTTTCTGCTGGTCGTTTGCTCCGTGTATGATGATATTGCGGAAACGGAATTCAGGCATTTTCTTTTTGAAAGCCATGCGTCCCTTTTCCAGCAGACGATAGTCCATACGACGGGGAATCCGGTTCTTGATGGAATCCATCAGTTCCATAGTGCGTTCATAGCCGATGTCGTGAAGCTCGTCAAAACGATTGAAGTCCATCAGGCTCACATCATCGTATTTAAAGGTCATGAGAATACCTGTAGAATCAGGCACGGAATAGTCCGTTTTCTGCATGATCATGCTTTCCAGCTGTCCGATAATGTCTCCTTCCTGCGGCTTCCCCGGATTAGAACTTACCACGCTGCCGATAATAATGTCCGGATGAAAGTTCTCCGTCATTACATTGACCGGGAAATTATTATATATCCCTCCGTCATACGCCAGCACGGAATCAATTTCAATGGGCTTGAACATTCCCGGAAAACTCATGGAGGCACGTACGGCGTCTCCCAAATCACCTTCCTTGAAAATAATCGGACGCTTGTTGTATACATCAGAAGCCACGCAGCGGAACGGCACGAACAGCCTGTCAAAATTCCCCCGGCAGAGCGCCGTGGCCTGCCCGAACAACTCTACGAACGCTAAATTCATCTGTAGCGGGTCGACCACGCTGGAAGGCAGAAACTGTGTCTTTACCTTATGTAGCGGGTTTTTCAATGACACGCGGATATTGATAAATTCCGGTGTGGGTGGATTCCGTTTGAAATAATAGATGTATTTTTCCTGTATCCCTCCGGAATACCATCGCTTGAAATCTTCCGATTTGATAAGCTTTTCCATGTCGTCCGGCGAATAGCCCATGGCATAGAGCGAGCCGATGATGGCTCCCATGGACGTACCCGTGATATAGTCGATGGGAATGTTGTTCTCCTCCAGTGCACGGATGATACCGATGTGCGTAAGGCCCTTGGCTCCGCCCCCACTGAGCACCAGTCCCACTTTCTGGGCCGACACGGTGGAGAAAAACAGACAAAAAAGGATTGCTAAAATGCGGTGTATATATCTCATATATAAATTGTCTAAGTTGTTGTACCCCAAATATAGTGATAAAAATAGACTGGGCACGCGAAATCTCATTTTTTTTCCAACTTCACGGATTATTTCAAAATCTTTTCAGAATCGTGTCAGACCTTTGTCACAACCAAAAGAAAAAAGAACATTGATTTATGAAGAAAATTGTATTTTGGGCCATGATGACACTGGGTGTTGTCAGCCTGCAGAGCTGTGATAAAGACGATGACGACCGTTTGCAAGTATCGGCAAACCTGCAAGAAGCTTTTGATACCCGATATCCGAATGTATCGAGAGTGGACTGGGAACAGAAAGGTCAGTTTTATGAAGCTGAATTCGTGGATAACGGATATGAGAACAAGGCATGGTTTACTCCCGACGGCGCATGGGTAATGACAGAATATGACTTACGTTTCACACAATTACCGCAAGCTGTACAAGATGCTTTCAAGGCGGGTGCATACGCTTCGTGGAAAGTGGATGATGTGGATAAGATTGAGAAAACCGACGGCAGTGTGACTTACGTGATAGAAGTAGAATCGGGCGAAAAGGAATACGAGCTTACTTATCTGGAAGACGGTACACTGATTCGTGAGGATACTGAATGGGGAGAACATACTCCGGTAACTCCCGGACAGACATCGGAGGTGAAGGAGCTGGTAAAGACAAAATATCCTCAGGCTGTGATTCTGGACATTGAAGAAGAAAAAGGAGGTATCGAAGTGGAAATTAGCGACGGTGGCCGTCAGAAAGAAGTGTACTACAAACTGGCTGATGGAGTTCTTTCCTGGATGCATACTACATACGAGATAGAAGAGCGCGAATACAGTACCCTTCCCGAAGGCGTACGTCAAGCTTTGGCCGATTTGTCAGGAAGCGGAATGGAGGTCGACGATGTGGATTTCTTTGAAACAGAAACCGGAAATTACTACCGTATAGAAGTGGAAGACCGTGGGGCCGACAAGTACGTTTACGTGGCAGAAAATGGGGAGATGCTTCAGATGAAACTTAAAAATTATGCTTAAAAACATAAAATATTAGACTTTTCTGAACTTTTTAGGGAAATAAACCGTATATTTGCAACGGATTTCCCAGATTCACGTGGCCGGGCAGTCCTGCTGTTCCGGCCACAGAAGTAATGTTCCGGGCAGGAAATCACTGTAAGGACACAGTACCGGATAGTATTAACTAAAATCAAATTACATGCTTAAAAATGTAAAGTGGTTTTTTGTTGTATTAGTATTCAGTTCCTTCATTTCTCTGTCATTTGACAAGAGAAAGACTCCCACCGAGAAACTTCCGCTTGGGGCGCAGGCTCCGGAGTTAGTGCTCGGAAAAGAAAAGCAGCCGCTCAGCCTGCAAGCCGCAAAAGGCAATTACATCCTGCTGAGCTTTTGGGCCAGTTACGACGCCGCATCGCGTACACGCAATGCCAGACTGCACAATGTGGTTTCGGACGACGCCCGTGTTGAGATGATTTCCATTTCATTCGACCGCTACCAGTCGGTATTCAACGCTGCGGTTCGCCAGGACGGTATCAGCGATAACGTCTATCAGGAAATGGAAGGTGAAAATTCGGAGATATTCAAGTCGTACGACCTGAAGCACGGATTCATCAATTACCTGGTGAACGACCGTGGAGCCATTGTGGCAAAGAATGTAACTCCCTCCGAACTGGCATCGCTTCTGCATCAGGCAGAAAATTGATGCCCGCCCTTTGAAGAAGATGACTTTGGATACAACAAAAAGCAAAGAGATTTCAAATCAGACAGGTTCTGTACAGATTTGAAATCTCTTTTTTTATGCGGTCACGGCAGGACTCTGCCGTGATTTCTTTAGCATTTTATTTTCAGCTCATCCAGTATGCGGCGCATCTGCTCGTAAGTAGTGATGCGGGTAGGAACCAGCGGCAAGCGCAGACGGTTCTCAATCATTCCCATCATGCTGAGCATGGCTTTCACTCCGGCAGGGTTACCGTCGACAAACAGCAGCTTGAACAGCTCCGTAAACTGGTGATGGATGGTCAGCGCATTGTTGTAGTCGCCGGCCAGTGCCAGACGTGTCATGCGGCTGAACTCACGCGGAAAGGCATTTCCGATAACGGAGATAACGCCCACGGCTCCCAAGGTAATCAGCGGGAAGGTAATACCGTCGTCGCCCGAGATTACGTCGAAATTCTCCGGTTTGTTCTTGATGATATCGTCCATCTGTGTAATGTTGCCCGATGCTTCCTTGATAGCCACGATGTTCTTGAAGTCGCGTGCCAGACGCAAGGTTGTTTCGGCCGTCATGTTCACACCGGTACGTCCCGGCACATTGTAAAGCACTACCGGAAGATCTGTAGCTTCGGCAATGGCCTTGTAGTGCTGGTAAATGCCTTCCTGTGAAGGTTTATTATAATAAGGAACGGCCACCAGTACGGCATCCACTCCTGTGAAGTCCTCATTTTTCAGCGTGTTGAGCACCGTCTGCGTGCAGTTGCTGCTGATGCCCAGCAAAATTGGCACACGACCGTTGACGCGTTCTATCACCACTTTCTTGATTTGTCTTTTTTCTTCCTCAGTCAGTGTCGGTGTTTCCGCAGTGGTACCCAGTACACAGAGAAAATCCACCCCATTTTGTACCTGATATTCAACGAGTCGTACCAGCGCGTTATAATCCACGCTACCGTCGCTCTTGAAGGGAGTAATCAGAGCTACCCCCATTCCTTTCAGTCTTCTTACTATCATAAATGAAATATAATCACTTTAACAAGTGTACAAAAGTACGAATATTTTCAATTTAACCTATAGATTTAATCGTTTTTTTGCCTTTTATAAATAATTTGTAAAGGACTGGCACTTTATTCGCCGATCATTCCGAGAAACTCTTCTTCATTTACGATGCGGATGCCCAGTTTTTCTGCTTTTTCCAGCTTGCTGGGGCCCATGTTCTCTCCGGCCAGAATGAAGCTTGTTTTCTTGGAGATGCTGCCCACGTTCTTTCCGCCATGCTTTTCGATAAGTGCCTTGTATTCGTCGCGCGAGTGGCGGGCAAATACGCCGCTGATGACGATGGACTGGCCTTGCAGCTTGTCGGTCTGTCCGGCTGTCTCTTCCTCACTGATGGCCATCTGCACTCCGGCTTCACGCAGGCGTTCGATGAGCTGGAGATTCTTCTCGCTGTGGAAATAACGCAGGATACTCTGTGCAATCTTTTCGCCGATTTCGTCCACGTGAATCAGGTCGTCCAGCGTAGCCGATTTCAGGTCGTCGATGGAGCGGAACGCACGTGCCACTTTCTTGGCCACGGTTTCGCCCACAAAGCGGATGCCCAGTGCAAAGATGACACGCTCGTAGGGAACGGTCTTCGATTTCTCTACTCCCTGTATGATGTTCTCGGCCGATTTTTCTCCCATGCGGTTCAGGCGGCAGATGTCCGCAGCTTGCAGCGTGTAGAGGTCGGCCACATCGTGAATCAGTCCCTCCTGATAGAACTGGTCGACGGTTTCCGGTCCCAGTCCTTCGATGTTCATGGCACGACGGCTGATGAAATGCTCGATGCGGCCCTTTATCTGTGTAGGGCAACCGTCTTCGTTCGTGCAGTAATGTGCGGCTTCGTCCTCGTAGCGTACCAGTCGGCTGCCGCATTCCGGACAGTGTGTGATGAAAGTCACCTTCTCGCTTCCTTCCGGACGTGCGTCCTTGTCCACTCCCGTAATTTTCGGAATGATTTCGCCGCCCTTTTCCACGTACACCATATCGCCCAGATGCAGGTCGAGCGACTCGATGATGTCGGCATTGTGGAGAGAAGCACGTTTCACCACCGTACCCGAAAGCTGAACCGGTTCCAGATTGGCTACGGGGGTTACTGCTCCTGTACGTCCCACCTGATACGTCACCTTCAGCAGTTTGGTGCAAGCCTGTTCCGCCTGAAATTTATAAGCGATGGCCCAGCGCGGCGACTTGGCCGTGAAACCCAGGTTGCGCTGCTGGCGCTGTGAGTTTACCTTCAGCACAATGCCGTCGGTAGCCACCGGCAGGTTTTTGCGCTCCAAGTCCCAGTAGTTGATAAAGTCGAATACCTCTTCCAGCGTACGGGCCTTGCGCATGTGCGACGACACCTTGAAACCCCAGCGTGCCGCTTCCTGCAAATTCTCATAATGCCCGTCGTGCGGCAGTTCCTCGCCCAACAGATAATATAGGTAGGCATCCAGCTTGCGCGAAGCTACTACTGCCGAGTTCTGCGACTTGAGCGTACCCGAAGCCGCATTGCGTGGGTTGGCAAAAAGCGGTTCCTCACGCTGCTCACGTTCGCGGTTCAGTTCCTCGAACACCGTCCACGGCATCAGAATCTCACCCCGGATTTCAAACCGGCGGGGATAGCCTTCGCCCGACAGGCGCAGCGGAATGGAACGGATAGTCTTCACGTTGTCCGTCACGTCGTCGCCCCGTACACCGTCACCACGCGTCACCGCCTGCACCAGTCGTCCGTCTTCGTAAGTCAGCGAGATGGACGTACCGTCAAACTTCAGCTCGCAGCAGATTTCGAAGTCCTCGTTCAGTGCCTTCCGCACACGTTCGTAGAACTCCCGTACCTCTGTCTCGGAATACGTGTTGCCCAGTGAGAGCATGGGATACCTGTGTTCCACCTGACGGAACTCCTTGTTCAGGTCGCTGCCCACGCGCACGCTCGGCGAGTTCTCGTCGTAGTGTTCGGGGTGTTTCGCCTCCAAATCCTGCAGCTCGCGCATGAGCCGGTCGAATTCCTGGTCGCTGATGGTTGGTGCATTGAGAATGTAGTAGTTATGATTATGCGTGTGTAACTCTTCACGCAGCTGGTCGATTCTTTCTATTTCTGTCATGACATTAAAGCGTAATGTTTCATGCAAAAGTAGCAAAAATATTCGTACTTTTGCAAAAAACAATCGCAGACAAATGAGAATAGACATTATAACCGTATTGCCGGAAATGATTGAAGGATTCTTCAATTACTCCATCATGAGCCGTGCTCAGAAGAAAGGAATTGCCGAGATTCACATTCATAACCTGCGCGATTATGCGTACGACCGTTACCGTAAGGTGGACGATTATCCGTTCGGGGGATGTGCCGGTATGGTGATGAAGATTGAGCCGATTGACCGGTGTATCTCCGCACTGAAGGCGGAACGTCATTACGACGAGGTGATTTTCACGACGCCCGATGGCGAGCAGTTCAACCAGAAGATGGCCAACACGCTGTCGCTGTCGCAGAACCTGATTATTCTGTGCGGACACTTCAAGGGCATCGACTACCGCATCCGCGAGCATTTCATCACGAAGGAAATCAGTATCGGCGACTATGTGCTGACGGGCGGCGAGCTGGCGGCAGCGGTGATTGCCGATTCGATTGTCCGCATCATTCCGGGAGTGATTTCCGATGAGCAGTCGGCTTTGTCCGATTCATTCCAGGACAACCTGCTGGCTCCTCCGGTGTACACGCGTCCGGCAGAATACAATGGCTGGAAGGTGCCCGACATTTTGCTGTCCGGCCATGAAGCGAAGATTCGTGAATGGGAGTTCCAGCAGTCGCTTGAACGGACCCAGCGTTTGCGTCCGGATTTGCTGGAAGGGAAATAAAATAAAGTATTTGATATTTCGGACGTAATGTACAGGAGAGTGCATTACGTCCGAAATGCTTATATGCATGCCGGAAAGTCTTATTCCATCTTTTTTTTGTTTTAGGTCTTTTGACGTGAATAGCACGAATTGTTGCCTTTTTCTTTCTTGTGTTTATTCTTCTATTGCAGGATAATTTATATCTAATTTATTCTTTATAAAGAGAATAGAATGGTTATCGAGGGGAATTATGAAGAATGTTTCATATATTTGTATATGAACATTGTTTTACGATATCGTTAGTGAGAAACCTGGAAAGTAATGTATTAACCTATCTAAATAAGTATGGAAAAGAAAGAATTGGAAAAGCTCCTCATATTGGCGAGTATGCCTGGCTTAATGTTATGTACCCATGTGTCACGGAAACAGAAGTTTGCGATTTGGAGAAGAGATTGGGAGTCGCTATACCTAAAGTTTACAAGGATTTTCTGATGAATGTATCCAATGGCTTTGATATAATGAATTGCACATTGGCATTGCATGGTTGCAGGACATCCTATGACAGAAGCGATTTGGATTCATGGTATCTTTTGGGTACTTATGAATATGACGGCTCAAAACTCTATCTCAATACGTTGGATGATAAGATATACTATTGTGACCGTTACGACGCAACTCCTTTGAAATCATGGGATTCGTTATCGGACATGATTACTTCCGAGATAGAAAGGATATTTGGTCTGTTTGATGCGGATGGGCATTGTATCGATGAAGATGTTCCTACAACGCCGGTCGTAATATAGATGAAGGTTTATTAGCTCAAAAATTATGATTACTACTTCTGAAAAATAGTAAATGATTTGGCTCAACTTGATTTTTTCTTTGGGTATAAATTCAGAAAAAGAGACTATTCTCTTTTCTTCAAAACAAAAGGTGGAAAACAGTTTATTGAGTTAGACCATTGGAGAGACAGAGGCACATCGTCTCATATATCCTGCCTATGGTGTAAGGTTTGATATTCTCCATAAATGGTTTGAAAAATTCAGGCTGTACAAATTATTATGACCGTTTTGAAGATATTTTCATTATTTAGAATATAAAGAAATATGAAAAGACTCACTCATGAAAATAGAACTTTGAGATTAGTAGCTATATTAATACTCTTTTGGGAGTTTCATGTAGCAATCATCCATATGATATGGTTTTTGGAAAAACTTTATAGTATATGCAATATAATGGAGGAAGAGTGAAAATCATGAAAATATGGTAATAGTAGAATTCATAGTTAATTTCATAGTTGATGTAATAGCAAATGACTTTGGGGCATTATTAAGATTTTTATATTCCAGATATGTTCTGAGGAAGAATGTCAGGTATTCAAATTTCACGGCAGGAACTACACTTAGAACAAAAAGGGATAAAACATTGTATAATGAGAATTATGACAAGAATAATAGATGGTGTGCCGGTTTTCTCATAATATTAGCAGTTATTTTGGGAATAAGTCTTTCTTAATATGCTATGATTATAATAGTTGGATGTCGTGATTTACTCAAAAAAATAAGAAAATGAAACGTGTTACAAATAAGGAACTTATAAGTGTCATATTGGTAAATATTGGCCTATTAGTAGTTGCTGTCTTTATGTGGCTCATATACGACCGTAGACAAACGATAATCAAAAGTGAGGAACCAATACAAAATTATTCGGTACTGGAAGTTTATTGCCAAACCAGAAGAAATTCATCATCCATACTCATAGAGTTCAATGGTAAGCAATATTATGTAGCAGTTGCCAGAGATAAATGCATACAGTTTGATCCACAAAAAATAAAACTCTTTTATGACAAAGAAAGAGATAAAGTTTATGAAGAAAGTGGGGCGGTGGTAAGACATTTAGTACCTAATTTCATTCTATATTTATGCTCATGTATATGGTTATTTGTCGTAATAAAAAAAAGACTTAGTAGTTGACTACATATTAGACTTTAACGACTTCAACTATGAGACTGTCATCGATAAACTCAACATATGACGTGGCCGATGGTGTTCGAAAGAGAATTATCCTGCTAGTGGAGGGCAACGTTTACCTACGAAGCGCATGGTTACATGACAAGCAAGCAGGTGGTAAGCGGAAGAATTATACATAAATACCAAGAAAACCGGAAATGTTGCATAAGTATTTGCCTGGTCATGGCAAAAAGATCGGTGAAGAAGGTTTCGATTTAGGAACTGATAATTGGAACAAGGTCGAAGACTCAAAGTATCAAAAGCCGAAAAAATCACCGATAAGGTAATAGAAGAAAAAGAATCTAATAATACAAATGAAAGTATATAATGAGAACAATGGAACCGGTACCTCTATGGGGTATAATATTTATTAATTGCATGACAATCTTGAGCAGTATATGGATACTTATACGCCTATACAGAAACAGGAGCAAAAGAAGTGCTTCATTTTATATATATGGAATAGCTTCATTGATAGGACTGTTCTTAGGTGTGATAAGTTTCTTTTATCACATCTGTCATGCACTTTGTGCAATAATAATTGGTCTCTTTTTATTTATTGATACATTCAAATACAAGAAGACTATATCAAAATTGTCGTATGCATCATATCCATCAGTTATTAAAGGATATGGTGGTGGCATTGTTTTTATGTTCTATGGTACAATGATAATATTATTGTATTACAATATAATATGACACTTATTATAAGGGAAATTTTACACTATTAAGACAAGTTATATTTAACCAATAAATTTTAGTTTTATGAATGCAACGAATTTTGTGAAGACTTTTATAGAAATCACACCAACCAAGAAAGATTATCAAGAGAAAGCTCCTGATTTAGATAGTTTTATTGATATATTCATCAATAACCATAAAATTGGGAAGAAGAATGTTTATACGGATATTCCAGAAAAAGATGCCATTCTTGATTTGATTTATAATTATGACGTATCAAGCCTTGAGATTCAAATCTTTAAATTTAACAAGGAAGACAATGTAACAGAAAATGATAAATTCATTTTTGTCGGTTGGGCAGAAGCTTTTCCCTTTGCCATATCCAAACAAACAGGTGAAATTGTTGAAACTGATTGGGGAACTCCCGATTATATAGTAAACTATCTGGCAAAAGACCAGGAAGCTTTTCTGGAAGCTTTGATTGAACTTGAAAAGTTAGATCAAAAGAGACTTTTCGACTCTATTACAGACGAAGAAGAGGATGAGTTTGCAAAGAAAATACAATCGATAATAGGCGGTGAAAAGTATCAGCTGTATCAATAGTGGAAAACGTTTTTGACAACTATATTTTGTATGATACATTTGGAGTTATAGACAAAGTGGTTATCGTCTTATCAAACACAATTGAATCAAATCCCGGACATTTATAATAGCGAGTCTGTTAACGTTCGTATGTGGGCTGCCACATATATTTTGCCTATTTGCGAATGTAATGCTATGCAAATATTGCAAGTTATTGCAAATGGCAATAACATTCTGTTGCGGTTGGTCGCCTTGTAATATTTGGAAACTCTCGAATTAGAATATAATCTGACTAGTTTTTTATATTTCATTTTGCTTATTCAAATAAAAACCGTACCTTTGCATTGTAATGCTTGGTAAAGCCTCTGTTATCAAAACACGTAACCAAGTTAAGGATATACCCGTTCATCAAGAACGGGTTTTTTCGTTTATAACTATCCCATCTGTTTTACCCTACAAAAATAGCGAAAAAAGAAGGTCATGGAAAGTACTTCAGACCATTTTTAATATCAAGAAGTATAAAATCTCTTTTAGGGATACCACCAATTTACTACAGATGTTATGATAAGATTACGGCTCTTTCCCTCTCAAAAAAACGCAAGTGCGTTTCATTTAAAACGCCTTTACGTTTTAGGTAAAACGCACTTGCGTTTAAAAGAAAACGTCCTTGCGTTTTGTGACGAACGCAAGGACGTTTTCTTATGCCTGTTTTTGGGCCTTGAAAAGCCTTGTTTTCAGACTTCCAGTGCACCGATGATGTCGCGTACGGAACTGTATCCGTGACGGTCCAGATAGTCGTTGATGCCTTCGGCCACTTTCACGGTGATGGCCGGATCGATGAAGTTGGCTGTGCCAATCTGGATGGCAGTAGCACCTGCCAGCAGGAATTCCACGGCATCCTTCCAGTTCATGATACCACCCAGACCTACTACCGGAATGTTTACGGCCTTAGCTACCTGCCATACCATGCGCAGGGCGATGGGTTTCACGGCAGCACCACTCATACCTCCGGTCACGGTCGACAGGATGGGGCGACGCTTTTCTGCATCGATAGCCATACCCAGCAGGGTGTTGATGAGTGACACGCTGTCGGCTCCGGCACCTTCTACGGCACGGGCAATCTCGGTGATGTCTGTCACGTTGGGCGACAGTTTCACAATCAATGTCTTCTTGTAGACTTTACGCACGGCGCTCACCACTTCGGCAGCTCCGTGAGCCGTTACACCGAAAGCCATACCTCCCTGCTTTACGTTCGGGCAGGAAATGTTCAGCTCGATGGCCGGGATGTTTTCCAGTTCGTTGATGATGGAAGCCGTCTCCGCATAGTCTTCCACCTGTGAGCCGGACACGTTTACAATCATGTTCGTACGGATGTCCTTAATCTGCGGATAGATATGGTCCACGAAATAATGCACGCCTTTGTTCTGCAAACCCACGGCATTGAGCATACCCATGGGTGTTTCGGCCATACGCGGGTAAGGGTTTCCTTCACGGTGGTGAAGTGTGGTTCCCTTCACGATGATACCTCCGATTTTCTCCAGGTCCACGAAGTCCTGAAACTCCAGTCCATATCCGAATGTACCCGATGCGGTCATGACCGGGTTCGACAAGTTCAATTTACCGATGTTTACGCTTAAATCTGCCATAATAGTTTCTTTATATTAAATACCGGACCTTCTTTACATACGCACACATGTCCCTCGTCTGTCTTTTCCACGCAGCAGAGGCAGGCTCCGACGCCGCAGGCCATGGTGTTTTCCAGTGACACCTCGCATTCGATGCCTTCTGCCTTGGCATACTTGGCCACTGCCATCATCATGGGTTTCGGACCGCAGGTGTAAATCATGTCAAACTTCTGTGCTTTCAGTACGCTGTGCATGGTGACGTATCCCTTTTCGCCCATGCTGCCGTCTTCGGTGGTGGTGTACACGTCGCCGAGGGCTTCAAACTGTTCCAGCTGGAGCAGGTCGTTCTTTGAGCGGGCACCCAGCAGGAAGGTGGGTTTGCATCCTTGTTTCAGGAGCGCTTCACCCAGGTAGAGCATGGGAGCCGTACCTACACCGCCGCCCACGAGCAGCACCTTGGTATCGGCAGAAGCCGGCATGGTGAATCCGTTGCCCAGCGGGAGCACTACGTTTACTGTATCGCCTTTCTGTACAGTAGCCAGTTTACGGGTACCGTCGCCCACGAGCTGGACGAGGAACCATACTTCGTTTTTCTCTCTATCTACGTAGTTGATGGAAATGGGGCGACGCAGGAAGGTAGTCGGCGAACCGTCCACCCGGATTTCGGCAAACTGTCCCGGAAGCATTTCGGGCAAGGGAGCCTCTTGCGTCAGCTTGATGAGAACGTAGTTCGCGTGCAGGCGAGTGTTCTCGGTGACTGTCAAATCTAAGATGTATTTCTTCATATAAAAAAGGTAAATTCGTTTCTTTCACGCAAAGATACGAATTTACCTTTTATATGCCTAACACCTTGGCGGGTGCTTTTGTTGTTCGGCGACTTATTTTTCGGGTTTGAACACCTCGTATGTGCCGTTGTCGAAGAAAATACGTATTTCGGTAATCTTCGGATGCGGCTTTTCGATGTACTTAACTTCCTCTCTGATAATCTCTTTTGGCGGATAAACCACGGTAGGAACCTCGTTCTCCTTGCGAAAATCGGAGTGAGCCGGCTCTTCGGTCGTGTTTTTCGGATTCTCGAGCGGTTGTGAGAACAAGTCCATGCCTGTTACGGCGGGAGCACTTTCTTCCATTTCGCCTTCACCGTAGAGCAGCCAGTTGATGTTGATGTACGGACATGCTTTATGGATGCGCATGACGACTTCCAGGCTGGGTTTGTTTCGCCCGCTGAAGATGTGCGACAGTGAAGAGGTGGAGATGCCTATCTTTTCGGCGAATTCGGCATTCGATAAACCCTCTTTTTGCATGACTTTTAGAATCCGGTCCTTCATATACAAATGGAAATGGCTTTGTTTGTTGATTACAAAAGTAATTCTTTAAATTTAGAAATGCAAATTTATAAATCTAAATTTACATTGTTACAAGTGTAAATCATACCATTCCAATTGTACATTTACGCTTTTATACAAGTGTAAATACATTTGTAATTAACTTTAGTTTAGTCGGTTATTTGGTTGGATATTAGTATATTATAATTGTATACATGTGTATATATGGGAAAAATAAGAGTTTATTCGCTCTTTTAGGTCGTTTTATTGAACAGATTTATAGATATTATTCTAAAATATACTGGTATTCAGTGTATTATGCTTCTTAAAGCTGCATGTTATATTTATTCGTTTACATTTAGATAAGTAACACTTTATTCTTGTAAATTGCATTGTATCAGTGTAATATCTCCCCTACCCGTTTGCTAAAATTTACATTTGTGGCGGATAAATAGGCAGAATACAAATGTAAATTATCCAATTCTACACAAATAAGTGATTACATTTGTATTTTGTACCTTCCACTTCTATCTGTAATTTACCGTTTGTAGGGAAACTTCGTGAGAATTGAAAATTTGACGTCCATTTGTATTCTCCTCCTGATTTTTCAATTCTCGTGAAAAACGAAAAAGCGGCATACATCCGGTCTTTTTCAGATGTATGCCGCTTGTACAGCGTATTGCTTTCCTCTTTTCAGAGATTCAGTTTCGGTTAATGAAGAATGAAATAAATCAAGTCGCGCAGCAATTCTCCATCGGGCGTGGAAGGATTGCCTATACCTTTCGACCGGGCGTCGCATTCGCGAATGGCATGGATGATTTGCATCACCTTTACGCCTGAATAACGTCGCATGGCTGCCATGTATTCTTTCGCCTGCCACGGACTTTTCAAGCCTAACTGAGCCGCTATTCCCTGGTCTGATTTCTCAGGTGCATAATAGGCCAGCATCAGGTTCGAGAAGAAGTTGAACAGAATGGCCAGTGTCATTTGTAGCGGATTGTTCTTGGGATTCTCCTCGAAGTATTTGATGATTTTGTTGGCCTTCAGCACGTCCTTTTCCACCAGTGCGCTCCGCAGCTCAAAGTTGTTGTAATCTTTGCTGATACCGATGTTCCGCTCAATCTGTTCCGGTGTGATGCGGCGTGCGCCTTCCGGCAGTGTCAGGATAAGCTTCTCCAGTTCGCCGGCCATACGGTTCAGGTCGGCTCCTACAAACTCGGCCATCATTTCCGATGCCTTGGGCTCGATTTCCACTTTCTTCCGCTTCAGGTATGAGGAGATGAAACCGGGAATCTGACTGTCCTTGAGCTTCCGCGATTCGAACAGCACCCCGTTTTTCTCGATTTCGGCGGCCAGTTTCTTCCGGCGATCAATGCTGCCGTGCTTGTAGCATACCACCAGTATGGTCGATTTCTGGGGCTTCTGCAGGTAGAAAGCCAGCTCCTCGATGCGTTTCAGGCTCTGTGCTTCCTTTACCACTACCACCTGGTATTCCGACATCATCGGGTAACGCTTGGCGGCGTTGATGACGTTAGCCACATCCGTATCGGCCCCGTATGTGACGGTCAGGTTGAATTCCTTTTCCGTTTCACTGAGCACGGTGTCGATGATGTAGTCGGCAATCCGGTCGATGTAGTAATCCTCTTCGCCCATGAGGAAATATACGGGCGCATAGATGCGGTTCTTCAGGTTGCGTACAATCTCTTCGTAAGTGACTTCCTTTGCCATTTTCGTCGGTTTACCAGTCAAATTTCAGGTGTTTCACGGTCTTCTTTTCATCGATGATCATGCGCAGGGCATCGATACCGATTTCTACGTGTTCATGCACGAAATTCTTGGTCACCATGCTGTCACTCTGCTCCGTTTTCACGCCTTCCGGAATCATGGGCTGGTCGGACACGAGCAGCAGGGCACCCGTAGGAATGTGGTTGGCAAATCCGGTGGTGAACAAAGTCGCCGTTTCCATATCCACTGCCATGGCACGGGTCTTCAGCAGGTATTTCTTGAACTCCTCATCGTGTTCCCAGATGCGGCGGTTGGTGGTGTACACCGTTCCGGTCCAGTAGTCGCGTGAGTGGTCACGGATGGCCGAAGATACGGCACGCTGGAGCATAAAGGCCGGAAGAGCCGGCACCTCAGGCGGATAATAATCGTTCGATGTTCCTTCGCCACGGATGGCCGCGATAGGCAGAATCAGGTCGCCTATCTGGTTCTTCTTGTCGATACCTCCGCACTTGCCCAGAAACAGGCAGGCTTTCGGATGTACGGCACTAAGCAGGTCCATGATGATGGCTGCATTGGGACTTCCCATGCCGAAGTTGATAATGGTCATGCCTTCTGCATGGGCCGAAATCATGTTGGCATCGCGTCCTAAAATGGGCACGTTGAACCGTTCGGCAAAGATTTCGACGTATTTATTGAAGTTTGTCAACAAGATGTACTCACCAAAATCTTCCAGTTTCCGCTTGGTATAACGCGGGAGCCAGTTTGCTACGATTTCTTCTTTTGTTTTCATTAGCTCTCAGAATTTGTGTTGCCAAATAAAATATTTGGAAGATGATATTATCTTCCTTAAACGCAAATGTACAATAATAATGCAAACAGAAAAAAGAATTTGGGATTTTCTCTTACCGGAGACCTTCGGTTTTTGGAAAATAATTCAGCTTTTATGTACTTTTGAGAAAATGGAGTATCTTTGCTTCGTAATAGAAGAACGCTTATGTTTGCATTGAACCTGCCTGCTTTTGAGACCAAGATTGCCCAGCGAGAGGGAAAGAACGTGATATTTGACGTGCTTCGCCGCCGGTATGTAGCGCTGACTCCGGAGGAGTGGGTACGCCAGCATTTTACGAATTTCCTGCTGAAGGAAAAGGGGTATCCGCAAGGACTGTTGGCCAATGAGATACAAATCAACCTGAACGGGACGAAGAAACGCTGTGATACGGTGCTCTACCGGCGCGACCTGACTCCGCAGATGATTGTGGAATACAAGGCCCCTTCGGTGGAGATTACGCAGGCTGTCTTTGACCAGATTACCCGTTACAACATGGTGCTGAAGGTGGATTACCTGGTGGTGAGCAACGGGCTTCGTCACTACTGCTGCCGCATCGACTATGCACGGAATACGTATTATTTTCTCCCGGACATTCCCCGTTATGCAGATTTATAGTGCATAAAAAAGAAGGAATCCCCTGAGCGGGAATCCCTTCTTCTGCTGTCAGACGGAAGTCTGACGCTTATTTCATTTTTGTTTCCAGATGCTTTTCTGTTTCTACACCAGCCAGTTCCGGGTCAATCATGATACGGCCACAGTATTCGCATACGATGATTTTCTTGCGCATACGGATGTCGAGCTGTTTCTGAGGCGGAATCTTGTTGAAGCAACCGCCACAAGCGTCACGCTGCACGTAAGTAATACCCAGACCGTTGCGTGAGTTCTTACGGATACGCTTGAAAGCCTGAAGCAGACGTGGTTCGATGGTAGCTTCCAGATTCTTGGCTTTTTCTCTCAGTTTTTCTTCTTCCTGCTTGGTTTCTGAGATGATTTCGTCCAGTTCGTTCTTCTTTACTTCCAGGTCTTTCTTTCTTTCTTCCAGCAACTGTTCGCTCTTTACGATTTCCTCTTCTTTCGACTTGATGCCGGCTGTATATTCACGGATACGCTTTTCGCAGAGTTCCACTTCCAGGCTCTGGAATTCGATTTCCTTAGTCAGTACGTCGTATTCACGGTTGTTACGTACGTTGTCCTGCTGACTCTTGTACTTTTCGATAGAAGCCTTGGCAGTTTCGATTTCGATTTTCTTGCTGGCTACGTTTGACT
>ULXJ01057290.1_pt1 | contig 18241 bp, 18 predicted proteins | sample 1960981 | NCBI WGS metagenome assembly ULXJ01 (sample SAMEA4835830, study PRJEB28245) | human gut metagenome | biome: gut microbiome; material: fecal sample | place: Denmark | collected 2008 | reverse complement strand
TAACTCCAGTCAAAAACAGGCATTTCCGTCCGGGCAGATATTGTTTTAGACACTGAACCAACTCCGCCACGCCATTGGGATTGTGCGCCCCATCCGCCAGAACGAGGGGCTCTCTCAGCAGTACCTCAAACCGCCCGGGCCAGGTCACGGTCTCCAACCCCCGCCGGACCGCCGTTTCCGGGATATTCCAGCTACGGCGGCACAATGCATCTACTGTGTCCAGCGCTACTGCAGCATTGTAACACTGATATGTCCCCAATAACCGGAGGCGTAAACCTTTTCTGGTCCGATAATCCAGCCACTGGCCAGAGAGGTCCGCGGATATCCGCCGTAATTGGGTAACATCCGTGACACACAGCTTATTCCCGGCAGCAGCGACTTTGGCTCGAACCACGGCCTCTGCGGCGGGGCATTGCCCACTGAGCACTACATTCGCTCCAGGCTTAATGATTCCCGCCTTTTCTACAGCGATTTTTTCCACAGTGTCTCCCAGATACTCTGTATGATCCAGGCCGATATTGGTAATAACCGCTACCTCAGGAGCAGGAATCACATTGGTGCTGTCCAGTCGTCCTCCAAGACCCACCTCCAGCACCACGATGTCACACTGTCTTTGGTAAAAATACAGCAGAGCCATGGCAGTGAACCGTTCAAATTCCGAGGGAACCATGCTCATCTGTTCGGCCGCTGGTCTTACGGTCTCTGCCACAGCACATAGCTCTTCGTCAGAGATGTCGATGCCGTTGACCCGGATGCGCTCATGATAAAACCGCAGATGCGGAGATGTAAACAGCCCTACTGTATATCCGGCCTCCCGCAAAATGGAGGCCAACATCGCCGCTGTAGAACCCTTTCCATTGGTGCCTGTAATATGGACAAAACGCAGCTCTTTCTGAGGATCTCCCAATCGGTGCATTAGATCGGAAATGCGCTCCAGACCGGGACGGCAGCCCAGCCAGCTCGCAGCCTGGATAAACTCAATAGTCCCCTGCACAGTCATGTTCTGTCTCCTTATATGCTCCGCAGATGGAAAACCCGCCGTACCGGTTTGATCACGCCGGGCAATACTATCCCGTAAGCAACCGCCTTGATGACACAGATCACCAGACGTAGTCCCAGAACACTGGTAATAAAGCCAGGTGCATAGTAGCCATAGATCTTACTGTCGATATAAAGGGAACCTGTATTCAGAGCGGTAATCATCAGCTCATTAAAAACGACAATGGCGATCGTCTGTCTACCAGTGAGGAAAAAGTTCATCTTTTTGGCATACCATCCCACTACCAATCCGCACAGTACATAGGGCAGGATCCATAGCAACGTAGTCATGGTTAGGCCATACTGAAGTATTTGGTAAATCAATGTGCCCACACCACCGACCGCCATTCCATCAATAGGGCCAAACAACAGGGCGCCAACATGCACAGGCAGGCTTTCAAAAGTAAATTTCAGATTGCCAAAATTCAGAGAGAAATAGCCAAGTACCGCACACATAGCAGCAAGCATGGCATCCATAGTCAATTGTTTCGTTTTCACAGAAAAACTCCTTTCATGACAGTTGCCACAAAAGAGTTATTCTCCTTGGGTGGCAGCGGACGCGGGTACAGCAACGCGGAATCGCAACTCCTTCGTCCAGAGGCAACTTCCCATCCTCCGGCACTTGACGCACTGTCCCTACTCTGTCATTTGATTTTTACTCTTAAAATTTCATTTCACGGTCCAACCGCGAATCCATGAAAACAATATGCCTCCAATTGCGTTTCCAAAAGTCATAACGAGGAGGTACAGCAGTGCTTTCCCGTCCCACAGCCCGGCGATGGAAAAGTAATACATATTGGCGACGCAGTGCTCAAATCCGCACAAAATAAACACCGCAACGCCGAAAAACAAGGACAGATACTTTCCCAGTTCGTGCGGATTTCTACGGAATCCCTCCACAGCAATGTAAATAAGGATATTACAGAAAACCGCAAGCAGAAAGATGCTGACTACAGAATCCTCCAGCTTATCTCTGCAAAGTTCCACCGCTCGCTCCGCCAGCGCCATGCCGATGCGAGTACAACGCTCAGCCTGAGCAGTGACCCAAGTACCAGCAAGATTCCCGAGCCAAATGACCGGCAGGGTCAGGACGTAGTCTTTGTCCTTCTCAAAAACATAACAGACTTTTCCCGTAAAAAGGTGCAGCTCAAAGGTGCAGATACTAAAGAGACCCATGGTGAAAAAAAGCGCGCCCAAAGGCTTATTGTCTAAAGAGAGAAACGCAGTACCTCCTATGGCAATGCACATACCTGCCAGAATACTGGAAGTGAATACCCGCATTTTTTTCATTTCAGTCTCTTTTCAGCGGCTTCGATGACATGTTTCGCGAGGACGGCAGTCGTCACGGCGCCTACACCAGCGGGAACTGGCGTAATGGCATCCACAATGGGCGCCACTGCATCAAATGCCACATCGCCACATGGTCTGCCGTCCTCACCCACATTAATTCCCACATCCAAAACGACCTGTCCGGCAGTGACAAACCGCTCATCCACTAGCCTTGCTTTCCCCGCCGCCGTAATCAGGATCTCTGCATTCCGGCAAACAGCAGGTATATCCACAGTCTTAGTATGACACATGGTCACTGTAGCGTCACGATTTTGCAGCATCATGGACACAGGTTTTCCTATGACCAGACTACGGCCAATAACCGTCACTCGCCTGCCTTCTAGGGAAACGCCATAGTAATCCAGCAGTTCAATGCAGGCTTGGGCAGTACACGGAGGATATCCGACTCCTTTACCGGAGAATACGGTACTTAGGGCTCCGGGAGTAATACAGTCAACATCCTTTTCTGGAGCCAGCAAGTCACAGACTGCCTGCTCATCCTCTTCATGTGGAAGGGGACGAAGTACGAGACAACCATGGATGCGCCCGTCTTCATTGATCCGCCGGATACTGCTCAGCAGTTCTTCCTGTGAGTAACTGGCCGGCAAAGGCACAAGCTGCACCGCTATACCAACCTTCCTGCAGCGGCTGATTGCCCCACGCTCATAGGCCAGATCATCTGGCCGTTCCCCTATGCGCAAAATTGACAGTGTGGGCTTAACCCCCTTTACCTGTAGCTGCTGCACTCTCTGTGCCAATTGCTTCATAATAGCATCCGCCACAGGCGTACCCTTCCATATCTTCGCCACGGTTAGCCTCCTTTTCTTAGCCGCCGATCAACCTCATCCGCGACACGTCTTGCCCGTGGAAGATATTCCGACAACAATGTGTCAGCTTGAGCATCCAGCTTGGCTGCTTCTCTCCGGTTCTGCATCAGTTTGGTATTGACAAACACGTTCATACTGGCGCTCTCCAGCGCCGCACCACAGCACAGGGCGCCGCAGCCCACGTCAGATATCAACATCGCTCTGCCCTTTTCCAACATCTCCTCTAGCAGCTTGATCGTCTCACAGATAGCGTGCATCATCTCTAAGGGAGCCTGGCAAGCAAGAACGGTGGCATTTTCCAATATTTTTTCCCGTGTCGGATCTTCTTTGGGAATGGCATAGGCTCTGGACAGTGGCTCAAATACCTCCGCATCCCGGTCTATCAACTCCAACAGACGGGCCCGGACCGCCTCCGCACGTTCCAAGACTGCCCGGATTTCCGTCTCTACAGCAGCGCATTTTTTGTGCTCTACAGTCAAATTGCCTACCATGGAACACAACGCCGCCCCAAGGGCTCCCACTAGAGCCGCTGCCCCTCCTCCACCGGGAACAGGTGCCCTGGATGCCAGAACTCTTGTAAAATCCGCGCAAGATCTCTCTGCAAGCTCTCCACTCATCCGATAGTTCCTTACCTTTCTTTTGAAAAATATCTCACAGTCACAGATCAAAAAAGTCCCGTTATTCTGCCTTTTTCATCGATATCTATCCGGTTGGCTGCAGGTTCCTTGGGTAAACCCGGCATGGTCATAATGTCTCCGGTCTTTGCAACCAGGAATCCGGCCCCGGCATTGACCTTCAAATCGCGGACAGTGATCTTGAAACCGCGAGGTGCCCCCAACTTAGAGGCATCATCGGAAAACGAGAATTGTGTCTTGGCCATACAGATAGGCAGTCTGTCAAAGCCCAGTTCCGTCAATTGTTGCATCTGTTTCCTTGCGGCAGTGGTAACAACAACTCCGTCAGCGCGATAAACCTTGGTAGCAATGGCGTTCAACTTGTCCTCAATAGAGCTATTCACATCGTAAACAAACCGGAAGTGGTTTGGTTCCTCGCACAGTCGTATGACTTCCTCAGCCAAGGCCTTGCCACCATCGCCGCCCTTAGCCCAGACTTCGGACAATCTCACATGAACCCCCTGCTCCTGACATTTTCTTCTGACCAGCTCCAACTCAGCTTCTGTGTCAGTCGGAAAAGCATTGATGGCAACCACACAGGGTAAACCATAAACATTTTTTACATTGTCTACGTGCTGCAACAGGTTAGGCAGCCCTCTCTCCAGTGCCTCCAGATCTTCTTGATTCAGGTCCGTCTTGGGTACGCCGCCGTGATACTTCAAAGCTCGGACAGTAGCAACGATTACGACAGCGTCCGGATGAAACCCACCAGCACGGCACTTGATATCCAGGAACTTTTCAGCACCTAAGTCAGCAGCAAAACCTGCCTCGGTAACGGTGTATTCAGTCAGCTTCATTGCAGTTTCCGTAGCTTGGATCGAGTTACAGCCATGGGCAATATTGGCAAATGGTCCGCCGTGAATAAATGCGGGTGTATGCTCTAATGTCTGGACCAAATTAGGTTTAATTGCGTCCTTCAGCAAAGCGGCCATCGCGCCCTCGGCATGCAGGTCATGGGCTGTCACAGGCTGGTCGCCACGGGTGTAGGCAACAACCATTCTGGACAGCCGCTGCTTCATATCAGTAAGATCTCTGGACAGACACAAAACCGCCATAATCTCTGATGCCACAGTGATATCAAAGCCATCCTCACGGGGCACACCGCTCGCTTTACCGCCCAATCCGCAAACAATGTGCCGTAGCTGCCGGTCATTCATATCTACGACCCGCTTCCACACGACTTTACGTACATCAATATCCAAGAAGTTGCCTTGCTGGATATGATTGTCGATCAAAGCAGCCAACAAATTATTGGCTGCACCGATGGCATGGAAATCACCTGTGAAGTGCAAGTTGATGTCCTCCATAGGGACGACTTGTGCATAGCCGCCTCCGGCAGCGCCACCCTTAACGCCGAACACAGGTCCTAAAGAAGGCTCACGCAGACAGACGGCCGTTTTTTTGCCCAGCTTGTTCAGCGCATCGGCCAGTCCCACGGAGGTGGTAGTCTTTCCCTCACCTGCAGGGGTCGGGCTGATAGCGGTAACCAATATCAGCTTTGCTTTTCGGGGCAGGTCTTTTATGGAGCTGGTATTCAGCTTGGCCTTATAGCGGCCATAGATCTCCATGGCCGCTTCCTCAATTCCCAGAGACTGGGCAACGTCCGTGATAGGCAGCATGGTTGTCCGCTGGGCAATCTCAATGTCAGACAAGATTTTGTTCATCGTGTGTTCTCTCCTCTGCTGTTCTTATTGGTCTCCCTCATAAAACCGCTCTTACGCTTATCACCTATCATTTATTATAAGAAACCACAGCAGATCTCTCTATGTACACACGTGCAGTATTGTAGCACTCCTTTGCTGAAAGTGGGAATTACGCACATGGCAATTGCTTTTTTCTGCATGCACCCGCTCAAGGCAGAAAATACTAATTCCGCAAATCTGTGCTATTCCGACAGCAACTGTTTTCGAAATTGGCGAGCTCCCACCCCCCGTCGTTTTTTGAACACACGGCTGAAATAGTTCTGGTCCGTATATCCTACCATATCGCCTATCTGCGCCAGAGTCAGCTCCGGGTTTTTCATCAGTTCCACCGCCCGGTCAATCCGGCACTCCGCCAGATAATCTGTAAAGGAGCTCCCGGTATACTCCTTGAACAGGTGGCTCAAATAATAGGGGCTGATATTAAGGTTCGCTGCCAGACCTTCCATTGTCCAGCCCTTTGCGCAATCCATTTTGACCGTGTCAATTACACGATGCACTACATAGGAATTCGTATAGACGGATTTGTTGATCTCGTCGATCAGCCAGTGGAGATACTGCGCCGTACTATGTATCAACTGCTCTTTATCCATCGCTCCCAAAAGGACGCTTAGCTTCGTGTAAGCGCCTCTCTTATCCGCATTGGCAAACAAACGTTTTGTAATCCCGGACAAAATGGAGACCAGTTGTAACTTCAATGTGTCGCTGCAAGTCTGATAATCCCAGCAGTCGATCACTTCCGTAACACAACGCATTGCCGAGGGGAAATCCTGCCGGCGGAGGGCACTTTCAATTGCATCTGCCTGTGTGGCAGCATTCATTATGGACTGGCTGGATGATTCCTGGCTGCAGAGCTGAATAAAAATACGGGGGACTTCTGCGTAGGATGTAATCTCCATCTGAGAATGTAGCTCACCCCCAATACGGGCTTGTAAAACTGAAACCGTCTCCCGGACTGTTTCCAATTCCTCTGTGGTATTCCAAAAAAACAGCACTACAACTCCCTTGCGGAAAGGGGCAACGGTATAGGACACTGGGTGATGGTCCAATATGTGTTCCGCAGTCTCCATCGCTCGTTCCTTTGCGCCAGAGCCCTCTTCGCTCAGCAGAAATAGTGCCAGGGAAATTCTGGGATCTTGGAGGTCAAGCAATTGATAATAGTTTTCGATTTTTGTGGGATTGCTAAAGAAGAGCAATTGTGTGGCCAATTCCCGAAACAGCGTTTTCTTCCCTTGAATCTCGTTTTTTGCCTGCCTTTGATACTCGCGGAGAAACCGGTCAATGGCGCCATACAGTTCTGAGCGAATCGGTGGTTTGAGCACATAGTCCTTAACGCCGTAATGCAAAGCCTCCCTGGCATAATCAAAAAAGCTGTAAGCCGTCAAAATAATCACATAGACAGGAGACGTCAACTCCCGAATAATGCTCATACCGGACAGGCCAGGCATATTCATATCCAACACAAGCAAATCAATTTGTTCACGTTGAAGCACTTCCAGGGCCTGTGTACCACTTTTGGCCTCCAGGATCTCAAAAAGGCCCGGATACTGTTTTTCCACCAAGATCCGAACAATGTTCCGATCTCTCGTCTCATCGTCCGCCACCAACAGCTTGTACATTTGTCGCCTCACTTTCTGCCAAAGGATATCGCAGTGTAACCGTCGTTCCGCTACCCGGAACACTCTCAATTTCAAACAAGTCCTCTTGCTTATAAAATATCTCCATACGACGGCAAACGTTCACCAATCCAATCCCTCCCGTGCTATTGCGAGAGAGGATATTCTCTTTCCGGCGGATTGCAGCCAGCAGTTCCGGATCGATACCACAGCCATTGTCGGAAATCGTTACCTCAATAAAGTCGGTCTGTCTGCGGACCCGTACCTGTACGATACCATTCTGTTCCATCTTCTCTACACCGTGCTGGATTGCGTTCTCAACGATTGGCTGTAAAGACATTCCGGGAATCAGCAGTGGTGGAATATCCATTTCTATTGAAAAAGTGATGTGAATTCGATCCCCAAATCGTTTTTCCTGCAAGAACAAATACGCCTGGACCATCCGCAACTCTTCCTGCAGGGTAGTGTTCTGTTTGGTACATTTCAGGCTGTATTGCAGCATATAAGATATTTTTTCTACAATTTCTACGGTTTGGTTTGCACCCTCGCACAAAGCCGCCTCCTCTGCGACGCTCAGTACATTAAACAGAAAATGCGGATTAATCTGGGCCTGCAGAGCTTTCAGCTCTGCATCCTGAAGCAAATTCTGCAATTCAATAATTCGCTCCATATTTTTAAAATTGGCAGAAACTTGCCTTTTCATGTTATTGAACACCTGTGACAGATATCCCATCTCATCATCGTTGAGAATGGCAATCGCCGGTGTGTCATAATAACCTTCTGCAATTCTCTTTGCGTCTGTTACCAACAGTTCGATGGGTGTACAAACAGCCCGAATCATCCGCATACTGCAAATAATCAACAAAATGAAGGAGACGAGCAGAATTGCAAAAAAGCTCACCAGCGCACTCAGATTTCGAGAGATCAGTCGGGGATAATTTTCGACACCAGCCGTAATATGGAGTCTCATCAATTGATCCAAAAGAAACAGCATTCCATCCTTTCGGGCGGAGAGTACCGTGTAGTAGGTTGCGCGCTCACTATCGCTGCCTGCGGTCAGCATATCCGTCATTTCTGCCTGGGTATGCTGATAAATAGAGCGAATATTGGCCAACGCCAAAGTGCTGCCTTCCAGCTCTCCGGGATAGAATGTACGAAGTTGTCTGTCCAGCGCTTTCCACTGCTCCTCACAGCTCTGCTGTCCATGGGCAGAAGCATTTAAGATGTACTCTTCCATCGCCGCATCCCAGGCTTCCAGAGTGTCGTCCAATTCGTAGATATCGGCAACGGTCTGCATTGTGGCCTGGTAATCTCCCATGGTTTCATATAGTACTGTTCCCAGCATCATGCCAGAAAGTATCATCACCACCATCAGGATGGTGCAGGTAAATTTGATCTGTCCCCGCACACTCATGTTTTGTAAGCGCGCGACCTGCTCAAACAGGCGCTCCACCGCTCTCCGGTTCTTCTCCATAAACTGTCCCCCCATACGTTTGTCCATCTATATCTGTGAATGTATACGCCAGATGGCCACCGTTTTGGAACAGCACTATGCGCTGGAGCCTGCAGCCATTATGCAGCAGTTCCATTCCATGCTGGCAAATCTCATACAGCAGCGTGTTACGTCCCACAGGCGTCTGGAGATCCACATTTCTGACCTCCACCTGGAATTGGTTCTCTCCTTCAACCTGATAAATTTGAAAGGTCTGCTGAACCGCACGAAGCTCCTCCTGTAGTGTGGTGGGTCTTCCGGGGCCAGTCATATACCGCACCAGAAAGATCAGCCGCTCTATAGACCGCAACCCTACACCGACCTCCTCGGTCAGGAGCTGCCCGTAAACCATATGCAGGCATCTGGTTATGATATCATGTTCGATCTGGTCCATAAATCCTCCCGCTTCAGGTAATCAGCTTAACTCCTGAGTCCAGTTCAGAGGGAACGTAAAAACCTCTTAGAATATCATTCAAGTACCGCAAGCCAATCTTAGAGGAATACAGGACATCCGAGACGATTAGCTCGTCAACGATGTCCTTTTCTACGTAATGCTCCAATTCACTGTCAGAGCCGTACCCAATAACGATTCCCAAGCGGTCTTTTTCTAATATTCCATTCTCCACAGCCGCTGCCAACGCTCTGGTCAGGGTTTCGTCCAGGGAAAATACCAAACCGGTAGCATCAATCTCATGGAGGACACGAATCAATTCCAGGTTCAAAGCCGCCATACCGGAATCCGTAGCACGGACTTGAATATACCGACTGGCATAGTATTCATTAGGGGGCTCGCCCACAAAAGCCCGCAGCCGCTCACTCCAGATCTGCTCGGCACGAAAATCGGGATTTTCTATTTTCTCCATCATGAGCAGCTCGTAAATATCACCACTGCTGGCATGTGAATATGTTCCGATCAGAATAGGCTGGTTTCCCTCTGTGAACCAAAGGGTCTGATTGATAACCATAAGCTCCGAATTCATACCGCTGCCAACAAAACTGTTGCGCAAGCTCTTATCTCCAAAATCGTGGTCAATCATCACAACAGGGATTCCTGCATCGCGGCAGTCTCGCAACTCCATGGCATAATCCTCGTCAATGCTGGATACAGCCCATAGAAGCACCCCATCCACATCTGTCAAAGGGACCAGAGACAACATCTGCTGTTGGGCTCCGACTGTGGACAAGCTCATGCTCTCCATCCGCAGGTCATATTTATCGGCAACTTCTTTCGCCGCAGCGTCGAACTCTTCCGCGAGCTCTTCCTGGCCCGGCAAGAGCATCAGGATATGTGCTCCGTTATGTGTGGATAACTTCTGGGTCTCGGGATCCTCTCTTTCATAAAAAAACAGCGCAACCAAAACGATGATAGCCAGCAGGCAAACCGAAATACCCACCAGACTGATCCTGTTTTTCCTCTGCATGTCCTTATCCACACCAGAATCCCTCCTTCGCCAAATATATATTTTTATAGCATGATTTTAACATGATTGCAACATTTTTTACAAAATTTAGTTGCTTTTTGACTTCTATTTTTGTGCAAATAGTACACTTTTGCGAAAAGTAGCACAAATCTGCGGTAGTCTCCTCGCCCTCTTACCTGTCCCTTCACATCACAAATCGCATAATTGTCCTACTTCTTTGCATCTGTGTGCATGGAATGCAGTACGTCGAATTAATTATAATTTTCATAGCGAAACAGAGATATCATCGCTTTATATGTTTCCTATTTCTTTGCTAATGCGGAGGTGATTTTGCTTGAAAGCAATCGGCTTAACGGAGTTCGGAGCGCCGGAAGTTCTGCGTGAGCTCTCGTTAGACTTTCCTGTCTGTGGTGAAGATCAGGTCTTGATCCAGGTAAAAGGCGTCAGCGTGAACTATGCGGATCTGCAGACCAGGCGGGGATCCTACCATGCCGGTGGAACCATCTTCCCGGTGATTCCGGGATTGGATGCTGCCGGAACAGTTGTTGCCATGGGAGCTCATGTAACGAAGTTTCAGGCTGGCCAACGTGTAATTGCGTTTCCCCATACAGGGAGCTATGCGGAATATGTGGTAGCGGACAGTGACCTGGTCTTCCCGGTCCCGGACAGTATTTCTTGGGAGCAGGCTATTGCCTGTCCGTTAGTAACATTTACATCACGCATGTTGCTAAGTAAAGTTGCTCATCTGCAACAAGGTGAGACACTGCTGCTTCATGCCGCCTCCGGTGGAATCGGCACTACCGCTATCCAGACTGCCCGGAGTATGGGAGCGGCAAAAATCATTGGCACCGTGGGCAAACCCGAGAAGATTCAAGCGGCATTAGATGTTGGGGCAGATGAGGTCTTATGCTTAGCAGAAGGCGACTTTTCCAAACGGGTGCAGGAACTGACGGATGGCAAGGGAGCCGACGTGATCCTGGATTCTCTGGGTGGCCAGTACACCAATCAGGGAATGGACTGTCTCGCCCCCTTTGGGCGCCTAGTGGTGTTTGGAAATGCGACCGGTTCTTATAGCCAGTTGAACACAGGTCTGCTCCATGCCAGTTGCCGTTCTCTTTTGGGCTTCAGCATCGGATCCACCCGCAAATTGCGCCCAGCATGGTTTGCGGAAACAGCCCCGGCAGTTTTGCAGAGCCTGTGTGCTGAACAAGTCCATATTCCGATCTCCGCAAGATTTTCACTGGAGGATGCCGCCAAAGCTCACGCGCTGCTGGAGGAACGGAAAATTACCGGAAAAGTGATCCTGATGGTTCAGTAAGCAGCACCCAAACCAGCTATGATGCCGCATCTGCGACAACATATATGTTTATATTTTTGAGGAGGAGCAAAGAATGGAAGAAGTCAAAAAACTGACAATCAAGGACATCCACCGCATGTACGAGGAAAAAGAACCCATGTCCTGGATCAGCATTTATGATTACCCGATGGCCTATTATGCAGATCGGGCAGGCGTTGACGTGATTTTCGTCGGCGATTCTTCCACGACCACGGTTTTGGGCTACCCAAATACGCTGTACGCCAGCATGGACCAGATGATCATGTTTGCCGGTGCCGTTACACGTGCCGTCCAGCGGGCATTCGTGATCGGTGACCTGCCTTACCGTTCTTACCAGGCCAGTATCGAGGATGCCGTCCGCAATGCCATGCGTTATATGGCAGAAGGCCATGTGGACGCCGTCAAGTGTGAGGGTGGTGAGGAGGTCTGCGACCGGATCGCCGAGATTGTAAAGTGGGGCATGCCCTGTCACGGCCACATCGGAGTGACACCCCAGTCCCTGTCCGCTCAGGGCGGTTATATGAGTCAGGGGCGGACCATGGATTCCGCTGTAAAGCTGGTCACTGATGCCATTGCGCTGGAGCAGGCTGGCTGCTTTGCCATTGTTCTGGAGTGCGTTCCCCAGCAAATCACAAAAGTTATTCAGGAACATATCCATATTCCCGCCATCTCTATCGGCGGCGGCCCCGCCGACGGCCAACTGCTAATCGTTCAGGATCTGCTGGGTATGTTTCCTGGCCACAAGCCGAAATTTGTCAAAGAATACGCACACCTTGGTGAGGAAATGACCAACGCTTTCAAAACCTATCATGATGAAGTGAAAAAAGGCATCCATCCCGCGCCTGAGAACTGCTACAATGTCAAGCCCGAATATGTTGAAGAGCTTCGCTACAAGCTGAAGCAGATGGGTATTTGACAGGCACATTTTAAAAAGGCAAAAGAAGGGTGCTAGTTATGAAAAGTGTATGGATGGCAAAGCCAGCAGAACTAGAGATTCGCGATATCCCAATTCCTGAGATCACAGATGAGGAGGTTCTAGTAAAGATTGAATATGCAGGTATCTGTGGAAGTGATATGCACATTTATAATAATGTACATAGTTTCCGCTTTCCACCGGTAATTGTTGGCCATGAAGTTGCTGGAACCGTTGTCAAAGCCGGAGAAAAAGTTAACCGCTTAAAGGTGGGAGACCGAGTTACCGTGTTGCCAATGCATACCTGCGGAACTTGTGAATGGTGCAAACAGGATTTGCCTGCCCACTGTGCAAAGCGTTACATGCCTGGACAGGATCCCTGGATCGGTGCGTGTGTAGAATATCTAAACGTACCTCAGGAGCTTTGCTATATTCTTCCAGATGACGTTAGTACCAAGCTTGGGGCCCTTTGTGAACCCTTGGCGGTGGCTGTGCATGCTCTTCGTAAAATTCCAGAGGACCGGCGAGACAGCGTTTTAATGATGGGCGCCGGAGCTATCGGGCATCTAGCTGTGATTGCTGCAAAGGGTATGGGGTTTAAACGTGTCATTGTTTCTGATATCGTGGATCAGAACCTGGAAATGGCACTGGAAAATGGTGCTGATTTTGCGGTTAATGTATCCCGCGAGGATTTGCCTACAGCTCTTGAAAAAAAATATGGCGAAAAAGTCAGTAGTATTATCATTACTGCTGGCCCCAAGGATATTCTGAAGCAAGCTATTGCTGCCATTAAGCGGACAGGCTATATCATTGCCATCACTATGACAGACGGCGAGCTTCCCTTTCCAATGGTTCCCTTTATTTTCACAGAATCTCATCTCTGTGCCTCTTTGAACTATAATGATGCGGACTTCAAAGCATGTCTGCCTCTGCTTAGTAAGGAGAAGGAACGTTTTGAAAAGGCGATTACCCATGTGGTCCCCTTTGAAGACGCCCAAAATATTTTCGATCTGATCGCCCACAAAACCGAATTTGTTATCAAAGCTATGTTCGAAGTATAATTGCCATTCAATGTATTAAAACATCTTTGGAGGATAATTATGAAAAAAGTCAAGTCTATTCTCAGCCTGGTACTAGCCATTGTATTGGTTCTGTCCCTTGTTGCCTGCGGCGGGCAAACAAATTCTTCCGACACCGACACTCCATCTGATTCTGACAATCAAACTTATGTCTGGCGGATTGCCCATAACAATGCCGAGGACAGTTCATGGCAGCTAAGATTGTTAGAGTTAGTTGACATGGTGGATGAAGCCTCCGAGGGCCGCTTATCTATTGAACTCTATCCGAACTCTCAACTGGGTGACGATACCGCTATGTGCGAGATGATTCGTAACAACAATCTGGATATGATGCTGACGGGCGGAGAAGTCCCCGGCAGGTGGTATGCTCCTGTAAACCTGATGGCAATGCCGTACCTGTTTTCTGATCTGGACCACTTGGAGCGCTGCATCTATGGCGAGCCCGGTCAAATGATGGCAGATGGCCTTGCTGAGGCAAATCTCTATGTATTCGACTATTGGCTCCGTGCCAACCGTCAGATCCTGTCCGTAGATCCTATCGAGTCCATTGACGACATGAAAGGTCTAAAAATTCGCGTTCCAGAAACTGATATCTGGATCAAGTCCATGTCCGCGCTGGGTGCCAATCCCACCCCCGTTGCCTTTAGTGAAACCTTCACAGCTTTACAGCAGGGTGTTGTCAGTGCTGTTGAAAACCCCTTGAGCGCCATGTACACTATGCGCTTCCACGAGGTTTGTCCCAACTTGGCGCTAACCAATCATACTGTCAGTTGTACCACAATCCTGTATAGCGAATCCAACTTCCAAAAGCTTCCCGAGGATCTGCAAAAGATTCTGCGGGAGTGCATGGATGAAATTCGAGAGAGAAACAATGAGCTCACCCGCAATGAGGACGAGGAATATATTCAGAAAATGAAAGAAGAGGTTCCAAATCTCACGATTACTGAACCTGACTATGAGTCGTTCGCCACGCTGGGCCGCGCAGCTCATGCGGAGCTGGTGGCAAGTGTTGACGGGCAGGAACTGTATGACGCTATCCAAGCACTGGCTTAACTGAAGGCAGCCCGACAACTATTTTCTGGTGAGTTCCGCTTATCCAGGAGGAACTCACCAGAATGCACAAATGCGCCTGATTTTAAATTAATGGGGACTGTTATGGAAAAAATATATATGTGTTTAAAAAAAGTTTCCAAGCCGTTGGAAACTCTAATCTTGGTACTTGCCGGTGCAGGAATAGCTTCAATTACAATCATTATCTTTTTACAGGTAATCTTTCGCGTCATCATAGGACGTTCTCTCTCATGGAGCGAGGAATTTTCCCGATATATTGAGGTCTGGATTGTTTTTTTGACCTCTGGCTATGCATTGGGGAAGGGACAGCATATCTGCATGGATCTTCTGATTCATGTATTGCCGCCAAATATTAATTTTATTTTAGAAAAAATAAATGCAATTATTTGCATCCTTTTTTCCACAGTCTGTGCAGTATTCAGCTATCAGTACATGATGGCTGAACGGATGCAAATGTTTGCATCTGCAAACATTCCAAAAGCTGTAGTCTACGTTTCTCTGGTTCTTGGTTTCATTTTCTGCATCTTTTATTCCTTGATAAATCTGACTCGTCCAAAGGGGGTGGATCCATAATGCTGCCTGTGCTATTTGGTTCTTTTGTTGTTTTGATTCTAATCGGTTGTCCAATCGCTATTACACTGGGTGTGTCATCTGTTTCTGCCCTGATGTTCTGCAGCTCTTTTGATCTCGGTGTTGCAATTCAGCGCATGTTCACAGGTGTCAACTCTTTTCCCCTGATGGCAATTCCGTTTTTTATGTTGGCTGGTAGCCTAATGGAATTGGGTGGTATTTCCAAGCGGATTATCCGCTTTGCCGATACCCTGGTAGGACATCTGACCGGCGGTCTTGCGGTAGCTGCAATCATCGCCTGTATGATTTTTGCAAGTATCAGTGGCTCCGCTGTAGCCACAGTTGCTGCCATTGGTGGCATCATTATTCCTGAAATGCGAGCCAGAAACTATCCGGACGGCTATTCTACCGCTATTGTGACGGCTGCCGGCACAATGGGGCCAATCATTCCACCCAGTACCACTTTTGTTATCTATGCATCTATCGCAGGAGTTTCTGTTTCTGATATGTTCCTTGGTGGATATATTCCTGGCATTCTGATGGGTATCACATTGATGATTGTAGCCGTCATCAGGGCCAAAAATTTAGGTCTGCCCAAGGCCCCCCGAAGCTCTGGAAGAGAAGTCCTTCGAGCCACACGGGAAGCTTTTCTCGCACTACTTTCCCCCATTATTATTGTTGGTGGCATCATCAGTGGTTACTTTACACCAACTGAGGCGGGCGCTATCGGCTGTGTATACTCCTTTGTTGTCGGTGCTTTTATTTATAGGGAGTTGACACCCAAAAAAATATTCGCTGTTCTAAAAGATTCCGCGCTCTCCTCATCCATCATAATGTTTTTGATCGCCACCGCAAATATTTTCTCCTGGATTCTGACAGTAGAGCAGATTCCGCAGTTTGTAAGAGACACCTTTATGTCTCTAACTGACAGTAAATATATTCTTTTACTCCTAATTAACCTGCTTCTGCTGGTAGTCGGCATGTTCCTGGATAGCGCACCCGCACTAACAATGCTTGTTCCTGTGTTGGCACCACTTGTCGCTGCCTACAATATAGACTTGGTACATTTTGGTGTAATTATGTGTGTAAACCTCTGTATTGGTCTATTAACTCCCCCTGTAGGAACCTGTCTCTTTGTGGGATGCCGCATTTCCAAGATGCCTTTAACAGAATTGGTGCGAAACATCTGGCTTGAACTATTTGTGTTAATCGGTGTTTGTTTCCTCATAACATATGTTCCTCCCCTTGTTACATTCTTACCCAATTCCATAGGGTGAGACAAGCCGATAGAAATGGAGAGTAGTATGATTCGGAAAATTGACCATATCGGTATTGTTGTAAAAGATTTAGATGCATCCATGCGGATGTACGTTGAAGATTTAAAGCTTCCCTTTGTTCGTCAGGAACGAAATCCGGAGTTTAATGTAGACATTGCCTTTTTCCGTTGCGGTGAGGTTTTGGTAGAACTGCTTTGTCCCTATGGCCCCGGTATGAATCAGGATTTTCTAAATGCCACAGGCGGCGGTATTCATCACATTGCCTACGAAGTAGATAATATAGAGAATATGTATATGGAAGTCGCTGATACACTCGGCCACAAGGATACTATTAAACCTGGAGCCGGCAACTCCAGAATATTCTTTGCCGATCCTCAAAAAGCAGGCAATGTGGAGACAGAATTCGTGGAACTTCCATAACCCCCTACATCTCCTCCCCCACTATCGCAAAAAGGCTATACAAAAATTTCTTTGAGAATGAGAGCATATCCTTAACTCACCTAAAGATTCAGTGCAGTAAAACATTTTTGTTAGAACATATTGTTAAGGGTACTCGAAGTATTTACTCCCATGTTTGCCGAATTTTCCAATACTTTTTCCGTCTTCATTAAAATCTTTTGTTCCTGTACATTCTTCTCATCAAAACATCTTTATTAATTTAAACCTAAATTTTAGGAGCAAACGGAAATAAAAACGTCTGTTTATTTACATGTTAAGAAGATTGTTTGAACTTTCCATTGGCCAAAATTTTCTGCCTACATAAAACAAATAAGCAGCATCAGAGGAACCGTTTTCCATCCGATGCTGCTTTTTTGCAATTTTAATCTCTTTTACTATGTAAAGGATCAACGCATTCTTACGCACTTATGCATAGCGATACTACATACATTTTCGATAGTGCACGCTGCCTCTTGTATTATCGCCAAGCCTTATGATAAGAGATAAGGTAGAATAAGTTTCGCAAATTGAAAAATAGATTACATGGTTTGCAGATCTCTGGTAGAATGAAGTCGCGACACACCATTCTGAAAGGAGACAGCAAACCATGTCCGAGAAGATTGTACAGCTAAACGAGGAAGTAATCGAGGGCCAGATCAAGAAGTTAGTACGAGGCAGGGTGAAGGAAGACCCTCAATAAACTGCTGGAGGCTGAGGAAGAGAAGCTGACCCAGGCGGCCCGGTATGAGTGCAATAAGCAGCGCCAGGGCTACCGCAGCGGGCACACTACAGTCGCAATCTCGCTACCACCTCCGGGAATATTACCCTCAAGGTCCTCAAGCTCAAAGGGATTCTCTTTCGAAACAGTCATCATTGAGCGGTATCACCGCCGAGAAAGCAGCGTGGAAGAGGATCTCATTGAGATGTACCTGGCAGGCGTATCTGTTCGACATGTGGAAGACATTACTGAGGCTCTGTGGGGAAGTAAAGTGTCTCCCTCTACCATCATCAGTGAGCTGAACAAGAAGGCGTATGTCCACATTGAGGATTGGCGTAACCGACCTTTGCAAGGCGGGCGGCATCCGTATGTCTATGTGGATAGATACCGTGAGGTTCTGGGTGCCGCTGAGGGCATGAAAGAGGACAAGGCCAGATAAGTCAGCTTCTTCCGGTGGCTGCGTGGCCGTGGTCTGGATGGCGTGAAACTCATTGTTGGTAACAAGTATTTTGGCATACTGGAGGCCGTGGGAGAAGTGTTCCCTGAGACCAAATACCATCTGTGTACCGTCCACTTTTACCGCAATGTGTTCTCAGTCACGCCTCGCTCCAAGGTGAAACTGGTGGCTATTGGATGGCTCTAAGCGGCAGAGCCGCTTAGAGCCATCGCATCCCCTTGCGGGGAAGATGCTCAAGGCGATCCACGCCCAGGAGAGCAAGAAGGCTGCCAGGGAGAAAGCCAA
>ULXJ01021132.1_pt1 | contig 18357 bp, 17 predicted proteins | sample 1960981 | NCBI WGS metagenome assembly ULXJ01 (sample SAMEA4835830, study PRJEB28245) | human gut metagenome | biome: gut microbiome; material: fecal sample | place: Denmark | collected 2008 | reverse complement strand
TGGGTCATTTTCTCGTGTCCACTTTATGGGGTACAGTTTAAGTGCCGACATGGGTCACGGTGTGGGTCGTGATTTTTTTGGCATGTCAAAAGCTAACTTTTTGCAACAAAAAACACCCGAAATCCGAAGTTTTCAGGTGTTTTTTGGAGCTACTGGGCGGATTCGAACCGCCGACCTCATCCTTACCAACCGGAATTTGAAACTTCTTATAATAATTTCCGTTCGTTTATGGCCGTTTTTGTTCCGTTTCATTTGCTTTCCAACACTTTTTAAGTCTACCGTTTCCGCATATTCCACGCAGGTCTGTGGCTGTTTGTGTGGTCAAAGCCCTTGCGGCAGAGGAGATTCAGCGTTCACCAGCTTCTGAACAGGGTTCAAATGTGGAAAAATTTTGCGATGCTGTTATCAAAGAGTAACTGAAGTTGGCTACAAGGGCGGTATGTACTAATCCGAACCCGCAAAGCACTGCAATGACTGGGTTTGGCGGAAGTCACTGGTGCCATCAAGAGCTGGACCTGTTGACGGCACCAGGGCGCATCGTGATTCTTAGTCAAATTTCCTATTTACTACCCAAGAATGTGGTTTCGTCATTCCATTACTGTACTTTGGCCTTTTGGGACATACTCCTGGTTCTGGGCGGCCAAGACTAGAATTTTTTCTTATTCTCTTCCCACACCACGTACACATATATTCTATTCTTGCAATTGCCATTTTACTTCCTTTCTAGACGCATGACTGTTCCTGTACTATGTAGTCATGCAACTTGTTGATTAAGTATTTTAATGTCTCCTTTGCATGAATGCAAAAAGTATCATCTATTGCTTCATAAAGATTGCTATCTCTGCCCTTTATCGCATTTACAGGGCAACCACCACCGCAAATTCCTAGCGCCTCGCAGGTCAAACAGGATTCATGGTTTATGGGGGTTATTTGGCTCCACTGCACAACTTCTTTATTTTTTTGTATTATCTGACTATCATAAATATTGCCTATAATGTAGTTTCCATCACCCGTGCATCCATGGCAAATTCCAATATTGCCTGATGGGGTAATTACAATTTGGCTACCAGATGTAGCTGCACAATCGGAGAAATATACTTGAGAATTGATAAATGAGGTTAGCTTTCTATTAAACCTGTCCTCATATATTCCAAGCTGTTTCGTCTCTTCATAGAAGTTCAAAATAAATGCTGTTGCCCTTTCGAAATAATCAGGGTTAATTTCAAACCCATCGGTTTTCATAAGGATATTGAAGCTAACATTGTGAATATCATAATGTAATAGAAAATCGACCAAAGTATCTGTATTATTTAATAATGCTTCCGTTAGCGTAATCGAGAGGCCGATTTCCAATCCCTTTGATCGAGCAGAACCTATTTTTTCAACAAGCTTATTGAAAATAGGTTTTCCTAATTTATCCACTCTGTTCATGTTCGAGAATTCATCTGCGCCATCAATAGAGATAGATACCGCAATATTGTTTTCAATAAAATAATTGATTATTTCATCGGTCAAGAGTATCCCATTTGTTACAATTGAAAAATCTAAATTATGTGTAAGGAGATTTTCTTTTTGACATTTTTGGCAAGTTTCAACTGTATGTTTTAAAACCTCAAAATTTAGGAGAGGCTCTCCACCGTAAAAAATAATTTCCTTTCTATCCGAGAAATGTTCTTCATTATAGTGCGTCTGGCGAGCAAAATACTTGACTGCTTGTTCGGCAACTTCCTTAGACATTTTTTTCCTAACCACTGGCTGCATTGAGTTCTTTTGAATTCCATTCCCTAGAAAGCAGTATTTGCATGCCAAGTTACACTGTTCAGTGAGAATAAAATAGGCTATACTTATGTAAGGCTTAGGTATATATCTTTTTACTCTCTCAAGTGTCTGAGCATCATCTTTCTCATTGTTAACTACAATAAAGAAGTCTAAAAGATTGTTGATTGTCTCTTCGCTGATGTTAGGAGTTTGATGTACTTTAAGCGCCTTTTGCAATTCTTCGTGCTCGTATGCAGTCAAATATACAGGTTTCATGCGGAGACTATGATAATAAGCATAGTCGCTACCAGTTTTATATATCGTCACAAATCTGGATAATTGCATATATTCACCCATTAGTAAAGAAAATCATTTCCGTTTATCATATTTCTATATATTTCTAATTTGTCCAATTCGGTACATACATTGCTTCTAGTAACAGCGGTCTCTTTCTGCTCCAGATCCATCTCTACTACTTCAGGAAAATTTGCCACTCTACATCCACCGCCACATATATACTTTAACTCGCATCTACTACAAGGCTCAAGATGATCGACATAGGACTTTTCTCTTGCTAGTTTTCTCTTTTTAAGAACCGACTGGAAATCTTCGTTTCGAACATTTCCATAGCATTTCACATCAAATATCCGTCCACAAAAATAATAATCTCCATTTGCCGCTACCGTTAGACTTCCATATCCACAGTTCCTATATATACGATTTTTAAAATGATTTGCGACAAATGTAGTCAATTTTGAGTTTGGATATATTTCCTCATATATCCTATCTGCTGCTTGTTGCATGATTATGTTTTTAGCTTTGTCTGCTTTTACAGTTCTTCCGTCAATGAGTTCCGAATTGATAATTAGCAAGAATCTGTTGGGGTCATATTTATCAATTAGGTGTTTTCCAAAGTCGATATATTCTTGAACATACTTATCTAGGAATCCATATAACGGCGTAATTACGATATTAGTAAATACATTTGTATGCTCATAAAACCAATCTAGTGACTGAAGTGCTCGTTCAAACACACCTTTGCCGCGAATCAAGCTATTGATTTCTTCATTATATCCATCTACGCTTATCTGGACTTCATCTATATAAGGTGCGATTTCATTGATGGTTTCTTTCTTCCAACCATAGCCATTTGTCATCAGTTGAACATATAAGCCTTGACCCTTCGCGTATTTAATAATTTCGGCTAAGTCTGTCCTTGTAGAGACTTCCCCGCCCGACAGTATTACTTTAGAACACCCTCCATTTTTGCTCGTTCGAATAATATCCTGTATTTCCTGTAATGATAGTTCATTTCCTGCTTGCTCCCCAGCATACATAAAGCAATGTTTACACCTTAGATCACATTTATTTGTCACATAAAGTCTTAGCACAAACGATTCTTCATCTGGGAGTATTGTTTCGGTAAAACGTTTTCCCTCTATTTGCCTGAGAATATATTGTAAATCGCTATTCACCTCGTCCAAATTAAAATTTCGTATAACTTTTTCGATGCTCTGCCCGCTTATAAACGCCTTAACAATATCGGCCTGTAATTGATTATCTACTACAATCCAGTTCCCGTTTGAAGGTGATACTAGCAATAGAAACCCATCCACATGTTTGGGAACAATATCATCCGGCAAGCTATATGTCTTTTCTGTAGACAATTCTACCAGTCGACCTAAAATATCTAACTTCATACAAAGAACCCTCTAATGCTATTTATGATAAAAGACCTTTGATGAAATCAAAGGCCTTTTTTATATAGTTACCAATCAATCTGGTTGTTGGCATCAGACTTGCGGCAATTACCGACACATCTTCCACCAATGGGTCTCATACACTCAGTATTAACATCAACCTTTCGGCAATTGCCAACACATCTTCCGCCAATGGGTCTCATGCACTCAGTGTTTCTTTGCAGTTTCATGTAAGTGTTATCATTAGCGATCATTGTGATTCCTCCCTTATATTTAATGAGATAAGAGTACCTCAAATATGTTTAATTGTCAATAGAGCCTGTTTTAATTAATTCGCTTATTCGTTGAAGCTAATGCTTAAAAGTATTGAAATATAAGGAGTTTCCTCTATTCAATCAGTTTAAAATGTTTTTATTGCTCTCTCATATCCAATTTTATTTAGACAGTATCCCGTTTTCTACGAGAAGATTAAAAACGTGTTAGATCAACGTTAATCTTTCCACTATGATATAGTCGGTGACACTCTGGGCAGAGTGTCAGCATGTTGTTTGTCGTTGCTTCTCCACCTTCGCTATAAAGAATTAAGTGATGACCATGATTGCCTTTGTATTGTTTTAGGCAGAAAAAGCATGTATACGTATCTGCTTCCTTGCCTTCTCTCTGGGCTTTAAGATGTGCGCTACTTCTCCTCTGGCTCATCATAACCTCCGAATAATGCTAATCGCTCCTTAATTCTGTTTGGCAACTCCCTTACTGACCCTTTGACCGCTGTACCTCTCCCGCGCGGCGCAATTCGCTCTTTGTCCTTTTGAAATGCAATTTGGAGATCAGAGGCTTCTTTTGGAGTGATATTATCTACTTTCATCCAAAGAGCATGTGATCTCTCGCTATTTGCTCCTTTTTGAGGGCATGTTCGTGCATTATGTCCTGTTTTACCACATATTGAACACCGCATATTAGTTTCCTTCCACTCAGAAAGTTGTAACTTCGATAGAACTGTCGTTTGATTTTACAGTGACGCTGCCTCGCCCCTGCGTTATTAGCATCGTGTTCTCACTCAGTCTAGGCAACCCATTTTCATCAATGCAATAGCGAAATACTTCGACATCCCCATTTTTTCTTTGAATCGCAATGTTGCTTTCCCATACGTTAAGCACAGAATCGCCCTTTTTTAGAAGTTCAAACTTGCACTGCATACTTATTCCCCTTTCATTATTAATACGTATTGTTATGCCGTCCTTTAGGGTTGCAGCAATACCTTTTGATTCTTAAAAATACTACGACATCCTTCAAAAATCACATAAAACAACTGATAATTGTTTATTTATTATACATTATATTGCCTCTCTAATCAACAAATTATGAGGTCATTTGTTTAGCTTAGGGGGGAATCGCCAAAAAGATTGCATGAAAACCTTGCAATAGTGTTGACAAAGAAGACTTCCTCTTGCCCTTCACCACACCAAGTAACTAATCCGACGAAATCGCACGGTCCACCATGCGTCTGGCTCTGCGAAGCTTCCATGCCATACTGTTCATGCATCGCTCCCGCAGCTTTTTCAGCGCTTGTTTTTTCGCCTTTTCCACGCCGTCCTCCCGCAGTCTGTTTCGGATGGCGATCTCCCGCAGGTCTGTCTTTGGGTAACTGAACACACCGAAACTCTTCCCCAAAATATCCTGCTCCCGTTTAGACAGGCTTTGGAACTGCTCATGCAGAGACTCCATCGTAAGCGCCCGAAGGGCGATTTCCTCCGCAGGTACAGACAATCGATCAGACATGAGGTACTCAAATATGTCTCCGCCCTCCTCCGGAATCGGCAAGTCATAGACAGAGAAGAAATGGGTCGGGTACGCTACCGCCTTGGCTACTTCCGCTAATGAGACACCCAACTCCCCTGCGATTTCGCTCATCTCTTTCCCATCCCGGTGATAGAGCATCTGCGCCTTTCGCACCACCCCCATGCTGTCCCGGTCCAGCGAGAGGGTACCCATACTGGTTTCCAGGTGCCTCCGCATCGCTCCGTCCAGAAATGGCACGATGTAGGTTCCGAACGCTCCCTTGGCGCTATCGTAGCCGCCATTTCTTGCGCATTCGATCAGCGTCAGCACCCCAACGCTCTCCAATTCGGAGAGCGTTTCTTTCGTATAGCCGCTCCACCCTCCACGATTGCTGGGACGCAGGCAGTTGTATTGTCGGGCGATCCACAGCGCACGCTTCCGAATCAATTCAGCATGTCCATCGCACAGTTCCGTCAGCGCGGCCTGGTCTCCCTGCGAGATTCGGTCCAGCAATTCCTGGTCGCTCATGCGTCCCCACCGCCCTTTCGGGGACGTCCTCTGGGTTTTGCCTTTCGGGTAACACCGCAGTATGGGTAAAGCCTCTCACTTGAGATGGATCGTTCAAAGCCCTCGTTGGAGACATCCGCCTCATTGAGCGCATCGAACAGCATATCCCGGACCGTGTCCTTCAGTCGCCGCGCTTCCTCCGCCGTGATAATGTCGCGCTTTTGATCCTTCCGTATCCGCTCAAAGGCAGTGAGCTTCGCCTGGATCTTCGGCACATCCCTGGCCAACTCCTTCTGCACTTCGTAGGTCCCGAACTGCCGGCAAGTATACTGCGGCGCATGGGGACATGCCCCCTCGCAATATAGTGCATGAGCTCCGCCCTTCACCAGAAAATATTTTTTGCAGACCACGCACTGGCGGATGTTGTGTCCGGCATTCAGAGCCGTCATGTAATCCGCCTTCAGCAGCATTTGCAAGCTGTCAGTGGTGTGCTCCTGACAAATAGCGAAGCGCTCGTCCGGCAGCTCCCGCGGCACATAGCTCACAACACAGTGGTCATATTTTTGATAAAACGGCTGCTCCAGGCTTCTGGGATTGACGATCAGCTTCTCTACCAGCCGCTCATCGTTGTAGAGCTGATAGAGGGAGGCGGCATAGTTCTCCGGAGAGTTATGCTCCAGCTTGGAGATGAGAAAGTGGATGAAGTTATGAATCGTGGGATTGAAGCACGCGACGTCGCCCAGATAGCGTTCGTAGCGATTCATCTGCTTTCGGTAATAGAGCCACTTTGTTTTCCGTCCTCCGGGGAAAATCAGAAGTGGGACCGGGATCTGGCCAGTTGTCTCCACCTGCTCCGCCATTTCTACCCATTGATCAGCGGAAAAATCCTCATAGTCCAGATCTTCTTCCGGCAGCGAGGAACGATACTCGGTGTACTGCCGGGCCTCGTTGAAAAATTTGCTGTCATCCCGAAGCAGGATCTGAAATACCCGAAACTCCATCATCCGCATACGCAGAGCCATGAACTGGTAGTTGAGCTTCCGCCAAAATTCCCGGTCCTGGGTGCGCTCGTACTGCTCCGTAAGGTTTTTCATGCGCCGGACGTTTTTCTGGATGCGCTGATAGTCCTCCAATGACAGGTTCAAAATGTCTGCTGTCAGTTCGCCTGCGGAAAATAATTCCCCGCCGTACTCGATCGTATCTCCATGAATATAGAAAACGATATCCCCGTCCATGCGCTTCCCTCCTCCAAAATAAATTGTCCCCCCTGGAAAATAATTCGTCCCGACTTTTTATTATCTTATCAAAATCTCCGACACAATACAAGCAGAAGGGCATCAGCGTCGCCGCTGATGCCCTTACTTTTTGCAAAGGAGAAATCGAAAATGAAACAATCACAGTACAACTCCTACGACGACCTGCCTCTGTTCCTCAACGCCGATATGGTGGCGAAGGTGCTGGGGGTATCGTCCTCCACCAGCTATGAGCTGATGCATGAGCCGGACTTTCCGGTGCTGAATGTCGGCAGCAGGATGGTGGTTCCCAAGGAAGCGTTCATCCAATGGGTCACCAAGCACACGGAAGGAGGTGTCCGCGAATGACTGCGCTCACCTATCAGAGAGACGTGAAAGCGTATCGGTTCTCGCTGCCCAACGAAATCTGGGGGCTGAAACTACCGCCCCCCGCCTTCAGTATCCTCGCCTACCTCTGCTATCTCAACTGCCACCATAAGGGTGATGCGGTGCCGAGTGTGGACGAGATCGCAGCGCTGCTCCACATGGGCCCGGACATGGCGCAAAAGCAGATGGATACTCTGATCAAGCGAGATCTAATCTCGCCGCAGATGGTTCCAGTGTTCACGCACAAGCGCACAGGAAAGTTTTTCTCCCTCCCCAACGAAATCTTTTCCCTGGACCTGGGGCATGGCGTGATTACCGTCTATGCCTACCTGCTCTACTGTGAAGACCGCAGCAGCCATCAGTGCCACCCCAGTTACAAAACCATCTCCACCGCTGTGGGGCTGTCCGTGAACACGGTGATGAAGCACATCGCCAAACTGGAGGACAGGCAGTTTATCACCGTGAAGCACACCAGCTACGCCGACAGCCAGGGAATGAAGTGGAACGGCAATAACTCCTACACCATCCTGCCGATCCAGAAAGCCATCGACCATTCCTATGAGCGGCAGATGGTGAAACTGGAGGAGGTCACGGAGCGGCAACGGGTAGCGGAGGAACTGCGGAAAACAAGGCCGTGTTCGCCCCTGTGAGCCGCTGTGTGAGGCTTTGCCGGGAGCAGCGGGAACAGACACCGGCCAGGCCTATTCGAGCGGATTTGGGCCGCCTTTTGAGAGCTGACGAAGGACGAAAGTCGAAGCAGGATAAACAACAGGCGTCAAGTGGGGCGCTCTGTTCGGTCACTTCTGCCCGCAGTGCGGGCAGTTACGGGAGTTTTCGGGGCGTTCCAAAGTGGGGTCAAAATCGAAGGGGTAATATCACTTCTGCGGTCGTTATCCCCGAAAGCGTACTCCCCCAAGAAAAAAGTAGGGGTCATGCCCCGGAAAGGAGCTCATTTTGAGCAAGAAAGAAAAATTTGCCCTCTATCTCACCCCTGAGAAAAAGGCACGCTTGGAGCGACGATATCAGGAGGACGGCAGCCGCAGCATCACCGGATTCATTGAGCGGGCCATTGATTTCTACCTGGACTATCTCAGTGCCAACGACGCCGGACTGTTCCTGCCAACCTCCATCCAGTCCTATCTGGACGGTCGGGTGGGGCAGATGGAAAACAACATGACGTCGCTGGCCTACAAGCAGGCGGTGGAGTTGGATATACTCTCCGGGATCATCGCGGACAGCTTTCAGTTCAGCGAGGAGGACTTGCGGCGGCGCCGTGCGGAGAGCGTCCGAAATGTGAAGCAGACCAATGGACGCATCTCGTTTGAAAAACGGGTGCGGGAATCCTGGGAGGACGATGACGGATGGCAAGACTGATCGTCAAAAGTCCGTACATCAAGTGCGGAGGCGGACGCTCGGCAGGCGGCTATATGAGATACATCGCTACCCGTGAGCGGGTAGAGCTGATCCAAGATGACCGTCCTTCCACTCGAAAGCAGGAGCAGCTCATTGCAAAACTGGTGAAGGATTTTCCTGCCGCAAAGGAGTTGGATGAGTACGATGACTACCAGGAGCATCCCACCAAGGCCAATGCCTCGGCGTTCATCTCTCTGGTGTTGGAAGAAAACTGGAGCGACGTTCAGAAATCGGATGGCTACATGAAGTACATCGCAACACGGCCAAGAGTGGAGCGGCTGGGTTCCCATGGTCTCTTCGGTGACACGGATGGTGTGGAGCTGGACAAAGCCATGGCAGAGCTGGAGAACTACACGGGAAATGTGTGGACGCACATCATCTCCCTGAAACGGGAAGATGCGGAGCGGCTGGGCTATGACAATGCCAGGGCGTGGAGGAATCTCCTCCGCGCCCACCGCAACGATATTGCCGCCGCCATGAACATTCCGCCCCAGGACTTCCGCTGGTACGCTGCCTTCCATGATGAGGGCGACCATCCCCATGTGCATGTGATGGCGTGGTCCGAAAAACCAGGGCAGGCGTATCTGTCTCAGGATGGCATCCGGCAAATCAAATCCAAGCTTACCAACGACATCTTCCAACAGGAGATGCTGCACCTCTACGAACAGAAAACTGTTTCCCGTGACCAACTGGTACGAGAAGCGCGGCAGGCCATGCGGGAGTTGGTTCAGCAGATGCGAACCAGGATCTGCGACTCCCCAGAGGCGGAGCGGCTCATGCAGGAGCTGGCCCTTCAGCTGGAAACGGTCAAGGGTAAGAAGTCCTACGGCTACCTTCCGAAGAAGCAGAAGGCGCTGGTGGATGAGATCGTGGACCAGATGGAGCAGCTCCCGACCGTGGCTGAGTGCTATGAAAAGTGGTGGGAGCTGCAAAGTCAGGTGGAAGATTTCTACTCTGAGAAGGAGCGGCACCGCCCGCCGCTGTCCCGGCAGAAAGAGTTCCGCCAAATCAAAAACGCTGTCATCCAGGAGGCGGAGACTGTCCGCTTGGGAGAGATCACCTTCGAGGATGATACCCTGGACCAGAGTGATGAGGTGGGTGAAGATGAAAATACGTCCTGGGACTTCTGGACGCTGCGAATAGACGTTCAAGATGAATACTTGCCGCTGGCGGAGCGGGATGACGCCGTGGAGAGCATGCGGGAGCTGGCAGAGAACGGCGATGTTCATGCGCAGTATTTCATGGGAAAGCTGTACCTGGATGGCAGTCTTGTGATACCGGACAGTGAAGCGGCCATGAACTGGATCCACAAGGCATCCACCAGTGGTTACGCTCCCGCTCAGTATGCTCTGGGAAAGCTATATCTCTCTGATGATGCCAGCGTCCATGATTCTGAGCTTGGTATCCAGTGGTTGGAGTACGCCGCCTACAACGGAAACCACTATGCGGCCTACCGATTGGGCAAAGAATATCTGAAGGGAGAATCGGTAAGAAGGGATACCCGCAAGGCCATGGATCACATCTACACCTCCGCCCAGGCCGGAAATCCCCATGCGCAGTATCTGTTGGGGAAGTTGCTGCTTCAGGGAAAGGTAGTCGAGCGTGACAAAGAGGAGGGCATCCAATGGCTGACCTTGGCGGCGGAGCAGGGGCACAGCTACGCGCAATGCCTTCTGGAAAGGCAAAGCGCTTCGACAGCGCCGGAGGTGTTCCTTGCGGTGACGAGGCTGCTCCACCACATGGCGAATATCTTCCAGGACAACTCCCTGCCGCAGAGCGGCGCAGGACTCACCCACATCGACCGCAAGCGGCGTCAAGAATTGCGGGAGAAGCGCCTCGCCCATGGCCACAAGGAGAACGACCATGAGGAACAGCAGTACGGTGGCTGGAACATGACCATGAGATAGAGGTTACGCCTACATTTTATCACAAACCTCTTTCCAAAAATCATATAGCTTTTACCCTCTGGTTGTGCTATTGCTTTGTGTTACAAAATGGAAAGGAGCATCAGCATGAGGCACAACAAGAAAAATATCACAGCCATGGCGACGGGCATGGTTATCGGCGCGGCTCTTGTGAGCGAAGCTGCCGCGGGAATCGTGGCAGAGCCTACTTGGCAGAAGATTTATGTGGATGGCCGGCAGGTATCTATGACGGCCTATAACATTGCGGGGAACAATTATGTGCGTCTCAGGGATATCGGTCAGCAGGTGGGATTTAATGTGTACTGGAGTGACGGCGTGCAAATTAACTCCAACGCCCCGTATACTGGAATTGCCCCAGTACAGAAAATCAGCTCCCAGGCGACAGATATGGGGGTTCGTGAGGAGATGATCCGGCGAATCAACGAGGTACGCAGGAAGTACGGTGTTCCCGAACTGACGGTCGATCAGGCTCTCATGGATGCGGCGCAGGAATGTTCCGCGCAAATGTTCACTTCACACCATAACCAGGCAGAGTGTGAAACCGTAGCGGCATCCGGGTATCCCCACGGCTTCGGGTCCAACCTGACGGTGTTCTCTATCACGGACCCCGAAAGAATTTCCGAAAAGGCTGTGGCGAACTGGGAGAACTCCCCCGGCCACCTGGCAACGATGATCGACCCGAACTACGATACCGTCGGCGTCGGCGTTACCATCGATCACGGCAGAGCTTTCTGCTATATGTTCGTGGGGAACCCGACGGCGCATAATCCCTACGCATAAGAGGACCTCAGATGGGCCGTATCCGACTTCGGATGCGGCTCATTGTAGTTTACCCTGAACTTGATAATTTTTTGAAAATTGTGACCATTTAGGGATGGCTATTCAGCAGTGGTTGCGGTATTGTGTGTCGCTGATAGGAGGTGGCACATAATGCATGACTACATGAAAGCCCTCTACCACAGGTTCCAGACCCCATCCAGGAGGGCGGAATATCTGGATAGGAAAATCAAGAGAACACACAATCAGCTCACCCGCTTACTGGATAAACCAGGGCGGAAACTGCTCCTTCGGATAGCAGACATGGAAGATGAGCTGCGGGACGAAGCCTGTCTGAATAGCTTCATATCCGGCTATCGTCTGGCCCAGGGCATCCAGCAAGAACTGCTGGCAGACCAGCCGCCATACAGCTTCGAGGCAGAAGATGAGCGGCAGGCCTGTCAAAGGTGCTCACAGGAAGAAAACAACTAACGATACCACCAAAAATTGAGATGCTGTAGACAAAGAAGAATTCCCGCAAAGGAGGCGATTCAAATGAGTAAACGCAGGCCATCCGGCGACGGTATGGTGCGTAAAAAAGAAGATGGCCGTTGGGAGGGCCGCATCGTGATCGGACATAAGGAAAACGGTGACAGCATCTTCCGCTACATCTACGCGCCCACACAGAAAGAGCTGACCGCAAAGCTCCGCCAGGAGATCACCGCCTACCAGGGCGTGGATCTTACCGAGGACAGCAAGCTCACCCTGAGCGAATGGCTGGACTACTGGCTGGATGCGATCATGGCCGGAACCATCCGGCCCAGCACGCTGAACGGATACCGCAGGTACGCGGAACTCTACATCAAACCATACCTCGGAGATAAGCAAATTTCTAAAATCACCCCGGCGGATGTACAGAAGATGTACGAAGTTCTGAAAGCAAGGGGGCGTGTCAACGAGCACCCTCAATACGGCCACCAGCTATCCGGCAGCATGGTACGCAGCATCCACACCATGTTCCACGGCGCTATGAAAGCGGCGGAGGAATCCCACATCATTGCCAAAAACCCCACGGAGAACATCCCGGTTCCAAAAGCAAATCCCAAACCCAAGCAGATCCTGAATGATGACCAGCTGGAACGGTTCATGGAAGAGATCAAAAAGGACGCCGTCTGGCACGACTTCTTCTACACGGAGCTGACCACCGGCCTTCGGCGGGGTGAACTCTGCGGGCTCATGTGGGCGGACTTCGATGAATCTACTGGAACACTGGCAGTAAAGCGGACCATCCACATGGAAAGGGGCGGCAGGCTGGTAGCCGGAGCCACCAAAACCGGGCGGGGAACACGAAATATCCTCTTGCCGGCAAGTACCGCTCAGCTTCTGTCCGAACGGAAAAAACATTCCTGGTCAGAGTGGATCTTCCCGAATCCGCTGAAGCCCGAATCCCCCACCAATCCCCGTTCCGCATACGGTCACCTGAAGGCCTTGCTGGACTCCGCTGGCCTGCCCAACATTCGGTTCCACGACTTGCGTCATACCTTTGCAACCCATGCCCTGGCCTCCGGCGTGGACGCCAAGACATTGTCCGGCATCCTGGGCCATACCAAGGCTTCCTTCACACTGGACACCTACACCCATGTCACCGGCGAAATGCAGCAGAGAGCGGCAGATATCGTGGGCGGATTCATGACAGATTTCTTCGGAGAGGAGTTGAAACCATGGCAAAGCGCAGAAAACGGGGCACCGGAAGCATCCACCTGAGAAAAGATGGTCGGTGGGAAGGCCGGTGCCTCATCGGCTACGACGAAAAAGGCCTTCCCAAAACAAAAAATGTTCTGGCCAAAACCAAGTCAGAATGTATTGAAAAATTGAAGGCACTGCAGCAAACGCTGACTGCGCCCACGCCCAGCCAGGCCAAACCCCGGATGACCGTCCGTGAATGGCTGGACTTCTGGTATCAGACCCACAAAAAGCCCACACTCCGTCCCAATACCCAGATGTCCTATGAACAGCGGATCTACGGCCATATCATCCCGGCGCTGGGCAGCATCCCGCTGGACAAACTGACGCAGAATGACCTGCAGCAGTTCTATACAAACCTCAAGCAAAACGGCAGGCGGAAGGACGCGGATCGCTACGGCGAGGGGCTATCCGACCAAACAGTTCGCGGCTGCCACAGTACCCTACGTTCCGCATTGGCAAAAGCGGTAGAAGAAAAGCTCATCATCCGGAATCCCGCGGATGGCTGCAGACTTCCCTCCGCCAAGCCCAGAGAGATGCAGGTGCTAACCCCGGAGGAAATGCAGAGACTCCTCATTCAAGCCAAAGAAGACGGCTGTTACGAGCTTCTCTTGCTGGAGCTGTCCACAGGACTGCGGCGGGGAGAAATTCTGGCCCTACAATGGGATGACCTGAACTTCAACACAGGGGCGCTCCGGGTCGAACGGCAGGTCCATCGGGTAAAAGGAGAGCTTATCGTCTCACAGCCCAAAACAAACAGCTCCAACCGGACGATCATTCTTCCCTTCCCTGTCTTGAAGATTCTGAAAGAATTCAGGCAAACCAAGACCTCCCGCTGGATGTTCTCATCCCCTGTCATGGAGGATTCTCCTCTGGACCCAGCTTCGGTCCGCAAGCGGCTTCAAACTGTACTGGAACGTGCCGGGTGTAAAAAGGTTCGTTTCCATGACCTCCGGCACACCTTCGCAACCACTGCTCTGGAACATGGGATGGACACCAAGACACTCTCCACCATCATCGGCCACGTCTCCACTTCCACCACGCTGAACATCTACGCCCATGTGACAGACGAGATGCGGCGCACAGCGGCTGTGAAAATCGATCGCGGGATCAGCAAAACAGAGCCGCAGAAAACAACTGATAGCGCCGCCCCCAGAAAGCCCGCCCCGTCTACCTTCCAGCCATACAAGGGCCAGCGGCGCAAGCCAGGCACAGGCTGTGTCTCACAGGTCAACGACAAGCTCTGGGAAGGCCGCTACTCCCCCGTCTGGCCAGACGGCAAAAAGCATCCGCGCAATGTCTACGCCCACAGCGAAGAGGAGTGCGAGCGGTTGCTGGCAGAGATGATACAGCTGGTGAAAGCGGAGATTGCCGCAGAAAAAGAGCGAGTGAGCCTCAGCAAAAAGGCAGGCTGACAAAAGAATCCCGGCCTCCGGAACAAACAATTCCGGAGGCCGGTTTTTCCTGTCTGTGGACAGCGCTGTGGTCAAAAATAATCCGCATTTTTTAATTGTCCCAAAAAGTTGTGAAAAGTAAAGAAAAACAGCCTATTTCCGAAGAAATAAGCTGTATTCTGGAGCTGCTGGGCAGATTCGAACTGCCGACCTCATCCTTACCAAAGGCGATTTCCCCGTGAAATTGCACAAAAACAATCATAAAATATAATGTAAATGGCATACAGACCAGGGGCTATACGTTGCCATGGACCCACGTCCGCAGGCGTGGGAGCGCCAGCAATCCAGTCTGGATTGCGACGGTGCGGTCCATCCGCTGGCTCCGCCTTGCTCTCATTCCCGCCAAAACCACCCCAGCCCCACCCGTGGCGGGCCACCCAGCTACCGATGACCAGCACCACCACCCTCTGAACAACACAAAACCGACTGACAAATTTACAACTTGTCAGCCGGTTATTCATCGTTGTTTTCAGCAACCAAGACATCCATACTTACATCTAATGCCCTAGAAATTTTATAGAGGGAAATTAATGAAACATGGTGTCGGTCTTTCGAACTCTCAATTTGCCGCAGATAGTCATGTCCCAGCCCTGCTTTTTCTGCAAGCTGGGAGGCAGTTAGTCCTTGTTGAATACGATACTTTTTAATGTTTCTTCGGATGATGTTATAAAAGGTTTTGTTGTCAAAATCAGAACGCTCCACAAAATCACCATAAAAAGTATACTCAGGAACGCTCAAAATGTATGTGTGCTATTGGCAGACAAAAACTACTTGTCAATAAAACATGATGGTGTTAAAATTTAAGTACCATCCTATCTGTAAATTTTGGGAGGAGGAAACATAATGAAAAAGTTACTATCTTTGGCGTTGACCCTGCTGCTGAGCCTGGGGCTATCCGTTCCATCTTCGGCTAGCGATATGGGGGTGGTTGGGTCCTACACTACGGTCAGCACAGGTAGCGGGATTACTGCTGCTATAAAATCTGATAATTCATTATGGATGTGGGGGACCAACAACAACTACCAACTCGGTAACGGGGGCGCCGGAAACGACAACTATGGAAATGGGAATACGCCTTATCCAATTCAGACTGTTCCCATAAAGATTATGGACAATGTAGCATCTGTTTCCTGCGGGACCTTTCACGCCGCTGCAATTAAAACCGATGGTTCTCTGTGGACGTGGGGTTGGGGAGCCAATGGTGAGTTGGGAGATGGCAGTACTGGCTACAACCATTATATTACTACTCCCCAAAAAATAATGGATAATGTTGTTGCTGTTTCTTGCGGCTATAATTACACAGCCGCAATTAAGGCCGATGGTTCTCTGTGGACATGGGGAAGCAATGATTTCGGGCAGTTAGGCAATGGGGGCACAGGAAATTATGAATGGGATGCTCCATATCAAACTGTTCCCGCAAAAGTGATGGAGAGTGTCGCTGCCGTCTCTTGCGGCGATTTTACAACTGCGATTATTAAAACCGATGGGTCCCTATGGATGTGTGGTAGCAACTATTACGGGATGATTGGCAATGGTAAAAGCGGTAGCGATGCAAATCAACTTGTTCCTATCAAAATTATGGACGATGTAGTTTCCGTCACCACAAGTAGTGCTGTAACTGCCGCTGTGCAGTCAGATGGCAGTTTGTGGGCCTGGGGCAGTAATCTAACTGGTTCCTTTGGAAATGGCACTCAAACTGGTTCTCTGACTCCTGTCAAAATCATGGATAACGTAGTTTCTGTAGGCGGTAATGGTTCTACCATGGGAGCGATTAAAACTGATGGGACACTCTGGATGTGGGGCAGTAATGCCAATTGCCAACTTGGCAACGGAGGTGGCGGAAATATCATTTTTAATTACTATGATTGCCAAACTGTGCCCATAAAAGTTTTGGACGATGTAGCCAGTGTTAGCATTAATTCGCACGTTGCAGCAATCAAAAAAGATGGGACCCTTTGGGTATGGGGGAACAATCTTTATGGTCAGGCAGGTATCGGAAATTGGGGTATTAATAATACTGTCAAAGTTCCCACCCAGGTCCTTACTGGTGTAACAGTACCCACTAAGCCCTCTCCCGCTGTGGCCGGGTTCTCCGATGTCCACGAGAGCGACTACTTCGCCGACGCGGTGGCGTGGGCCAAGGAGAAGGGCGTCACCGGCGGCACAACTCCCACTACATTCTCGCCCAACAATACCGTCACCCGCGCTCAGGCAATGACGTTCCTGTGGAGGGCCGCAGGATCGCCGCAGCCGTCCTCAACAGTGTCCCCGTTTAGCGATGTGTCCGACCCCAGCGCCTACTATTACAATGCGGTGCTTTGGGCGGCTGAGCAGGGCATTACCACCGGCGTCACCGCTACCACCTTCGGCACCGGCAGCCCCGTTGCCTATGACCAAATGCTGGCCTTTCTGGCCCGGGCTGCTGGCGCCGACACCAGCGGCGGCAGTTGGTCCCAGGCCGCTATCGATTGGGCGGCGGACAACGGCCTCACGGATGGCCTGACCTATACCGCCAAGGGCGCCTGTCCCCGTTCCGACGTGGTTTACTGTCTCTGGAAGCAACTGGCTTGATAGATTAAGACAAGCTCTCATATACGACGGAAAGCTCCTGTGTGTGCAACACAGGAGCTTTTCTTGCATAAATTTGCCCAACAGACTACCACAAAATTTCAGCGCAAAAATTGTATATTATGCTCAACCATATTGACAGAACCTTGCCTCATGAAAAGTTGCGAAACATACGATATATCGCTATGTTCAGTTCATTGGTTTTCTCAAAGTCAAAAACGCCGCAAGTTATCGCTTCGTAAAATAGTTATCATTTTAGCAATATTTAATAATTTTTTAGCTATTTACCACGTAAAAAGTTGCTGTAACATCCAATCCGAAAGGAGGTGATAAAAATGCCTTACGATTCAGACACAGCTAAGAAGCGGCTGGAAAAAATCCTGCATATTGCAGACAGGGTCATTTTGGGCCGGGTCAAACTGGTCGATGATTACGTCCTAGGCGACAATATCTGCTGCTGGCGAACCTACTGGGGGATGGTCTGGAACAAGGCGCATGAGGGGTTGAGCCTTGACCTGCCGGAGCCGCCGCCCTGGCCGCCGGAGCCGCTGCCGTCGCCCTCTGCAGTCTGTAAAGACTGCCCGTTCTTCCCTCATAACAGCAATCCTCATATTTCTCAGTAAAGGAGGTGTACCCAATGCAAGGTCTGTATGAGTTTGTCCGCTTTGACATCAAAGCCTTTCTGTCTGACAAAGTCCTGCGCTCCGTCTCCTGCGGCCCTCTGACCGACTATCAATCCAAGGAGGTCATCGGGACGCGGGTGGGCGTGGTCATCACCGAGGACAATACCGCTTACCGCCCCACCAAGTCCGGCGCCCAGGTCAGCAATCTCTACGAGCGCATGAGCGTCAAGGTCCGGGGCAAGAATTTGACTATTGCCCCCGGTCAGGTCGTGGAGTTGGTCGCTCCTGTAGGCGTCGTATACGGTGAGCGCAATAATCAGTTGTCCATCACCGCCGAGGATGTACGTGTCGTGCAGCCCCAGTCCGGCAAGGCGTAATGATGCGGCAGGTCTATCGCCGCGAGGTTGCACCGCTGGCGTTTGCTCCACCCGCTGTATATCTTATGGCGCTGGGTGGGGTGGCTTTAATGGTCGCTGGGGTCTGCACCCTGGCCCGCTGCGAGCTGTCCGCCG
>ULXJ01070371.1_pt1 | contig 18395 bp, 14 predicted proteins | sample 1960981 | NCBI WGS metagenome assembly ULXJ01 (sample SAMEA4835830, study PRJEB28245) | human gut metagenome | biome: gut microbiome; material: fecal sample | place: Denmark | collected 2008 | reverse complement strand
CGACCGGCCTCGGTGGTGCTGGTAGCGGCTTTCTTGGCCTTGGCCGCCTTGGCCTCCTGGGCTGCTCTGCGCTTATCCTTCAGGCTCTGCTTCTGGGCGGTCTGCTGGCGCTGCTGCTCCTGACGGACCTTGGCCTCCTCCATCCGGCGCTTGCGGTCGGCCTCCCGGGCCTGATAGCGGGCCTCTTCCTCGCTTTGCAGCTTGTTGGTGTAGAACTTGCCCAAAACGGCCTCCTGAATGATGGAGAAAGCGCTCTGGGCAATCCAGTACACACCCAGGGCGGCAGGCATGATGAAGGCGATGTAGATGGACATGAGAGGCATCAGCCACATCATGGTCTTGCTGGTGGCAGCGGCGGAGCCCTCCACCTTGTTCTGGCTCATGGAAATCTTGCTCAGCAGGAAGCTGAGGGCACCGGAGATGATGGGGATTAGGATCAGGCCGATCAAGGTCCAGGACACACCGCTGCTGAGCTGGCCGAAGGCACTGCTGGGCTGGGCGGTCAGGTCAATGTTCAGGAAATGATAATTGACGTTGACCCACCCCTCATGCTGGGCGATGAAGTCTGGGAATTGGCTGTTGATGATGTTGGCGATCTCGATCTGCTCATAGGCGGCGTTGGTGGTCAGCTCGATGCCGGCCCCCTGGATCAGCTCCTTGGCGGCCTCCACCACAGCCAAACCGGCTTCCCGGCCGCCGAAGTTCATGAAGTAGACGATTGGCTCCCGGATGATATAGTACAGGGCCAGCAGAATGGGGAAGGGAATGAAACTCCACAGGCATCCGCTCATGGGGCTGATGCCCTCCTCCATATAGAACCGCTGCATTTCCTCGTTCATCTTGGCCTGGTTATTGGCGTACTTCTTCCGGATCTCCTCGATCTTGCCGGACATCCGGCTCATCCGGACCATGCTCTTCTTGGATTTCATCTGGAAGGGCAGCAGGATCAGCTTGATCACCAGGGTGAAGAGGATGATGGCCACGCCATAGGAGCCTGTCAGATTATAGAACAGGCGCATCAGCGCGGCAAAGGGGACACAGATATAGTATCCGATGGTTGAGAACATAAATGCTTCCTCCAAAGTGAGATGGACCGGCGGGGTGGATGGGCCCCGCTCCGGCCGCTAGGGGACCGGGTCGTAGCCGCCCTTGTGAAACGGATTGCAGCGCAGGATGCGCTTAAAAGCCAGCCAGCCGCCCTTCAGAGCGCCATACTTTTCAATGGCCTCCAGCGCGTACTGGGAGCAGGTGGGAATGTAGTTGCAGCAGCGGGGCCGGTAGGGAGAGATGGCCACCTGATAAAACCGGATCAAAGCCTTCAAAATACGCTTCATGACGGTTCCTCCAGCATGTCCAATTTGCGGCAAAGCCGCAAAAAGGTGTCACACAGCTCCTGCCAGGAGGCAGTCACCGTTCTTCCCCGGGCCACCAGGATCACATCGTAGCCCTGGCGCAGCCGGCCCTGATGAAGGCGGTACACCTCCCGCAGACGGCGGCGGCAGCGGTTGCGGACCACCGCGTGGCCCAGCTTCACCGAGGCCGTCAGCCCCAGGCGGTTGTGGCCCAGCCGGTTCTTCCGGCAGTAGACCACCATACAGCCGCCCACCGCCGACGTCCCCTTCTGATACAGCCGCCGGAACTCATGATTTTCTTTCAGGGTCACCGCTCGCTTCATTTCAAACCCGCCTTGCAAAATTGGAACAGAAACTCGATGAGGGACGGAGGAATCCTTTCAAATTCCCGCCGTCCCTGAAGGCGTCTGTTCAAGTGTCTCCCGCGCTTCCGTTTCGATCAATAGGACAGGCGGGCGCGGCCCTTGGCGCGGCGACGGGCCAGGACCTTGCGGCCGTTGGCGGTAGCCATTCTCTTGCGGAAACCATGGACCTTCTGGCCATGCAGCTTCTTGGGCTGATAGGTACGCTTCGTTGCCATTTTTGAGACACCTCCTGTCAGAATTGCGAACGCCCTTTCAGGCGCCGCTTACTCGACATCTCTCCTTGCGGAAAGACGCAGTAAACATTTCAGCGTCCTGCGACGCAGAGAATAGTATACAGACTTTTTCAAAATGTGTCAAGAATAACTTGAAATTTCGTAAAAAAGGGGCCGTTTTTTGCTCCAGTCGGAGAAAAATCGAGAATCCCTTCAAAATCTGGTGGACGTGCCTCGATTTCACCTCTACATCTAGTTTTCCCTTTCCAGGGAAAAAATCATTCTTTATATTAGAATAAGTGTTGTAATCTTCTCGTCTTTTTGTTATACTGATACTATGCGATTTTGTCTATTTTTTACTAGAGAGAGGTGTTCTTTTTGAATTCCGTCGCCGACGTGTGGGACAACGTCCTTCAGCAACTGAAGGGCGAGCTATCGGAGACCACCATCGCCACCTGGTTCGACGAGCTGGAGGCGGTGGACATCCGGGGCAATACCTTTTTGCTCCACTGCTCCAACGACTTCAAGAAGGGATACATCGAATCCCTGTTTATGAAAAACATCAAGGCCTCCCTCCACGACATTTTCTCCACGGACTTTGAAGTGCAGATCCTGGACGACCAGGCCTTTGCGGAGTTCAACGGCGGGGAGACCCACCGCCAGAGTGACCGCTTTACCTCCGCGGAGTTCACCTTCGAGACCTTCGTGGTGGGTCCTTCCAACAAGCTGGCTTACGCGGCCTCCATGGCCGTGGCGGAGCATCCGGCCCAGAACTACAATCCCCTGCTGATCTATGGGGACTCCGGCCTGGGCAAGACCCATCTGCTGTACGCCATTGCCAATGTCATCCGCCGCAACGACCCCAAGGCCAAGATCGTCTATATCAAGGGTGACGATTTCATCAACGAATTCATCGAGCTGATTCGGGCCGGCCGGGGCAACGAATTCCGGGCCAAGTACCGGGAGGCGGATTTGCTGCTGGTGGACGACGTGCAGTTCGTGGCCGGCAAAGAGCAGGTCCAAAATGAGTTCTTCCACACCTTCAATACCCTCTACGAGTCCGGCAAGCAGATCGTGCTGACCTCGGACCGTCCCCCCTCTGAGATGACGCTGCTGGACGACCGGCTGCGGACCCGGTTCGAGTGGGGATTGCTGGCGGACGTGACACCGCCGGATTTTGAGACCCGCATCGCCATCATCAAAAACAAAGCGGCGCTGCTGGGCATGGAGCTGCCGGACAAGATCACCGTCTACATTGCCCAGAACGTCACCGCCAACGTGCGGCAACTGGAGGGCACCATCAATAAGATCCTGGCCTACAAGGACCTGCTGGGCAACGACACCAACGAGGAGACCGTCACCCGGGCCATTCAGGACATGCTGCGCCGCAGCAATGAGTACATCCCCACGCCGGAATCCATTCTGGAGTACATCTCCAAGTATTACAGCCTGGAGGAATCGGTCATCCGGGGCCAGCAGCGGATCCGCGACGCCGTGTCCGCCCGTCAGATCGCCATGTATCTGATCCGTTCCATGACCAATCTGAGCCTGGACGAGATCGGCAAGGTCTTCGACAACCGGGACCACTCCACCGTGCTGTATTCCATCCAGCAGATCGAGAAGAAAATGAAGAAGGACCCGGCCTTTGCCGAGACGGTGAAGGAGATCAAGACCAACATCAACTCCAAGCGGTAAGCTCGCGGTTTTCCAACATTTTTTGTGGAAAAGAAAAACTTCCCTGTGGAAAACTGTCGCATCAAACGGAGGGTGGAAAAGCCGTGCAATTTTTCCACGAAGGCCGTGGAGGCTGAAAGGCGCTGATTGCAAGCCCTTTCCCCTCTTTTCCACAGTTTTTTTGCCTACCGCTGCTTTTTCTAAAAAAATAATTCCTTTTCTTTTTGAAGAGGGCGGCCTCGCGCCGAAATCCCATGTATAGAGAGGAAGCGTCCATATGATGAAATTCTCCTGCGAAAAGGCCCTGCTGCAAAGCGCCATCGCCGTCACCAGCCGGGCCGTGGCGCAAAAGAGCTCCATCCCCGCCCTGGAGGGCCTGTTGCTGCGGGCCGGTACGGAGCTGACCATCTCCGGCTACAATTTGCAAACCGGTATCCGCACCCGGATTCCCGCCGACGTCACCGGCGAGGGCGAGCTGGTGCTCAACGCCCGCCTCTTTGGCGACATTATCCGCCGGATGCCCGACGACGTGGTCACCTTCTCCGCCGACGAGAAGCAGGTGGTCCATCTGAGTTGCGGCGACGCGGACTTCGACATTCTGGGCCTCTCCGCCGCCGATTACCCGGAGCTGCCGGTGGTGGAGGACGACTTCTCCGTGGCCATCCAGCAGCGGACCCTGCGGGCCATGATCGAGGAGACCGCCTTTGCCGTGTCCACCAATGAAAGCCGCCCCATCCACACCGGCGCCCTGTTCGAGATCACCGACAAGGGACTGACCATGGTGGCGGTGGACGGCTTCCGCCTGGCCATCCGCCGGGAGCCCCTGGAAAAAATTGACGGTGGTGCCTTCTCCTTCGTGGCGCCGGGCTCCGCTCTCAACGAAGTCAAGAGCATCTGCGGCGACACCGAGGATCTGGCCTCCGTGACCCTGGGCAAGAGCCACATCCTGTTTGAGGTGGGTGCCACGGAGCTGATCTGCCGCCGGCTGGAGGGCGAGTTCCTGGACTACAAGAACGCCATCCCAAGGAAAAATCCTATTACCGTCATCGCCGATACCAAGACCCTGATCGAGAGTATCGATCGTGTCTCCGTGGTGATCTCCGAGAAGCAGAAGAGCCCGGTCCGGTGCCTGTTCGAGCACGACAAGGTGATCCTGTCCGCCAAAACCGGTAACGGCGAGGCCAAGGACGTCTGCCGCATCAGCGGTGACGGCACGGGCCTGGAGATCGGCTTCAACAACCGTTATTTAATGGAGGCCCTGCGGTACGCCCCGGCGGACACCGTGAAGATCGAGCTGAACACCGGCGTGTCCCCGGCCATCATCGTTCCCACAGAGGGTGAGGAAAACTTCCTCTACATGGTGCTGCCGGTGCGCCTGAAGAGCGCGGAGTGAGACCATGAAGACCATTACGATTACCACGGAGTTCATCAAGCTCCAGGATCTGCTGAAATTTGCCAATCTGGTGGCCACTGGCGGCGAGGCCAAGGAGCGGGTCCAGGCCGGGGAGGTCACCGTAAACGGCGAGATCTGCACCATGCGGGGCAGGAAGATCCGCCCGGGGGATGACGTGTGCTTCCAGGGGGAGCACTACACGGTGGACTATGCGACTTGAGGGCCTGGAGCTGCGGGACTTTCGGAATTACCGGGCCCAAAGCGTGGACTTTGACCCGGACTGCAACGTGATCTTCGGGGAAAACGCCCAGGGCAAGACCAACCTGCTGGAGGCGGTGGCCTACCTCTCCTGCGGCAAATCCCCCCGGGCCAGGACGGACCGGGAGATGATCGCTTTCGGCGCCCCCTCTGCCCTGCTGGAGGCCCGGGTTTTCGCCCGGGAGCGGGAATTCCGGGTCCGGGCGGAGCTGTACCGGGACCGGCGGCGAAAGCTCTCCGTCAATCAGGTGCCCGCCAAAAACGGCGCTGCCCTCAGCCAGGTGTACCACACGGTGTTCTTCTGTCCGGAGGACCTGTTTTTGATCCGGGAGGGGGCCGCCGCCCGGCGCAGATTCATGGACACGGCACTGTGCCAGCTCCGTCCCCGATACGCCGCCGCCCTGACGGAGTACAACCGGGCCTACGACCACAAGACCCGCATCCTGCGGGACAGTGAGGAGCGGCCGGACCTGCTGGAGACGCTGCCGGAGTTCAATGAGCAGTTGGTCCGCTTCGGTGCCGTGCTGATCCACTACCGCCAGCAATTTTCCGCTGCGCTGAATGAATACGCCGCCAATCACCACCGGGAGTGCTCCGGCGGAAAAGAGGTTCTTTCCATTCAGTATCAGACCGTCTCCGCAGTCACGGACCCAGCGGCGGACATCGGCACGGTGACGGAGCAGTTGCGCCGGCACATGGAATCCCATCAGGCAGCCGAGCGGGCCTCCCGCCTGTGCCTGTCCGGGCCCCACAAGGACGATCTGGTGGTTTCCATCGATGGCCGGGAGGCCAAGAGCTTTGCCTCCCAGGGCCAGACCCGGACGGCGGCGCTGGCCATGAAGCTGGCGGAGCGGGAGATCTACAAAAACGCCACCGGAGAGTATCCGGTGCTGCTGCTGGACGACGTGCTCAGCGAGCTGGACCCCCGCCGGCAGGAGTTCGTATTGAACCGCATCGCCGGGGGCCAGGTGTTCATCACCTGCTGTGAGGACGACAGATTACCCGCCATGCTGGGCGGCAAGGTGCTGCACGTCCATGGTGGGTCGCTGGTGTGAGCAGGTGATGAACACGCGGCCGAGCGGAGCGATGGGAGCCGCGCGAGAGCGCGTTTTCGATCGCCGCGCCGCATTGCGGCGCATCACCTGCTGCGAGGGAAAGCGGCGAAATGCCGCCGGTGGCGAATGCAATGAGCCGCTTTCGAGGCAGCGGCACGATTGGCGGCCCAAAAAGGGCCGGGAATCGTCTGCCGCAACGGTGGACGACCGGCTGCCGGAGATGTTGGGCGGCAAGGTGCTGCACGTCCATGGCGGGTCGCTGGTTTGAGTGGAGACGGGGACTTTTTTTCACAAACTTCCTCACATTGTTGAAATCCGGAGGCCTTTCCGGGAAAGGAGACGGGATGTACCTTCATCTGGGACAAAACGAGATCGTGCCGGAGCAGCGTGTCATCGGCATTTTTGACCTGGACAAGTGCAGTTATGAAAAGCGCACCCGGGACTACCTGGCCGCCGCGGAAAAAGAAGGCGTGGTACTGGACGTGTCCGGCCAGCTCCCCCGCTCCTTTGTGGTCTGCGACCACCCCTACCACCGGCAGATCGTGTACCTGAGCCAGCTCTCCCCCGCCACGCTGCAAAAGCGGGCCGAGAGTCGGGAGCTGGAGCTGTAAGGAGGAAGCTATCCTGCGCCTTTTTGGGTTCCTTTATAACACGTTCCGCCTGGAACCGGCGGCGCTGGCTGTCCTGGTCCTTTGGGAATTTTGCAGTCTCTTTTTGAGAAAATAGCGAACCAGTTGAGATTGAGAATAAGGCAAGGAGAAACGGGCCGGAAATGGCTCCGGCCCGGCTCTTCTTGCCTTGTTACGGAAGGAGTATTTATGGAAGAAAACGAGATCCTGCGTTCCACGGCCGTGGACGCGGAAAACGAGTATGACGCCTCGGAGATCCAGGTGCTGGAGGGGCTGGAGGCGGTGCGCAAGCGCCCCGGTATGTATATCGGCTCCACCTCTACCTCGGGCCTGCACCACCTGGTCTATGAGATCGTGGACAACGCCATCGATGAGGCCCTAGCCGGCTACTGCACCGACATCCTGGTGCAGATCAACGAAGGCGACACCATCACCGTGGTGGACAATGGCCGCGGCATCCCCGTGGATATTCAGGCCCAGACCGGTAAGCCCGCCCTGGAGGTGGTGTATACCGTCCTCCACGCCGGCGGCAAGTTCGGCGGTGGCGGCTACAAGGTCTCCGGCGGCCTCCACGGCGTGGGCGCCAGCGTGGTCAATGCCCTCTCTGAGTGGCTGACCGTCCAGGTCCACCGGGATGGCCATGTCTACGAGATGAAGTTCTCCCGGGGCCATGTGACGCAGGAGATGACCGTGGTGGGCGAGACGGACCACACCGGCACCACCGTCACCTTTAAGCCAGATCCCGAGATGTTCGAGGACACGGTTTATAACTACGACACCCTCCATACCCGTATGCGGGAGGAGGCCTTCCTGAACGCGGGCCTTCGCATCCGCACCGTGGACAAGCGTCCCGGCCAGGAGCAAGAGGACAACATGTGCTTCGAGGGCGGTATCCGGGAGTTCGTCACCTGGCTCAACAAGAGCAAGGACGCCCTGCACCCGGATGTGATCTACATGTCCGGCATGAAGGACGACTCCATGGCGGAGGTGGCCCTCCAGTACAACGACGGCTATAACGAGACCATCCTCTCCTTCGCCAACAACGTCCACACCCCCGAGGGCGGCATGCACGAGGAGGGCTTCAAGCGGGCATTGACCAATGTGCTCAACGCCTACGGCCGCAAGATCAAACTGCTCAAGGACGACGAAAAGGTCTCCGGCGAGGACTGCCGGGAGGGCCTCACCTGCGTGATCTCCGTGAAGCTGACCGACGCCCAGTTTGAGGGCCAGACCAAGGCCAAGCTGGGCAACAGCGAGATCCGTACCCTGGTGAACAATATCGTCTCCGACAAGCTGGAGACCTTCCTGGAGGAGAATCCCCAGGTGGGCCGGATGATCCTGGACAAGGCCCTGACCGCCAACCGGGCCCGGGAGGCCGCCAAGAAGGCCCGGGAGTCCATCCGCCGCAAGACGGCGCTGGGCGGTGCCGCCATGCCGGACAAGCTGCGGGACTGCAATGAAAATAACCCGGAACTGACGGAAATCTATATCGTCGAGGGCGACTCCGCCGGCGGCTCCGCAACCCAGGGCCGGGACTCCCGGTTCCAGGCCATCCTGCCTCTGTGGGGCAAGATGCTGAATGTGGAGAAGGCCCGGGCCGACAAGGTCTACGGCAACGACAAGCTCCAGCCGGTCATCACGGCTCTCGGCGCCGGCATCGGCGACGAATTCAACCTCGACAAGCTCCGGTATCACAAGGTCATCATCATGGCCGATGCCGATGTGGACGGCAGCCATATCCGTACCCTGCTGCTGACCTTTTTCTTCCGCTTTATGCGGCCCCTGCTGGAGCATGGCTACGTGTATTCCGCCGTGCCGCCCCTGTTCAAGCTGACCCGGGGCAAGACCACCCGCCTGGCCTTCTCCGAGGAGGAGCGGGACGCCATCTCCGCGGAGCTGCGAGGTGACAATCCCAATGCCAAGGTGGACATCTCCCGGTTCAAAGGCCTGGGCGAGATGAACCCCCATGAGCTGTGGGAGACCACCATGGACCCGGAGAAGCGGACGTTGCGCCGCATCACCCTGGACGACGCCGTCCAGGCCGACGAGACCTTCACCATCCTCATGGGCGAGAAGGTGGAGCCGAGAAAAGAGTTCATTGAGAAGAACGCCAAGTATGCGGTGAACCTGGACTACTGATCCAGCGGTCCCCCCCTTTCCGCCGGAACGGCGCATGAACATCAAAAACCTCTCAAAGGAGGAGCCTTTCATCTATGTCTAAAAAACCCCAGTATGATCCGGAGGAGATCCGGTATCCCGATCAGAAGATCGAGATCTCTCCCCTGGTTCCTGAAATGGAGAAATCCTATATTGAATACGCCATGAGCGTCATCGTGGGCCGGGCCCTGCCGGATGTGCGGGACGGCCTGAAGCCGGTGCACCGGCGCATCCTCTACGCCATGTACGAGGATAATCTGACCTATGACCACCCCTTCCGCAAGTGCGCCACCGCCGTGGGCGACGTGCTGGGCCGGTACCACCCCCACGGAGACGCCAGCGTCTACGACGCCCTGGTCCGTCTGGCCCAGGACTTCTCCATGCGCTATATGCTCATCGACGGCCACGGCAACTTTGGCTCTGTGGACGGCGACCCCCCGGCGGCCTACCGGTACACCGAGGCCCGTATGTCCCGCATCGCCGACGAGATGCTGCGGGACATCGACAAGGAGACCGTGGACTGGGACCCCAACTTCGACGAGACCCGGAAGGAGCCAAAAGTCCTGCCCTCCCGGTTTCCCAACCTGCTGGTCAACGGCTCTTCCGGCATCGCCGTGGGCATGGCCACCAATATCCCGCCCCACAACATGCGGGAGGTGATCGGCGCCTGCATCTGTGTGCTGGAGGACCCCAACGCCACCCTGGCAGACCTGATGCAGCACATCAAAGGACCTGACTTCCCCACGAAAGGCATCATCATGGGCCGCAGCGGCATCCGCTCCGCCTACGCCACCGGCCGGGGCCGCATCGTCATCCGGGCCCGCCACGAGTTTGAGGAGTTCGGCAAAGACCGCACCCGCATCGTCATCACCGAGATCCCCTACCAGGTCAACAAGCGCATGCTCATCAAGAACATGGCCGACCAGGTGGAGGACAAGCGGCTGGAAGGCATCTCCGACATCCGGGACGAGTCCGACCGCAACGGCATGCGGATCGTCATCGAGCTGAAGCGGGACGCCAACCCCCAGGTGGTGCTCAACCGCCTCTTTGCCCAGACCCAGCTCCAGACCTCTTTCGCCGTGAATATGCTGGCCCTGGTGGAGGTGGATGGCAAGCTGCAGCCCCGGATTTTGTCCCTGCGGCACATCCTGGACGAGTACATCGCCTACCAGGAGCAGGTCATCGTCCGCCGGACCCGGTACGACCTGAAAAAGGCCCGGGAGCGGGCCCATCTGCTGGAGGGCCTGCTGATCGCCCAGGACAACATCGACGAGGTCATCAAGATCATCCGCTCCAGCTACGACAACGCCAAGGAGAACCTGATGAGCCGTTTTGGGCTGGATGACATCCAGGCCCAGGCCATCTGCGAAATGCGGCTCATCGCCCTCCAGGGCCTGAACCGGGAGAAGCTGGAGAACGAGTACAAGGAGCTGGAGGCCAAAATCGACTGGTATGAGAAGGTCCTGGGCGACGAGTCCCTGGTCCGTCAGATCCTCAAGGAGGAGCTGACCGCCATCTCCGATAAGTACGGCGACGACCGCCTCACCGAGATCCAGGATGTGGAGGACGAGATCGACATCGAGGACCTGATCGAAGAGGAGGACTGTGTCTTCACCCTGACTGCCGCCGGGTATATCAAGCGGACCCCCGTCAGCGAGTACACCGCCCAGTCCAAGGGCGGCATGGGCAAGAAGGGCATCACCACCCGGGAGGAGGACTTCGTGGTGGACGTGTTCACTGCTTCCACCCACGACTATATCCTCTTCTTCACCGACACCGGCAAGGTCTACCGGAAGAAGGGCTACCAGATCCCCGAGTCCGGCAAGACCGCCAAGGGCACCAACATCATCAATATCCTCCAGGTGGAGCAGGGAGAGCGTGTCCAGGCCATGATCCACACCCGCAACATCGAGGATGAGGAGAACCGCTACCTGATGATGTTCACCCGCAACGGCACCGTGAAGCGGCTGCCGGTGGGGACGCTGAAGAATCTGCGCAACAACGGCATCCGGGCGCTCCGCCTGGACGAGGGGGACCGGCTGATCTCCGTCCGGGAGACCGACGGCACCCGCAAGGTTATCATTGCCACCCACGACGGACAGGCCATCTGCTTTGATGAAAACGATGTCCGGCCCATGGGCCGGGACGCCGTGGGCGTCCGGGGCATCCGGCTCCGGGAGGGCGACTACGTGGTGGGCGCCGCCCGGGCCAGAGCGGGCAAGACCGTGCTCTCCATTACGGAGAACGGCTACGGCAAGCGGACGCCGGTGGAGGAATACCGCATCACCAACCGTGGTGGATTGGGTATCCGCAACTATATGGTTACCGAGAAGACCGGCCCGGTGGTGGGCATCAAGGTGGTGGAAGGTAACGAGGACCTGCTGCTGGTGACCCAGGGCGGCATCCTGATCCGCACCCCGGTGGAGAATATCCGCTCCGCCGGCCGCTCCACCCAGGGCGTCATCGTCATGCGCTTCAAGGAGGAGGGCGACCGGGTGATCTCCATGGCTCTGACCGACCATGAGGAGCAGACGGCTGACGAGGAGGAAGCCGAAACGGCACCCGTTTCTCCCAATGAAACAACGGAACCCTCCGCGCCGGAGGCTCCGGTACAGGAGTAATTGTTGAAACGTTGAAAAAAGAGAGGGGAACCTGGTAACGGGTTCCCCTCATCAGGCTCGTCACACTTATTGGTTTTCCGCAGAACCTAAGCCTTCCCCGCCGGGGAAGGTGGCATTTGCGGAGCAAATGACGGATGAGGGGCCGACACGGAACCAGGAAGGAGAGGCGTTTATGTCAGAATCTTCCGACATGCGCGCCCGTGCCCGGCTGCTGCGCAAGAACGCCACAAAGGAAGAAAATCATCTCTGGTATGATTTTTTGCGGACCTACCCCATCCAGTTTCTCCGGCAAAGGCCGGTGGGGCCCTATATTGTGGATTTCTACTGCCACAAGGCAAAGCTGGCCATTGAACTGGACGGTTCCCAGCACTACGAGGGAGACGGTCCGCAATATGATGCGGCCAGGACCGCATATCTGGAGCAGCAGAAACACCTGCACGTCCTGCGCTTTTCCAATCTGGAAGTGGAACAAAATTTTGAAGGGGTCTGCACTGCCATCGATCAGTTCGTGCGGAAAGCGGTCCCCTCATCCGACTGGCCTTCGGCCAGCCACCTTCCCCCAGGGGAAGGCAATGATAGGAGTACCATGAAAACTGTTACCATCTACACCGACGGGGCCTGCTCCGGCAATCCCGGCCCCGGCGGCTGGGGCGCCATTTTGATGTACGGCCCCCATAAAAAAGAGCTCTCCGGCGGGGAGGCCTCCACTACCAACAACCGCATGGAGCTGACCGCCGTCATCTCCGCCCTGGAGCTTTTGAAGGAGCCCTGCGCCGTGGAGCTGTGGTCCGACTCCAAGTACGTGATCGACGCCCTGGACAAGGGCTGGGCCAAGGGCTGGCGGGCCAAGGGCTGGGTGAAATCCGACAAGAAGCCTGCCCTGAACCCGGACCTGTGGCAGCGGCTGCTGGAATTGTGCGAGGTCCACACCGTCCGCACCCACTGGGTCAAGGGCCACGCGGAGAACGAGTTCAACAACCGCTGTGACGAACTGGCGGTGCTGGAGAGCCGGAAGTATAAATAGGCTTTCGCGGCGTGGCCCTTGACCGCCCCAAAGGGGCGGCGGCGCGACGCGCCGTTCAGGCGTCCGGCAAAGCCGGACCCTGCCGCCGGGCGGATTTATTTCGCCCGCAGCGGGTCAAATGAAAAAGGGTTCCCATCCGGCTTGCCGGATGGGAAATCCACGCGGAGAATGAGTTCAACAACCGCTGCGACGAACTGGCAGTGCTGGAGAGCCGGAAGTACAAGTAAAAATAAATGGGGCCCCCACGGGAGCCCAGCGAAGCGGGTCCCGGGGGGAGAGGAGACCCAAGGAAGCGGGCGGCGTTTTCGCCGGAGGCGGAAACAAAGCGAAGCGGACTTTGGGGCGACGAAACCGCTGCGACGAACTGGCGGTGCTGGAGAGCCGAAAGTACAGATGACTTCCTCAATGTGACTGGAGATTTCGGCGGGGGGAAGAAATACCAGTAAAAAACTTTCGGAAAGTATGAAAAAGTAATCGTTTTCCTCTCAAACATTCACAAACTGTTCATATGATAAACATAATTCGGCCAAAATTATCCGGTATCTTATACTCAAGCAAAGGGTCCTCCCAAACCCGATGCGTTTTCTCCCTCCTAAAACACACACAGCAAAAAAGACCGCCACCGGCGGTCTTTTTTGTGTCCTTTTTTATTCGTCTCCCAGCAGGCCCTTGGCCAGATTGACGATAAAGTCCTGCACATTGGTGACGATGCCCCGGGCGGAGAGACTGCCCCGGTCGCTGAGCTTGTTGACGGCAAACTCCGAGATATCCACACAGTAGAAGTACACCTGGCGGATGGTGCCGTCCGGCAGGACCCGGAAAGAGGGGGTCATATTGCCGGTGGCGATGGTGTGGAGGGCGGTGGCCATGCAGATCACCGTGGTGGCGTCCCGGACCTGGGCGCGCATGGCGTCCTGGGCGTCGTAGACGCTGGGGATCACCGGCGGCAGGGGCCCGTCGTCCCGGATGGACCCGGCCAGTACATAGGGTACCCCGCAGGCCTCACAGGCCAGGATAATGCCGTCTTGAATGTGTTCCTCCCTCAAAAAGGCAGGGATGGAGCCGTGGAACCGGACCCGGTTGATGGTATCCAGGTGGTTGTAGTGACCCAGAGGCTGGCTTTCCTGGGTGTAGATATTCTGGCCCAGGGCGGTGGAGCGGTAGGCGGCCTCCAGGTCGTGGGTGGCCAGGGCGTTGCCCGCCAGGAGGGCCTGGACATAGCCGTTTCGGATCAGCCGGGCGAAGGCGTTTCTGGCATCGTGGTCAAAGGCAAAGGCCGGACCCAGCACCCAGACCACCTTGCCGTGGTCCTTCTCGTGGCGCAGCAGTTGGTACAGCTCGTCGTAGTCCCGGGAGAAGGCGGTCTCCCGGGAGCGGCCCTGGCGGAAGGCAAACAGGTCCTTCTCCCCTGTCCGTCGCTCGCCGAAGCCGTCGGGATGGACCAGGATGCCCTCCTCTCCCCGCTCCGTGCGGCCGACGGCCACCAGGTCCCCCTTCTTCAGGCGGCGGAATTCCCGGATGTCGAAGCGGCCCGCCTGCCAGACCGCCACGCAGTCCATCCGGCTCTCCTCCGCCAGATGCCACTGCCCCTCCACTTTGAAATACTCCGGGAAGATGCTCATGGCGTGATAGCCCTCCGGGGCCACGCCGTCAGCAGGGGCGGGAATCAGGCGGACATCCGGCGCCGCTGTGAGCGCAGGGGTGGAAAAGTCCGGCGGGGTATAGGGGCGCAGTTGGAACGACATAGGGGATACCTCCTCTCAAATCTGCCGGGCCGGGCCCGAAAAAAGAAAAGCGCCTGGGGGACAGCTCCTTCCAACACCTGCGGAGCAGTCTTCCAGACACATCGGCCTCCCCATCCGGTGACGGGGAGCGGTTATTCTGTTTTTTAGCATACCAGATACCGGAAGAAGAATCAACCCCCCTTCTCCCCGCTTCGTCTTGTAAATCCATGGCGGGCGGTGTAAAATAAGCCCCAGAATCAGATTCGTTTCCACAAGGAGGTTTTGTATATGAGAGATGGTTTTGTCACCGTAGCCGCCGGTACGCCGAAAATCCGGGTGGCCGACTGCCGCTACAATGCCGAGCAGATCTTTACCCTCATGCGGGAGGCCGACAAGCAGGGGGTCAAAGTGCTGGCCCTGCCGGAGCTGTGCCTGACCGGCTATACCTGCGGCGACCTGTTTTTGCAGGAGACGCTGCTAAGCGGCGCCGAGGAGGGCCTGCAGACCATCCTGGAGGCCACCAAAAATCTGGACATGGTGACGGCTCTGGGCCTACCGGTCCGGGATAAATGGAACAACAAACTGTATAATTGTGCCGCAGTTATACACAAAGGAGAGATTTTGGGCCTGGTGCCCAAGACCTATCTGCCCAATTACGGAGAATTTTACGAGCAGCGGTGGTTCACGCCCTCCGGCGGTTTTGGCGGTGTGGACCACAATGTGACCCTCTGCGGCCAGGAGGTCAATCTCAGCCGCAATGGGATCTTTGCCTGCACCGGCAAGGAGAATCTGGTGATCGGCGTGGAGATCTGCGAGGACCTGTGGGCGCCGGAGCCTCCCTCCGCCGTCCTGGCAAAGCAGGGTGCCACCATCATATTGAATCTGTCCGCCTCCAACGAGACCGTAGGCAAAGCCGCTTACCGGCGGTCCCTGGTGACCGGCCAGTCCGGCCGGCTGGTGTGTGGCTACGTGTACGCCGACGCCGGCGAGGGGGAGTCCACCACCGACCTGGTGTTCGTGGGCCACAACATGATCGCCGAGAACGGTACCCTGCTCTCCGAGCGCCGCTTTGCCACGGGCCTGACCATCAGCGAGATCGATGTGGATAAGCTGGTGGCAGAGCGCCGCCGGATGAACACCTATACCTCTCCGGAAAAAGAGCCGGAACTCTGGCGGATCTTTTTTGACATGGACCTGGCGAAGACCCGGCTCACCCGCCATGTCTCCCCCACCCCCTTCGTACCGGAGGACGCGGAGAGCCGTGAGGCGCGGTGCAGCGAGATTCTCTGTATCGCCGCCCTGGGATTGAAGAAGCGGCTGGAGCACACCAGGGCTAAAACTGCCGTGGTGGGCCTTTCCGGCGGCCTGGATTCCACCCTGGCGGTGCTGATCACGGCCCTGGCCATGCAGATGCTGGACCGGCCCTCTTCCGACATCATCGCCGTCACCATGCCCTGCTTCGGCACCACGGACCGGACCAAGTCCAACGCGGTGTTGCTGGCGGAGCGGCTGGGGGCCACGCTGCGGACGGTGGACATTTCAAACAGCGTCCGCAGCCACTTCCGGGATATCGGCCACGACCCGGAGGACCACTCCGTCACCTATGAGAACGCCCAGGCCCGGGAGCGGACCCAGGTACTCATGGACATCGCCAACGCCACCGGGGGTCTCGTCATCGGCACCGGGGACCTGAGCGAGCTGGCATTGGGCTGGTGCACCTACAACGGCGATCACATGAGCAACTACGCTGTCAACGCCGGCATCCCCAAGACCCTGGTGCGGCATCTGGTCAGCTTTATCTCCGACGACAAGGAGTCCGAGGACCCCAAGCTCTCCACGGTGCTGACGGACATTCTGGACACGCCGGTGTCCCCGGAGCTGCTGCCCGCCGTCCAGGGGGAGATCAGCCAGAAAACGGAGGACCTGGTGGGCCCCTACGAGCTCCACGACTTCTTCCTGTACTACGCCATCCGCTGGGGCTTTGGGCCCCGAAAGGTGCTGCGGCTGGCGGAGCAGGCCTTTGCCGGGAAGTACGACCGGCCGGTGCTGCTGAAGTGGCTGCGGAGCTTCTACCGCCGGTTCTTCTCCCAGCAGTTCAAGCGTTCCTGCCTGGCCGACGGCCCCAAGGTGGGCTCCGTGGCCCTGTCGCCTCGCGGCGACTGGCGGATGCCGTCTGACGCATGCGCGGCCTTGTGGCAGGAGGAGCTGGAGGGTCTGGATTAAGCAGGCACGCTTTCCCGCCAGTCGCCATACCGGGGTCCCCGCAAAATCGAAGATTTTGTGGGGAAAGGAGGCGCAAGGGAGCGGGCGGAGTTTTTGCCGGAGGCGGAAACGGAGAAAAGCGGACTTTGCGCCGATGCGGCGGATGCCCAGCGACGCGGTGGCGGCGCTGTGGCAGGAGGAGCTGGAGGGTCTGGACTGAAAAAAGGGCCTTGCCCACCGGCGGTTCCAAAAAACAAAGTGTTTGTGGAAAACCGATGTGCTTATTCAATTTTTAAATAGAAGAAAAAACTGGAGACGGCTGATGCCGTCTCCAGTTTTTCAGTGATCGGGGAAATTATTTCAGATTCTCCACCCGCAGGCAGCGCATGGCGTTGAGAATCGCCAGGAAGGCCACGCCCACGTCGGCAAACACCGCCTCCCACATGGTGGCTACGCCGAAGGCGCCCAGCAGCAGCACCAGACCCTTGACGCCCAGGGCAAAGACGATATTCTGCCGGACAATCCGCAACGTCTTCCGGGAGATCTGCATGGCCAGAGCGATCTTGGAGGGCTTGTCGTCCATCAGAACGATGTCCGCCGCCTCGATGGCGGCGTCGGAGCCCAAGGCGCCCATGGCGATGCCGATGTCCGCCCGGCTCAGCACCGGGGCGTCGTTGATGCCGTCGCCCACAAAGGCCAGGGCGCCGGTCCGGTCCTTCCGCTCCAGCAGGGATTCCACATAGTCCACCTTGTCGGCGGGCAGCAGTTGGGCGTGATACTCGTCCACCCCCAGGTCCTTTGCCACGGAGGCGGCCACCGCCTCAGCATCCCCGGTCAGCATGACCGTCTTCTTCACGCCGCTGGCCTTCAGTTGGGCGATGGCGGCCTTGGCGTCCTCCTTGGGCAGGTCCGCGATGACGATGTGTCCGGCGTAGCGGCCTTTCACTGTCACATGGATGACCGTGCCCGGCAGATGGCAGTCGTGCCAGACCACGCTCTGCCGCTCCATAAGCCGGGTATTGCCCACGCAGACCTCGCCGCCGTCCACTGTGGCCCGGACGCCGTGGCCGGCGATCTCCTCCACGTCCCGGACCCGGGCCACGTCAATGGGCAGGCCATAGGCGGCCTTCAATGACAGGGAGATGGGGTGGTCGGACCAGTGTTCCGCCAGGGCAGCCTGCTCCAGGAGCTCCTGTTCCGTAAAGCCCTCCGCCGGGTGGATGGCGGTAACGGAGAAGACGCCCCGGGTCAGGGTGCCGGTCTTGTCGAAGACCACCGTGTCTGTCTTGGCCAGGGTCTCCAGATAGTTGCCGCCCTTGACCAGAATGCCGCACTTGCTGGCGCCGCCGATACCACCGAAGAAGCTCAGGGGCACGGAGATCACCAGGGCACAGGGGCAGGAGATCACCAGGAAGATCAGCGCCCGGTGGAGCCAGCCGCTCCACACAGTGCCCGCCAGGAAGCCCGGCAGGTGCTCCGCCGGAATCAGGGCCAGGGCCAGTGTCGGCAGCAGGAACAGCGCCAGGGCGGCGATCACCACACAGGGGGTGTAGTACCGGGCAAAGCGGGTGATGAAGGCCTCGCTGGAGGATTTCTTCTCGCTGGCGTTTTCCACCAGGTCCAGGATCTTGGACACGGTGGACTCCTCACAGGCCTTGGTCACCCGGACCCGCAGCACGCCGCTTAAGTTCACGCAGCCGCTGATGATGGCCTCGCCGGGCCCCACGTC
>ULXJ01024206.1_pt1 | contig 18481 bp, 9 predicted proteins | sample 1960981 | NCBI WGS metagenome assembly ULXJ01 (sample SAMEA4835830, study PRJEB28245) | human gut metagenome | biome: gut microbiome; material: fecal sample | place: Denmark | collected 2008 | reverse complement strand
AGCCGCCCCCGGTCATGATAGTAGTACATGGGGTCAGGTACTCCTTTTTCGGATCAGTTTGTCCAGCAGGGCTCCCAGACCGAAGCCGGCCAGGGCCAGTCCTGCCAGGATGGCCAGCCACCCGGCCACAAAGGCGTTCCAGCCGATGAAGAAGCCAGGGTCTGCCCCCAGTGCTAGGCCGGCCAGCACCAGCAGCCCGGCGGGCCAGATCAGCACCAGCCAGCGAAGCCATCGCAGCCGGGCCGGCAGCATGGCAGATAACAGCCGCAGCAGAAAGGGGGGAAGAAAGGCGGTGAGACAATATGAGAGCAGTTCGCCCATCAGGTACCTCCTATTCCAGCAGGTCCTGCATCCGCAGCAGCAGTTTGAGATCATTTTCCAGACACGCGGAGGCGGGAAGGTTGGAGTCGTAGCGGAGGCAGTCACCCTTGTCCGGAGACAGAGGCAGGATCACCGCCTCACTGAGGCGGGAAAGCGTCAGGTTCCGGGCGTACTTTTCCCGGAACTGGGTTTCCAGGGTCAGCAGGATATCCCGGCTGTTTTCAATGCAGGTCCGTGAGAACTGGAAGGCCGCTTCCCGGCCGCACTCTTTGTAGAACCGGGGGAAGGCATAGGGCATGATCAGATTGACCGCCGGTGTCAGGCCGGGCACGGAGGCCTGGGCGCCGCCCACGGTGTCGCCACCGATGAAGGGATACATGGTGGATTCCACGAACCATGCCCGCATATTGGGCACGAAATACACGCTGTCCACCATGCGGCCCTTGGCGGCCATCAGGTCCTTGCCGCGGCTGGACAGCAGTCCCACCAGCACCCGGTCGATCTCCACGCCCTCCTGCCGGAACAGGGGATCCAGGACCTTGATGCGGTTGCCGGAGTGGAGCAGGTCGTCCACCAGGATCACCGGCCGGCGGAAGGAGCGGATGGTGCGGATCTGGCTGGACAGAGGCGTATATCCGGGAAAGGCCTCGATGCCGAAGGACCGCAGATCCTGGGCGAAGACCTTGTCGGTGTGGAGGGTTTTGGTGACGGTGTTGGGAATGGCATTGCCCCGGAGGATCTTGCCGAAGGGCACGCACATTTTGGGGCCCAGCACCCGGGGCTTGGTGGGTTCCGCCGGGACGCCGTTGAGGTCCACGATCTTGCGTACCAACCGGTGGTAGATGACCTCCGCGTTCAGTGACAGCACCAGCGTCCCGGGGTACAGTCCGGTGATGGCCCGCTGGAACTGGTGATGGGCGGTTTTGACCGCCTCCAGTACCTTCCGGTCCGAGGAGAAGGGTTCCTTCAGCGTGGTGGGAATGTTCTGGATCAGCACCGCCGGAGAGCGCATGTCTACCAGCAGCAACGGCAGGGGGCCGGAAATCTCCGCCGGGCGGAATCCCTGCCGCTCCAGCAGGTCCAGCATGGTGCCGGAGGCCGGGGCGTGCCACACGGCGTAGCCGCAGTCCCGGCTCATGGCGTGGGAGAGAACCTCTGTCAGCAGAAGCTGGCCCACGTCGTAGTTGCCACCTGGGGCATGGACGGCGTACAGTCCCGTCAACAGCCCTACAAGGCCGGCAGTGTGACGGCGGACATAGTCGGCCAGGCGGGCATCACCCAGTGCCTCGTACAGTCCGGCGGAGTTGACCGTTCGCATGGTGAGAAAACCCAGTACCCGGGGCCGTGGACCAATATCCCGCAGGACGCACACGCTGTCCCGGGGATCCGGCGGGACCATCTGCCCCTGGTCGGCAGCTACTGCTGCCTCCAGTTCCTCCCACAGCTTCCGGTCCGGTTGCCCATAGAACTGAAAATCCAGATCTCCCGCCCGGATCAGTTGCTTGTACTGAGGTTCCCGCAAGTACAGGCTGTTGCGGTAGATGAAGTCCTGTACTGCCGGATCGATCAGGTTGGAGATGTCCCGGCCCAGGTCGATGTTTTCCCGGATGCGGGTGGAGCTGATATCCTCCAGGTGAGTGGGGAGCTGCAGCTCGATGACTTCACCGCTGATGCGGCTCAGGTCCGCGTCGATCTCGTGGCCTTCGGCATCGCTGGAGCGGCGGAAGACGATGTGGTTCAGAGAGTGAACGGAGCCCGGTGTGGGGGCTGCTTTGTAGGAAGAGGCATTGGCGATTACGTCGGATCCCACCGCCAGATAGGGCCTCCGGCCGCTGCCGATCCGCTGCAGTCGTTCCAGATCGGCGGGGGTGGCTAGGTTCACGGGAATGTCGTGGGGGAAGAGATACACATCGAACTCGTCGGCCACGGACATGCTGACGATTTGCCGCCGGATCAGGGAGGGCTGGGCCTTCTTGGACCAGGAGAACTCATCGATCGCCAGGTACACCTCAAACCCCAGATCCCGGATTTCCTGGACGATACCTTTGTGGCTCAGAGAGAAGGGGTCGAAAGTGCCTGGGAAGAAGGCGGCTTTCTCAGGCACATGGAACTGGAAGGGGCCACTTTCAATACTGTGGGTGACAATGAAGCGGTAGATGTGACTTAAAGCGGCGGCAGTGTAGAAGAAGGACAGTTCCTGTTCCGGCTGCTCGTTGATGAGGAAGAGAATCTTCTTGGCCATCAGAGTGAACAGAGCCGTCTTGTCCTCATAGGACAGCACATCAGAGGCGAAAAGACCCTCTCCCAGAATCCGCAGGGCTTCCTGACGTACCGACTGGCGGTAGGAGGCCAGGCCCTTCAGCAGGAAGCCGGCCATGCGGCGGCGGCGGGCCTCCAGTACTGCCTCCGTTTCGCCGAAGCGGCTGGCATAGACGGAATAGTGCTCCAACATGGAACCCACTGTGGACAGTGCCGCCGCCACCACGCCGGCACTGGCGGAGGAGAGCAGTTGTTGCATCTGGTCCAGAACCTCGTCCAACTCCCGGGGAGTCAGCCACAGGGCGAACTGGCCAAGGTACACGGGGATGTACTGGGAGATCTCCGCCTGGCCCGTCTCCAGGGCCTTGCTGAGCTCCACGGCGATCTCGTTACGCCGGTCCGGTGTCAGCACCGGGGCAATGGCCAGCAAGGCGGCACCCGCCATGCGGCGGACCACCACGTTTTCACTGACCTTCATCAGGTTGGAGTAGTGGGTGGCGATGTGCAGCACATTGGCCCGGTTGCCGCCCTCTACCTGATCCAGTAGATATTCCACGCCCACGGCCTTCAATACCCAGGGAGTGGCGGTCTTCAGATTGTCCAGAAAGACACTGCTGATGGCGTCGCCATGGGCCAGCAGCCGCCGCTGCTCCGGCAGTTCCAGGCCCAGCAGGTCTCCCAACTGCACCTGCAGGAACAGCAGCGGTGTGCTGTCCTGACAGTCTGCGGCGGCCACGGCCTCCGCCACGGCGGCCCACTCCGAAGAATTCGGTTCCATGGCCGTCAGCAGGTGCCGGAACAGCCGCAAGGCCGCCGCCTTTTGGGACAGGTCTCCGTTGACCAGCCACCAGGCAGCAAAGGTTACCAGCAGCTTCCTGTCTGCCTCTTCTGTCCGCTCCAGGGGCAGATTCAGCACGGTGTCCAACAGAGCGAAAGCGGCATCCGCCTCCGTTTCCGCCGGGCGGCGGTAATGGCGGAACAGCTCGGCGGCAAAGCGGCGGGCGTCCGTGTCGGAACAATTCAGCAGCAGAGCATCCAGGGCCGTCTTGGCCTGATAACGGATCATACTGATCTGCCGTGGGGTCAGCCGGTGGTCCGGTTGGATCAGCTTGTCCAGATACTCCTGCCACAGTTGGAAGGGGCGCTCCTCCTCCGGGTCCGGCGCAGCGTCAGCGGGGGGTTCCTTTTTGTAACCGGAGCGGAAGGTGGCCAGAATGCGACCGATCAGGGCGGCGGCCTGGCGCCGGATGTCGCCGTCGGGTACCATCAGCAGCTCGTAGAGGAAGTCCAGGGTCTGTTCCTTCTGTCCGGCGCTCCAGTAGGTGAAATACTCCTCAAAAATGGACACATAGGCCCGCAGCCGGGCAGGCTCCTTCTCACTGCGGGCAGCCTCCAGAATGTTGCCGAAAAGCTGCTCCCGGCCCAGCCGGTGCATCAGGCGGATGTTGTGATCCACGGCGGTACGCCGCAGGGCCGCCACCACCTGGCCGGGGGGCATCAGAGCCGGGTCCTGGCGGGGCGGCGGTGTATGGCCGGCGGTGGCCAGCGTGGTGTCCACACCGAAGGAGATCATGTAGTCCTCGAAGTCCCGCAACTTGGCGTAGACGTACTGGTAGCGGCGGCGCTTGGCGTCGTCCACGTTATCCAGCTTGCTGAGGATCACGTCAAAGGCCTCCTGCAAGGAGTAGAGGCAGGCAATTTCATGATGCTGCTCATCATAGGTCTGCTTGACCCGGAAGTCGGCATACACCAGGGCCAGGGACTCCGAGGACAGGTTCTCGATTTCCAGGTCCCAGACCGAGTGGTTGGCGGCGATGTGGCCCAGGGTGGTCAGACCCCGCTGGGTGAACCACTGGTCCGTATAGTAGTAGTGGAGGTAGGGCACCCGCTCGCCGGGCTTGCAGCCGAACTTGCCGATGTCGTGACCCAGGGCGGCACCGGAGATCAGTCCCAGGTCAATGAGGCCGCCCCCGGCCTTGAAGGCCCGGGAGACGGTCATGGCCACATGGTGGACCCCGGCAATGTGGTGGAGGGTTTTAAAGGGGGTCACCTCCAGGCTCATCCGCAGCAGCTCATAGATGTACTCGCCCCGAAAGCGCTTGAGAAGCTGATGGTACTCCTCCGCCACACCGCTGTCAGAGAGCTCCTCTTCAGAGCAGAAGGCAAAATCCAGCCAGGGGTCGAAGGGCAGGGCCCGCTTTTCGGCGTTCAGCAGCACCTGGAGGAATTGCAGGTAGCACAACGCCCCATCCCACTGGGCAGAGGTGTGGCCATGATCCGCCGCCGGGAAAAGCAGGGACAGTGCCACCTGATACGCATAGCGGAGCCACCCCTCCGGCGGCTCTGGGGCCAGGTGGCCCAGCAGGGACCGAAAGGTCTCCAGCGCCGCGGCACAGGTAAGGCGGGAGCGGATGGGGGTCAGGGAAGAGAGGACCTGCCGCCAGTCCACACCGCCGAAGATTCGCTCCACATCAGAGCGGCTCATACCCAGCTTCCGCAAAAAGTCTTTTTTCTCAAAGGCCTCCGCCATCTCCGTCCACAGTGCGGGGCTGCTCTGCCGTAGTTCCATGGGCATCCTCCGTTCCGCCCAAAGGGGCGATTTGTTTTTCTCCAGTATAACGCAGTCGACGGCGAGAGAAAAGGGAAAAGGAAGAAAAAAAGACCACGCCGGAAAAATTCCGGCGTGGAAAACCATCATTCTGTGAAATGAGTGTGGTTGAAAATGTGGTCTTCACAGAAGCAGTGGTACCCGGCGCACTTGGAGCAGTAGCGGAACTGCAGATCCGGGTAGTCTGTATCCGTGCGGCCGCAGACCTCGCACTTGTGGCGGTAGCCCTGGGCCGCCTCTTTTTTCCGCTGCTGACGGACGGCGGATTTGAAGTGGATGGTCTGATGAGAGGTCTGATACCGGCTGCGGCCCCGGCGGTAGGAGATCTCGTCGGAGATATTGGTCCAGAAGAACACGAAGAAGTTCAGCAGAGCCACCACCGGCAGCAACGCCCCGGCGATATCCAACCGGACCAGGCTGCTGAGAACCGACAGGGCGAAGAAGACGGCGTCGATCCAGGCCAGCCACTTCACCTTTACCGGGATGATGAAGAATACCAGGAACTGTGTCTCCGGGTACAGCATGGCGAAGGCGAAGAACATGGACAGGTTCACGTAGCTCGTCCCCGCGATCTGCACGTTCCCGCCGCTGATCAGGGCGGTGAGGATGCCGACCAGCACGGTCAGCACCACGCCGGAGAGATAGTAGAGGCTGAATTTCGGCGTGCCCCACTCCCGCTCCAGTACGGTGCCGATCATGTAGTAGAAATACAAAAACAGCGCCAGCCACAGTACGTCGCCGGTGGAGTAGTATCCCGGCATGAAGATAAAGGTCACCAGCCGCCACAGTTCCCCGTGGGTGATGGCCGCCCAGTCAAACAGCAGGAAGCTGATAGGGGCGTATCCGGCAAAGATGGCCAGCAGGTACACCAGCACGTTTCCGGCCACGATGACGCGCATTAGATTGGGAATACCGAAGCGGGGATGGTTGTAGGCAAACCGGTCCACGGCGGCGTTCAGTTTTCTCACAGCAGGACCCTCCCAGAAGAGTTGAAAATCATGTGGAACATTATACCCGGCTTGGAGGAAAAAGTCATGTATAATTTTTGAATAGCGAAAATTTGACGGTTTTCTCTGGAAAACTGCCGCCGGTATCTTGACAATCCTCCAAAACCTGATAAGATAGTAGCACAATTGCATATCCCTTATCAAGAGTGGCGGAGGGAACGGCCCAATGAAGCCACGGCAACCTGACACGATCAAGGTGCCAAATCCGGCGGATACCGACAGATGAGGAGCGAAAAAGTGACCTTTTGCGCGTTTCGTCGTCGAAACGCGCTTTTTTCGTGCTCTTGAGAGGGACCATTACGAAAGGAGCCAACATCAATATGGCAAGACACTATCTCTTTACCTCTGAATCCGTGACCGAAGGCCATCCTGACAAGGTGTGCGACCAGGTCTCCGACGCGGTGCTGGACGCCATCCTGGAGAAGGACCCCATGGGCCGGGTGGCCTGCGAGACCACTGCCTGCACCGGTATGCTCCATGTCATGGGTGAGATCACCACCACCTGCTACGTGGACATCCCCAAGATCGCCCGGGAAGTGGTCCGGGACATCGGCTATGACCGGGGAAAGTACGGCTTTGACTGCGATACCTGCGCCGTCATCACCTCCATCGACGAGCAGTCTCCGGACATCGCTATGGGCGTGGACGAGTCCCTGGAGAATAAGACTGGCGAGGACGCCGAGCTGAGCAACGGCGCCGGCGACCAGGGCATGATGTTCGGATACGCCTGTGACGAGACGCCGGAGCTGATGCCCCTGCCCCTGTCCCTGGCCCAGAAGCTGTGCCTGAAGATGGCCCAGGTCCGCAAGAGCGGGGAGATCCCCTATATGCGGCCCGACGGCAAGAGTCAGGTCACCGTGGAGTACGACGAGAATGACCGACCCATCCGGGTGGATACCGTGGTCATCTCCACCCAGCATGACCCGGACGTGTCTCTGGAACAGATCCGTTCCGACATGATCGAGAAGGTGGCCAAGGCCGTCATTCCTGCAGAGTTGTTGGATGAGAACACGAAATATTATGTCAATCCGACCGGCCGCTTTGTCAAGGGCGGCCCGGCGGCGGACTCCGGCCTCACCGGCCGCAAGATCATTGTGGATACCTACGGCGGCAGCGCCCCCCATGGCGGTGGCTGCTTCTCCGGTAAGGACCCCACCAAGGTGGACCGCTCCGCGGCCTATGCCGCCCGGTATGTGGCCAAGAACATCGTGGCGGCAGGTCTGGCACGGCGTTGCCAGGTGCAGTTGGCCTACGCCATCGGTGTGGCGCAGCCGGTCAGCATCCTGGTAGACACCTTTGGCACCGGCACCGTGGGGGATGACAAACTGGAGGCAGCGGTGCGCAAGGTCTTTGACCTGCGGCCCACCGCCATCATCCGGGATCTGGACCTGCGCAAGCCCATTTACCGCAAGCTGGCGGCCTACGGCCATATGGGCCGGGAGGATCTGGGCGTTAGCTGGGAGCGCACCGACCGGACCGAGGCCCTGAAGGCCACCGTGGCCCAGTGACAAAAACCACAGCGAAAACCTAAGAACGGGACGGCCTTAGGGCCGTCCCGTTTTTTTGTGGCTCTGTATGTAAACTCTTGTCCTTATAGAGAAGACAGTTTTGAGGGAATTGTTGTGCTCTGATGTGCTGTGACGTGCCCGGCAGAGATGTGGCTGGATCTGCCAGTGGGGGAGAATAAAAGAAATAAGAATTTCACTCCACATTTTTGCAAATCTCTTTGAAAATATTGGAAACAGAAAAATGGGTAAGAAGTGCCACTGATTGAGACATAAAAATACATAATTCGGTATAATAATTGCTCCAAAAACGCAAAAGCAAAATATTAGCAACTTTTTATGTACTTTTAATTTAATATTTAATATTGACTTGATTTGTAAACAAAAGACTCGTATACTACCAGTGAATAGGTACGCACATATCTGGTGCTCTGGCAAAACAGCACGAAAGGCGCGTCCCGTCTTGAAAGGATGCACATACGAGTGCTCCGCCGGATGACTTGCCTACCGGTGAGGAAGAGCGGCCGGTGAAGTACGGCGAACAGACAACTGGGAGACCCTAAGAACACACATAGGAGGAATGAGAAATGAAGAAAACGCGAACGCGGATCGGGAGCATTCTGCTAGCTATTGCTCTGGTCCTGAGCCTGCTGCCCGTAACGGCAATGGCGGAAGAGGGGGATGCCTACACCACCTTGAAAGAGGCAGTGGAAGCGGCTCCGACCAATGGAACTCGGGCCACCATTACCCTGACCGGAGATATTTCCGGTTTGACAACGGAGCAGATCCTTACTATTAAGGAAGGCCAGAATATCGTTCTGGATATGGCCGGATATGAAATCACGGTGGATTCCAATTTCATGGGGCGGCCCATTAAGAATTGCGGTACCCTTACCGTCACAGGCAATGGCACAATTGACAGTTCGGAGTCCGATACCGGTGGTTATGGGGCGATCGACAACTATGGCATCTTGACGATCAAGAACGGCACCTATACTGGTTCTGTCAATGCCAGCGGTGCTTCCATCAAAAACCGTCCGGACGGCGTATTGACCATTGAGGACGGTACTTTCAATGGAGCGGTGACCGCCGTTTACAATGAGGGTATTACCAGAATCTATGATGGCCTGTTTGACTGTCGCTCCTGCTCTGCCTGCAATAGTAACAGTTGGGGGTATACGATCCAGAGTCATAAGAACGCTAACGGGGAATCTCCTGAGTTGTATTTTTATGATGGTACTGTTATTGGCGTGCAGGGGGGATTTTCCACATCGGCCGGGTATTCTGAAATACATGGTGGAACCTTTAAAACGGTTTCTTGCGAAAAGCATCCTGGAGGAAGCAGTGCCTTTTATGCGCTATATATTGCTGGTGAAGACGAAGATGTAAAATGTGTTGTGTATGACGGCTATTTTGAATCTGTTTCCCAAACTGCAGCGCTTATTGGTAATGACAATACTGGAGGAGACGGAGGAATCAACGCCGACGCCACGACTGAAATTAAAGGCGGTACATTTGTCGCTTCTACCAATCAGAACGCAGTAACCGGCGCAAAAAACACTGGCAATCCGATTATTACCGGCGGCACCTTCTCCAGCAATGTGAGCGAGTATGTGGCTGACGGCTATGAGATCGTCCCGCAGGGCGATCAGTGGGTTGTTGGAACTCTGGATGATCTGGCCGTGGCTCAGGTAGGTGAGCAGAAATACACCTCCCTGTCCAAGGCCATCGGCGCCGCACAGGATGGCGGGACAGTAACGTTGCTGCGGAATACCACTTACAACAATAGACTTAATATCAGTAAAGACACTACACTTGATTTGGGCGGCTATACGTTGACTTCTTCAACTTCCCATTCGTTTGTGGTTTATCCAGATCAATCTTTCACATTGAAGAACGGTACGTTGGAAAACGATATGGGTACTGCTGTTTTTGGCCTCAAGGGTAGCACCATCACAGTGGGACGTGACGCAACGATAAAAGCTTATGATGGCATAGTGGCCACGAATAGCACAGTTGAAGAGGGCAATGCGATTATTAATGTTTACGGCACGATTAATAGCACAGATATTGCCATTTGGCTGCAGGGACCCAAGAATACTGTTAACCTGGATGGTGCAACGATAACAGCAAATTATTTTGCTGTATATCAGAATGGTTCCTTTGGAGGCGGGATCTACAATATTAAAAACAGTATGATTGAAAATGGACCCGAGGCCGGTCCAGCTATCTATATTTCCAACAATAAAACCAATGCGGAAAATCCGGATCAAGGCATGCAGACCTTGATCGCTGAGAACAGCACCATTGTTGGCAGCACGGGAATTGAAGTCAAATTTACAAATGTAACTTTGACTGACTGCACGGTTACGGCAACCACAGCGGAACCATGGTTTGATCAGTTTAACAATGGTTCTACGACAGCAGGGTTCTCTGTCGTCGCAACAGATAACACCATGGAGCCGAATTCGCCGGCTCCCAGCGGTACGATTTCCATTGATGGCGGTTACTATACGGGCCTTGTTGGTTTGGGTAGCCTGGTCGACAAGGAAAAATATCCTGATTTTAAAGAGACTTCCTATGTCATTTCCAATGGCTATTTTACGAATGATCCCAGCGCCTATGTGGCTCCTGGCTATGCCGCCGTGGACAACAGCGGTGACACTGTCTACCAGTACAAGGTAGTTGTGGCCGGTGAAAACGCTGCCCAGGTGGTCACCGGCGAGGCGGATGTGTCCGTGTCTGAGTCTATAACCGACAATGATGAGAAGACGCTTGCCGAGAGTGTAGCGGATGCTCTGACCAATCCGGGTAAAGGCGGTACCGAGCAACCCGACATTGGCGAGGCCCTCAATGCTGCTGCCAGCACTGTGGCCAACCAGAACCAGGTCACCGCAGAAGAGGGCAAGGCCAAGCTGAAAGACGCCAGTGTATCCGTCTCTGACGCAGACAATGTTACCATCGTAGTCCAGCCCTATCTGGAGATCTCTGTGGCCGATGTGGCTATTCAGGACGAGATTCAGACTGTTACTTTGGATATCACTCCCAAGTACATCACCGTGGCCACTACGGCCAATGTGGATGAGGGCGAGAAATTGAACTTTGCGGAGGATGAGGGAACTACCAACGCCGTCCAGGTCGGTGAAGCCAAGAAGTTGAACGTTACCAAGCCAGTGACCGTCACCCTCTCTCTGCCCGACAACTTTGTGGCTGCCGGTGCTCTCTATGTCAAGCATGTGAAGGACAATGGCCGCACCTACTATTATAAGGGCAATGTGGCAGAGAATGTTCTGACTTTCACCAATCCCAATGGCTTCAGTTTGTTCAGCTTTTCCACTACTAACAGCGAGGTTGTGGCCGCTATCGGCGACGAAGGGTATGCCTCTCTGGCGGAGGCCATCGCGGCGGTGGAGAGCGGCGGTACCATTGAACTGTTGGTTGATAACCTGAGTGCCACGGTTTCCCGTCCGGTGAGTTTCAATGTTGCGGGCGATGGTGCTGATAGTGTCCGGCTTTCCGCCGGAAATGGCTACGAGATGAAAAAGAGCAGCAATACATACACTTTCACCTACGTGGGCAGCAGTTCTGGCAGCAACTCTGGTAATGGTAGCGACGATGATGACGGCTACGGCATCACCGTCCCCTCCAGCTCCAGCATTCGGGGTGGCTCCATCTCCGTCAGCCCCCGTAGCGCGGAGAAGGGAGACACCGTCACCATCACCGTCAAACCCGATGATGGCTACGTACTGGATGAGCTGACTGTGACCGCCCGCAACGGCGGAGAGGTGGACTTGACCCGGAAGAACAGCAGTCAGTATACCTTCAAAATGCCCGCCGGCTCCGTGGTGATCGAGGTCTCCTTCATTAAGGAGGAGGACGCGCCGACCGCAGAGATGAGCTTCGGTGATGTGCCTGAGAGCTACTGGGCCTACAGCGAGATCCAGTGGGCCTATGAGAACGGCTACATGAACGGCACCAGTGCCACCACCTTCAATCCCACCGGCACGGTCACCCGGCAGCAGGTTTGGATGATCCTGGCCCGGATGTCCGGCGCCAATCCGGCCAACATGGCTGCCGCCAAGACCTGGGCTGAGGGAAATGGTATCTCCGACGGCACCAATCCCGGCGGCGCTGTGACTCGTCAGCAGTTGGTGTCCCTGCTGTACCGCTTCGCGGGTCAGATGGGCTATGACACCAATGCCAAGGCGGATCTGAGCAGCTATCCCGATGCCGGCGCCGTGGCTTCCTATGCAACCGACGCCATGGCCTGGGCTGTAGCCAACAGTATCGTAGGCGGCACCACCGCCGGTACTCTGGATCCCACCGGTACTGCCACCCGCGCCCAGTTTGCGGTCATCCTGTGGCGCTTCTACCAGACCAGCGCCAACTAAATCAAATCCCAGAGACGCAAGGGAAAGGGCCGGAGGCATTTGCCTCCGGCCCTCTTTGTGGAGCGGAAATGGAAACACGACCTGCGGGTGTCCGGGGATAAATGGGAGAATTTACGGCGAACTGATTGACGGCCCGCCAGATCTGTCGTATGATGATGCAAGCTGAAAGAGCCGGCAATGCATCCCAAAAGTGTGCTTGTCAGAGAATTTGAAGGGTTTGACTGGAAGAACGCTTCCGAAAAAACGCGAATACAGGGAAGGAGCAAGAGTAGATGGCCAGCTTGTGGGGCGGAAGATTTGAAAAGGATATGGACGACATTGTGAAGCAGTACAATGCCTCCATCTTTTTTGATCAGAGAATGTATAATGAAGATATTGACGGCAGCATTGCCCATGTGACCATGCTGGCAAAACAGGGCATCGTCACGGAGGCAGAGCGGGACCAGATCGTGGCTGGGTTGGAGGAGATCCGTAAGGACATCGCCAGCGGTAAGATCACCTTCACTGTGGAGGACGAGGACATCCACATGGGTGTGGAGAGTCGCCTGATCGCCCGAATCGGTGAGGTGGGCAAGAAGCTCCATACGGCCCGCAGCCGTAACGACCAGTGCCAGGTGGACGGCCGCCTGTATCTGAAAAAAGAGATTCACGAAATTCTGAACAGCCTTTGCTGCCTGGAGAGCGTCATCCTGGAGAAGGCGGAGAAGTATGCCGACCAGATCACTGTGGGGTTCACCCACCTCCAGCACGCCCAGCCCATCACCCTGGGCTTCGTGTTTATGGCCTACTTCCAGATGTTCAAGCGGGACATCCAGCGCCTCATTGATACCCTGGAGCGGATGGATTACAACCCCCTGGGCTCCTGCGCCCTGGCAGGCACCACCATGCCCATCGACCGGTACCTGACCAGCCGCCTGTTGGGCTTTGCCGCCCCCTGTGAGAACGCCATGGATGGAGTCAGCGACCGGGACTACAGCCTGGAGTTTCTCAGCGACGCCTCCATCTCCATGATGCACCTGTCCCGCTGGGCAGAGGAATTTGCATGGTGGAACTCCTCAGAGTTCTCCTATATTGCCATTGATGACAGCTTCTGCACTGGCAGCAGCATCATGCCCCAGAAGAAGAACCCCGACATGGCAGAGCTGATTCGGGGCAAGGTAGGCCGGGTCTATGGCGACCTGATGCAGCTTTTGACGGTGATGAAGGGCACACCCCTGGCCTACAACAAGGACTTCCAGGAGGACAAGGAGAGCCTGTTCGACGCCGTGGACACCTGGAAGGCCAGTATCGATATCTTTGCCAAGATGCTGGACAAAACCGAGTTCCGCATGGACCAGATCGAAAAACAGTTGGGCAAGGGCTTCCTCAATGCCACCGACATTGCCGAACACCTGGCCAAGCAGGGAATCCCGTTCCGGGAGGCTCACTCCATCGTGGGGCATATGGTAAAGACCTGTGAGACCAAGGGCTGCGATTTTGAGGATCTGACGGCGGAGGACCTGGCTGCCATTGACAGCCGGGTGACCCCGGAGTCCTTGGGGGATATCAGCATCAAATCCTGCGTGGATGCCAGGATGTCCTTTGGCGGCACCGCCCCGGCGGAGGTGCGGCGGCAGATCGCCGTGGGCCGGGAGTGGCTGGAGAGTTTGAACCTGGGCTGAGAGCCGGGAAAAGGGAGACATTGTGTGCCCGATGAGGGCCCAATATTTCCTGGGTGAACTTGCTCTTGGTTTGGCGTCATTCTGTGGTGCCTCTTTTAGATCACCGCAAATGAAAACGACCACTGCGAACAGGGCCGGAGGCATATGCCTCCGGCCCTGTTTTTGCCCTCTGTCCCACAGTGGGGCGACTTGCATATCAGGCGGATTCCTCCGCGAAGTTTCCAGTGTAGAGCTGGTAGTATTTGCCCTTTTTTTCGATCAGCTCGTCATGGGTGCCACGTTCAATGATGCGGCCCTGCTCCATGACCATGATGCAGTCGGCATTGCGGACCGTGGAGAGCCGGTGCGCGATGACGAAGGTGGTACGGCCGGTCATCAGGGCATCCATGCCGTCCTGTACCAGCTTTTCCGTCCGGGTGTCAATGGAGCTGGTGGCTTCGTCCAGAATCAGCACCGGCGGGTCCGCCACGGCGGCACGGGCAATGGCCAACAGTTGCCGCTGACCCTGGGAGAGATTGGCTCCGTCGCCGGTGAGGAGGGTGTCATATCCGTCCGGCAGGCGGCGGATGAAGCTGTCGGCGTTGGCCAGTTGGGCGGCGGCCACGCACTCTTCATCTGTGGCATCCAGGTTGCCGTAGCGGATATTCTCCATGACTGTACCGGTGAACAGGTGGGTGTCCTGTAGAACGATGCCCAGGGACCGCCGCAGATCCGGTTTCTTGATCTTGTTGATGTTGATGCCATCGTAGCGGATTTTACCATCGGCAATGTCGTAGAAGCGGTTGATGAGGTTGGTGATGGTGGTTTTTCCGGCGCCGGTGGCGCCCACGAAGGCGATCTTCTGCCCCGGTTTGGCCCAGAGGCTGATGTCGTGGAGGACCAGCTTATTTTCGTCGTAGCCAAAATCCACGCCGTCGAAAACCACACTGCCTTCCAGCTTGGTGTAGGTAACGGTGCCATCGGCCTTGTGGGGGTGCTTCCAGGCCCAGACGTTGGTGCGCTGCTCCGACTCGGACATTTGGCCGTCGGCCCCCTCTTTGGCGTTGACCAGCTCCACATAACCCTGGTCTGCCTCCGGCTCCTGATCCATGAGATCAAAAACACGGGAAGCACCGGCTGCGGCGGTGACAACGAAGTTCACCTGCATGCTGACCTGGGTGATGGGCTGTGTGAAGCTCTTGTTGAGGCCTACGAAGGTGATGACGGTGCCCAGTGTTACTCCGGCCAGACCGTGGATGCCCAGAATAGCGCCCAGAATGGCCATGAAGGCGTAACTGAGCCAGCCAATGTTGGCGTTGATGGGCATCAGGAGATTGGCGTAGCGGTTGGCTTTGTCGGCGCTCTCCCGCAGAGCTTCATTGACCTTCTGAAAGTCCGCCTTGGCGGCCTCTTCGTGGCAGAAGACTTTGACCACTTTCTGACCGTCCAGCATCTCCTCGATGAAGCCGTCCACGATGCCCAGGTTCTTCTGTTGCTGGATGTAGTATTTGCCGGACAGACGGGAGAGGCGTGCCGTCACCAGCAGCATTACCACAGCGGTGAGGATGGAAATAACGGTCAAAAGTGGATTTAAGACCAACATAGTAATAAAAGTGGCCACCATAGTGACACCAGAATTGATGATCTGGGGAATGCTCTGGCTCAGAAGCTGGCGCAGGGTATCCACGTCGTTGGTGTAGACGGACATGATGTCACCATGGGCATGGGTGTCGAAGTACTTGATAGGCAGGGATTCCATCCGGTGAAACAGGTCCCGCCGCAGCCGCAACATGGTGCCTTGACCGATGGTGACCATCAGGCGGTTGTAGCCGTAGGAGGCCACAACGCCCACCGCCATCAGAAGGGCAAGCTGCACCAGGGCGACGGCCAGGCCGCCGAAGTCGTCGGCGCCGCCGGAGAGCATGGGGACCACGTAGTCATCCACCAGGGTCTGGGGGAAGGTGGCGGCCACCACCGTGGCCGTGGCCGACAACAGGATGCAGCAAACCACCAGTACGAAGGGCAGCTTGTAAGAGTGGAGCATATAGCGCAGGACCCGGTTCAGCACAGCACCCGGGCCCCGCCGGGAAGCGGTTTCATTCATGCAGAGATTCCTCCTTTCAGGCGGGCTGGTCGAAGTCGCCGCCACCCTTGACCTGGGAGTCATAGATCTCCCGGTAGATGGCATTGGACTGAAGCAGATTTTCATGGGTATCGAAGCCGTCAATCCGGCCGCCGTCCAGCACCAGAATCCGGTCGGCGTGCTCCACGCTGGAGATTCGCTGGGCGATGATGAGCGTGGTGGTACCGGGGATCTTCCGGGCAAAGGCCTCCCGAATGCGGGCGTCAGTGGCGGTGTCCACAGCGGAGGTGGAGTCATCCAGGATCAGCACCTTGGGCTTTTTCAGCAGGGCTCTGGCAATGCACAGCCGCTGCTTCTGGCCACCGGAGACGTTGGAGCCGCCTCGTTGGATGACGGTGTGGTAGCCATCTGGCAGACGGTCAATGAATTCGTCGGCGCAGGCGGCCTGGCAGGCCTCCACGCATTCCGCGTCCGTGGCCTCCGGATTGCCCCAGCGGAGATTGTCCAGGATCGTGCCTGAGAACAGGGTGTTCTTTTGCAAAACCACGGATACCTGGTTGCGCAGAACCTCCATGTCATACTGGCGCACATCCACGCCGCCGACCTTCACGGTACCTTCATCCACGTCATAGAGGCGGCAGATCAGGTTCACCAGGCTGCTCTTACCGGAGCCGGTGCCACCGATGATGCCGATGGTTTCCCCCGAGTGGATATGGAGATCGATGTCGGTGAGGGCGTTTTTGCCGCTGCCGTGCTTGTAGGAGAATGTGACGTGGTCAAAGTCGATGGCACCATCTGCCACTTCTGTCACCGGTTCATCCGGCTCCGCCAGGTCCGGAGTCTCCTCCAGTACCTCACAGATCCGGCGGACGCTGGCGGCGGACATGGAGATCATCACCACCACCATGGACAGCATCATCAGGCTCATCAGCAGACTCATGACGTAGCTGAACAGGCTGGTCAGCTCGCCGGAGGTCATGGAACCGCCCACGATGAAGTGGGATCCCAGCCAGGAGACCATGATGATGCAGAAATATACTGCTGTCATCATGGCGGGGTTGTTGAAGGCCAGCAGACCCTCCGCTTTTACCGACAGGCGGTAGAGCCCCTGCGCGGCTTTGGAAAACTTGTCATTTTCGTAATTCTCCCGGACAAAGGCCTTCACCACCCGGATGGCGGAGACGTTCTCCTGAACACTGGCGTTCAGGTCATCGTACCGGTGGAAGACCTGGGTGAAAATTTTCATGGTGACCACCATAATGGCGCCCAGTACCACCACCAGGAATACCACCGCGATCAGGAAGGTGAGGCTCAGCTTGGGACTGATGATCAGGCACATGGCATAGCTGAACACCAGCGTCAGCGGAGAACGGACTGCTACCCGGATTACCATCATGAAGGCATTTTGCACGTTTGTGATATCGGTGGTCATACGGGTCACCAGACCCGGTACGCTGAACTTGTCGATATTGGAGAAGGAGAAGGTCTGGATGTTGGCGTAAATGGCTTGGCGCAGATTGGCAGCCAGGCCCGAGGAGGCTCTGGCGGCGTGGCGTCCGGCAGCGGCGCCGAACAGCAGGCCAAAGAATGCCATCAATACCATGATCGCACCGTAACGATAGACGGCAGAGAGATCTCCGGCTTCCAGCCCCCGATCGATAATCAGGGCGGTGATAAAAGGCAGCAGGATATCCACGACCACTTCCAGAGTGGTCAGGCCCACACACATCAGGGCGTCCCGCCGGAAACGCCCGAGCTGCCGCAATACAGTTCTCAAGATTTTATTTCCTCCTTTTCAGTTTGCTCCCGCAGGGCCGAGAGGTTTTCCAACATTTTGCCCTGGAGATGAGACAGCGTGTCCAGTTCCTCCTGAGTAAAGTGGTCGCAGAGCCGATCCTGGACGCGGCGGATGCTGCGGTCCAGGTACGTATGTACCTGCTGACCCTTCTCCGTGCCGAAGAGCAGCTTGCGCCGGTCATCGCCGTCGCAGTGTTCCACCCGCACATATCCCTTGCTCCGCAGTCGCTTCAGCATCCCCGAAAGGGTGGGCATGGAATAGCCGAACTCCCGGTGGATGGCAGTCAGGGAAGTACCCTGGTCCGAGTGGCGCAGAATGTACAGCAGAATATAGGCCTGGATGGCGGTCAGTCCCACTGGTGCCAGACAGCGATTGACATACTGCTCCATCTGTACGCAGATCCACCGATTTTCCCGGAGGATTTGGCGTTGTTCCGCCGCTGTCATGGTTTCGCCTCTTTTCCATTAGTTTGGAATGAAATGGTTTCGTACCTTATTGTTTATAGCACAAAGTATCTTGCCTGTGAAATTCAAATATGCTATATTCTATAAAAGACTTTTATCGTTAAATTGGATTCTTCCAGTTGGGAAGAGTCTGCCGCAGGGAGGTACGTATTCGTGAATACCACACAGTTGGAGTGCTTTATGGCGGTGGCCAACTTTTTGAACTTCTCCCGGGCTGCGGAGCACCTGCGTATCACGCAACCCGCCGTCAGTCACCAGATCAACGCCTTGGAAGATGAACTGGGAGTGAAGCTGTTCCACCGTACCAGCAAGAGTGTCCGACTGACCCAGGAGGGCTTCCAGTTCACGCAGTATGCAGGGGAGATCCTGAAGCTGTCGGACCTGTCCAAGGCCCGGATGAAGGAG
>ULXJ01030007.1_pt1 | contig 18599 bp, 7 predicted proteins | sample 1960981 | NCBI WGS metagenome assembly ULXJ01 (sample SAMEA4835830, study PRJEB28245) | human gut metagenome | biome: gut microbiome; material: fecal sample | place: Denmark | collected 2008 | reverse complement strand
AAAAAGAAAAAGCGTCTAGCTAAATCAGGAAAAGACACACCCCCTTGATGAAACGGTCTTTACCTCAGCGTGTAACGACCTTTACCAAATAGTGTAACGACCTTTACCCAATAGCGTAACGACCTTTACATTAGCATGTAACGGCTTTTACACTATAGCGTAAACAATCGGTAAATACAATCCATTGTAAATAAACAAACTACATCATCGGTCAGCAAGTTCTATCACCTCCAAATCTTTAAACGTTCCCCCATCAACCGCAAAGCGTACCATCGTACGCACCTTATGGAAACCTTGAATGCCCGCAGCGCCCGGATTGATGTGGAGTACATCCAACGTCTTGTCATACTTCACCTTCAGTATATGCGAGTGCCCGCTGATGAACAGCTTTGGGGGACGCACCAGAATGCTGCCCTTGATGGAAGGGTCGTAGTTGCCGGGATAACCGCCGATATGCTTCATCAGCACCTCCGCCCCATCCACCGTGAAACGGAGAATCTGCGGATAGAGCTGCCGTATCTCCTGCCCGTCAATATTGCCATACACGGCACGGAAGGGACGGAAAGCCGCCAGCTTCTGTGCCACTTCCAGCGAACCGATGTCACCGGCATGCCATATTTCGTCACAGCCCTCAAAATATTGCAGGTACTTTTCATCCCAGTAGCCATGCGTATCCGATAATAAACCAACTTTTGTCATCTTTCCTTTGTTTATTAAGACAAAGGTAATTATATTTGGGAAGAATACAATGTGGTAATGTGCTAATATGCCACATTAACACCTTAACACCATGGACAACAGATATTTCAAACGTGACATCAGCTGGCTTTCCTTCAACTACCGCGTACTGCTGGAAGCGGAAGACGAGACATTGCCGCTATACGAACGCATCAACTTTATTTCTATATACTCTTCCAATCTGGAAGAATTCTACAAGATACGCGTAGCCGACCATAAGGCCATAGCCACCGGAGCCTCGCAAAGCGATGAAGAGACTATGCAGTCTGCCGCCGAACTGGTAGATGAAATCAACCAAGAAGTCAATCGCCAACTGGAGGAACGTATCCGCATCTACGAACAGAAGATACTGCCCGCCCTGCGGAAACATCACATCATATTTTATCAAAGCCGCAACGTAGAACCGTTTCACCGCGACTTTGTGCGCAGCTTCTTCCGCGAAGAGATATTCCCTTATCTGGCCCCGGTGCCCGTAAGCAAGGACAAGGTGATTTCATTCCTGCGCGACAACCGTCTCTATCTGGCCGTACGGCTTCATCTGAAAGGAGCTCCCGCCAGTTCTCCAAACCGTATCCAGTATTTCGTGATGAAACTGCCGTACAGCAAAGTGCCGCGCTTCATCCAGCTGCCCAAGGTGGGGAAAGACTATTATCTAATGTTCATTGAAGACATCATCAAGGCCAATCTGGATACCATCTTCCCCGGTTATGAAGTGGACAGCAGTTATTGCATCAAGATTTCACGCGATGCGGATATTCTGATAGACGATGCCGCCAATACCTCCGAAATCATCGAGCAGGTGAAGAAGAAGGTAAAGAAACGCAAGATAGGCGCCGTGTGCCGTTTTGTATACGACCGCGCCATGCCCCAGGACTTCCTCGACTTTCTGGTAGATGCCTACCGCATAGACTGCCGGGAGCTGGTGCCGGGAGACAAGCACCTCAACATGGAGGATTTGCGGCATCTGCCCAATCCCAACCAAAGCGTACGTCCCATCAAGAAACCCCAGCCCATGAAGCTGACCTGCCTGGACGAACGCGAATCCATCTTCCGCTATGTGGAGAAGAAGGACCTGCTGCTGCATTATCCCTACCACTCCTTCGACCACTTCATCCATTTTCTATATGAAGCCGTCCACGAACCCACCGTGCGCGAAATCATGGTGACCCAGTATCGCGTGGCAGAGAACTCCACCGTCATCAACACCCTGATAGCCGCCGCACAGAACGGAAAGAAAGTCACCGTCTTTGTGGAACTGAAAGCCCGCTTCGACGAAGAAAACAACCTCGCCACCGCCGAGATGATGAAAGCCGCCGGCATCAACATCATTTTCAGCATACCAGGACTAAAGGTACATGCCAAAGTAGCCCTCGTGCTACGCCGCGATAAGGAAGGGCGCAAACTGACAAGCTACGCCTACATCAGTACCGGCAACTTCAACGAAAAGACCGCCACCCTCTATGCGGACAGCGGACTATTCACCTGCAACCCAGTGATTGTAAACGACCTGCACAACTTGTTCCGTACTCTGCAGGGAAAGGAAAATCCAGTGTTCCACCGCCTGCTTGTGGCCCGCTTCAACCTGATTCCTGAACTGAACCGCCTCATCAATCACGAAATAGAACTGACCCGGCAAGGCAAGCAAGGACGGATTATCCTAAAAATGAATGCCCTGCAAGACCCCGCCATGATAGACCGCCTCTACGAAGCCTCGCAAGCCGGTGTAGAGATAGACCTCATTGTCCGCGGCATCTGCTGCCTCATCCCCGGGCAGGAGTACAGCCACAACATCCGCGTGACACGCATCGTGGATACCTTTCTGGAACATGCCCGTGTGTGGTACTTCGGCAACGGCGGCGCACCCAAGCTCTTCCTCGGCTCGCCGGACTGGATGCGGCGTAACTTGTACCGCCGTATCGAAGCCGTCACCCCCATTCTGGACCCGGACTTGAAGCAAGAGCTCATCGATATGCTATCCATACAACTGTCGGACAAACGGAAAGCCTGCTTTGTGGACGACCGGTTGCGAAACCGCTGGAAGTCGTCGCGACCGCAAAAGGAGAAGGTACGGTCGCAATATAGCTTTTACGAATACTTGAGAGAGAAAATATAAACAACTCTGCCCCAATATACCTCCGGCTCAACAGTCTTTTATAGGACACAGACGTACGGCAGTTCCTCCACTACGTGCTTGCCGAATGGTGAGGGTATCACTATAAGTCACTTCGCGCTCTTCTATAAGTATAGCAGCAGGACATGTCTCATAATCGGACTCAGGAGCATCACGATAAATAGTAGCCAGATAGCTTTTATCTGTATCGAGAAAAGACAGACTGATATTAGCCGTTCGTTCCTCATCTCCCGTGATACTGCCTATATACCAGCATCCCTCTCCTTTATCACAACGGGCAATAGTAACATAACTGCCAATGCATGCTTCCGGCACCACTGTTCTGCTCCAATCTGTAGGACAAGATACTATAAAATTAAAAGGTTCCGGATTAGCCTCGTAATTCTCTATTTCATCCGAAGCCATTTGTAACGGTGAATAGAGCACCACAAACAGCGCCAATTGTTTGGCCAGTGTGGTATGTACACGTGTCTGTGGCATTACATCGTTAACAAACCGAAACGTCACCGGTGTAAAGTCCATCGGGCCTGCCAACCCACGAGTGAAAGGCAATATTACGGTATGAGAGGGAGGATTTCCACCATCTACATCCCAAGCGTCCCATTCTTGTCCACGTACTCCCTCTTGTGTCATCAGATTAGGAAAAGTACGCTGCAAACCTGTAGGAATCACCGGTTCATGATTATCAATACAGATACGGTGACGGGCAGCAGCCTCTATTACCTTGCGATAATGAAGTACACCAAACTGACTGCTATGATATTCTTTCCCATCAAGCAAATCGCCCACATAACCCGTTTTTACTTGATGCACACCATATTTCTCATAGAACTTGAAACCATCTTCCATCTGATTTTCATAATTGGAAACATTACCGCCAGTTTCATGATGTCCTATCAAAGCTACTCCTTTGCTACGCCCATAATCAGTAATACGTTGTATATCAAAATCGGTATAAGGTTTTGTGAAACTAAACTTCCAAGTAGCCCAGTCTTCATTCCACCCTTCCACCAGTACACCTCCCAGGTTATTGGCAGCAGCAAAATCGATGTGACGCATTGTATTCTCTGTTGTGGCCCCATGATGGGGACCGGCATGCCAGGTGTTATGCTTCATGTGATAAGTCCACCAAATTCCAATATAGCGCATAGGTTGTATCCAGGAAGTATCGGTTATACGACAAGGTTCATTAAGATTTAACATGAGACGGGAAAGAAGCAAATCACCGGCAGATTCAGCCACTATCATTGTACGCCAAGGAGATACACGGGTATCGGTAACACGTACTTTCTCACCTGTACTCCAAGGTGTAAGAGCCGCACGTAATGTAACCGTTTTATTATCTTCAAGTTGTTCAACCGGCTTCAAGTTCATGGCAGCATAATCTGTAAGATTTGCTTCATGAATAGCCAAATAAAGGCTATCTGTTGTCTCAATCGTCACCGGAGTGCTTACCCATCCCATCTTACTAAGAGTTTTTTTCTCAAATAAGGCCTCGTAAAAACGAACTCCTTTCACTGGAATACTCCAAGCATCATAATCTGCAGGAAAAACGAATTCAGTCACTTCGTCATCAATAAGAAACTCTTGTAGCTGTTGCTGGCGCGGGAACTCATACCGGAATCCCATCCCATCATCAAAAAGACGAAAAATAATATTCAGTTCCCGCTCCAACGATGTTTCTTCCTTGAGGCATACCCTCAATTCATTATAATGATTTACAATTTCAGCCTCTTCCCCCCATACTGGTTGCCACACATCATTATGCGAATCATGCTTAACCTCTTTTAGAACGAAACCAGTCAAAAGATCTGGCGCATCCTTCAAAACCAATCCCAGACGTGAAGGAAGTAAAATATTCTTCCCCGCATGTCTTAAACAATATCGGGGAGCACCTTCTTCATCAAGTGTAAACTCTAAAGAAAGTTTTCCATTTGGAGAGGTCAACTTGATATGTTCCTGCTGGCATGAAATCATCCATAGGCCTAAACATAAAGCAAGTATAATCTGTAGCGTTTTTTTTAGTTTCATAGTCATTACCGAATTTAATTTTATATATCCAATTCTTATTTTATAAGTCTACTGACAAACAGTCCCTTTCCTTCCTCAGCCGGAATAACACAGAAGTTTACGAAACCACAGACAGACTCCGGTTCAAGCAACGTGGCAACCAAATTTCCTAAAGGTTGTGCCAAAGGTACCAACCAACTACCTATTGGAAGTTCTACATTATCTTCATAGACATCCGTTTCTACATTTACCGGATGAATCCCCTCCCATTCCTTCTCTGCACGATACAGACGGGTTACTTTGTAACGCTCAACTTTTGCTTTTTGTACACGGGTAACTTGCTCAATGTGTACACCCAACGCTCGAAGCTTACATACTGCTTCTGTACAGGGAGCATCGAGCAGATAAGCCTTAGGGCGAGTACGCATCAATTGAGGTGTTGCCTGCATGGCATCAAGGGTTGGCAGTTCAGTCTTAAACAGTTCATTGGCCTTATAATCGATAAAAGAGACTACATGACGTACAGTATCCGAAGTGAAAGTAACATATATCGGTTCAGTAGCTTTCAAGGTGCGCTTCCTGGCTTGTTCTATCTTACGTTTAATTGAAGCACGATGTTGCGCAGCAGTAACCAACGTTTGCCGTGCCACCAAGAAACCGCACTCACTACGACGTGCAAAACACTCCGGTCCCAATCCAATACCTCTTATTTCGACAAAAAGCGATACAGCTCCCGTCAATGCTTGAAAAGTAGAACTGGACTGCGGACTTTTGGCACCTTTTACAAGAACAAGGGAACCATCTGCCACACGAGGAGTAAAGTAGAAACCGGAAGCATAACCGGCACTATTTAAAACGACCTCTGCCTCACGACGAAAAAGTTCTTCAGACAGCGTACGTAAAGCTAAAGGCGCATTAAGATGTCCTGTAGGTAAAAAAAGTACATCAGCAGCATTTGCTGTCGGCACTCCACGTAATAAGTTAAACTCACGACGTAAAGGTGTATATTCATGAATATCAAGAGCTACGTCCGGATTCCATTGCTGATAGGACTGCTTCAACAGCAAAGTGACAGCATCCTCTAATTTGCTCTGATCGCGATTCAAATCGTAACCATCGGCCGAACGACGTTGCTGAATGGCATAACCATCAACATTGGCTATAGGAACCAAAGCCACAGCTATATGATTCAGCAATTCACGTCCTTCTTTTTCACAAAGTAAGTAACGGACAAGCATGCATACAGCCTCAGCACCTGCCGGCTCGTTACCATGCAGTGCCGCTTGAATCCATACCCTTACCTTCTTCTTGTCGGGAGTACCCAAATAAAGTACCGGAATGGTACGTCCTTGTTTGGTAACACCAATATTCTCCATATATGCCAAACCCGGAGAACGTACAACCAATTGTTGTAAATAGTCCTTTATCTCATCAACCGATGCCAATCCGCTACCGTAAGGTTTACTTAGAGTAGGTGTCTCACGGTCAAATTTGGGGTCAGGATAGAAACTTGCAGTTACTCCGGCAGGTTGCTTCGACTGATTTCTATTCCATAACACAAGATTAGCTAATACCACTTCTTGTGCTATCCTCTGTAAATAAAGAGCCGTTTCAGACGGTAGACCTGCATAATAATCGCTGCTAAAAGGCTCACCAAAAAAAATTGCATAAAAGACACAAGCCGCCAAATAACTGCCTGCAGGACTAGGATGGCTGCCATCAGAATTATACAACTGCAAACTTGGACACTCTCTACGTACACGTCTCCATGCCTCACCCACAGGAGCACAATAAGCATCAAGGACATCAGCCATTTCCAAATAGTTTTCCGTAAGTTGCTGCTGCATTCCTTCATAAGTATCATTATTACGCCCCCATGTCATATAACAGACACTTTTTCCTTTTGGGGCATAAAGACGGCGTAAACTATCTAACTGCGCCGCAGGATGGAATACATTCTTCTTTACCCATTCCTTTTCACGAGTAGGTGCCTTGCTCTGTTCCTGCATCACCATATAATCCCATCCTCCTTCACGAATCGCCTCTAATGTTTGCGTATTGGCTGCATGCTGTCTCAAGTACCAACCAGGGTTAGCAACCTGGCGCACTGATATTTTTTTTCCACATGAGGATGCTAACGATTGGACTTGCCATGGCAAACGATTAAAAAAAGTATAGCTGTTACCTATAAAAAGTACCCGTAAAGAATCTGTCGTCAATAATGGCACAGCTTGTTTCCCCATAGGGACAGCCTCATGCCCGATGCCGCACTCTTCTATCTTGCGCCAATGGCATTCCCAACCACGGGATGCAGCCAACTGGTGAATATAAAGCCAGAAACTACGCCCACGCTCCATACGGTTTCGTCCTTGTCGTTCAGCTTCAGGAGTCTTGCGTAGAAAAGACTCACGTATCGTATCTCCCAAAGCCAGCTGTAGTATGATAGGTTTTGACAAGTATTTTTTTATCTGTTCAGATGAAATATAGGGGATACCAGCCGTACCATAAGGATATGTCTGGGCCAAATCAGGAAAAGTATACCAACCGGGAGAACTTATAATAGCTTTTTCCACATAAGGACTATCGTGAAAAAGCATGAAACGCTGTACGAATTGCCCACCAGCAGAATGACCATAAATCATATATCCTTTGCGCATGCTTCCCGTAAATTGACGCACATATTCAAATAGTTTATCAACCAACACTGGTGTAATTTTTTCGGGAGCATTAGCTACTGTATGGGCAGCATTCATCACCCCCACCTCCTGATAGTCTGCCAAAGGATAAGATTTCAAATCAAAGTGAGGTATAAAAAGCATAAAACCCTTTCTCTCCGCTTCTTCTTTCCAACCGTCCAAAAGATAACGATAGCCGCGGTCTCCTCCTTCAAAGACAAATACAATAGGCATTTGTTTAATATCCCCCTGGGAAGGTATATAATAATGTACATCTACCGGGCGATCGGCAAAAGGAGGGTATTGACTATAAGTGAAGAAATGTTCACCTCTTGGCCTTTCCAAAGTCTGTTTCGCTATTGCAGATAAACAAATACAGAGGAATCCAATATAAAATATAATCAGCTTCTTCATAATTCGTACCTTCCCTTCTTTACTATTGTACCATCTTGCATTACAAATTTACCACGGGCAATGACATCTGTAAGCTGCAAATCTTCCGCCAAAAAACACAAGTCTGCATCTGCTCCTTGTGCCACAATACCTTTAGCTCGTAATTTCAGATTACGAGCCGGATTGGATGTTATCAATGTAATCGCCTGTTCCAATGGTACCCCCTCCTCATTGACTAATGCAACTACCTCCTTGAAATTTAAATTCAAAGGAGCAGGACGATAAGTTATTTCTCCAGTTTCAGGATTCACTCTGCGTACGCCACCATGGCCATCACTAGAAAAAGTAATGCGATCAAGGGGGACACCAGCTCGCAATGCACGTATCACACAACGATGGGGAGTATCAAACTTTGAGCCACCAGTCGAAAAATCAATCATTCCACCTAATTTACCAAATTCTACAGCCTGCATAAAAAGAGCTTCAGTACGTATCAGATGAGTAGGAGACAGATAAGATATCAGTGTAGGATAGTGACGAGCAATATTGAGTAAGGGCTCAATACCTTCCGGAAGTGCTCCCAAATGAATGTGGAGAATTCCTCCTTTACCAGATGTAAATCCCCCTAAACGTACCTGATGTATAATACGTAATATCTCTTGCTCTGTCGGAAACGGACTACGGTCATCACTCATCGCCAGCTTACAGCCAATAACTTTATCTATGAAGATAAGATCGTCAGCCACACTATTCATCAATGTTTTGGTAGGCAATCCGTAATAACTTGTCAGCATATAAGCCGACAATCCGTCATCGTCAATAGCTTTGGCCTTGGCATAAAGCGTAGTAAGTTCTTTGGCAAATCCATCAGTACCAAGCATACCCAATACAGTAGTAGTACCACATGCCACCAGTTCGCTCATAGTCACCTCGGGGACTAATGAGGCATAACCTTGTTGCCCTCCTCCACCAGTAATATGTACATGCTGATCTATAAATCCCGGAGTAACAATTTTACCTTGCACGTCAATAGTATGGCAAAATGATTCATTCAGTTCAATTGTCTTTGAAATATGCGCAATCTTTTCTCCGCATAGCAAAATGTCTGTTTTACCAAGATAGGCAGGAGCATATAAATTTGCATTCTTTATCAATGTAAACATAGCTGTCGATTAATTTTAGAAAGTGATAAGATGATAAAGTATCAAGAAAACAATTCCTCCTATTAAAGGAAATGTATTACGCCTTGCCAACTCCACTGATGACACACCGGCTACCCCGGCAATGGCAACAATGACTCCGGCAATAGGAGATGCGGCACGTCCCATGCTTGCCGCCAACTGCAAAGGAAGTATCAATGAAAAAACCGGCAAACCAAGCTGAGTGGCTATACCCGGCAATAAAGGACCAAATGAAAAAAAGGCTGCATTGCCACTTCCCATCAGCATGGCAGCTCCAAAAATAATGAGAGTAAAGATTGCGGCAATAGCTAATCCCGAAAGTCCGATATGAGAGGAATAACCCACCAATGAATCAATAAATCCCAAACCAATCAGTCCTTTAGAGAAAACTTCTGAAGCTACAATCAATGTTACAACTGAAGTAAACACATTTCCCATGCCTTTCCAAAAACTTGCAAAAACGTTAAAAGTAGTACGCACACTACGAGTATGAAACAACACAAATACCAATGATAAGAACAGAGAAAAAAGCATAGCAGTAGTGGTACCCAATGTTACAGTAGGCTGAAACAGTCCCACAAAAGGTGAAAAGAAAATGAGAAGAGCCAAAGGTAATACCGGGAGTAGCGCAAAAGCCAATGGAACATCCGGTTTTTCTACTAATGAGGTTGCAGTCACATTTGACACCTGCAATATGCCATCCTGCTGTTTCTTTGCATCTTTTTTATCAAAATAACGGTTATTGAAATAGAAGAGTACCATTACAACCAAGGAAGTAGGAATTACTAAAGGAAGTTGATGAGTGATGAAATATTCCACATTGGATTGTCCTATCAATTCGGCAGCCATAGCAGTATTTGCCGACCCCGGTCCCTGATCAAATAGAGTAGCAGCGGCAATGACTGACAATGCTGTAAGTTGACTTACTCCCAAACTAATTAAAACAGGATAAACCGAAGCCACAAGCAACAATCCTAATCCGGCAGCTGAAGGAGTAGTAATAAAAAGTAATTGTCCAATAGGAATAACTATAGTAGCCGCCAAATAAGGATAACGTCGAAAAAGACCTAATGGCTTCATGGAAATATAGACCAATGCATTAGTAGCCTTTATGTTATTCATGAAAGCTACATAACCGCCAATTGTCATTATCATAAACCCTGCACGCGCCAAATTAGAAAGAAAAACTTCCTCTATCATCCTTACCAAATCAAACACCACCATTCCCGTAGCTTTACTAGGTACTACCGAATGCACTTGCATGAAAAAAGCAGCTGTAAGCATTAATAAACCGGAAAGCATCAAAAGACCTTGAGGATTGAGCTTACGATAAAGACCTACCGCTGTAATCCCTACCATAAGAAGACTAAAAATGAAAGCCAATTCGGACATGATGTATCAAGATATTAAGTTTTTGTTTTCTTTTGAATATATGAATCTAAATCAGATATAAACACCGATATATACAAAGCCGTTTATATGCGGTATTTATATCTGACTATTATCTATCAATACCCCGGATTATTTTCCAAAGGATTACCAGTATTGGCATCAATGAATGATTGCGGCAGCGGGAAAAGGACAGGAGTTTCATATTCATCCATACCACGTCCTGCAATACCAGCTATCTCATTGAGTTCACGCATGCGACGTTTGAAATAGTTATTGGTATCACGTTCGTCACCACCATTTTCTTGGCAAACACGTACCAATGTATGACGACGTTCTTCCTCCGTAAGCAGTTCACGGCTGCGTTCATCAAGAATGAAATCCATACCACCGATTCTAAGATCATCTTCAGTAATACTTACAGCATTGGAACGATTACGTACTTTATTTATCCATTTAATGGCCTCGCCTACTTGATTACTCTTGTAAAGAGCCTCTGCATAAAGTAAATATGTATCTGCCAAACGTAAATAAACAATGTCCGCATAGTGTCCATCATTAGCTGCATTAGCCAAAATAGGTGGAGTATAATCCCATTTACGAGTAGTAGGCCAATCATATTTTTTAATGGAAGTAGAAGTTAGCATGGCTGCATTAACCGTAGTATCAATAAGTGCAGTACCACCTAAATCAAATACCTTGGTTACATTGCCGGCAGCATCTACATCATTAATACTCCATACGATAGCATTGGCAGATACACGGTCATCTTGTTCTCCCATTCCTTTATAATTGTACAAACGAAGTGCTCCTCTGGAAGGAACTACACGTCCGGCTCCCTTACCACCATTAGCTTGCCAAAAGACTTGTGCAAATGAACCTTCACCACCGTTATTGATATAGTCCGGATTATGCTGGTTTGTCTTTTTACAATCGCCATCATTAGCATAATAGTTCTTATAAGTTGTAGTCATATAGACATTTGCAGTACCATAGGCACTATTCTCCTCTTCTGTGTTAATGAAAGCCAGTAACACCTCCGTATTTCCATCAGCATACATAGGAGTATAAAATACGTCAATAAAAGGACATCCATCATTGGAAGCATTACTACCAAAGCGTTGATTTATAAGGGAATATTCTCCACTTTCCACTAATGGTTTCAGTACTGAAACTGCTTTTTCAGCATTACCTTCTGCCAAATAAAGTTCACCCAAATAGTGACGTGCCACAGCACCAGAGACTTTACTATTATTAGAAGTACGCAAAGGAAGGTTATCGACTGCAAACTGGAAATCTTCTGCCATCACTTCGCGAATACTACTCAAGGAAGCACGGTCCCAATCATCACGATAATTCAATCCTGTAATTTCTTGTGTTGAAAGGGGCACTGCACCAAATGAATAGGTAAGGTGACGGTAAGCCCAAGCACGGAAAAAGCGAGCTTCGGCCAACACCTCATTTTTACGATTTTCAGCATCAGCACCACTTCCCCAGTTAATGCCATCATTGTCAGCTCTTGAGATAACCATATTGGCAGTGTTGATGATACGATATCCCCACTGGAAAATATTATTCCAAATAGCAAGATCAGTGTAAGTTATCTCTTTGGGATTGTAGAGGAACTTCATTTCCGCATGACTATTATTGGCCCATGAATTATCTACCCCTCCACCCCAGGCAGAATGCAGACAGAGCGCAATACTTCCTCCCATTGCATCAGCACGGCGATACTCTGCACGCATAAGACCATAAAGAGGCGTTATCATCGATTTAAATCCATTGTAATCTACAAGTAAATTTTCAGGATAAAGTGCATCACGAGGATCTTCCTTAAGAAACTTATCCTCATTACAGCCGCCCATAGTGAGCAATAATACTGTAAACACTAAGACATTGAAATATGTTATTTTTTTCATATGTGCAATTTCATTTTAGCTTTTTATGATATATTACTCTCATCAAATATCTAACTTTAGTCCAAAAGTGAACGAACGTACTGGAGGAGCAGCCAATTGATCATTGAGAAATTCCGGATCCATACCTGTCCAGCCAGTTATTGTAGCCAAATTCTTAATGTTCATGTAAAGATTGAGCCGTTTGATGAAAGTACGACGCAACCATTGTTGTGGGAAATTATAACCCAATGTAACGTCGGAAATACGTAAGAAATCTGTCTTTTCATAGAAACTGGCTCCCTCTGGATTCACATCACTATTCAAACTATTTTTCGGATAGCTATTCGTAGGATTCTCTGGAGTCCAAAAATCCACCAAAAAGCGGTTCTGGCGATATGAATTATGGCTTGTATCATACAAGGCATTCAGATGGGTTTGTCCTAACTGAGCCGTTAAGAACACACTCAGAGTGAAGTTTTTGTACTCAAAAGTGTTCATCAAACTCATATTTACTTTAGGAATAGCCGACCCTATAATAGTCTTATCAGCCGTTGTAATATCGTTACCATCTACATCAAGGTATTTCACATATCCAGGATACGAATTACGATAGTTAGGATCTTGCTGCCCTGTCGGGTTAGACGGATCAGCAATCTGCCATACACCGATAATTTTATAATCATAGTTCACATTGATAGGTTCACCAATAAACCACTTGGAAGCCACATCATCAACCGGCTTTCCATTAGCATCATACAAACCAACATCTACAATCTCCGAACGATAGTGTGAGAGGTTGAAAGAGGTGCTCCAGCTAAAACTCTTATGTGTAATGTTATTAGAAGTTATCTGGAATTCAAAACCACGATTACGGGTCTGTCCACGATTCTCAGTAATAGAGCCAGTACCATTAATGGTAGGAATAGAACGGGAAAGCAGCAAATCTTTGGTTTTAGACCAATAAATATCAAATGAACTCTGAATACGTCCATTCCAAAGTGCAATATCAAAGCCAGTATTAATAGATGTAGTAGTTTCCCAACCTAAACCGGGCGAAGCTAACTTCGACGGATAGAAACCAAACTGTGCAGTATGATCATCATTCAGATAATTGTAAGTTGAAAGATTAGGTAGTGTACTATAAGCACTGATAGCCTCATTGCCATTTTTACCCCATGACAAGCGATATTTCAGATTGCTAATGGTTTCACTTATAGGCTTGTCTTTAAAAAAAGATTCATTGGAAATATTCCATCCAATAGCGGCTGAAGGAAAAACGCCGAATTTAGAACTTTCACCAAAAGCGGAGTAACCATCACGACGAGCAGTAAGAGTCAACAAGTAACGATCATCATAAGTATAATTCAAACGCCCCATTTGTGAAATATGATTTTCTTTATAATAATTGGAATTACCAGACATTGTGGCAGCTTTAGAAATCTGGTAATAATACATCACATCATTGGGAAAATTCTTACCTTCCATTGTATTCTGTTCATATTCCTTGCTTTGAGCAGAATATAATCCTGTGAAAAATATACGATGTTTACCAAATTCACGTTGATAAGAAATAATATTCTCCAAAATCCATTCTTCTGAATGCCAGTCATCAGTATTCAATACGCCATTAGCACTAGCTCCTTCGTAGGTATCCAAACCTTGATAATTCTTATAGGAGCTGTTTTGGTAAGTGAAGCCTGTATTCAATTTATAGCTCAGCCCTTTAATAAAGGGAAACTTTACCTCAAGCACATTATTAGTGATAACCTTTGCACGGATATCTTTTGTCTTATTATTAAGAGATCCCAACGGATTAATGCTGAAAGCTGAAGAGGAGTCCTCAGTAGCAGAAAGTGTAAGTGAACCATCCTCGTTATAAGCACGTCCCAACGGAACTTGTTTTATAGCCCGCCAAAAAGAAGCACTGCTACCACTACGATCGTAGCGACCTAACTGTGTAGTAGTAGAAAATTTCAACCAACTATTAAACTCCTGATCAAGATTGAAACGTACATTATAACGCTTGAACTCATTGCCTACCGCAGTTCCTTTCACATCCGTATAGTTCAATGAAATGAAATAGCTGGTTTTGTTAGCTCCACCACGGAAAGAAAGGTTATGCTGTTGTTTTATACCGGTCTGTGTTGCCAACTTCATCCAATCAGTACTCTGACCGGCAGCATACATAGCTAATTCAGTAGGAGTAAAGTTATCTAACCAAGGTTCAGGATTCTCTTCTGTAGGAGGAGTAGTATTGGTAGCCTTGAAAGCTTCAGATTTATACTTATAGAATTCTTTGCCATTCATCATACGAGGTAAATTGATAGGCTGGTCAATAGTAACATAAGTATCGTATGATACCGTCAATCTGTCTTTCTTACCGCGCTTAGAAGTAATAAGGATTACACCGTTAGAACCGCGAGCACCATAAATGGCTGCTGAAGAGGCATCCTTCAATACTTCTATACTCTCTACATCATTGGGATTGATTTCCGACCATGGACCATCAAAAGGTATTCCATCAAGAATAACAAGAGGTTTATTATCGGCCGTAATGGAGTTGTTACCACGAATACGTGTAGTAGTAGACGAACCTTCAGCATTACTACCCGTCACACTAATATTCAATCCTGGAACTGCTCCTTGCAAAGATTGAATCAAATTAGCTTGTGGGCGACTTTCAAGTACATCCGAGTTAACTGAAGCAACCGAACCTGTAAGATCACTTTTGCGCTGTACACCATAACCTACTACTACCACCTCATCCAGTGCCTGGTTATCTTCTTTCAGTACAATCTTTAACGATGATGCGTCTTTCGCCTGCAATGTCTTGGATATATACCCAATGAAACTTATCTCCATTACCGCCCCCTTAGTCACTGAAGCGAGTTTAAAGTTTCCTTCTACATCGGTAATGGTGCCCGTACCCGTACCTTGTATCACTACATTGGCACCGATTATCGGTTCTCCTTGTTCATCTGTCACATTTCCGTTAATATTCCATGTCTGTGCATGAAGTGAGCTTGAAAGTGACAGCATCCACATAAGACAGACAAGCAAAATACCACTTGCGTCTCTCGATTTTTGTCTGGTTTTCATAAATTACATTTTTAAGTTAATAGGAACTTGTGTGTAAAAAATCTCGAGAGCAAAATTAGACAATGTAACAACCGATTATATTCACAGGTAGAGGATTTGGTAAATTCACAAAGTTATATATTACTGATTATCTTTCAATTACAGACAGACTCAATAGATTTTCAGTAGTGATTTAAATTAAATCGGTAATCAAAAACATGTATATAGATAATTGCCATTCGATAGTATTAAGCTATTGAATGGCAATTATCTATATACATGTGGGTAAAAAATGAGAGAAACGCTCAGTCTTCAAATTACTTTTTACAAACCTCTTTCACAGCTCGAAGAAATTCCTCCTTACTGAGCGAAGATTTATTTAAAGTTATAGAACGATTATTATATACGGTTTGCAGTGAACAGTGCAAAAATTCTGCAATCTTCTCACTATCCGTTACCCCCATTCGTATCAAAGCATGAATACGAAGTTCTGTATTAAGCCGCCCAGACTTCACTTCAATATGTTCTTCGGGACGTAGCAAACTATTGAAGTGCTCTACAAAATCAGGGTATAAATGTAGAATAATGGAATCAAATTTCTCATAAAAATCCTTCATTTCATCGCTCATGGTAGAAGTAGAACTAATCATCTTCTTTAAATCTTCAAGTTGCCCAGCCTTTAATTTACGGTTTAACTTTTTACGATACTCCTCCATACGGCAAATATAGGATGAACAAAGTTTGAATACCTGACCAATATACTCCTCCTTAATATAATTTGTGTCACGTAGAACCAAATTGAGCTTTTGCAGTTCACTATTAAGACTCTTCAATCTACCATTGGCCACATGTAGCTCAACCAAAGCTTTCCTACGTCTTCTTGTTTGCCTTCTCAAAAAGAAAAGAGCTATCAGCAATACAATAGTGAGAAAACTAATAAATAAAAGGAATAGCTTTAGCTGCTTCTGTTGCATATGATCACGTTCAATGTAGCTTTGATGTATCCTTCTCTGCAACTTCTGCTGATGAAGCAGTCGTACACGGCTCTTAAAAGTTATACCGATATCAGAACAATAAGTACTATAACGATAGGCTCGGTCCAACTGACCTTGTTCATATAAATAGGAAGCCAATGCATACAACGAACCAATATCACGATTCACAGCATATACATCAGCAATACCTGAGAGAATCATATTTTCCAGCCACTTGGTATGGTTGTGTTCTTTTTCATAAAGTAGAGCCAAGTTATAAGCTAAAATAGAATAATTACGACTATTAGGTAGAAGACGTTGTTTTTCCTTTTCCAACTCATCCCTAATGGCAATACGTTGTGCACCGGGAACATCTTGATATTTCCACACACGGCTATAAAGGTAGCGTGGCTCGTCAGGAGTGGCCGTCTGCAATACTGAATCTGAATATAACGCATAAAGTTGACCATAATGCTCATGTAATGCATCATCACCTAATGAATAGAGTTGCAACCGCGAGCAGAGAGTACGCATCTGACCATAATAACGCGAACGTAAGTAGCGAGGCATACTGGAAGAACAGAGTGAATGCATTACTTCAGAGGCTTGACTAAGCAAGCCATTAGCCGTATAAACAAAACCAATACCTAATAAAGATTCAATCTCACGATTCTTATCATGATATTGTCGTGCTAAATCAAGGCTTTGTGTAGTATACTTCATAGCCGAATCTGCATCATACACGCGATATTCTTGATAAATAGCCTGATTAAGTTCATACTGTTTCTCAAATGCCTTAGATTGTCTTAGTGAATGCTTCAACGCCTCTATTCGCTCCTCTTTCTGCAAAATAAGTTTATCAGAATTATCTATCAGACTATCTAATTGAGTAAACAATGCCTCATTTGCCTTAGCAGCACTATCTGAGATATGCTGCTTGCATCCAGCACAAAAAAACAAATATAGTAAGAAGAATAGGTTTAAACAAAAATGGTTTTTCATATTTCTATACTCGTTGGTAGAATTCATTTATTTAATAAATGAATTAAAAAAGTTACATACATCTTTGATTTTTAATATCAAAGTTCTAATTACAATCAATTCTACACACAACTTGTATGCAATATTCGCAAGAATTCTCGACATCTGCAAACAATTAACTAGTAATTTGGCTGCTTAACATAGAAATAACCAAATACGAAACACAAAAGCATCCACTCTTCTATTATACTTATATTGTTACTCTTAAATGCTTAACATTAATGATTATTGGGAGAATAAGAGCAATCGCTCTTAGCACAATACCATTCTATTCCAAAACATTTGTAACATTTCTGTAACATGTATGACATTTCTAACATATACTGTTTTACAAGCAATTACAGAGATATTATTAAATATTTGGCTTAAAACACCCCATCTAGAATTGTACAAAAATAACTTATAAAATTGAATAAACTACTATTAGGGATAGAAAAAGTTATAAGTACAATAAACAAAAAAGCCAGCTATCATCTCGATAACCGGCTTTTAATTTTACTCATCAGTAGAAGTTCTTTAAGATTGTTTGAACTGCTCGTAGAATTTGTTAAGAAGACGATTTATAATGGTCTCTTTGGTATCGCCACCTCGTTGTCCTTTGGCTTTCTCTATCTGCTCTGCTTTCTCTTTGCTCAAACTTGAAAAGAAGTCAACCAGATTGCCAATCACACTAACTTTTTGTTCATCGTCTGCTTCATCGTATTTATTGATAACCCAATCAACGAGAGTTCGACTTTTGAGAACCTCTTTAGAGAGGTGTTTTGCTGCTGCTTTTAATAAATTCTCACCTCTTTCCAATCCATTAGTTTTCCGTAATTTATCACTTATCTTACCTGCCATTGCATCTGCCATTATCTCTTTAGTAATACTCGCTTTAAACGTTCCCCATTTTGAGGCAGTTGGTAATGGATAACCTTGTTCAGTAAGCTTCACGATAAAATCAAGTAGCGGAAGTTCCTCTTTGCACGCCATTTTAGCCCCCTTAGGAAAGTCGCCTCCCTTCCAAGGATTTGTACAAATGTTAATTTCTGAAAACATTCTCGAGACTGTAATTTCTTCATTCAAAGCATAGATAAGATAGAACTCACCTT
>ULXJ01026611.1_pt1 | contig 18801 bp, 15 predicted proteins | sample 1960981 | NCBI WGS metagenome assembly ULXJ01 (sample SAMEA4835830, study PRJEB28245) | human gut metagenome | biome: gut microbiome; material: fecal sample | place: Denmark | collected 2008 | reverse complement strand
CCAGCGGCGGGCCATCATGACGATGGCTCATGCGGTTCCGGGCCAGTGGTGCTTCCTGGGCCTGGTGCTCAGCGCTGGTGGTACCTTCAAGTGGCTGCGGGATACCTTTTTCCGCCGGGAAAAGCAGGAGTATGCCGCCAAAGGGCTGGACGTCTACGATTACATGACCGCCCTGGCGGAAAAGGCGCGGCCGGGCTGCGAGGGGCTGATGTGCCTGCCGTACCTGAACGGCGAGAAGACTCCCATCACAGACGAAAACGCCAGAGGCGTCTTTTTTGGCCTGTCCTATCGCCACGGCCCGGGCGAGATTGCCAGAAGCGTCATGGAGGGTGTCACGTTTGCCATGCGGGATACCATCGAGATCTGCCGGAGCATGGGGCTCAATGTCTCTGAGGTCCGCTCCAGTGGCGGCGGCGCGAAGAGCCCCCTTTGGCGGCAAATTCAGGCGGACATCTATCAGGCAAACGTTGTGACCATGAATCTGGAGGAGGGGCCCGCCGCGGGCGCGGCGATTCTGGCGGCCGTAGCCTCCGGCTATTTCCGGGATGTCGCAGAGGGTTGCGATGCCTGGCTGAAGCCTGTCAGCACGACAGAACCCATTCGAGCCAACGCGGAACTGTATGAGGCATACTATCAGACATACCATCAGTTGTATGCCGACTTGAAACAAACCTTCCGCAGTCAAGCTGAGATTGTCGAGCGGACACTTTGAGACTGAATGGAGGAGAAGACGTGGAATTACTTTTAGGAATCGACATTGGGACCAGCGGGGCACGGGCCGGCATTTTTGACCGGAACGGCAACTCCCTGATCTTCTGTGAAAAGAGCATTCCGCTTTACACACCGCATTCCGGTTGGGCGGAACAGGACCCGGATGACTGGTGGCAGGCCGTAGGCGCGGCGTGCAGACAGGCGATCCAGGACAGCGGTCTCAATCCCGCGGACATTGCCGGCGTGAGCTTTGACACAACGAGCTGCACGGTGGTTGTGTCCGGGGATGACATGGTGCCGCTGCGCCCGGCCATTCTGTGGATGGACATGCGGGCGTCGGATCAGGCCAAGCGGATCGCCGCCTCGGGACACCCGATGTTGAAGTACAACGGATACGGGCCGGTGTCAGCGGAGTGGCTGCCATCCAAAGCGCTGTGGCTGAAGGAGAATGAGCCGGAATTGTATCAGAAGGCCACCCGTATCTATGAGTGCACGGACTGGCTTACCTACCAGTTGACGGGACAGTTCACCGCCAGCCTGAACCATGCCTCCTGCCGCTGGTATTACAACTCCAGGGAGGGCGGATACATGGCCGATTTCTACGCCTGCATCGGCCTGGAGGATTTGCTTCCGAAACTTCCGGAGCAGGTGGTCCCCATGGGGACACAGGTGGGAACGCTGACGGAGCGGGCCGCCGCTCATCTGGGCCTGCGCCCCGGAATCCCCGTAGGCGAGGGCGGTGCGGATGCCTTTGTGGGCGTTATTGGCCTCAACGCCATCCAGCCGGGCAAAATGGCACTGATCACCGGTTCCTCTCATCTCCATGTGGTACAGACGCAGGAGGAGACCCACAGCAACGGCATGTGGGGTGGATACCCGGATGCCATCGTGCCGGGCCTTTATATGATGGAGGGCGGTCAAACTTCCACAGGTTCCATTATCAACTGGATCAAAAACCAGCTTTGCGGCAACTATCAGGCGGAAGCCCGGGAGCGGGGGTGCAGCGTCTACGACATTCTGAATGAGAGGGCGGAACGTCTGCCGATTGGCTCTGATGGCCTGGTGGCACTGGATTATTTCCAGGGCAACCGCACGCCCCATGTGGACTCCGACATCCGGGGACTGTATTACGGGCTCTCTCTGGGCCACACCCCGGCCCACCTATACCGGGCATCGGTGGAGAGCGTTTGCTTTGGAACCAAGATGATTATGGATGTCTTCGCGGAGAATGGCGTAACCTTTCAGGAAATTGCCATCTGCGGCGGGATCGTGAAGAGCCCCTTCTGGCTCCAGGCCCACGCGGACGTGGCCAATGTGCCGCTCACGGTACCGCGGGTGTCCGAAGCTCCGTGCCTGGGATCCGCTATTTTGGGCGCGGTGGCCGCTGGCGTCTATCCGGATATCCAGTCTGCCGCCGACGCAATGGTCGCCACGGACAGAGTCATCACGCCGGACGCCGGCCGGCACGAGGAGTACATGTTCTATTTCAATCGATACAAGGCGCTGTACCCGCTGATTCGGGACTGGGCGCACTCGGTGACAGGCTACGCCTCGGGAAAGGGCAAAGGGTGAGCGGTATGCCGGAGATATCCGCGTCGATTCTTAGCTGCGACCATGCCTTTATTGGCGATGCAGTCCGCCGAGCAGAGGCCGCCGGTGCGGGCTCCATCCATGTGGACGTAATGGACGGGCACTATGTGGGCAATTTGACCTTTGGCCCCAAACTGATCCGGGACCTGCGGCGGATCACCAGCCTGCCGATTCATGTACATCTGGAGGTTGGGGAGCCGGACGCGGTGGCACCCCTTTTCTATGACGTGCCCTGCGACTCCATCGTATTTCAGATGGACGCCGCCTCCAACCCGATTCATCTGCTTCGGGAGATCCGTTCCTCCGGGAAGCGGGCCGGCGTGGGCCTGGGACCGGCGTACGGCACGGAGACCATCCGTTACATTACCGGGTATTTGGACGAGCTGATCGTTATGAGTGTGGAGCCTGGGTATGCGGGCCAGGCATTTGAGCCGTCTGTGTACCAAAAGCTGGAGGAGCTGAAGCAGACCCGGCCCGGTTATTCCATCAGTGTGGACGGCGGTGTGAACCCAGGAAATGCCGCCCGTCTGCGAGACGCCGGGGCGGAGATCCTGATCTGCGGTTCTTCCGTCTTTGACGGAAATATTGAAGAGAATGTGACCAGGCTGCTGAAGGCGCTTTAGAAGCGGATTGGACAGGAGAAAATCCCCTCAGAAAAAATTTGCTTATGGGTGTTTTGAAAAATTCTTCCATGAAATCCTATTGCGCAAAAGAATACTGAATGTTAAACTGTAAACATAAATTCTGGAAAATTTGTTAAGATTTGGGGGGATTTCATGTCCATCCGCGAGGACGCTAAATACTCGATGAAAATCAAGGCCTTATATTATCTGTATGAGAAAAATTACACGCAGACCGATGTGGCGGAGAAGCTGAGAATCTCCCGTGTCACGTTAGGGAAGTGGCTGGATGAGGCTAAATCGGAAGGAATGATCCGGTTCAACATTGTCGATGCCCGGGATGAGCTGCCCCTGGTCCGAATGGAAGAGGAGTTAAAGTCCCTCTTCCACCCGGATGACGTGCGGGTCTTCAACGCAAAGAATCTGGACGATGCCGGTATCATGTGGAAGATCGGCAGCAGCGCCGCGGCGTACATAGACCAGGAAGTCCACAGTAACATGCGCATTGGTGTTACCTGGGGCAGGACGCTGAACTTTATGGTCAATGAACTCACGGTCAATCCCAGCGTCAAGGGACTGGAGGTCTACTCCCTGATCGGCGGTACCTCCAGCAGTGAGGCGCTGCAGCCCGGTGTGCTGGCCCAAAATTTTCTCAACAAGTATAACGGTTCCCTTCGAATCCTGGCGGCTCCCTTCATTTGCTCCTCCGAAAAATTATGCGAGGACCTCCGAAAGGACGAGCAGATCGCCAGCGTGTTGGAGGGGATGAAAAACCTGGACCTTACGCTGGTGGGCATTGGCGAGGAACCCGTGCGGGGTAGCAGTGTGCTGGGCGACTATCCCTTCGATGCCGATATCATTCAGGAACTGGTGGACCAGCAGGCTGTGGGAGACATCTGCGGGAACTTCATCGATATTAACGGATCCATCTGCAAAACATCCCTGAAGAAGCGGACAGTGTCCATTGATATCCGCGAGCTTCGCCGGCACAAAAAAGTCGTGGGGATCGGCGGAGGGTCCAGGAAGGTACGCTCCATCCTGGGGGCTCTCCACGGAGGATACCTGGATGTTTTGTTGACGGACAGCAATACTGCCAGTGCGGTGATCGAAATGGAGAAGGCGTATCGGGCAAAGAGAGTGTTCTGATAGATTATTATCCTTTGCTAACCTATTTTGCCTTTTAAAACAAAGCCACATTTTTGTGGCTTTGTTTTTTTATCGGCACTATTCAGCATAAAAAAGTGAGAATTTCCGCCATAAAAGGTTTCTGCCACTTGACAGGGCAGCATGATCGTGCTATTCTGTCTTTAACAAAAATAAATTAAATTTACAATCGTAAATTTCAAGAGAACAGGGAGGAAAGACATGGAACGCACAAAGGACTTCTACTGGAAGGACAAAGACTTTTGCCGGACGTTGATGCTGCGTATGATGGTAGTCAACAAATTTGAGGAGACGGCTTTTTGGCTGTTTGGGCAGGGGCTGGTACATGGGACGATGCACCTGGGTGTCGGAGAGGAGGCCACGGGCATCGGCACGACGGCGGCCCTGAAGAAAGAGGACTACATGCTGGCGACCCACCGTGGCCACGGCCAGGCCATCGGAAAGGGTGTGGATATCCGTTCTATGATGGCGGAGATTCTGGCCCGGGAGACGGGAACCAACCACGGAAAGGGCGGCTCCATGCACATCTGCGACTTTGACAATGGTATTCTGGGTGCCAACGGTATTCTGGGCGCCAATGGGCCCATCGCCTGCGGAGCTGCCCTCACCATTCAGATGAAAAAAATTCCCGACCGGATTGCCGCGTGCTTTTTTGGCGATGGTGCTTCCAATGAGGGCGCCATGCACGAGTCCATGAACCTGGCTGCGGTTTGGGGGCTTCCCGTGCTGTTTGTGCTGACCAACAACACCTATGGTATGTCAACACCGCTGAGCAAGGTGGTACATGACATGGATCTGACCAAGCGCGCCTATCCCTATGGCATGAAGGCCTTTGAGTGCGATGGAAACGACATTTTGGCTGTCTACGAGACCGTGCGGCAAGCCCGGGAATACGTGGTCGCCAACGGTCCTGCCCTGGTGGTGGAACACACCTACAGAACCTCCGGGCACAGCAAGTCGGACGGAAACCAGTATCGTACAAAAGAGGAGATCCAGTACTGGAAAGAGCGCAGCCCCATTGTGCGCTTCCGCCAGGAACTGGTGGAGCAGAATGTCATGACAGAGGAAGAAATAGACGCTCTGCAGGCGCAGGCTGATCAGATCATTGCCGATGCCGTGGAGTATGCGAAGGCACAGCCCCAGCCCAGGGTAGAGGACCTGGAGCGGGACGTCTATGCGGATTGAGGAGGACGGAGAGATGAGTAATACACGGGAGATCACCTACCGCGAGGCTGTGCGGGAGGCCATGTGTGAGGAAATGCGCCGGGACGAAAACGTCTATTTCATGGGCGAAGACATCGGCGTATACTGCGGCGCCTTTGGTGTGTCCAAGGGAATGATTCAGGAGTTCGGCGAAGAGCGTGTGCGGGAGACCCCCATCTCCGAGACCGCGTTCGTGGGCGCGGGAGTGGGCTCCGCCATCACCGGCATGCGCCCCATTGTGGAGCTGATGTTCTCCGACTTCATGGCAGTGTGCTATGACCAGATCATTAACCAGGCCGCGAAAATGCACTTCATGTTCGCCGGGAAAGTCAACGTCCCTATGGTCATCCGAACAGCGGCTGGCGGTGGAACCGGCGCGGCGGCGCAGCACTCCCAGTCCCTGGAGCAGATGTACTGCAACGTCCCGGGGCTGAAAGTCGTCATTCCCTCCACGCCTTATGATGCGAAGGGACTTTTGAAGTCCGCCATTCGGGACAACAACACTGTGATTTTCCTGGAGCAGAAAAAGCTTTACAAGGAGAAGGGCCCTGTTCCGGAGGAGGATTATGTGATTCCCCTGGGCGTGGCATCTCTGGCGCGGGAGGGTACGGACGTATCCGTCATTACCTATGGCCGCATGGTTCAGATGAGTCTGCAGGTGGCGGAGAAGCTGGCGGCCGAGGGCATTTCCGTGGAGGTCCTGGATCTGCGCACCCTGAGCCCCCTGGACCGGGATGCCGTTATTCGGACTGCCCGCAAGACACGGCGGGTGGTTGTTGTCCACGAATCGGTGCAGTTTGCCGGATTCGGCGGTGAGATCGTCAGCACCATTGCGGACAGCGACGCGTTTTACTACCTGGATGCGCCCATCAAGCGGGTGGGCGGGCTCTATTGCCCGGTGCCTTTCAACCCCCAGTTGGAGGCCAGCGCATTTCCGACGCCGGAGCGTATTGAGGCCGCAATACGGGATACGCTGTAATCTCTTGTAGTACGCCAAGGAGGAACGCTATGTTGACCGAAATTTATATGCCGAAAAATGGCATGGACATGACAGAGGGAACCATTATCGCCTGGCTGAAGCAGGAGGGCGACCAAGTGGAGATGGGGGAGCCCATCATGGAGATCGAAACAGACAAGATCACCATGGAGTCGGAGGCCCCCGCGTCCGGTATCCTGCTGAAGCAATTGTATCCGGCCGGCACCACGGTCCCCGTGCTGACCACGATCGGATACATCGGGGAAGCGGGGGAAGTTTGTCCCGAGGTAGGAGGCGAAGCCTCCCATACGGAAGCTGCCTCCAATGGCGGGGCCGATTTCAATGAGCAGACCTCTGGTACCGCGTCTTTCCGAAAGGATTCCGCTGGATCCGATGAGGTCGCGGCTACGCCGTATGCCAGGACCCTGGCAAAGGAGCGGGGAATTGATCTGCGAACCCTTCACGGAAGCGGCGGTCACCAGGAGATCCGCGGCGTGGATGTGGAGAGCGTCGCGGCGGTTCGGGCGACTCCCACAGCAATGGCCATGGCGAAAGACTGCGGCGTGGACCTTGCGGGGCTCCAGGGTTCCGGCATCGGTGGGAAAATCCGGAAGGATGATGTCCTGGCGGCGGTCAGAGCCAACGAACAGCAGACCACGGCGCCCAGCTCCCGTCAGCCGTTGAGTACTATGCGGCGGACCATTGCCCGGCGGATGCTGTCCAGCCATCAGGAGATCCCCTGTGTGACGACCTGCGTCAAAGTGGACATGACAAAGCTGGTGGAACTGCGGCGTGAGATCAACGAGAACCGGGATGCCGCGGAGCGGATCTCCGTCAATGACCTTATTCTGAAGGCCACCGCCCTGGCATTGCGGAAAAACGAGCGGTTCCGCATGTCCATTCAAGAAGATTCCTATGTGCTACAGGAGAATATTGACATCGGTTTTGCGGTGGGCCTGGAGGACGGGCTGCTGGTGCCGGTCATTCGGGATGTGGACCGCAAGACGGTGGCAGCCGTTTCCCGGGAAGCCAAGGAGCTGGCCCGTCTGGCCAAGGACGGCGGCTTGAAGCCGGAGATGTGCGGTGGAGCCTGCATCACAGTGTCCAACCTGGGTATGTTTGGAACATATTGCTTCACTCCTATTATCAACCAGCCGGAGGCATCTATTATCGGTGTATGCAGCATCGAGGATGAGCTGGCACTCCGGGACGGGGCTGTGGTCGTCCGCAAGACCTCCATCCTCTGCACCACATACGACCACCGCATTATCAACGGCATTGAGGCCAGCCGGTTCCAGGCGGACATGAAGGCGATCCTGGAGCATCCCACGGACCTTCTGCTCTGAGACCCATTTTCAACAGAACGCCACTTCCTTCAAAACCAGAAGAAAGGAAACTGCCCACTAGCCGCAAGCTGTGGGTGTGGGAATTTTTATGAACTTCTTTATGCCTGTCCACATCTTGATGTATTCCAATTGCATCCGGCAAGCGGCAGCGGACCTGGACCGGATGGGAACTCGTGCGCTGATGATTACGGATGGCGCCTCCGACGCAGCCACTGCACTGGATCAGACGATTGCAACGTCAGGACGGCTGCAAATCGTTTCCGGGCGGGATATTTGTGGGGAACTGTTGACCGTGGAGCAGATTGAGGAGATCTGCCAGGAAATGACGCGCTCAGAGACAGACATGGTGCTGGCTGCTGGCTCTTCCCGGGCAGTGAGTGCCGGAAAGCTCTGCCGGCAAGCCTTTGCCGAACGGACGGGACAACGTCTGCCCCTCGTTCTGTGTCCGATTCCCCAGGAGGCGGGGAGCGGAGTGACCCCATATGCCTGTTCCCGCGACCGGGCCGGACGATTGCGGTGCCAATCCTCCACGCAACTGTACGCCGATCTGCTTTTGCTGGATGCCCAATGCGCGGGGGAAGGTGCTTCCTCCTTATGGATGTATGCGCTTGTGGAAGCCATGGCGTATCTGTTGGAAGCCATGGTTCTCTCCAGGGGTTCGTTGTTGAGCAGAGGATTCATCTATGACTCCCTGTCGGATATTTGCTTTGGACTCAAATCTCTGGATGAGGATCTGGTGGATTCCCTCGCTCAGGAGGTGATGGGCCGGAGCATCCTGAAGGCGGGAATTGTTGCCGGCCAATCCGGCAGCAGCCTGCTGTATGCTCTGGAAAGCCGCCTCTCTCAGCGGAAAAACATTTCTTCCGGCAAGGCCGCGGCACGGTTGCTTTCTTCCTACACAGAGTATCTGTGGTCCCGCGACTCTCACAAGGTCCAGAGCTTTTTCGGACAGATGGGATTCCGGAACGTCGCTGAATTTACACAGGAGTTCTGCTTCCTGTTCCCCGAGGATCGAATCCTTACGGAAGCCGAAGCAGAGGAAATAGCCCAGGAGATTGTGGAAGAGCGCAGATCATGGGGGCTTGAGACGCCCGGTACGGAAGAGATCTCCCGGATCCTGAGCACGGTATGATCACCCATTTGAGGGCTTGAAAAGCTTGAAGAAACCGGCGGCGGAACGCTGCTGAGACAGAGACCACAGCTCCAGAAAGCTGTGGAGAGGTGGATAAGCAGCTTCTTCTGGGAAAAGAAGCCTGAATACAAGCTGGCAAAGCAAAAGGCCGGCCGGACAAGAGAACTCTTGTCCGGCCGGCTTTCTGTTATGAGAGCTGTGTGGTGATGCAAGGTGATTGCAGTGAATGTGAAGGCTGCGTGAAAAAGAATGACAGGGTGGCTTCCCAAGGAAATCTCTGAAAAAACCATCGTTGAAATGGATAAATGCCCACCAAAAACAAGACCAGACGTTTCGGACCTTCCCTAAAAAGCACAAGATACGATCAACTTTGAGATCTGCGCAACCGTGCTTGTAAAGAGAAGCCCTGACGCGGCTTCCAGGTTGCCGGCGCCTCTGCTTTGGTAAAATTGCGGTACATTGCTTCACTCTTGTATATGGCCTGTACTATTTTAAATAGGTTTCTATGGTGTAACGGCCCCGGTTGACGGTGGACTTGCCGTATTGAATGGCCCGCTGTGGGCATTCGTTGATGCAGCGCAGACACTGGTAACACTGTTTGCCCCAGGCAGGTTTACCGCTCTCAAGGGTGATGGTGGCGGCGGGGCAGTTTTTGGCACAAAGACCACACCCATTGCAGGCATCCGTGGCATAAAAGGCCTTTGTACTCCGGGCGAAGTGATTGAATCCGAAATTGACTATGCTGGATTTCAACCCGGCGTGTGTTCCTTCCTCCACGCGATATACCTTTTTCCGCTGGGTAATCTCTTGGGACAGCCGTTGGATTTCTCTGTAGGCTGCGTCGATTTTCTGCCGGGCTGTCTGTGGGTCGTCTATATCCGCGCCGATGATGTAATTGTTGGGCATCACCAAGCTGTAACTGCTGTCAAGCGGGTAGATCTCAGAAAGCTTCCTCATGGACAACCCCGCTTCCGCCCCGCAGGTGCAGACGCCAAAGGTGAAGGCATCCGTTGAGCCCAGGGCTCTTGCAAAGGAAATCAACGGCGCTGGCGCGCCCCACGCATAGACGGGAAATACCAGTCCGATCTGGGATTCGCTTTTGAGGTCGGGTACATTGCCTGGAGTGAAGATATCCCACGCTTCATCGCCTGTGAAAGCCGCGATCTGGCGTGCCGCCCACCGGGAATTACCGGTACCGGAAAAATAGAAGATCATGTCGCACGATCCTTTCTCGTAGCAAACGTTTCGTAATTCCCGTCACCTGTTCACAGACGGGCGCAAGTGAAAACACAGTGTGGCGGAACTGCTTCAAAAGAGGCGTTTGTTTTTTGCCTTTTTGATACTGGTATTCTCCAGATAACAACTCAGTCAGAGTCCTTCTGCTTCTCAAAATAGGCAATTTCGCAGAGCAGCTTGCCGGATCTTGTGCGGAAGATATTATCCAGGACTTTTTGAATGGTATCCCGGCAGATTGCGTCCTCATAAAAGTTCACGAGGAAATCTGCCTCTATGAGAATCTGATAATCCATTCCCTCCACATGTGTGTAGGTGTGATGATGGCCGACTAAATAACAAATCCGATCAATGTCCGCTTGACTGAGCCCCAGTTCCTCCAGCATGATGCGTGCGTAAGCGGGGCCCTCCTGCTCTTGGAGCTTTCCGTTGCAAGTGCCGTATTTCTCCTCTGACGGTCGTATGCCAATATCGTGTACCAGAGCAGCGCATTCGGTCAAGAATTGCGTGTGTTCATCCAGATTCTCCATACGGCCGATCATTTGCGCGAAACGATGTACTTTTACGAGATGATGGATGCGCTTGACATCATTTTGATTGAACCGCATCATATTCAATTCCAGTAAATCAATTTGCCTTTCACGTTCCATGGGATCCTCCTACTGTTTGGCCCCCTGCATATAGAGAGCCAGTCATTCTTTCCCCGACGGGCTTTGAAATATAGCCTGGATTTGCACCATTTCTTCGCTGCTTGGGTCATTTTCATAACAATTGACAATTCAATCGGCTTCGATCAGAAGCTGCAACGCCGGATCTCGTGGGCAATCGTAGTCATGGTGCCGTTCCACCAGTTCAATGATACGGGGAACATAGGATGGCGGATAATTGGCCTCGGACAAAAAGCTTCGGACAAGTCGGGGGGCTTCCTTTTTTTGTTTTTCCTGGCTGGCGTCCCCATGATGGTGCTCTTTGCAATATTTGATGGCAATATCGTGTAGAATTGCGGCAGCATGCAAAATCTGCTGCTCCTGAGGGGAAAGCCTGGTGTGTTCCCCGCGTAATTTGGCTAATGTATAGACCATCAAAATATGCTGTGTGCGGCGGCGATGTCCCTGCTCATAGCATTATAACGCCTTACGCAAGAGTTCTGCTTCATGGTTCATCGATCTGCCAGCATCCTTTCCTGAGGTTACACGCTGCTGTTGATAGGATAGCGGAAATAAACAGAAGATGATGTTGCGGTTGCCACATGATGGACAGAAACGCATGCTGAATCACGAAAAGATCTCCATGCCGATTTCTGGTAAAACACAATACCGGTCGCACAAATTACCGGTGCACTTCCCGAAATGGGTGAGCAGACGTATGCTGTTGGTACATATGGTACATGGGTCGGTGGGGTCAAATAATGGTAGCAGTCCTCACACAATCACCATCAAAAAATGGCACATGGGAGGTCAGCCATATTGCGGACAACAAGAGTGCGATCCAAATTCTCAGTGGTTATGTGACCGCGGAGATCTGGATATCCGCGTTACAAAGACAACAGCCGATATGGAACAGATCATCCCGTACGCTTATAGCATCGATCTGTAGTCCGGCTCATTCACATTGGACAAGAACAGCTCGATTACCAGCGACAGCAATGGACTTTATGTAAGAGCTGCGGCGACGGTTGATATTTATGGCAACATGATGACAACGAGTGACCATCAGAGCGATCAGGCCATTCAGGGATTTGGCAATAACAACACCCCCGCAAACAGCGTCCACCATCATCCATCATCTATGAACGCAGCAGAGGAAGCGGCCCCCAGCATTGAGAAGCTGATCATTACCGGCGGCACCGGTACGGAAAAAGGTGCCCTCCTCATCCCCAGCGTGGACCAGTTCAAGGCCTTCCGGAATGATGCTAGGAGTGGAAAAACCTATGCCGGACAGCATGTCAAGCTGACCGTGTCCATCGACATCTCTGAGCAAACTGACTGGCCCCCTATCGGCACTGGTGCCCGCGACAGTGAGACGATACAGAGGTGTCCGGGCCCTTCTGTGATACATTTGACGGCAATGGCCAGGCCATTTCCAGGCTGAAGATCACCTCCGACAGTAACGGCACCACCGCGGGCAAGGCTTGCTACAGTGACGAAGCCAAGGAAATGCTGATTGCCCGCTGCACCAACAATTCCGACAATGGTGGATATTTGGGCGGCATCGTGGGCGGTATCACCGCCGGTACCGCCACTTGCGTTCAGCTTGCGGTCATCCTGTGGCGTTTCTACCAGACCACAGCGGTCTGACCGTCCGGATAGCAAATCACATTACAGGCAGCCCCCGGCGTCTAAACGACGCCGGGGGCTGATTTTTCAGCGGGGACAGGAGGAAACAATGCACGGCTCCCGATGCCGCTTACCGGTCCATCAGGCGGCAGAGCATGACGGCGGCCTGGCCCCGGGTGGCGAAGGCGGTGCCGTTATAGGCACCATTGACCAGCCCCAGGCCCTGGGCCAGGGCAGCGTAGCCCAGCTCGTCAGCGGGGATGGATGCCCGGTCCGGGTAAGCGCAGGTAAAGATGCCCTCCAGCCGGGCCACAGTGCCGTAGCCGGCGGCGTCCAGCAGGTACTGGACCAACCGGCTGCGGGTCACTGTCCCATCGTCATCCCGGTCAGCACGGGTCAGAATGCCCATGGAATAGGCGGCAGAATAGGCATCGTTCCGCTCCTGTTCCGTAGCCTGGGCAGGGTCCAGAGGATAGTAGTTCAGACTGTACAGCAGGCACACCAAGTCCCATTGTGTCAGGACCTTCCCAGGCTGGAAGGTGCCGCTGGCATACCCCACGCCGAAGCGGGCCAGCCGCTGGATGTTGCTCTGGGCCCAGTGGCCCTCCACGTCGCCGTAGGACAACCCCTCCTCCTGGCTTTGCCAGGAATAGGCCATGGGCTCGCCGCTCTTGGCGTCGATGCCCCGGCAGTCATCCTCCCGCTCCAGAGTGTAGCCCAGCTCCAGGTAGTAGTAGGCGGTCAGGCCCATCTGGGTCAGCCGCTGGGTGACGGCATCGGTACCTGTCAGCTCCCGAGGCACCAGCAGATAGCCCAGAGTCACGTCATAGGTGTCCATCCAGGCGTCCATGGCGGCCTGAGCGGAGATGATGCCCTGGGGAGAATCAAAGGTGACGGCTTCATCGTACCGGAAGGAGAAACCACACACGGAGCCGTCTGTGGAGTCGATGCGAATGGTATAGTTCTGCTCCGGGAAGAAGTAGCCGTTTTCCTTCCGGGCAAAGCGGAAGGAGTAGGCGGAGACGCTTTGAGTATTCTCCAAAGGCACTGCCGTGTCGTCGGGGGTCTCATAAAAGGCCAGATGGGTGTAACGCTCCCCGTAATAGGTCTTCAGGAAAGCCTCAGCCTTGGTGCGGGCATCTGTCTCGGTGATGGAGGCCTTGTCCTCCTCGTTCCAGGGAATGTAAGAGTAGAGGTTCTGGACCTGGCCGGTCCGGGCATCCACGGTAAAAGTCCGGGTCAGCACATCCTCCCCGTCGGCACGGCTGTACCGCAGGACACAGGTTACCGGGGCCTCACCGCCCTCCTCCGCCTCGCCCACGGAGAAACTGGCAGAAGCGAGGGTGTAGTTGTCCAGACCATACTCCGGCACGGCCCGCAGGGCCTTGTCCAGAGCGTTCTGAGATTGGACACCCTCCAATTGCTGGATGCCGGCCTGTTCCGCATCCGACAGACCCTCGCCGGCATCGGAGGCACTGCTGCTCTCCGTGGCGGCGTCGTTGGCGGCGCCACCCATGCCGAACCGGTACATCAGCTCTTCCAGTTCCGACAGATCCACCAGCTTACCGGTTTTGGCGTCCACGTAGAAGGTATGGACCGGATCGGGCAGATAGCAGAGAACAGCCTGCGTGCTGTCTTCATCCGGCAAAACGTATTCCAGCCGCAGGGACTGGGTGGTCCGCAGAGACTGGGCGGCGGCGGACTGGCTGGCCTGTGCGGTCGCGGAGGGGATGCTGCCCAAAAAGGCGTTCTCCGGCACATCCCGCCGGAAACGGGTGACCAGGTTGTCAGTGGCCCGGACGGTGACGGAGTAGCTCAGAGGTGAGGGCAGACCGTTCAGCGCAATGGTGCCGGAGAAGCGGAAGGCCGTACTGTCCAGCCGGTCCAGGCCTGTGGGCTCCTCCAGAACAACCGACTCTCCGGAACCCAGCACCCGCTTCAAAAAAGCTTCTGCGTCAGCCTGCGCCTCCTCCGGGTTTCCCTGGGGGAAGGCGGGCAGACCGGTGCTGGGACGGGAGACCGTCTCGGCGGGATTGAGGGTATAGCTGACTACAGTGCCATCCGCCAGAGCGCTGACCGACAGAGAGCCAGTGTCGCCGCTCCAATAGAGATACCAGAGGGGTGTCAGTTCTCCCTCTTCATAGTTGCCGCGGAAGTTGGTGTAATCATCGGTGTCCAGGCCCAGCGTGTTTTTGACGGACTGGGTGACCTGTTCCAGCTCTTTGTCGGAACCGCCTTCGGCGGCCGCCGCGGGAAGAGCGGTGGAGAGGGCCAGCAGAAGAACCAGGAGCAGAGAAAACATCCTTTTCATGATTGTACCTCCATTCTCTTTTGGGAACAACGAGGAACTTACCTATACTATAGATATAGACGGAAAAAATGTCAAAGGGTTCCATGCCGGCAGAAAAATATATACCCATTTTAGGGGTATATCGAAATAGCAAGTAAAAAACGAGATCTGTGGTGCCGGAAGACCGTCCTTCCTGTTTCCCAGGCCAGCGGGGGACAGGAAAAGACCTGTCAGGAGACCACTGTCTGCCGTTCTCCCTGGAGGAGGGGAGATGATGGCCGCCACGGAAAATCAAAAGAGCGAACTGATCGTCTGTCAGTTCGCTCTTTTTCTCACGATGGTGGTTGAGCCGGTCAGAACTCCAGGCTGCCCTGGGAAATGCACTTGCCGCTGCGCCGGTCAAAAAGCAGGATCTGCCGGCCACAGATGGATACCGGCACGCTGGTGCCGATGGTGAACAGGGAGCTGCCGAAGATCACACCGGTGAGCAGGAAATCGTCGATACGGACCTTGATGGTGGATTCCATGCCGGTGGGCATGGCACCGTAGATCTCACCCTCCAGGGAGCTCTGGTCCGCAATATCCAGGAATTCAGGCCGGATACCCAGTACCAGATCCTGATTGGTCAGTACCGGCTCCTCCCGCAGGGAGTCATCGTCCTCTTCCACCTTGGAGATGTGGTAGCGGAAGGTCTCGTCCTTGTTGCCCTTTTCCACGTAGGACTTCTCCGCCGCCTTTTTCCGGTGCGCCTCCGCCTGTGCCGCGTCCTGGGCGTCCCGCTGACGGAACCAGGCGTCCAGATCCAGAGGAGCATTGGGGCGGAAGACGCATTTCCGGCTGTTGAATATTGTCAGGGGCACAGTGCCGTCAGCGGCCTGGGTGCCCTGGGCCTCCACGAAATTGATGGAGGGATTGCCCACGAAGTCCGCCACAAACAGGTTGTCGGGCCGGTTGTAGACGGTGAGAGGAGCGTCATACTGCTGGAGGACGCCGTTGTTGATCAGACAGATCTGGGTGGCCAGGGTCATGGCCTCCATCTGATCGTGGGTCACGTAGACGAAGGTGGAGCCGGTTTCCACATGAAGCCGCTGGAGCTCATAGCGCATCTCCAGCCGCAGCTTGGCGTCCAGGTTGGAAAGCGGTTCGTCCATAAACAGCACCGAGGGCTCCGGTGCCAGGGTGCGGGCAATGGCCACCCGCTGCTGCTGCCCACCGGACAGCTCCGCCGGATAGCGGTCCATAAACATGCCGATCTTCACGATTCGGGACACCCGGCGCACCGACAGGTCGATCTCTTCCCTGGAGAGTTTGCGGGTCTCCGTGACCACCTGTCCGTCCCGCAGAACCTGGAAGTTCTCATCCAGGGTCTGGTTTTTCCGGGCCGCGTCCGCCTTGGCCTGTAGGGCGGCAATCTCCCCGGACAGGTCCCGGCCCTGCTCCAGATGGTAGCTGTAGAGTTTTTTGGCGGTGTAGATAGAGATGGTGAAGGCGTCCACCAGTTTGATATAGGCCTTTTTTTCGTCGATTTTTCCGCTCTTGTCCCGGCAGTCCTCCAGGATTTTCACCACTTCGCCGGGGGCTTGCAGGATCTCCGCCAGCCGGGCGGCGTTTTTGGCCTCAAAGTCAATCTTGGGCAGGGGCTCCTTGATGTTGGAAAGACCGAAGGAGATATTGTCATACACCGTCATATTGGGCCACAGGGCGTAATTCTGGAACAAAAAGCCCACTTTCCGCTTGTTGGCGGGGATGTTGATGCCCAGCGCGCTGTCAAAGACCACCTGGTCGCCGATGGTGATGCGGCCACTGGTGGGGGTCTCCAGACCGGCGATCATCCGCAGGGTGGTGGTTTTGCCGCAGCCGGAGGGACCCAGCAGGGTGACAAAGGAGTTGTTGTCGATGACCAGGTTCAGGTCGTCCACGGCGTAGAACTTTCCCCAGCGCTTGGTCACATGTTCAAGTCTGATTTCAGGCATGGTTTAACCTCCTATTCCCTTATCCAGGCTGGCGCCGGTGACTTTGTTGACCAAAGTGTTGCACACCAGGATGGTGATAATCAAAATCAGGTTGATGCCGCTGGAGAAAGCGTACAGTCCCATCTCGTCGAAGTAGTCCAGGGTGGTGGAGAGGATGAACCCCTGCACGCACAGCAGCATGAACAACGACAGTTCCCGCAGGCAGGTCATGAAGGGCAGCAGGTAGCCGCTGATGATGGAGGACTTCTGGATGGGGATGATGATGCGGGTCATCCGCTTGATCCAGGGAATATTCTGGATAATGGCCGCCTCCTCGATTTCACCGGAGAGCTGCAGCATGGAGTTGAGAGAGCTGCGGCTGGCAAAGGGGATGTATTTGACCGTGCCCACGATGATGAGAATGGTGTAGGTGTTGAACAGATTCACATGCTCGTTGGAGAAGAGAATGAAAAAGGCCACGCCCACGGCAATGGAGGGCATCAGATATGGCAGGAAGGCCACGGAATTGACGTAATTGGCCCATTTACTTCGTCGGTTCTTGGACACGGCGTAGCCGATGAGGGTGCCGAAGGTGCCCGCCAGCAGGGCACAGCACACGCTGACCCAGATGGTGCCCTTGAAGGCGTTCCAGATGGTCTCATTGTGAAGAATGCCCTTCTGGCCGTACATGCCGTTTTCCGTGACATTCTCATCGGTGGTCCACCACTTGGTGGTGAGATTGTCTGTGTCTCCGGTGTACAGGAAGGAGTAATCACCGGGATTGGGCAGGAAGGTCTCGAAGGCGAAGGAGACGATGGGGAAGATGCTGGTGAAGAACGTCACCACCACCAGGGCCAGGGCGATGACGTACTTGCCCGCGCGGCCCAGGTTGATCTTGGAGATCTGGCCGGACTTGCCGGTGACGGTGGTGTAGCTCTTGCGGCTCTGGAGGCTGACCTGATTGAGCAACATGATGGCCACGCCGAAGATCATCATGATGATGGCCAGGATGCTGGCCTCGCCGGTGTACTTGGAGTTCATGGATACATACTTTGTGGACAGGGTGGTCAGGCCCAGGTAGTGGGGCACGGGATAGGAACCCATGGCGCTGCCGAAGACCAGCAGGATGGTGGAGAGAATGGCGGGCTTCACCATGGGCAGAGTGATGCGGCACATGATCCGCCACTTGGGAGTGTCCAGAATGGTGGCCGCTTCCTCCAGGTTGGCGTCCATGTTGCGGAAGATGCCGCCGATGAGGATATAGGCGAAGGGAGCGTAGTGGAGACCCAGCACCACCAGACTGGGGAACAGGCCCTTGCACCACCACAGGGGCATGTTGACGCCCAGGGTGGCGGAGAGCAGGCCGTTGGAGGTACCGGTGATGGCATTGGAGTTGAACATGTTCTGCCACACCACCGCCAGGGTCCACTGAGGCATGATGTAGGGGAAGATGAAGATGGAGCTGAGGTACTTGCGCCAGGCCAGGTTGGTGCGGGTGATGAGAAAGGCGAAGACGCCACCGAACAAAATGGCCACCACGCAGGTGCCCACCGCCAGCAGCACCGTGTTCAGCAGGGGCGTCCACAGGTTGGTCTTGGCCATCTGGCTTGTGAACAGGTCAATGTAGTTTACCGCCGTGTAGCCGCTGGCCTGACCGGTCAGGTGGGCGTCGATGGTGCCGGGGTGGATTTTGAAGGTGTCCTCCACGATGGCCACAATGGGGGCCACAGTGCTGAAGGTCAGCACAATGCCCATCAGCAGCAGAATCACATTGTGGGGTTTGGAAAAGAAGGTCCTGATCCTGTTGAGACGGATGGCGGACGGATTGGCCCGCTGGATATTTGATTGATCCATACGATCTCTCCTTTTGGCCGGGATGGGAAAGCGCCCCTGGATGCGGCGAATTTCGCCCGTGTCCAGGGGCGCCTTGGTGCTGATGTCACTCAGACGCGCGGTTCAGCAACGCCCGGGCAGACGGACGGTCGGGGACGGAGCGGTCCTCAGCCGGCGCTGTACTTGGTCAGCATCTCGATCCAACTGCCCACGGTGAAGGAGACGGAGGCGCAGTACTCGGGATCCTCCAGCACCAGCTTGCCGTCGGTGGTCCACCAGTCGTAGCCGGCATCGTTCAGGGCGGGGAACTCCACGGTGGTTCCGTCCTCGGCCATGCCGCCGGTCTGGTGATGATAGATCTCCTCGTTCTCAGCGGCCACCTCGGGGTTGGAGGAGTAGCCGCCGATGTCCTTGCCCCAGGCGGAAAAGCCGTCGGCAGTGCAGGTCATGTAGGCGATGAAGGCGCAGGCGGTCC
>ULXJ01022199.1_pt1 | contig 19189 bp, 17 predicted proteins | sample 1960981 | NCBI WGS metagenome assembly ULXJ01 (sample SAMEA4835830, study PRJEB28245) | human gut metagenome | biome: gut microbiome; material: fecal sample | place: Denmark | collected 2008 | reverse complement strand
CCGCCGTCGGGCTCGCCTGTGGCGAATGGTTCGCCACAGGCGACTGCGTGGAGACGCTTTCTGAAAATCCGCTCTCCTTCAAGTTCTCCGCGCGCAGGGGCGACTTCATAAACTCCGGCGGATACAAAATAAACCCGCTTGAAGTCGAGGACGCGATACGGCGGATAGACGGGGTTCTCGACGCGCGGGTTTTCGCGAGGCCCAACGCCCTGCTCGGCTCCGCCGTGTGCGCGGAGGTGGCGCGCGCGGGGCAATATCCCGACGAGGCCCAAATGCGCGCGATTCTCGCGCGGGAGCTGCCTAAATTCAAAATACCGAGGGTCGTGGAATTCAGGGATTCGCTGGCCGCCACCCCCACCGGAAAACTTTCGAGAAAAAGATGAAAAACATTCTGATTACGGGCGTGTCGCGCGGGCTCGGACTGGAGATCGCCGCCCAATCCCTGCGCGCGGGCTACCGCGTGTTCGGCGTAAGCCGCACGCATTCCGGCGCGCTGAAAGCGCTGCTTGCGGAATTTCCGGACGGGTTGGAGCTGCTTCAATACGACCTCTCCGACGCCGAAAACATGCGCGAAAAAATATTCAAGGGCTTTATCGGAGCGGACACACCGCTATACGGCTACGTGAACAACGCCGCGGTTGCGGGAAGCTTCCTCGCCTCCGACGCCGACGAAAAATCCGCAATGCGCATGTTCAGCCTCAACGCGCTCTCCCCGATGATGGCGACAAAGCACGTCTTGCGCAACTTCATACTCCACGGCACCAAGGGCTCGATAGTCCACATATCCTCGATTTGCGCCCACACGGGGTACGCGGGGCTCTCCGCCTACGCCGCCACAAAGGGCGCGATAGAGGCGTTTTCAAAAAACGTCGCGCGCGAATGGGGGCGCAGGGGAATACGCTCAAACTGCGTCGTTGCGGGTTTCATGGAGACGCCGATGAGCTCCGCGCTGACGGAGGAGCAGCGCAAAAAGATATTCGCGAGAACCGCCCTGCGCAGGCCGGCGTCAGCCGAATCCGTGGCAAAAACGGTTCTCTTTCTGCTCTCCGAAGCCTCCGAATCCGTCACCGGCCAAAACGTATTCGCCGACTCCGGCGCGATATGAGCCGCCCGATATGCGTTGACAAAGCGGCGGCGGAACCTACGTTTTTTTGGATTTAAGGCGGCCCCCCGCAAAAACGGAACGAGCATGGACCTTCTGAAATTCAAACCCATATACGAGGAACGCATCTGGGGCGGGCGCTCTTTCAAGACGCTTTTCGGGAGGGCGATTCCCAAAGGGCTCAGGATAGGGGAGTCCCTCGAAATTTGCGACTCCCCCAAGGCGTCGTCGGAAATCTCCGGCGGCGCGTTGGCGGGCATGACGCTCAGGCGGGCGCTCGAAAAATACTCCGGCGATATCATGGGCCCCGGCTGGCGGCCCAAAAGCTTTTTCCCGATAGTGGTCAAGCTGCTCGACGCGCGCCAAAGGCTTTCCCTGCAAGTCCACCCCAACGGCGTTTCGGAAAAAAAATACGGCCTGCCGCGTAAGAACGAGGCGTGGTATCTGCTCGGCTGCGGGGTGAGGTCGCGCTTCATCGCGGGACTGAAAGAGGGCGTCTCGCCGGCCCTTCTGCGGGAGGCTGCGGAATCCGGGCGGGTGGAGGAGCTGCTCGAATTCCGCGACTCGCACGCCGGCGACTTCATGTTCGTGCGCGAGGGTACGGTGCACTCCCTCGGCGCCGACAACATCGCGCTCGAAATCCAGGAGAACTCCGACAGCACCTACCGCCTGCACGACTGGGACAGGACGGACTCCGAAGGCAGGGCGCGCGCGCTGCACATTGACGAGGCGGTGGACTCCGTCAACTTCGACAGCCCCGCCGTGGAGCCGCTGTCCGAAAACGACGAGCCCGTCCGCACGCTCTGCGACTACAAAAACTTCAAGATCCTGCGCCTGCGCCTCAAAGCGGGCGAAAGCGTCCGGCTCGCCGCGCGCGAAGAGCCGAGAATCATATCCCTCGTCTCGGGCGCGGCGGACTGCGGGGGCGTTGCGATGGAAGCCGTCGAGAGCGCGCTCGCCCCCTTCTGCGCGGAGATCGAAATGCGCGCAAAGGCGGACTCCGCAATGCTCATAACCGAAAATTTTTCGAGACATGAATAAAATCGCCCTCATAACGGGAATCACCGGACAGGACGGCTCGTACCTGGCGGAGCTGCTGCTGGGGAAAGGATACGCCGTGCACGGAATAATCCGCCGCGCGAGCTCCTTCAACACCGGCAGAATCGACAAGCTGTACGCGGACAGAAAATTCGACGACAGGCTCTTTCTGCACCACGGCGACCTCACGGACTCATCGAACCTCAACAGGATTATCGAGAGGGCCATGCCCGACGAAATCTACAATCTCGGCGCGCAGAGCCACGTCAAGGTTTCGTTCGACGAGCCGGAATACACTTCAAACTCGATTGCGCTCGCTTCCCTAAGGCTGCTCGACGCCGTGAAGGAAGTGGGGCTCGCGGGCAGGACAAAATTCTTTCAGGCGTCGTCGGCGTCGCTCTACGGGAACGCGGCGCAGGCGCCGCAGGGCGAATCCGCGCCGTTTTCGCCGCGCAGCCCCTACGCCGCGGCGGAGCAGTTCGCGTACTGGACTGCCGTCAACTACCGCGAGGCCTACGGGATTTTCGCCAGCAACGGCATACTCTTCAACCACGAATCCGAGCGGCGCGGCGAGACGTTCGTCACGCGCAAAATCACGAGGGCCGCGGGCAGGATAAAGCTCGGCTTGCAGGACAAGCTTGAGCTCGGCGATCTCGACGCGCGGCGAGACTGGGGCTACGCGCCCGAATACGTCGAGGGAATCTGGAGAATCATGCAGGCCGAAAAACCGGGCGAATACGTGCTCGCGACCGGAGAGTCGCACACCGTGCGGGAATTTGCGCAAGCCGCTTTCGCGCGGCTCGGAATGGAAATCGAATGGCGCGGGAGCGGGGAAAGCGAAAAGGGCGTCAGCCAAAAGACGGGGAAAACCCTCATAGAGGTCAACCCGCGCTATTTCCGCCCATCGGACGCGAAATCCCTGCTCGGAGACTCCTCAAAAGCGTGGAGGGAGCTCGGTTGGAAGGCGGAGACGAAATTCCGGAAACTCGCGGAAATTATGGCCGACGCGGATTTTGAGCTCGCGAAGGCCGAGGCGAAACTTTAACGCGAAACTCTCCATGAAAATATCGATAGTCACCGCGGCATTCAACAGCGCCGACACCATAGCGGACGCGATGGAAAGCGTCCTCGCGCAAACGTACCCCGACATAGAGTACGTGCTGGTCGACGGAGCGTCAAAAGACGCAACTATGGATGTGGCAAAAAAGCTGGAGCCGAAGTTCCGCGGGCGCATGAAATGGGTCTCCGAACCCGACAAGGGCATTTACGACGCCATGAACAAGGGCATAAAAATGGCGTCGGGCGACGCGGTCGGGATGCTGAATTCCGACGACATGCTCGCTTCAAGCGACGCGGTGGAAAAGATCGCCGAGGCTTTCCTAAGCTCGGGCGCGGAGTGCGTATACGGAAGGCTGAACCTCGTCGACTGGAATGACACCGCCAAAATACTGCGGGAATCGAACTCCGGACAATACAGGGCGGGGGCTTTCCGAAAGGGCTGGCACCCCGCGCACCCGACTTTCTACGCCTACAAGAGAAATTTTGAAAAATTCGGCTACTACCGCACGGACTTCAAAATCGCGGCGGACTTTGAGCTGATGATGAGGTTTCTCGAAAAGCACAAACTTCCGAGCGCCTTCGTCGACAAGCTGATCGTCAATCAGCGCGCGGGAGGGGCCAGCACAAAGTTTTCGGGGCACATAAAGGGCAACCTCGAAATTTTGAAGGCGTTCAGGGTAAACGGCCTGCGCGTTCCCCTGCTCTGCATCCCCCAAAAAATTCTCCCCAAACTCGCAAACAGGCTGAAAAACAAACTCGCGCGCAAATAGCGGCAAATGCCCGCCCCTGTAACAGGCAGAACGAACTCCCTCCACAGGGGCGTTTATCCAAACTGCCGCGGCAAAACAGTCCAGTACGCGCGCCGTCAGGCGAACTGCGCATCATACGGCGCCGCAAACGCTATATTGCACGGCGCGCCGTTTCCGCCGAATTTCGCGCAAGGAAAATTTGAGAATTCTTGCGCATATATGCGCATTATGAAATGTTGAAGCGCCAGTGAAAACCATGTATTTTTGCGTATTTTTACGATAAAACCCTTGCCAAAATCTGACCAATCATTTTGATGATTTTGTACTCTGATTTTCACTTGCAAGCCCTCCCATATTTATACTTCCAGTGGGCGATTGCAGTGCTTGTCGAGCTGTACAATTTGCCTCCTGCGCGGGAGCTGTCCGTGTCATTGAGAATCTGCAAAATCACTTCATCGCGCCCCATAACGCCTAAGATACTTCTTAGCCCTCAATTTTCGATAACTGTTCAAGCAAGCCGTAAACCCAATTCTGCTTGCGAATAGTCTGCTTGGAAATTTCAAGTTTAGCAGAACGCTTTGGCCAAACATCTCGTCCCAGATTTTGTTGGGAATGCGCTGATGATTGTTGTGCTTGTCGTCGGAAAAATATCCGTCTACTCAGTAAAATCTCTCAAGTGGATTTAAATGCCTGTATGTCGGAAGCGCAATTCCGACCTTTGAAACAAAATCCTTCTGGCTAATGTTACGCCCCAAACACATGGCGTAAACATTCCCCGCCACAACCTTTATAGTCTCCAAACCGTAGAGTTTCGATTGCGCATAACAGATAATATATTATCCCACATTTGCCTTTTAGGTTATGTAAATAACGATATATTATCAATAAAAGATCAAGGGGGTTTTATATATGAAAGGTTCGAGAATTTGGCTATTGACCACATTCCGTCTCTTTCCTGAGGTCGTCTAAAATTTTACCGTTATAGGAAAAGAATTTTGCACCCTGATACGCATTCGACGTATTACGCCTGTCGGCGGGCATGAAAGTTCCGACGAACGGCGAAAGCTTGTAAATGCGCCCGTCGTATTCAACAGTATCGTCGCTTGCAACCGTAACAACCGTTCCGGTCGGGGTGAAAGTGATTTTTTCGCCGATTTTTATGCCGACCATACTGAATTTGAACCTTCCGCGCCTTGCATGCGGGCATTCGTCGGAATTGACGTCTACCGACTCCGAATTTTCTTTTTTGTATTCGATAAGCTCGGCGTCCTCTATCGCTAAGGCTATGTCTTTGAAAATATCGAACGCAACCTGCGGCGGAACGTTGAAAAACTCGCGATTCTGGCGTATGCGCAAATCCGTCAAACGGTCTATCGTTTTGTGGACGAGCTTTTCAACCTCGTTGAATTTTGAAGTTTTTATCGCGGCATAAATTTCGAACGGAAGCGGAACTGCAGTGTTGTCAAGTTCCTTTGAACGCACATCGACAGGACGCGCAGACTTCCCGATCTTCACCCAATCTTCCTTAAAACTCGGATTGGTTAAAATGTATACATACCCGACTTTTCTTTCTGCCATATTTTGTCCGTTTTAGTTGTTCTGATTTCTATGCGCTTTCCTGCTCCGTCATATCGTTGTTGTCCGTCCACATCTCGCACTGGGCAATAACGATATTTAGGGCTTCTTCCTGCCCTTCGGGCGGATATTTATATTTTTTCAAAAGCCGTTTTACAAGAAGTCGCATACGTGCCCTTGCGGTTTGTTTCTTCTGCCAATCTATAGTTTTATTTTTTCGCAGTGCTTCCGTCAATTCCTTTGTAATAGCGACGAGTTGTTCGTTCGAGTAGAAGTCTTTTACCGCTTGCGGCTTGGCAAGCGCGTCATAAAAGGCGCTTTCTTCTGTGGTCAGACCTAATGCATTTCCGTCTTCTTTTGCTTTTACAATCTCCCTTGCCATCTTCAAAAGTTCTTGGATGACTTCCTCATTTGTAAGCAAGCCGTTCAGATATGAGCGCATTGTTTTTTGCAAGAGCTCCGAGAACTTTTGAGATTTTACAACATTCGTTCTTTGGTAAACCGAGACTTGCTCGGCAATCAACTTCTTCAACAATTCTACGGCCAAATTTTTCTGTTTTAACCATGCGACTTCCACCAAAAACTTCGGATCAAAAATAGAAAACTCTTCTTTTACATCTGAAAAGAGGTTTACAACGCCTTCGCTTTTTATGCTTTGGCGAAGGAGTTCGTTTATGCGCGCATTTATTTCGCGCAAAGATATATAGTTCGGCTTGGAGGTAATGCGCGTAAGTAAAGTTCTTACAGCTTCAAAGAAAGCCGCTTCCATCCTATCGTCAGGGCTTGCGATGCTACGGCAGAGCGACAGCGCCTGCCTTAGCAGCATGGCCTCTTTTATGTAATTCTTTTTTCGTTCCGGTATTTGGGGATCGGATAGGAAATTTACGCCGTCCATAATGAGCTGGGCGCGGTCATAATCTTTTGCGGTTTTAAAAGAGGAATAGTCAAAGCCGTGGAATAGATCTCTGCAAACTTCGAGTTTTTCCAAAAAGCGCGGCAAGGCGGTATCGCTTATATCCATATCTCCGTACCGCTCTTTGTCTCGCGCGGTGTAGTCGTTCATAGCTTTCTTTAACGCAGATGCTATGCCGACGTAATCGACGATAAGTCCGCCTTCCTTATCTTTGAACACCCTATTTACGCGCGCAATGGCCTGCATTAGGTTGTGCCCCTCCATGGGCTTATAAACATACATTGTGGCAAGCGACGGCACGTCGAAGCCCGTAAGCCACATATCGACAACAATCGCAATTTTTAGCGGGGAATCGTTATCTTTAAACTTCCGCGCCAATTCCTCTTTATCCGATTTCTTGCCTGTTATCTCGCCCCATTCTTTTGGGTCGTTGTTGGAGGAAGTCATAACAAGCGCTATTTTCTCATTCCAGTTTGGCCTTAGAGCGAGAATTTTTTTGTATATCTTCATCGCGATTTCGCGCGAATAGGCAACTATCATAGCTTTGCCTGTCAGTATATTTGCGCGGTTTTGCTCGTAGTGGATTACGATGTCGCGGCATAGGGCGTCTATGGTTTGTTCGGCGCCGAGAATGCTGTCCATGCGGCTTAGCTCTTTTTTGCTCTTTTCTACGGAGTAGTCTTCCACGATTTTCGCCAATTTGTCGTATTCGCGGTCGATTCTATCCATCAAGGACTTATCAAGCTTTAAGCGCACTACGCGGCTTTCGTAATAGACGGGCCTTGTCGCGCCGTCCTCCACAGCCTGCGTCATATCGTAAATATCTATGTAGTCGCCGAATACTTCGCGGGTGTTTCTGTCTTTTTGCGAGATCGGCGTTCCGGTAAATCCAATGTAAGTGGCGTTTGGAAGATTCCGCCTTATCAAGATTTCCGTGCTTATTTTTACCTCTCCGCTCTTGGGGTCTATGCGCTCTATCTCGTAGTGCCCCCTGTGGGCTTCGTCCGCCATAACGATAATATCTTTGCGCTCCGACAGAGGCTCTTCAGACTCCGTGAACTTTTGCATTGTCGTAAAGATAATGCCGTTTGCCTCGCGGTTTTTGAGAAGCTCCTTTAAGTCCTGCCTGCTTGCGGCCTGTTGCGGAGTTTGCCTTAGAAAGGCGCTGCACTTTGCAAATTGGCCAAAGAGCTGATCGTCCAAATCGTTTCTGTCGGTAATTACCACGATGGTGGATCTTTTAAGATTTTGGCGCAACAGGTTTGCGTAAAAGACCATTGATAGCGACTTCCCGCTTCCCTGCGTGTGCCAGAATACGCCCGCCTTGCCGTTTGAGTCCACGGCGCGCAGGGTCGATTCCAGCGCCCTGTTTACCGCAAAATACTGGTGATATGCCGCCAATATTTTGATCAAACTCCTGTCGCCTCTTAAAAAACATATAAAGTTTCTTATTACATCCAAGAACCTGCGCCGCTCGAATATGCCCGCAAAGAAGGTTTTGTAGTCGGCAAATTTTGTAGTCTCGTAAGAGCCGTCAACGCTCTCCCAAGCCATATAGCGGTCTTCGGAAGCCGTGATTGTGCCGGCTTTAGTTTCCGCCATATCGCTCATGACGCAAAAGGCGTTGTAGGCAAATATTGAGGGAATCTCGCGCATATAGTTTTGCAGCTGCCTGTAAGCTGCGGACGCGTCGGTCTCTTCGCGCGAAGGCGATTTAAGCTCTATAATTACAAGCGGAATTCCGTTTAAAAATACGATAATATCCGCCCGCTTTTCCGAATGTTCTACAAAGGTCCATTGGTTTGAAACAATAAAGCTGTTGTTTTCTATATTGTCGTAGTCAACGAGGTTTACCTTGTCGTACTTTTGCTCGTTATTTAGCCTGTAAGAGACTTCGACGCCGTTTTGAAGATAGTCGCAAAATACGGAGTTTTTGATTTCAAGCTGATTGCTTTCAAAATTTCTTATTTTGTAAATCGCCTCGTCAATGGCTTCAATAGGCAGATTCGGATTTATAGCACAGAGCGAGAGGCGCAATTTTGAATCAAAGAGCGGGTCTGAATAATCGCGCTCTACACTTGGGCCATAGACATATTCATATCCCAACTTTTCAAACAGCTGCAAAATCGCATTCTCGTAATTCTCTTCTGTGTACGACATGGTGTTATACCTAACTTAATCACATTTCTATCATATGGTACTCAAAAGTTAAGTTTTTTTAATAACTTATTAGATATCAAGATGGTATATCATTAAGAGCACCTTCAATTTCCTCTCTTAATTCAGATAATTCTTGTGTGTTTACTTTCAATAATGCTTTGCAAAAAGAGGTTATCACTTCTTTCTCATCGCAAGCTATTTTTTCAGAAATTCTGTAGAATATTTCATGACAATCTGAAGTAGAATTCGCCATCTCAAGCAATCTGCGCACTTCTTGTTCGTTTTGGGATAAAAAATCAGATAAGCATGTAATTCCATCTTGGTTATTCAAAGAATTAATTATCCATTTCTCTGGTGGAATACCTCCTGGTAATCTGGTATATTTAAAAGTTTCATTTCCTTTATACTGTTCAATCTCCGAATCTGTAACATCCCCATCCCAAATTATCATGTAAGATCTTGGATCACCATTTAATTCATGAAATTTTGCTGCCTTTACTAGTTCTGTCTTTGAGCCGATTCCTGTACATACAATTCTGTTTTGAATTCCTTTTGCGGAATATCTTATAATACTTTCAGCTACATAATCTTCACAGTAAATAACCATCTCAGCTGTTGGTGATCTTGACATTTTTGATATAGCATATATTGTCGTGGGACTGTTTACTGCTTCAACGGACTCATCCGTTCTATTTATGAGTAATCTAGCATCTCTTGGTAGTGCATCTAAGAAATCTCTCGAATGCGTTGTTATAAAAAACTGTAATTTTTTGTCTAGCGAAACTTCTTGTATCACACGAGCTAATATCGAGAGTGCCTCTGGATGCAATCCCATTTCTATTTCATCTATAATAAATACAGATCCATTTTCAGCCTCTTGTAATTTTGATAAAATATAACATAAAATCCTTTCGCCTATACCCATATTATAACAAGAGTATTGGCATGTTTCGTTTCTTTTACACTTAGAAAACAATCCCTTGTATTCACTTATATTTGAGTATGATCTTCCGATTATCTCTCTAAAATATTCTAAAAACTTTTCATCTAACTTATAAAAATCTCCTTCATTCAAGACATCCGCTCTTATATATCGTCTTTCACATGATGGGAGCGTTCTTGATACGGGCAATATTATAACCTTCTTTTTAGGTCTTCTGTCATAATGCATCCATTTTTTCGAACCCTTGTGCACAGAAATTGCTTCAATTGGTTTTCCCATAATTTTGCCCTTGTAATACCAAGTCAATCTTGTCCCATCGTTCGAAGGATCAAATTTAGTTCTTTTAAAGAAATCAGAAAAAACTTTTCTGTAATCAACTTCATCATGATTAAATGCTAATGCTGCTAATTGCAAAAGTGTTGTTTTCCCAGACCCATTTTTACCACAAAAAGCTGTTATTGGATATTTAAATTCAACCTTGCAATTTCTTAGTCCCCTTATTGGAGTTCCATCGTCAATGGAAATTTTTTTCAAAAATAGAATTTCAGAATCGCTATTCCATAAATTCTTTAATCTTCTTTCCGTGTCGTTCAATCTGCTTCCAGGCATAATATTAATAGTTTAAATAATTTTCATCCACTTTATAATATTTCTAAGATATCAAAATTTCGCCAGACATTAGCTTGGGGAGAAGCATATTGCGAAGTTGTACGATATTAACAGACTCAAGCCGATTTTGGATCATTTTGTTAATAATCGGTGACATGATTCTAGAAAGATATAAGTACTCTTCTTTAGATGGGATTATGACCTTAGCTTTTTCTAAATCCTCCCTTTTTATATGTCCCATTGTTGTTGCCTTTCCTGATGCTATGTGGATAAATTTAGTTAAATAATGTTTTGTCCATAAATAGTAAAACCATTTATCATACTTTTTTGAAAATACTTTGAAAAGATGCTGGTTTAACCCACATTTCCCAGCACACCATATATTAATAAGAAGAGTCCCAGACCATGAGAAAACTATATCTCCATCATCGATAATAAATTCATTTCCAATTTCTGTAGAACATATATCTGAATCTTTATCACAATATCCTTGTCTTAATTCTCTTATTTTCAGAACAGGTAAAAATGATATTCCTTTTCCGGGCTTATACTTTTGCATAGATATACCATTTAAATAGGTTGCGATATCTAATAAATTGCCTATTTTCCACCTCTTGGGCCTTGAACCTCTGAAGGGCTCAAAGTCGATAAACCAAGATTTAAAGATGGCTTGAGCTTGGGCTTCTAAATTTCGATTTATTTTATTGTTCAGTTCTATCTTGTCATCCAACGCCGACAATATCCCCGCTATCTTTTTCTGTTCATCCAATGGCGGTAACGCAACTGAAAATTTCATAATTTGCGATTTATCACCTCTTGGCATTTTTGTTCCCTTTGCCCCTGCCATAACAAAATCAAAAAACGAATCTTGTGATAATAGGTAGTACAACCATTTGTCGTTGACTCCTTTATTGGGCGTATAAACTAATACGTCGTTGGAACAGCCCCCTCTTATATCGGCGAACCAGATTTTTTTGAAATATGGTCTTATATTTGAAACTAAAGTACAACCCTTATTATATTCATAAAAATTTGACTGCTCTGGAATTTTACCCGCAATGATTTTTCCGCCTCTTTCTTTTAAAAGATTTTCCGTAGAGACATAATTGTGCAAATTTACTTCAGAGATAGGAATCCTGCTTCTTGAATATCCGCAAATATCGCCTAATTTAACTTTTTGCCAATTATTCTTCATTTCTCGTTGTCGATCTTTAATTCGATTATTTCGCTAAGATATTTATCTCTGTTTTCTTTAGAATTTAGTTCCACTTGATCACCAAAGTTTTCTTCTATAAAATTTGGAAGGATTTCGATTATAATCTTTGTCTTCCTTATTATTTCCTCTATATAGTGGTATGTGCCTTCAATGTTGCATAATACAGCATTCACATAACCTTTTTCTATTTGGATTCGCTTTTCATTGGTGGGAAATCTTCCCGATTTCGTTATAATATCATATTGTTCATTCAAAATTTTCTGACATTCAAGACATAATTCCTTATCCGTTAGAATCTTTTCATTAAAATTCAAAATTAAGTTATCCCAAGACCTAAGCTTTAAAAGGAGATCCGCATTCTTCCTCGATAAAAAAGAAATGTCTCTATTGTCAAACTTAGTCACAAGTTTTATAACAGATAATCCTTTATGCTTAGAGAGTAAAGCATAATAATTAGCCCAATCAATTACTTGACTTGGGGAGTCTAACATGCCTAAACACTCTTTTAGCCCCTTAATATCATCATAGAAGTATCTTTTTAAATGTACTAAATTTTTGGAAACAACAAAAAGATCTGCTAAAATTTCATTTAACTTTTCTATATGTAGCTTTGACTCTCTTTCTCTATCTACTTTGTACGCGCTTAACCACCATATGGCTACCGGTATTGCAATAGCGCCTGCGGAACTTACAAGCAGTTGGATCCACTCTATCCAGCGTACATCATTGTCATAGTTTAAGGCTATGAATAACAATGCGCACACAAATATGCAACTTCCCGCAAGCCAAAGTAAGCCTCTCAGACATGGGCATGATGATATTTGATCGTTTTCAGATTTCATATCCAATACTTTTTAGCTGCTTGCGGATTTCGGCTTCGAGATTGTGGGACTGTTCAAATAGTTCGGAAAGTTCGTCCGTCAAGCGTTTCATCTTTTCGTCGAAGGGTTCTTTGTCCTCCTCTTGCTCCTTAATGCCGACGTAGCGCCCGGGTGTTAAAATGTAGTCGTGCTTTGCAATTTCTGCGGTATCGACAACGGCGCAAAAACCCTTTTCGTTCTCCAGAGTTCCCGCCTCGTATTTGTCGTAGGTATCGCCCAATTTTTTGATATCATCATCGCTAAGTTCCCGCAACCTGCGCGACTTCATTGCGCCCATTTCCCTTGCGTCTATAAAAAGCGTCCTTCCCTTTTGCCTCTTATTTTTGCTCAAAAACCACAGCGAAACGGGAATCTGCGTGGTGTAGAAAAGCTGGGGCGGCATGGCAACTATGCAAGACACCAAGTCGGCCTCCACAATATTTTTTCTGATTTCGCCCTCGCCGCTCGTTTGCGATGAAAGCGAACCGTTGGCAAGAACCATTCCGATTTTGCCAAAGGGCGCCATGTGGGATATCATATGTTGCAACCACGCAAAGTTTGCGTTCCCCGCAGGTGGTATGCCGTATTTCCAGCGCGCATCGTTTCTCAGTTTGTCTCCGCCCCAGTCGGACATATTAAAGGGCGGATTTGCCATGATGTAGTCAAACTTTTCGGTCGGAAAGCAATCGTTAAAAAATGTGTCGGCATTATAGCTGCCGAGGTTTGCCTCTATGCCGCGTATGGCAAGGTTCATATGGGCCATTTTCCATGTCGTAGGGTTGGACTCCTGCCCGAATACGGAAATTTCGTTTATATTGCCCGCGTGGGCTTCGACAAACTTTGCCGATTGAACAAACATTCCCCCGGACCCGCAAGCTGGGTCGTAAACTCTTATGCCGCGAGTTCCTCGCCTTGCGTTGCTTAGCGGTTTTAAAATTTCAACTATCGTTTTTACGACACATGGAGGAGTGTAGAATTCCCCCGCCTTCTTGCCTTCGTTTTCGGCAAATTGAGCCAGGCAATATTCATAGGTACGCCCCAAAATATCGCGAGAATCTCCATGAACGCTCATTTTTACGTTTGTAAAGAGATCTACAACCTCGCCAAGCCTGCGTTTGTCAAGCTCCGGGCGGGCAAAACCTTTTGGCAGAATGTTTTTAAGGCGCGGATTTTCCTTTTCTATGATAGCCATCGCGCTGTCAATAACCTTGCCTATCTCGGCCGTGTGCGCGGCATATGAAATTGCGCTCCAACGAGCCTGCTGGGGAACGAAGAAGATTCCTTCGGCATCGTAAGAGTCCCTGTCTTCCTCAAATCCTTCGCCCTCGGCTTTTAACTCGTCATACTTTTCTTCAAATTTATCCGAAATGTATTTTAAGAAAATCAAACCCAAAATAATGTTTTTGTATACCGAAGCGTCCATATTGCCACGGAGCTTGTCTGCGGCGCTCCAGATTTCCCTTTCAAAACCTACATTAGCCGTGTTTATGTCTTCCATATTATTTTTGCAATCCGCCTTAAAAATAGGCAAAAATCAGAATTCATCAACCCCTATTTACGCGAAGTCGCGTAGAAAGCATGAGAACAATCTGGAAAAATCAAATTTTTCAAAGCATAAATGTTGGGAGCCAGATATGGATTTGCATTATTTTCGCAACTGCACAATTTTACCATGCTTGCGAACAGTTGAATCGGGGGAAATGGGATATTTTAAAACTCATTCGCAAGAAAAAACAAACCCGCCTACCGCCTCTGCCGCATATCGTATGCCAATAGATTTATTTTGAAACCGCCATTCGAATTGCAAACCTACAAATTTGCAACTTACCGCAAATTTGTTTTCTCTCTTGTTTCCGCCATTGGAAGGTTGCCGCTAGTAGCGACTTGATTTTTCAGAGAAACTGAAATTGTTAATAATTGAAATATGTCAAAATTTCTCTATGTTGAAAACTTTATGACAAAGAAATTGGGACGTATAATTGAAATTAAAAATCTTCGCGAGGTTTGGGCAAATGAAGCGGGCGATTTTACAAAATGGCTCGCAGAAGAAGAAAATTTAAATCTCCTATCCGAAACGATAGGAATAGATCTTGAGCTTATGAAAACAGAAGCGGATGTCGGCAGATATAGCGTTGATATTCTGGCAAAAGACTCCAATTCAGACCGGAATGTCATAATTGAAAATCAAATAGAGCCGACCAATCACGACCATCTCGGGAAAGTTATAACTTATGCGGCAGGGCACGACGCCGCACTCGCCATTTGGATCGTCCACGACGCGAAGGAAGAGCACGCAAAAGCCGTCGAATGGCTAAATGACCATACCGACGAAACTATAGGATTTTTCCTTCTTGAAATTAGGGTATTGCAAATAGGCGATTCACTTCCCGCGCCTCAATTTAAAGTAATCGTTAAACCCAATGAATGGGCAAAGGCGATAAAAGCCGATAGCGGATCACATGGGCTCACTGATACAAAGCAACGTCAGTTTCAGTTTTGGACTGATTTTAGGAGTTATTTAAAACAGAAAGACGCTTCAATATCATGTCAGACACCGAGGGGGCAACATTGGTATACTTTTAGAATAGGAACATCTATCGCGCATATAAGCGCTGAACTAAATACTCAAAAAGGAGTTATCTCATGTGGCTTACATATTCCAAAGAACAGGTAATTGTTTGAATTCTTGAAAACAAAAAAGATATAATTGAAGACAAATTCGGGAAATGTAAATGGGTTGACGCAAAGGTGGCATCAAGGATTTTACTCATGAAAGAAATGGACGACGTTATGCCCGATAACGCCCTGCAACGCGAAGAAGAATTTAAATGGTTTTATGCAAAACTGGTGGAACTCAAAAGAGTATTCTCGCCGATGATAAAGGTTTCTTGAAGAAGCAGATTTTGAGTTTGCCTAAGTAAAATTTCGCCATGCGCCCTTTCTCACATGGGTTTGGGCCGAAATTTTACCGCCGGCAAGAAGATAAAAAGGCAAGTAGCAATTAGCGTATATTTTATCTGCGGGAAAATATATCTTTGCATGTATATCGCAGATTAAAATGGCAAGGAACCGGGTTAGTTCCACAAAAATCTCGCCCGAATATTAATGACTTATGGAATTAAACTTATGAAAGCGTCAACACTATAGTGATAACATATGAAGCAATAAAAACTGCTCCGCGCCCCCACGAGGAATCGAACCTCGATTTGGCGTTTAGGAAACGCTCGTTCTATCCGTTGAACTACAGGGGCGGGATGAAGTCGTTATGAGATCAGATGGCAGCTCGAAAGTCAACTATATTTCAGATTTTAATGCATACTGTGTCCTATTTACCAACTTGCGCTTTTTTGCGGGGGCGGACGACAAAACAGCGGTCAAGCAGGACGTCGCAATCGCTTTTCTTGTAACGAATGCACTTGCCTGAAAGACGGCAGCTCGGGAGTTTGCCCTGCCGCGAAGCTGCTCGATAAAGGTTGTGCCGATGTTGAAATATCTATGACATGCTTCCGATGTATTATGCGCCTAAGAGCGACGGCACATTGCAAAATGAAGCCCTTGCAAGCATCCCGCCGACGCGAGAATCCCGCACAATAGCTAAGGAATTCTGGCAAATGTCAATCGCAAACGCTTCCATAAGCGATTCATTTAAGTTAATCGCGCAAAAGAATATAGATGCATTATCTTAGTTGTAACATCAGTGTTGCAAGTCGGCGGATTTGTTTTGCATGTAAAAAAATTTCAAGTTGTCCAACTGTTTGGACAAGTTTTTGCTTCAGAGAAGGAAATGCTCTAAATAGGAAAACAAATTCCTAAACGCCAAATCGAGGTCCGATTCCTCGTGGGGTCTGGATTATTTTCTTGCTATATTCTGTATTTATTATTTTCTTAGCAATTCATATTGCAAGATTATATGGAATATATTTGTATAATTATAGTATCGCTATTAAGTGCATTTATCGGTACTTTTTTAGGTTCTAAATTTTTATATAAAGAACAAGAATCTAAGATAAAAAAGTACGCGATATAGCAATAAGAGGACTGAATATATTCAAACTATACGACGGGAAATCATATTGTGACGCCACAAATCAATTTAATAACGAATTAAATATATCGGGGAAAAGGGCTGTTCTTGTCGCTTTGCATAAGTTAGGCATCCCATTGGAAATTCCCTCATTAAATATTTTCAATATTAGACCAATTAACCTAAAAAACGCCACTATCGATAAAATTGAAATCGACGCAATGATACAGCAAATTGAAAAAGGCCATTGCGACAATTTATTCTTTTTAGATGTAGATACATATATCACGACAAACCAGAAGATATTAGCCCTTAGACCTATCGCAAAGAAATTTGCAAATGAGGTTCTTTCTAAAAGCAAGCTTGTAAATACAAGCATAATATATGCAGACGATTTATTTTTACATTTTTCTTATGGAGAAATACAAAATATATTAGTGTTCAAAGAACGTCTTGCAAATCAATATTATTATCTAAAAAATGGAGATATAGACAATAAAAAATAATAGAACTTTTAAAAGAAATTAACATTGGAATTTGCGATAGATACATATCATGGGATTATGAAGCAGAACAAAATATGAAATCTTAAATAAAAATGTTTCATCCGTTAAATAATACGCAGTCAAATAAATTATCTTAACAAACTTTCCCAGCAAAAAACTATTAAATTAATGTTTTTGCGTTTTCATTAATTTACCAATAATATCAATGTTAACGATATGTTTATAGATAAGTCCTTATAAAGAAATACATTTATCCTAATTCGAACCATAACAAAAACATACTATCTCCCCAAAATCAGTTTTATGGCTTCGCTCTTTCGGGAGGTATCTGGCAACTGAGTGTATTCGCAGTCGAATTCGTCGCCGCGGCGGCGGTTTTGCAGGGGTTCCAACGCCTCAATGAGAATCGCCTCCATCGTGGAAATGACTTTGTCCATCGAAAATTTGTCGCCAAGAGATTCGCGCGCCAGTTTTCCGTCCTCCCTCACCGCTATCGTCCCAAATCACGAAAAGCGGTTCCAGCGCGTGTTCAGCCTGTCCTTCGTATGCTCTTTGAGGCGCTTTCCCAAAGCGCCTTGAATGGCGCGCCCGACGTATACTATCGTCCTGTGGTCGTACAAAATGTATATTCCGCTCTCATCGGCAAAATTTGCCTTTGCCGCGCCACGCCTTTTGCCGCGGTCGCCCCCGAACTGCGAAGGTTCGCTCCAAAGCTTTAAATTGGGCGATTCCCAATCCACGCCGTCGCGGTCCCAAAACATTCCAAACGCTTTTATGACAGACTCTCTATTTGTGCTTTCTACCACCTCAGCGCCGGTCAGATCCCTGTCCGCGCGCCTATTTTGGGGAATATTTTCAGGAGCGAGCCTAAACTTCGCCCTGCCGACTTGGACAAACGGCGACATGTCTTTGAGCCTGTCAATCGACGTGTAGATATTCGCGCCGACCGTCGCCGAGGGGGTCGCCGTCGCCGCTTTGAGCCCCGCGGCGAGAATGGCCTCGGCTATCTGGCCCGGGGTCATCTCGCCGCCGTTGTCGCGCATGACTTTATATATCGCCTCTTTCCAAGTGTATTCTTTCATATCCTTGCGTATTGCCCGCATCTAAAAAAACGCGGAGACATTGCCGATCTCAAACGCCGCCCCTGGAAAGCCGACGGCGCCGTTTCCGCCACCCGCCGCGCTACGGGCGGAGGAGGATTTGGTAGACGCCCGAGGGCATTTTGTTTATGGTCAGCGTGCCGTCGGAATTGCGGACAAAGTCCTTTTCGGGGACTTTGTAGCCGTTTACGCGGATGGATTCCGCGCGGGTCGTCGGGAACACCACCGTGCCCGTCGAGTTCGGGGGAATGGTTATCTGCCATTCCATCACTCCGTCGGAGAGCTTCCATGAAGACGCCGCGAATCCGTAAGGGGTCTCGTGCGTAGCGCTCGCAAAAGTGAAGCCCCCGCCGGGCTTCGGGTTGAAGATTATGTTTTTGTAGCCAGGCGCGGATTCGTCGCGCCATATCCCCGCCACGCTCTTGTAGAGCCATTGGCCTATCGCCCCGTATGCGTAGTGGTTGAAAGAGTTCATGCTGGCGTCGCCAAACCCCGCCTTGTGGGAGTAGCTGTTCCACCGCTCCCACATGGTCGTCGCCCCCTGGGCTATCGGATAGAGCCACGACGGGAAATTTTCGTTCAGCAGCAGGCGGTACGCCAAGTCGGGCCTCCCGTAGCGGGTCAAGACTTCCGTCAAAAGCGGCGTCCCCAAAAATCCCGTCCGCAGATAGACGCCCGAGCTTTCGAGAACTTCGACGAATTTATCGAACGACTTTTGGCGGATGTTTTCCGGCAGCAGGTCGAACCCGAGCGCGAGCAGATACGCCGTCTGGGTTTCGTTGTCGACCGTGCCGTCCTCGTAGACGAATTTTTTGACGAACGCCTTTTTCACTTCGTCCGCGAGCCCCGCATACTTTTTGGCGTCATCGCTTTTGCCCAAAACCTCGGCGACTTTGGAGAGCAGCTCCGCGCTGCGCGCAAAATAGGCGGTCGCTACGAGATCCTTTCTTGTGTACCCGCCGAGGGGATGTTCCGACTTGCGCTCGGCGGCCTCGCCCGCCGGCCGGAAGATTTCGGAGGCCTTCGGGTCGGAAGACTTTTCTATTTTGCGCGGCTTCCAGTCGGAATCGAGCCTGTCCTGCGACAGCCAATCGCCGAAAGTCCACGCCCGGCAGATGTAATTTTCGGAAGCGTTTTCGAGATACTTCACGAACTTTTGCATCGCCGGATAATTTTCCTCGAGAATGTTCTTGTCGCCGTATTGAAGGTAGATTTCCCACGGGCAGACGACTATCGCCGATCCCCATGCGGGGCAGCCCGCAGAATCCGCGCCGAGGATATTCGGCGCCACGTGCGCAATGGCGCCCTCTTTGGGGCCTGCCGCGACCTGCGCGT
>ULXJ01012741.1_pt1 | contig 19273 bp, 18 predicted proteins | sample 1960981 | NCBI WGS metagenome assembly ULXJ01 (sample SAMEA4835830, study PRJEB28245) | human gut metagenome | biome: gut microbiome; material: fecal sample | place: Denmark | collected 2008 | reverse complement strand
ATGACCGTCTCATTTTAGGAGACCGTCATCAGCCGGGTGTCGGAAGAGGCACTGATGCAGTGCCCGCCCCATCCGTACAATAATGAAAAAAATGAAACGACGGTATTGTAGCGAACTTACGCCATCCAGTAACGTAACTGCTTGTTTCTGTACACCTTACAGTCACTTGCAGGATTAGAAGAATTGTCTCAAGCCGAACAGATGGACGATACCCCCCAATGGTTTGTCATGCGCGACCTCAAGCGGAGCAACGCCAAGCTCCCCGCCTACCGGATGCTGGAAGAGATGAACATCCGCTGCTTCACCCCGATGGTCACCAGGATTCTGGTCCGCCACGGTAAGAGAGAACGCCGTCTGCTCCCCTTTTTGCCGGACCTTCTCTTCGTTTTCGACACCCGCGGCACCCTCGACCCGATTGTCGGCAGCGTGCCCACCTTCCAGTACCGGTACCAGAAAGGGCGTGTCCCCATGACCGTCCGCCAGGCCGATATGGAACGTTTCATCCGGGCTGTGTCTGCCACCGAGTTTCCCCGCTATTACCGTCCGGACGAAATCACCTCGGACATGCGCCGGCGTCCCATCCGCATCATCGGCGGCCAGCTGGACGGCATGGAAGGCCATCTGCTTTCCGTCCGCGGTTCGCGCGTCAGGCGTCTGTTGGTGGAGCTTCCCACGGTTCTGGCAGCGTCCGTCGAAGTGGAGCCGGACTTCATACAGCTTCTTTAATCGGAACTACAAGAGACAGGAGGAAGGGAAAAAATGTTTCAGATTACCCGCATCCCCTCATCAGGGTTGCAAGTCAGCATACTCGGCCGCCGCATCGAAGCACGGACACGCCTTCCGCGCGTCCAGGTCCCTGTGCCCCACAATCAGGGCTTCGGGATACTTCCGGTGCAGAGCCTCCAGCAACTTCCTCAACGCGGCCCGCTGTTCGGGTGTGCGCGTGTCCGCCGGTGTCCGGCCGTCCGCAGCCAGTCCGCCGATATAGCACACGCCGATGCTGTGCCGGTTGTGGTTTCTGCAATGGGCTCCGACGCGCTCCTCCTCCCGTCCGGTCTCGACGGTTCCGTCTGTGGGAATCACGTAGTGATACCCGCAACCCGTCCAGCCCAGCGATCGGTGGTAGCGGTCGATGTCCTTGCAGCGGAGTGTGCATCCCGCCCCGTTGGCGGAGCAGTGCACGATGATCAGTGTAATGCGTCTCATCATCCCAGCATGTTGCCTCCTGCCGCACCCCCGATGGCACCGGTCAGCAGCAGTTCAACAAAACGGACGAGATAAGTCAGCAGTTTTTTCCAATTCAGTTTCATACGTTTGGTTTTTAAGTAAAACAATATCAGCAGTACCATCCTTCACAACAGATTGGTGGTTACAATAAAGGATTACCCTCCTGGTTGTCGTCCGGCTCCGTCGTTGTAGAGCCGCCTTGCGAGCCTCCCGAGGGCTTCTTGTTCTTGGCCGCTTCCAGGTCTACGGTCGTCTGTCCGCTCTTCTCCGCCTTCAGCGTCGCCTGTTGTGCCAGGCGGCTGCTTACGAGGTTGAACGTGGCGCGTCCCGCCAGATTCTGGAAATCCTCCCCCGGTGTGAATACGATGTTTACTTCCTTGATGTTCTGCGCAGTGAAATCCTGGAGCGAGTCGGCCCCCACCGAACTGATGGAGATCCAGAAGTCGCCCAGGTCGCCCAGCATCACTTTCCGTCCCGAGAGCAGCATCTCCACGAGGCATTCGCACATGTCCGATACCACCCCTTTCACCGTCCCCCGGGTATATACCCCGTTGTGGTCGGCAATGTGTTTCACGAACTTGTCGAACGTCATCAGTTCCGTCATCTGTACTCTCGCATACGCTTTCAAGGGTGCCGACTCGTCGGTCGGATTCGCCTTCATGTAAGTAGAATAGTTGATCATTTCAATAGAGATTTTAGATAAAGTGATTAAAAGAATTACGTTCATCCTTTTCTCTCTCCTCCTGTTCTTGTAGCAACCTGTCAAAGACCCCTGTCGGCCTCCCGACGTTGCAAAGATAGGTCAGGAAAAGCGGAATGATACGTTTATTCAAGGCTATCCGGCTCCATCCGCCTTCTGTCCGGAAATCCGGATCAACATCGTCCTAAAAAGTACTTTTACACCTTTATATATATGACAAACGACCAAGAAATCACCGAAGAAGAAGCCCGGAGCTACCTTTCCTTCTACGTTGCAGACTCCGAGAGGCTCGATGCCTATATCGCCCGTCTGCACTCGGCTCCCAGCCTGAAAGAAGTGGAGCGCATCTTGGTTGCGATGGTCCGTGCCGAAGGCATTCCCACAGACATCCTCACCCGTCAGGAGTTCTACATGACCGTGCGTGTCTTCTTCGCCCACTTGAAAGCTGGTCGCAGCACGCTCCACGAGCATTTCGTGAACATTCAGTCGGCCGCAAAGGCCAAGTCGCCTGCGGACGGGAAGCAGGCCCTGCTGAGCGATCTCAGTTCCGGAGGCATCGAGGTGGCCGCTCCCAAGCCCGGCGAGGAGATGAGCTATACCATCCAGCTGGTGATTACCGTTTCCCGTGAACACAACGGTCAACTACGGCTGAACACCAATCTGGTTGGCGTAAGACATCGTCTAGTCGATTTAGGCGGCGTTGTTCAATATTGTGGCCTGAAGTCGGCCTCAGAGGAGTACAAGGTGCAGGGAACGGCAACCCATCTATCGGGATTATTGAAAAATACCTTTTCCCGTTTGGCCAAAGACAACTTTGTGGAAGTGGAATATCGTTCCCCCTTGATGCACCGCAAGCACCTTTCGGTCCGCCAGACACTGGATTTGTTGAAGCAGGAACCGCAATAGGTTATCATCGGCCGATGATAACGTTATCGATGGGCGATGATAACGTTATCGTGGACGGTTGTAAAGGTTATCATATAAACTATTACTATAAGCACTCAAATTAATGTTACGTGTTTGAATTTTTAATTCTTCTGTCAGCATAAAAAATATTTTGTAAATAATTTATTCAATAAAGTTCAATTTAGGATACTCTTAATATGTAAAATAAGGAGTACTCGGAAATAGAGCGATTGCTTACTATATATGATTCAAAATAATACAATAAGCAACAACAAACGCATTGCCAAGAATACAATATACTTATACTTCCGCCAAATATTAGTAATGGTTGTCTCATTGTACACATCTCGTGTAGTTTTGGCAACTTTAGGCGAAATTGATTACGGTATCTACAATGTTGTAGGAGGTATTGTAACTTTATTCACCTTCCTTAATTTTGCAATGGGATGCGCCACCAATCGATTTATAACATTTGAATTAGGGAAAAAAGATTATGAAAAACTAAATATTGTCTTTTCTTATAGCATCATTATCCATACCATCATCGCCATTATCATATTAATTTTAGGAGAGACAATAGGATTGTGGTTTTTCAATACCCAAATGAATATACCTGCAGAAAGAATGTATGCAGCAAGCTGGGTATACCAATTTTCAATTTTCACATGCATGATTAATATTATGTGTGTTCCTTACAATGCCCTTATCACCTCTCATGAAAAAATGAACATATATGCCATGTTTTCAGTCTTGGAAACCGTTTTAAAACTGGTGATTGTGTGGATACTTGTAATTGGTGGATACGATAAATTAATTTTATATGCCATCCTCCTTTTTTCTGTTGGCCTTCTTATGCGCATTTTAAACCAAGTATATACTATACGAACTTTTAAACATATCCATTTTGTTAAAGTAAAAAACAAACAGACTCTAAAAGAAATGATTGGATATGCTCAATGGAGCTTAGTAGGTTCATTAGCTGTAATTTTATTCGACCAGGGTGTTAATGTATTATTGAATATCTTTTTCGGCCCAGCAGTTAATGCGGCTAGAGGCATATCTATCCAAATAAAAAATGCAGTAACCAATCTCTCCAATAACCTTCAACAAGCAATCAATCCCCAAATCAACAAATCATATGCATCGGGGAATATAACCTATATGCATACCCTGATATTCGCATCATCCAAATATACATATTTTATCATGTTTGCCATGATATTTCCAATATCACTGTTTATTAATCAAATTTTATCAGTTTGGTTGGTAGAAGTACCTGATCATACAGCTTATTTTTCTATATTAATTTTAATTGCATGCATATTGCAGGCAATAGGCCAACCTATTTCTAATGCAGCTGGAGCTAACGGGAATATAAAAAAATTCCAAATAGTTATTGGCTTTATAAACCTTTCACTTTTACCAGTCGCATGGATACTATTAAAAATTTACCCTATACCAGAGATTGCGTTCGGTTTACATATACTAATAAACATAATTGCTCAAATTGCAAGGCTCATCATTGTAAAACCACTAATTTCACTCTCATTAAAAGAATATCTTAACAAAGTTGTAGTACCCTGTTTCATAACGACTTTAATCGCTATGCCTATTCCCATCATAATGAAAATTATATTCCCAACTAACCTTATATACTCAGGAATAATAATTCTGACTTGTGTTGTATGTACTATCATTTGCGTTTATTACATCGGTATGACAACAGGTGAAAGAATTGCAATTTCTCAAAAAATAAAACCTCTCATAACAAGAATCATAAATAAACAGAATGATTAAAATTACCGATAAACATTTGTGTTGTGGATGTTCTGCTTGTTCGCAACGTTGTCCCAAACAATGTATAACGATGCAAGAGGATTCAGAAGGTTTTCTATATCCGGTGGTGAACCAGCAGCAATGTATCAATTGCGGTATTTGCGAGAAAGTCTGTCCTGTAATCAATAAAACGAAACCTCTAAATCCTCGACAAGTTATTGCAGCTCAGAACAAGAATGAAAATCAACGTAAAGAAAGTTCAAGTGGAGGTATATTTATTGCAGTAGCAGAAAAGATTATCGAAAAGGGTGGAACTGTTTTCGGTTGCGATTTTGATAACAATTGGGAGACATACCATCATAAAGCAGAAACCCCAGAGGAGCTTATTCCTCTAATGCGTAGCAAGTATATACAAAGCAGAATAGGTAATACATTCAATGAGACAGAACAACTTTTAAAACAAAACCGTCCAGTTCTTTTCGTAGGAACTCCATGTCAAATTTCAGGCTTAACAAGATTCTTACGTAAAGATTATCCTAATCTCATAACACTTGACTTTATATGCCATGGGGCACCCAGCCCTGGGGTTTGGAGGTCCTATATAGAAGAAAATATTCTTTCAACTTTAACAAACCACGATGTAACCAATATTAGCAGTGTTAATTTTAGAGAGAAGGATGGATATGGATGGAAAAAATATGGATTTATAATAAAGGATAAAACTGATACACCCATTATATCAGAAATTGCGACAAACAATCTCTTCATCAAAGGATTCCTATCAAATATCTATCTACGTCCCTCCTGCTACCAATGCCCCGTGAAAGGAGGACGTTCAACAAGTGATTTGACGATAGCAGATTATTGGTGCATAGATCAAATCTTACCCGATTATTACGACGATGATATAGGAATAAGTTCAGTATTCATAAATACTGAAAAAGGAGGCAAACTGGTAGCGGAGCTTGATATTAAATCAATGCAGGCTTCATTCACCGATACTATCGAAAAGAATAAATCATATTATATATCAGTAAATGAACCTAATAGACGTCGTGTTTTTTTTAAAGAAATGAACAGAGGAAAAGGTTTCAACAAAGCCTTACATCAATATTATAAAAAAAGTACATTACGCAAACTGAAAGATATAGTGAAACGAATTATATACAAATAATATTCATGAGAATAGGTATCGTTACATTTTTTGGTCCTTATGGTGGGGCACTACAATGTTATGCGCTTCAACATATCTTACGTTCTTTAGGACACGATGTGAAAGTTATAAATAGGAAGTGGGGAAAGTTCAGACCGATTGAGAAACAAACATGGTTGCAAAAGATAAAACATCAGCTTAAAGAAATAGTAGCCCCCAATCCATTTGATAAATTCTACAACCAACATTATGAGTTTACACAACCGGTAACCTCCAATGCAATATTACAAGAAATTGGTACTAAAAAGTATTTCGATGTAATCATTGCAGGGTCTGACCAACCTTGGAATCCAGAGTGCATTTCGACCATGGGACATTATTTCTATCTTGACTGGGTATCCCCTGACGTAAAAAAATATGCATATGCTGTTAGCTACGGAAAAGATTATTTTCCAGCGTCGTCTGAAGAAATAAAGAAGATCAAAACAATTCTACAACAATATACAGCTATTTCAGTACGCGAATCTTCCGGAATTAAAATCAGCCAGGAACTCTTTAATGTCAACGCTCAACAATGTTTAGATCCAACCTTATTATTAGATGGTAAGAATTACAATAAAATCATTACAGACAAAAGAATTAAGGATAAATATATTTGCAAATTTTTCTTAGACAATAATCCAACAAAACAAAATATTGTCATATCAATCGCACATAAAACAAATCTAAAAATTATAGATAACAACCCTGTTATTCCTCGAAATAAGTTTCTCAAATTTATGTATCAGCCTAAAAGTATATCAACATGGCTGAGAAATATCAGGGACGCTCAATATGTAATAACAGACTCATTTCATGGGACTGTTTTTTCTATATTATTTCACAAACAGTTCATCAGTATCAATAATAAAAAAAGAGGATCCGCCAGATTCGAGAGCCTACTTTCTTCTTTAGGCTTATTATATCGTTTACATGAAGAAGAGAAAGTGGATACAACTAGTATCATAACTATTCTAAATAAGACAATAAACTATGACATTATAGAATCTAAATTATCCGATATGCGAACTGCATCATTGACATACATCAGAAATATAAAATAAGATTCAGCACAAATCGTTATTAACGATATTGAACTCTAAATATAATAAAGACTAGATGTAAATTAATGTATTTATCAGGTTATAACATACACAACAATAAAGTTAAACATCAAAATACATTCATATACCTTTTGATTGTTTTGCTCATAGGTACTAACTTTTTAGGATTAATGCCTTTAGCAAGTTTTGTAAACAGTCAAGCTAAACCTTTTATCCTATTAAGATGTCTAATATATCTCTTTTTCGCAATAAAAGTGCATAATTCCCATAGGAAATACGACAAATGGCTGTTATTCTTATGGGGAGCTGTTATATTAAACAAAATTTCCTCCATTTATTTCAGAAATCAATCCATCACTGAAGTTTTCTTCCAAGGAGCTTTTATCTATGATTTTGGATTTTATTATATCATAGCTTACATCAACCCAACCATTAAACAGATGGAAAAAGCCATTTTATATTTAGGAGGATGTGCTCTTTGTATTTATTTCATACAATATTTTCTACTTCCACTACCTATTGTAGAATCTCTAGCCATGGGGTGGCGTTCCGGTTTAGAAACCAAAGCGTTCGATATACAAAGATTTTCAGTCACAGGCGAGGCTTTCATTTTCCTTTTAGGATTCCTTTCTTTATATAGATTCCTCATAACAAAGAATAAAACAGATATAGCAATCATATTATTAACTTTTGCTTTTACAATATTACATGGATATCGTAGTCTAATGTTAGCATACTTGATAATATGTTTATATTTATATTTCAGAGTCAATGGTTTCCATCTTAATAAATCTACACTAAGTATTATTATAATAATTATCAGCTCTGTCATACTGATTGGGAATACAACTATTTTTGATGAAATAATAAATCAAATAACACAAAAAAGTGAAGCGCAATCAGAGACCTCACTCATGGAACTCGACAGAGTTATAGAATGGAACTATTTTTATGAAGGAATAAACAAGCCTTGGGAGTGGTTATTAGGAGCCGGTTTTATCGGGAAAAATTTCACAGATCCATCCATATTCATCAATTGGGTTGATCTTGGTTTTATAGGTGTATCATTTATGGGAGGTATTTTACTTGCATATTGTTGGATTAGAATCTTACTTATAAACACGTTAAACAAATTATATTTCAAGAGAAAAGTATACCTAACTAGTTTCAACTATTTTATTATTACAAGTACACTATTACTTCCAACAGCTATTAACGACAAATCCATAATTGTCCAATGTTTAGCCCTCTATTTATTATGCAAATACAAACAACAAGAATTAAAACACAAACGAATGTTTCTGATTAAAGGGACCAAGAAATCATTAAAATAATCGCATAATGCACACATTATTTTATCTAAACTAATAGAGATAATAATTACATATTCAAAATGTTAACGTAATATTAATGAATTCATATCAACAAATAAACCAATCATAAATAATTACATAAAATAATTAAATAATGAAAATAGCTTTTTTCCTTAGAAATGAATTTATTCCAAGTATAGATTGGCGTGAAATAACGAAGGGAAATCCAGGTTGCGGAGGTACAGAATATATAATAGTTTTGACAGCATACATATTAAGTATGCGAAAAAAAAACGACATAATTCTGATTACTCAAAAAAAATCCCATTTTCCTGAAGCACTAAACATAATATATACAAACGACTTACGCGAAGCCATATATTATTGTGATAGAGAAAATATATCTTACCTAATCATCAATGAATTGCCTTACTGGATTACTGAAAACTACTTTCAGAACATACCTAAAAGTATAAACCTCATACTTTGGTGCCATAATTTTATTCCGTCACGTTCATTAAATTTTTATTCAACAATCCCCAATATCAAGTCTGTTATTTGTGTTGGGCGTGAGCAAGCTGATTTATATTTAGATCACAAGCTCTTTGACAAGATAGACTATATCTATAACGGATTTCCTATTCCAAATCATCCAGACAAAAATTTAATTCCTATCGAAAAGCGCAAAAACATTGTCACGTATATCGGTTGTATTATGCCATTTAAGGGTTTCCATATCTTAGCAAAAGCATGGCCAATAATTTTAAAATCAGTTCCTGATGCACAATTATATGTTATTGGATCCGGACAAGTCTATGACGATAAACGTACTATGGGAAAATATGGGATAGCGGATGAAGATTATGAAAAAATATTTATGCCATATTTAACAGATGAAAATGGTGATATTTTACCAAGTGTACATTTCATGGGACGTATGGGGAGTGAAAAGTCAGAAATAATAAGACAAACGAAAGTTGGTGTTCCAAATCCATCAGGAGATACCGAAACTTTTGGCATTGGAGCTGTAGAATTCCAGATAATGGGTTGTGAGGTTGTGACAAGACGTTGCTGTGGATATTTAGACACCGTCTACAACAAAACAAACCTTTACAAACAGAGGAAAGCCAAATCATTAGCAAAAAATGTAATCAGATCATTAAAAAGCCCCAGCACACGATTTCAAGAATCATACAATTTTATTAAAACTAATTTTTCAATAGAACACACATGTGCTTCATGGGAAAAACTATTTGAAACACTATCCAACGGAGGTAACAAAATACATAATTTTAAGCAAAACATTCCCAACAAAGATTTCCAATGGAAATGGTTCCGAATTATATATAGAGACATAAATAAAACATTCAAATACAGATTGCCATGCATGGCAAAATGGAGAGAAAACAGATTTATCAGACATCTAATTTGGATAAACCATAAACATTTCTAAACTATGCCTTTAGTTAGTATCATCGTTCCATGTTTCAAAGTGGAGAAGTATCTTGATAGATGTATACACTCTCTTATAAATCAGACACTAAATGATATTGAAATACTTCTTATTGATGATTGTTCGCCTGACAAAGTTCCACAAATATGTGATAATTGGGCAAAATACGACCCTCGAATCAAAGTCATACATAAAGAAAAAAATGAAGGATTAGGTTTAGCACGAAATACAGGACTTGAATTAGCAACAGGTAAATATATCGCATTTGTTGATTCAGATGATTACGTAACAACTGATATGTATGAAAAGTTATATTCCACTGCAATTAAAAATAGTTCCGATATTGTATATTGTGGTATAAAACAAGAAATACAAAAAGACAAATTCATTATCATTAGAGATTTTGATAGTGAAAGAATTTTTGTAAAAAAAGATTTGAAGGACCTATCAATCAATTATTTTGCTCCAATACAAGGAGAAAAACTAATAATGTCAGTCTGGCATTCAATATATAAAAAAGAAACGATAGGAGACTTACGTTTTTATTCTGAGAGAATAATTTGCTCAGAAGATTTACCTTTCCAAATCGCAATAATATTAAAAGCAAATAAAATAACATATATTCCAGACACCTTATATTACTATTGCCAAAATGAGACCAGCTTATCCAGAAGCTTTAATTTCAACAAGTGCTTCCATTATATTGAACTATCAAAATTATTAATAAGTATATATTCATATCATGAGCAGAATCATATATGGAGTTTTTATTTAAAAACATGTAAGAACTTCATCAGGACTTTAATTCGTAGCAAGTTAGACTATTCTGAAAAAATAAATTATCTAAAGCAATTATGTAATAGAAGTGATGTTTCAACTGAACTACAAATTCATGTTCAGAAAAAACAAATCGGAAAAATGGATTATTTATATCTATACAACCTAATACACAACCATGCATTTTTACTTTATTGTACTGCATTGTTTGATGTAAAAGTGATATGCGACAAACTAGGCACAAACATATTAATACAACATCTTTATAATCATAAATCCAAATGAAAGTTCTTTTTATTATTGGTTCATTATCTGCAGGTGGAGCAGAAAGGAGTTTAGTATCACTTTTAAATGCTCTGCCCTCTGATAAATATTCTATCGATTTGATTGTATCTAAAAAAGGAGGGCTATTCTTCCCTTTAATTCCACAATATATAAATATTATAGAAGCCCCATTCCCATACAACTGCCTAGTCCATCCCCCTAAAGATGTAAAATTTTACATCAAACACAATTTTATATATTGGTTTAAAAAGGTTTATCGCATAGTTAAAAGTAAGAGACTTTTAAAGCAATATGCGTTACAACAAATATTATGGCAATTATGGAAAAAAGACATTCCAAATTTCCCAATAGAATATGATGTAGCCATCTCTTATTTAGAAGGTTTTCCCAATTATTATGTCATAGATAAAATTAAGGCCAAAAAGAAAATTCTATGGATTCATAGCGAATATAAAAAACTAAGGTACAATCCGGATTTAGATTTTCAGTATTTTGAAAAAGCGAATAAAATCATTACGATATCTGCTGCCTGTAGACAAAATCTTGTAGATACATTTCCTCTATTAGACAATAACATCGAAGTTATAGAGAATTTATCCGATGCAAAACTTATAAAAAGAATGGCAGATGAACAAATCACAGAAATATCTATTCCAAATAATCAATTAATTATTCTATCAATTGGAAGATTAGTACCTGTTAAATCATTTGACCTCGCTATCAAAGCCGCACAAATCTTAAAACAGAAGAACATACATTTTAACTGGTATATCATAGGTGATGGTATACTCAGAACCGATCTTGAAAAACTGATCGAGAAACTAGATCTGACACAGCACGTATTTTTATTGGGCTTACAAACCAATCCTTACAAATTTATGAAAAGAGCAGACATTATAGTTCAATCTTCTAGCTATGAGGGAAAATCAATTGTCATTGATGAAGCCAAGATCTTATGCAAACCTATAGTAAGTACGAATTATACAACTGTCTATGATGCTATAAAAGACCGTGAAACAGGTATCATCACAAAAATGACTCCTGAATCATTGGCCAATAGCATTTATTCTTTATCTCAAGATTCAGAATTGAGACAAGCAATCATTGCCCACCTCAGCATGTCAACTTACGATAATAAAGACAACATCAACCAATATATTTCGTTATTAGAAAGTTAATTTAATAACATGAAAATTTTTGAACTACATTATTCCACTGCTCCAGCTGGAGCTGAACGTGTTGTTATAGACTTAACAAACGAATTAGTGCTCAACAACGATGTAACCCTTTGCATTATAAAAGACGATTCGAATCCATTCAATGCATATTATTTAAAAGAGGTATCACCAAAAGTTAAATATATCAACCTTAAATGCAAAACAGGATTAGGGATTAAATCATTATGGAGAATTTATAAAACCATTAAAAAAGAAAAACCACAAATTGTCCACACACATGGAGATGCCATCACCCTATTTCTACCTTCATTATTAATCAAATCATGCAAATATTTCCACACTTTACATAGTTTAGCAGATAAGTATATACGTGGGAAAGAGAAACTAATCTTTTTATATAGATGGTTTTACAGACATAAGATAACCGCTATAACAATTTCGGAAGAATGTCAGAAATCATTTATTAAATTATACGATTTGCATAATTCCATAAAAATAGAAAATGGAAGAGCTTCTTTAAAAAAGACGAATCAATATGAAGATGTAAAAAAAGAAATTGAAAAATTGAAATTACATAACGACGATAAAGTCTTTATTCATGTAGCAAGATTTTCCGAAGCAAAAAACCAGCGCCTATTATTCGATGCATTTAACAAGTTCCTTAATAAGAAGAATCACGCAATTCTACTGTTAATAGGTGCCGGATATGATAATAATGAAGCAAAAACATTATTAGCAGAGGCATCAAAAGGTATTTATTGGTTAGGAACAAAAAACAACATTTGTGACTACCTTCTAAATAGTGACTTTTTCATTTTGTCTTCTTTATGGGAAGGACTCCCTATCTCTTTATTAGAAGCTATGTCATGCGGAGTGGTACCTATTTGCACACCAGCAGGTGGAATTCCCAATATCATAACTTCCAATAGATTAGGATATCTATCAAAAGATTTTAGTCTTGATAATTTTGAAACCATTATAAATAATGCTTATCTGCACTCTGAATCTTTTGATAGGAAATACATTATAACAATTTTCAATGAAAAATATTCCATAAAACATTGTGCAAAATTATATCTAACAACATTTAAAAACCAGTTATTATGATACAGACAAAAAATGACTTAAAACATTATCTACAAGAAGATTTAAAAAGGAACCAACTAAAGTACCCAATATTACAAAAAATTAGTTACAGCGAGAACTATCGTATATATAGATATATAAAAATACTCAGACATTATGAATATTATTATAACAACAGGATATGGTACAATATCATTCCATATTTATATTACAAACTTCTCTATAGAAGAAATATTGTAAAAACAAATATTTTCATTTACCCAAACACATATGGGCCAGGATTACAAATAATGCATCCTGGATTCAGGAGAAGCAATCTAATGGTACATGCTGGTAAAAACTGTACCCTCCTACCAATGATTCTACTTGGAAAAAAAAGACCTGGAATAACAGGAAATATAAATATAGGCGACAATTGCTATATTAGTACCGGTGTAACTATTCTTGGTCCCGTAAATATCGGAAACAACGTAACAATAGCAGCAGGCGCAGTTGTTCTTCATGACATTCCAGACAATTGTGTTGTAGGCGGCATACCCGCAAAAATTCTAAAATACAAACAAAATGAAGGAGTCCAATAGAATCTATTTATTCGCCAACTTTGGGGATTGGAATAAAGTTCCCTATGGTGGTGGCGAGGTTGGTAATAGAAGGACCTTAAAATTACTCCAGAAAGCAGGTTTCGAGGTCATAACAATTCCTAAATATTTAAGAGTAGCTAACCATTCTATTTTGAATCTTATAAAATTATCATGGAGAATAGTTTATAACATTATACAATATTTCATCATTCTACTATTCGGGGGCAGAAAACAGGCATTTGTACATATTGTGGGATTTTATGGTCCCATGATTTATTTTGAATATACGCTCATTCATATTGCAAAGCTATTAGGATACAATGTGGTATATGAAATGAGAGGAGGAGGAGCTGACTTGTATATCAAAAATGGTTCTAAACTATACATTAGTTTCTTTAAAAAAGCCATTATAAAGAGTGATGTCATTTTTTCACAAGGAATGGAAAACAAACCGCTTATTGAATCAATCAAACCTAATCCGCCTTTCTTTTATTACCCTAACTATGTAATGAGTGAGTTTTGGCCATCTACATATCCTATAAAAGCCTATAATACTATCAATCTCATATACTTCGGCAGAATATCCCCAACAAAAAATATAGACATAGTCATTTCCACATTTGTTTTATTACGAAAAAAGTATGGAAATATACAACTAGATATAATTGGAAACTGCAGTGACAAGCAATATCTAAATGCAATTAAAACGACTATCAATGAGAGCGGTTACGCGAAATCAGTCCATATTTACCCAGCCTGCAACCACGATCAATTAAAAAAATACTTATCAGATAAACATTTCTATATATTCCCTTCAACAGAACCACATGAAGGTCATTCCAACGCACTGACTGAAGCTATGGCTTGGGGGGTAATACCAATAGCAACACCACAAGGATTCAATAGAAGCGTAATTAACGACAAACGACTCATTGTGCAAAAACTTAATCCAAATAACTTCGCCAACATTATCAGCTCAATAATCGACAATCAAGAAATAGAAGAATATTCACACCAAGTTTATGATAGGATTTCAAACAACTATACAGATATCATTATATCACATAAATTAAAAAATGAATACGACAAGTTATTTAAATCATACAAGTAGTAAAATTACATACATTAATACAAGCACAATAAATTCAATCAAAGAATATAACAATCAATGAGTATATAAATTAAAATCCTCAACACAATACCAAATCAAAGCTTTATTCATAGATACTCCGGAAAACACAATAAGACAATTAAAATCAAACAATATAGAACATCATAATAATCATAAATCATAACGAATCGCACACTCAACAAGACAAACGAACAATCATTTTACTAAACCAACACACTAGCATCATTTAATATACAAATGGATAGAAAATTGAATCTAAAGAATATCCAGATAATATCCAGTCGGGATGAACTGGAACTGCTGCCGGAAGGTAAATACCTCATCAACACCATCAACGCACACTCATACAATACCGCACTCAAAGACCCGCTGTTTGCGGAGGCCCTGATGAAGGGAGATGCACTGATACCGGACGGGGCGAGCATCGTGATGGCGTGCCGCTGGCTGAAGGCGAAATACCAGCCACAGGAACGCATTGCGGGATGGGACCTCTTCTGCTACGAAATGGAACGGTTGAACCGCAAAGGGGGCACGTGTTTCTTCATGGGGAGCAGCAAGAAGGTACTTGACCTGATACGGGAGAAAGCGGCCAAGGTGTATCCGAACATCCGCATAGAGACGTACTCGCCGCCCTACAAGCCGGCATTCAGCGAGGAGGAGAACCGGGCCATCATAAACGCCATCAACCAGGCCCAGCCGGACTTGCTGTGGATAGGAATGACGGCGCCGAAGCAGGAGAAATGGGCGTACAGCCACTGGAAGGAACTGGACATCCGCTGCCACTGCGGAACCATCGGGGCGGTGTTCGACTTCTTTGCAGGAACGATGGAACGGGCACCGCTGTGGTGGCAGGAGCACAGTCTGGAATGGCTGTACCGACTGATAAAAGAGCCCAAAAGAATGTGGAAACGGTATATCATCGGGAACATGCTGTTTCTGTACAATATTCTCAAAGAAAAATGTAATAAATGAGTATTTAACATTCGCCTATTCTTTACAATATGCTTACATCAAACATTTCTTTAGCAAACAAAACCGTATTCATCACGGGTGTTGCCGGATTCATCGGGAGTTATCTGGCTCAGGAACTTTTGAAAAGATACCCTACCCTGAGGATTGTGGGCATCGATTCCATCACGGATTATTATGATACTTCTCTGAAAGAGGAACGACTCAGAAAACTGGAGGGAAACAGCAACTTCCGATTCTACAAGGGAAGTATCGCGGACAAGGAACTGGTCAACCGTATCTTTACGGAAGAAAAGCCGAACATCGTGGTCAATCTGGCTGCACAGGCGGGAGTGAGATACAGCATCACAAATCCGGATGCTTACATTGAAAGTAACCTGATAGGGTTCTACAACCTGCTGGAGGCATGCCGACACAGTTATGACAACGGATGCCCAGGAGTGGAGCATCTGGTATATGCCAGCTCGTCGAGCGTATACGGCAGCAACAAGAAAGTGCCGTACAGCACGGATGACAAGGTGGACAATCCGGTAAGCCTCTACGCCGCCACCAAGAAGAGCAACGAGCTGATGGCACATGCGTACAGTAAGCTGTATAACATCCCGTCGACAGGGCTGCGCTTCTTCACGGTATACGGGCCGGCAGGCAGACCGGACATGGCGTACTTCGGGTTCACCAACAAGCTGCGCGAAGGAAAGACTATCCAAATCTTCAACTACGGAAACTGCAAACGGGACTTCACGTACATTGCCGACATTGTGGAAGGGGTAATCCGTGTGATGCAGCATGCACCGGAACGGCAGACGGGTGAAGACGGGCTGCCCGTTCCTCCCTACAAAGTGTACAACATCGGGAACAACCAACCAGAAAATCTGCTGGACTTCGTTACCATCCTGCAGGAGGAACTGATACGGGCCAAGGTTTTGCCGGAAGATTATGACTTCGAGGCACACAAGGAACTGGTACCGATGCAGCCGGGAGACGTGCCCGTGACGTATGCGGACACCACCCCGCTGGAACAGGACTTCGGATTCAAGCCATGTACCCCGCTAAGGGACGGACTGAGGGCATTTGCAGAATGGTATGCTGGGTATTACAAATAACCAAAGTATAAAAGTAAAATATGATATTCAACTCATTCCTATTTCTCTGGTTGTTTCCACTTATTTTCATCCTGTATTATGGTGTAACTTATACTTTCACCAAAAGTTGGAGTAAAATAGGAAATGCCACCCTGCTAATCATATCATATCTGCTCTATATAAACTGGAAGCCAGCCTATGCGCTACTGCTAATCGGAATTACAGCCATAACTTTTTTAGCAGCCAAATATATCGAGCAAAATAGTAAAAAGAAAAAAGGACTGATTTATGCCAGCGTAACACTGACACTTTTACCTCTATTGATATTCAAATATTATAATTTCATCAATACTACAATCACTGAACTTCTGACAGGAATCGGATTTCATTGGAACTTACCCGGATTAAACTGGGCCATTCCCGTTGGCATCTCTTTCTTTACATTTCAGGCATTAGGCTATCTGTGGGATGTGTATTATGGCAGAATTAAAGCGGAACGCAACTGGTGGGACTACATGCTGTTTGTCTCCTTCTTTCCACAAATTGCATCAGGCCCTATCAGCAAAGCGGCAGATTTGCTCCCACAAATCAAAGCGGAACGAACTTTTGATTATGACAAAGCGGTACAGGGATTAAAGTGGCTGTTATGGGGAATGTTCCTGAAAGTTGTATTGGCGGACAGATTAGGATTATATGTTGATTCTGTATACAACAATTATGCCTATCAAAGCGGATTATCCTGCTTGACAGCAAGCATCCTCTATTCTTTCCAAATTTACGGAGATTTTGCCGGATATTCCCTAATGGCTATTGGCACTGGCCGTTTATTGGGTTTCGATTTAATAAACAACTTCAACCGCCCTTATTTGTCGGTAAGCGTCACAGATTTTTGGCGGAGATGGCACATATCCCTATCTATTTGGTTAAAAGATTACATCTACATTCCACTGGGCGGTAGCAGATGCAGCAAACTAAGAAACTATTGGAATATTCTGATAACATTCCTGGTCAGTGGTATCTGGCACGGAGCTAACTGGACTTTTATTGTATGGGGAATATTGCACGGAATATTTCAGATTATAGAGAAAGCATTAAATCTGCAAAAGACTACAGCCAAAGGCGGGATTAGAATCTTCAGAATTTTCATTACTTTCTGCCTGGTGAACTTTGCCTGGATATTTTTCCGACTGCCGGACATTAAAACAGCTTGGAAAGTCATAGAGAAGATCTTCACAGATTTATCTACAGAACTATTTCTACCAAGTAAATCCAATTTAGCATTCATACTATTATCATTATCTATTGTTATTATAAAGGAGTTGATGGAAGAGTTCTATCCCAACAAGCTGAACTTATTTGAGAGCAAGAAGAGAGTAATACGATGGTGCACTTATATAGCTGTGTTAACTATAATTCTATTATGTGGCATTTTTGATTCCGGCCAATTCATTTACGTCAATTTCTAAGAAATATGAAAAAGTTCATTCAACGCATCATTGTATTTTTTATCGTAATCATACTATTGGATCAATTGGCTGGATGGGGATTGAATTATCTGCAAACCCATGCTATCGGTGGCGATACGGGAAGGAACAATTATATTTGTAACCAAACCCGAGAAGACATCCTGATTTTTGGTTCATCCAAAGCAATCCATCACTATGATCCGCGTATTTTGGAAGATTCACTTCATATGTCATGCTATAATTGTGGCAATGACGGAAATGGCATCATCTTACTATATGGACGATATAGAATGATTAAAGAAAGATACACGCCCAAAATAATCTTATATGACGCAACTTCCGGATTTGATTTAGCACTGAATGACAACCATAAGTATATTGATTGGTTACGGCCTTATTATAACAGGCCAGGAATAGATTCTCTGTTCTGGAGCGTAGACTATACGGAAAGATACAAAATGTTATCTCAAATGTATCGATATAATTCAAAAATACTGCAGTTAATCGCAGACAATTTTGCGCCACAACAGCAAGACATCAAAGGATACAGACCTGTCAACAAGCTTATGGAATATGAGCCTGAAATCAAGCCAAATGACACTCCATTGCAATATGATTCGCTTAAACTATTCTATTTAGAGCGACTAATAAAAGAATGTAATGAAAAAACTCAATTGATTTTCCTTATTTCTCCACAGTACAAGAAAACAAAATCTGATGAATATCAACCGTTGTTCAATTTATGTAAGAGATACAATGTACCCTTACTCAACCATAACAATGACGAAGAATTCATCTACAGCAAAGATTATTTTTATGATTCAGTCCATCTAAATGAAAAAGGAGCCACCATATATACAAAGAAGATTATAGATGAACTAAAAGAAGTGATATAATGCATTTGCGGGCGCCGCTGTGGTGGCAGGAGCATAGCCTGGAATGGCTGTACCGGCTGATGGAGGAACCACGGAGGATGTGGAGGCGGTATATTATCGGAAATTCATTATTTATTTGGAACGTTTTAAAGGAGAAACTTAACGCATAAGGATATGAAGGACTATAAGATTGCAGTAGCCGGAACGGGCT
>ULXJ01064244.1_pt1 | contig 19633 bp, 14 predicted proteins | sample 1960981 | NCBI WGS metagenome assembly ULXJ01 (sample SAMEA4835830, study PRJEB28245) | human gut metagenome | biome: gut microbiome; material: fecal sample | place: Denmark | collected 2008 | reverse complement strand
AGTCGAACATAAAGTCCGCCTTGTTCTTAAACGGCGATATGTAGGACTTTTCACCTCTGCGGACGTTTGCCCACATTTTGAGCGTCTGCGCGGGATCGGCGCCGCGGAAGTTGTAGTCGCGCACCGTGCGCCGCACGAGCCTGAACCATGTGCCCTTGAAGCAGACCTCACCGTTAAACTCAACATTGCTGCGTGCGGAGATGTACAGCTTGAACGCGTCCGGATGCTTTTCGGTTATCATATCGTTGAGTGCGTGTATGCCCTCAAAAACGACTATCTCATCCTTTTTGAGCTTTATGGATTTTGACGGCTCGAGCACGCGCATCTGGCGTGAGAACTCGTATTTCGGAACGAAGATGCGCCTGCCCTCGGCGAGCATGGTAAAATGCTCGTTTAAAAGATCCATATCCAGGCACAAGGGGGACTCAAGGTCGATATCTCCCTTGGGAGTCCTGGGCGCGGTTGCAGGATCGACGGACTTGAAATAGTCGTCCATGCCGACATAGTGCGCGTGAACGCCGCGGCGCTCAAGCTCCTCGCTTATCTTGCGAGCTGTCGTCGTCTTGCCCGAACCGGAGGGGCCGGACATAAGGACGATAGGGCTTTTTCTGCTGTTTTCGATAATCTTATCCGCCGCATCTCTGACGCGGCCTTCGTACACCTCGTCGCATTCCTCGATGAAGCCCTTGGGATCGGCCACCGTGCGAAAATTGATTTCCTTCAGATCAAATGCCATTATTTTTTGCTCTCCTTACTGTAGAAGTCTATTATACCCTGCTTGTCATCGCAGGTCTTTTGTATACCGCTTATGTACTCCGACGGGTACTTGGGCGCGAAAAAGCGTATATTCCGGCCTCCGTCGGGGGAGATGAGCTTTGTTGAGCCGCCGCCGCCGAGCGCGACGATGGAGCACAGCTCCTCCATGATGCATATGTTGTAGATATTCTCGCTGCCGGGCTTTGCCCAGCCGATGTTTTCAAAGCCGCCGGACATGAACTTCTGCCTGTACAGATAATACGGCGCCCAGCCTCCGCTGCGCAGTCTTTCGGCCGCCGTGTCAAGCATTCTGCCGACCTCTGACTCACCGGGGAGCGTGCTGCCCTCCAGCGTTATGCGCGAGCCCTTTTTCAGCGACAGCGTGTGGACGGTTATATTCTCCGGCTCAAGGCCGATGACCGTGTCGAGAGTTTTCTCAAAGCCCTCGGCGCTGTCTGAGGGAAGCCCGGCGATGAGGTCCATGTTGACCGCCATGCCGCCGACGCTGCGCACAGCGCTGAACGCGTCGATTATGTCCTGCGCCGAGTGCCTTCGGCCGATGACATTCAAAATCTCGTCGCTCATCGTCTGCGGATTTACGCTTATCCTGTCAACGCCGTGCACACGCAGGGTGCGCAGCTTATCGAGCGTTATCGTGTCGGGGCGTCCTGCCTCGACGGTGTATTCGCGAAGATGCGAAAGGTCAAAGCTGTCTTCAAGCCTTGAGCACAGCCTGTCAAGCTGCTGAGCACTTAAGGTCGTAGGCGTTCCGCCGCCCATGTAGATAGATATGACCGAAAGCTGCAGCTTATTTACGGCCTCTGCCGCGGCGTCTATCTCCCGCATGAGTGCGTCCAGAAAAGGAGGGATGAGCTTCATGCTCTTTTCCGTCGATTGACTGACAAAGCTGCAATATGAGCATCTTGTAGGGCAAAACGGTATGCCGACATACAGACATATATCGCGCTTATCCAAACTTTTTATAATACTCTCTGTCACGAGCGCCGTATCGCGGCAGAGCACCGCGCGCGGCTCGGTAACATCGTAGCCGGCGATGAATTTTCCGAGCGCGGCGTCCGGGCTCTTGTTCTCAAGCTCCTCGCGGAAAAGCTTTCCCGGCCTCACGCCCGTGAGCATCCCCCAGGCCGGCTGCTTATGCCCAGCCCGTCGGGCGGCGCGGTAAAACGAGGTCTTTATCACGCGGCTGCAAAGCTTATCGCGTGCGATATCATCCGTCATCAGCTCGGTTTTCACGGAGCTTTTTGCCCTGAACTCGCTGCCGTTTAAGATAAGGCGGCAGCTTGCCGTCGTGTACGTTTTGCTGTGCGATAAGCGCAGCTCGACCCTGTCGCCCGCGGGCTCTCCAACGGGGTATTCCGGGCGCTCTGAGGGGTAGAGCGACAGCAGCATCTGCTCGGCGGCGTATTTATAATCATGTCCGTAAAAATAAAGTCTCACGGCGCATCTCCTTAAACGATGTAATTTTAAATTATAGCATAAACGAAAAACTATTACAACGATTTGAAAGAATACCTGCAAAAACAATTTTGCAGTTGTAATCGGGCTGATACTTTGTTATAATTTAATATCTATAAGTTTTGCTATAGGAAGTCGGAAATGAAAAATTCACAGAGACTGTTTGAACCGAATACAAGACCGTTCGTATTTTTCCTTATCGTGTTCGCGGTGGCGACGCTGGTGCTTAAAAACTACTATCTCGCCGCGGCGGAGGGTGTGGTCATTCTCGGGCTTATCATCTACTCGGTGATCACGCGCTCGCGCAGAAGAAAGGCGCTGCTGGCGTATATCGAGTCTGTCACCTACGATGCGGAGACGGCTAAGAACAACACGCTTTTGAATTTTCCTCTGCCCATAGTCGTTTTCAGACTTGATGATTCACGCATCATCTGGGGCAACGAGATGTTCTTTTCGATAAGCGGTCTGTCCGGCTCGCGCACGGATATAAGCCTTGCCGAGCTCATTCCGGAGTTTTCCGGCAAGTGGCTCATGGAGGGTAAGACGAAAAGCCCCGACCTTTTTGAGCTCAAGGATAGGAAGTATCAGATATGCGGCAACATCGTCCGCTCCGGCGCCGGTGACGGGAACGACCGGCATTTCATGGCGATAGCGTACTGGATCGATGTGACCGAGTATGAGAATATCCGCGATGAGCATGAGCTCTCCAAGCCCGTAGCCGCGATTCTTACGATCGACAACTACGAGGAGCTCATGAAAAACCAGCCCGAGCGCGTCAGAAACGATCTGCGCGACGCGGTCGGCGATAAGCTCGATCAGTGGGGCGCGGATACAAACGGTATCATTATCCGCTATGACCGCGACAGGTATCTGTTTCTTTTCGAGGAACGCTATATGCAGGGCATCCTCGATAAAAAGTGCGATATCTTAAGCGAGGTGCACCAGGTCGTGAGTCCGAGCGGCATCCACGCCACACTGTCCATAGGTATAGGACGAAACGGCGAAAACCTCAGCGAGGCGCTCCAGTTTGCGTCCCTGGCCGTCGAAATGGCGCTCTCTCGCGGAGGCGACCAGGCCGTTATCAAGAACAAATTCAGCTTTGATTTCATCGGCGGCAAGTCCGGAGAGGTCGAGTCGAGCAACAAGGTCCGCTCGCGTGTTATGGCAAACGCGCTCGAATCGCTCATAAAGGATGCGTCACGCGTTCTGGTCATGGGACACAAATTCAGCGATATGGACAGCATTGGCGGCGCCGTCGGCGTGTGCAGCCTTGCCCGCAAAAACGGTAAGAGCGCACTGATCGTTGCGGATGTGGAAAAAAGCTCGGCAAAGCCGCTTATAAAGCTCCTGCGCGAAAGCCCAGAGTATAAGGAGGCGTTTATAAGTGCCCGCGAGGCCATCATGATAGCCGACGGCAAGACGCTTCTGGTAGTTGTCGATACCAACAGACCCGAGCAGGTCGAGGATCTGCGGCTTTTGCAGTCGTGCAATCACGTTGCGGTCATCGATCATCACCGCCGCGCAGCTACCTACATAGACAGGGCGGATCTGAGCTTTATAGAGCCATATGCCTCGTCCGTGTGCGAGCTGATGACGGAGATACTCGAAATGTGCAGCGACGAGCCGAAGCTCCTGCGCTGTGAGGCCGAGGCAATACTTGCAGGCATCGTCCTCGATACGAAGAGCTTCACCATGCGCACCGGTGATCGTACCTTTGACGCAGCGGCGTATCTGCGCCGTGCCGGGGCGGACACGGTGGCCGTCAAAAAGCTCATGCAGAACGGCATGGAGCAGACAGTCGCAAAGTACAGGATACTCCAGCGTGCAAGGCTTTACCGGAGCATTACGGCCATTGCAGTTCCGGAAACGCCGCAGAGCAGGATAGTTGCCGCGCAGGCGGCGGACGAGCTGCTCAATGTGGCAGGCGTCGACGCGTCCATGGTCATGTATCCGACAGAGGACGGCGGCGTGTTCGTCTCGGCGCGATCCATAGGCGAGGTGAACGTTCAGCTTATAATGGAAAAGCTCGGCGGCGGCGGAAACCGTGCGGCCGCCGCAGCGCAGATAAACGGGCTGACGCTGGAGCAGGCGGTTCAAAAGCTGTATGCCGCCATAGATGAGTATATTGATTCGTGATTTATTCACGGGAAAGGAATTAATTATGAAAGTTATTTTTAACGTTGATGTCAGGGGACAAGGCAAAAAGGGAGAGCTGAAGGAGGTCTCCGACGGCTACGCACGCAATTATCTTTTGCCGCGCAAGCTTGCAAGCGAAGCGACGGCCGACAATATAAATGCGCTCAAGCTCAAGGAAAAAGCAAAGGCCGCTCAGATAGCTCGCGAAAAGGCCGAGGCTGAGGCAAATGCAAAGAAGCTCGGCGAGATTACCGTCACCGTGCGTGCAAAGGCCGGCGATAAGGGCAAGCTGTTCGGCTCTGTCACCTCGCAGGAGATAAGCGATGCGCTCAGGCAGCAGCACGAAATAGAGATTGAAAAGAACAAGATCGTCCAGCCCGAGCCCATAAAGACCTTCGGCTCATTCCAGGTCAAGGCGAAGCTCGGCTATGAGATATCCGGCACGATAAACGTGCTCGTCATCGAGGCATAAGAGAAGCATTTCAGTAAGCGGCAGGAGTTGAAGCATGGAAGAATTATTGGGCAGACAGGCGCCGCACTCGGCAACGGCAGAGCAGGCGGTCATAGGCTCGATGCTGATAGACACGCGCTGCATACCGGACGTTATCGAGCGTCTGCGCGGCGCGGAGTTCTATATAAAGCAGAACAGAGACATATTTGAGACCATATACACCATGTTCTCCTATGGGCAGACCATTGACCCCGTCACGGTTCTTGACCAGATGAAGGTGCGCGGCGTTTACAGTGAGGCTAGCACAGAGTATATTGCCGAGCTCATGCGCATAACACCGACGGCGGCAAACGTTCTTGAGTATGCCGCTATTGTGCGCGACAGGGCACTGCTCAGAAATCTTGCGTCCGCGGCGGATGAGATAAACAATCTTGTCTACGAGGGCTCGGGAGAGGCGGAGAATATCCTCGAAGCGGCAGAGAGCAAGATCTACGCCCTGCGTCAGGGACGCAATATAGGCGGACTTCTGCCGATATCCGCCGTCGTCCAGACCGTGTACGAGAATATATCAGAGGCTGCGTCCAGCGGCAAGACCATCCCCGGTCTCTCCACGGGACTTAAGGATCTCGACAAATTCATCCTCGGCCTGAATAAGGGTGAGCTTGTACTCATTGCCGCACGTCCGGCAATGGGCAAAACCAGCATCGCGCTCAATATAGCAATGGACGTTGCGAAGAATTCGGACAAGACCGTCGCCGTGTTCTCATTGGAAATGAGCCGCGAGCAGCTTGTAAGCAGGCTCCTTGCACGCGAGGCCTCCGTCCCGTCGCAGAATATGCTGACAGGGCAGCTGAGCCCCGATGAGTGGCGGCGTCTGGCCTCCGCTGCTCAGATGGTCAGCGCAACGGATATGCGCATTGACGATAATTCCATGCTCACCGTTGCGGATATGAATGCTCAGTGCCGCAGATTATCAAACCTGGGACTTGTCGTTATAGACTATCTTCAGCTCATGCAGTCTGCCGGCGGCAAGAGCAGCTATAACGAAAACCGTCAGCAGGTGGTCAGCGACATAAGCCGTATGCTCAAGATCATGGCCAAGGAGCTCAATGTTCCGGTCATATGCTTAAGTCAGCTCAACCGCGCCGCCGTCGGCAGAAGCGACAAGCGGCCAATGCTCAACGACCTGCGCGATTCAGGCGCCATAGAGCAGGACGCCGACGTTGTCATCGGACTGCACCGCGAGGGCTATTACGATCAGGAGAGCTCCGATCCGTACCTTGCCGAGGCCATAGTCCTCAAAAACCGCAAGGGACAGACGGGAACGGTGTATCTGCAATGGCTGCCCGAATTTACGAGCTTCGGCAACCGCTCGTCAAAAACCGATGACGATTATTGATTTTATTAAGGAAAATGCTCTGATATCGCCCGGCGACCGCGTCCTGTGCGCCGTCTCCGGCGGAGCCGACTCCATGTGCCTGCTGCATTATCTGAGCGTAAATGCGAAAAAGCTCGACATCACCGTGTGCGCCGCGAGCTTTGACCATATGCTGCGCGGCGAGGCTTCGGCCTCGGACTGCCGCTTTGTTGCCGAATGGTGTGAAAATCACTCAATAGAATGTCTTACCGGCAGCGGCGATGTTCGCGCCCTTGCAAGGAGCGGCGGACTTAGCGAGGAGGAGGCGGCGCGCTCCCTCAGATATGATTTTTTGAACGACGCTGCGCAAAAGCTCGGCTGCGGCGTCATTGCGACTGCGCATAACGCAAACGATAACGCTGAGACGCTGCTTCTGAACCTCACCCGCGGCGGCGGACTGAAGGGTCTGTGCGGCATACCGCCGAGGCGCGGCAGCATCGTCCGTCCTCTGCTGGGGACAACACGGCGCGCGATCGAGGACTACAACGCCGCAAACGGTATCGAATATGTAAGCGATGCAACGAATGAAAGCGACGATTACACACGAAATGTTATTCGCCATCATGTAGCGCCGGTGCTCGAGGGCATAAACCCCGCATTTTTTGAAGCATGCATTCGCACGACTCAGCTTCTCAGGGAGGATGAGGAGTGCCTGGACGCTATGGCGCAAAGGGCGCATTATGCGAACTATAAATCAGGCACATTTCCGGCGGATGTGCTGATGTCGCTTCCGAAACCCGTTGCCATGCGCGTTTTGCGTATTATCTGCGGCAGAGCGCTGAGCTTTAAACATGCGCAGGCTGTGTATGATATTGCATCGTCGACCGAGCTCAAATATGCGGACATAAGCGGTATGCGCGTTGTGTGCGACCACGGGGTGCTGTGTTTCGACAGAAAGGAAAGCTGCGATATTGAGCCGATTAAGCTCAATATCGGCTCAGTTGAGCTCATTTGCGGCGGGGAGCTTGAGGTAAAAAGCGAAATTATTGAGCCCTGCGGCAAAATTTTCGGCTCATTTAATATTTTATACTTTAATTACGACAGTATTTGTGGTAGCATATCCCTTACGTCACGAAGAGCAGGAGATAAGATACGCCTTCACGGCAGAGGCTGCACGAAAAGTCTCAAGGATCTTTTTTGCGAGGCAAAGCTCAGCCATGCCGAGCGTGAGCGGACGCCGGTGCTCAGGGACGAAAAAGGCATCATAGCCGTCTGCGGCTTCGGTGTCGCGGAAAGATGTATTGCACACCCCGGGGACAGGGTTCTTCGGGTGACAATAAATAAAACCAAGCTTATGGGGGACAATTGAAAGATGATAAACGATATAGAGAGTGTGTTCTTCACGGCAGAGGAGATCGAGGAAAAGGTATCCGCTCTCGGCGAGCAGATATCAAAAGACTTCGAGGGGAAAAATCCGCTGTTTGTCGGTGTGCTGAAGGGCTGCTTTGTTTTTATGGCAGATCTCATGCGCCACGTCAGCATTCCCTGCTCGATGGACTTTATGGCCGTTTCGTCCTATAAGGGCGGCACGAGCTCAACCGGCGCCGTCGAGATACAGAAGGATCTCGGACAGAACATCGAAGGCCGCCATATCATAATCGTCGAGGATATACTCGACAGCGGCAACACTCTCAACTATTTACAAAGCTATCTCATGACGAGAAAGCCAGCTTCCATAACCATTGCAACGCTTATGGATAAGCCATCCCGCAGAGCGGCTCCCGTTTACGCGAAATATTCATGCTTCGAGGTACCCGATGAGTTCGTTGTAGGCTATGGTCTCGATTATAACGAGCTGTACCGCAATCTGCCATTTATCGGTGTGCTCAAGCCCGAAATATATATGAAATAATCAGATACGGATGAAATACTCGTGTCTGGAAGGACGTGATTAATTGAAACCTCAGCGCAACAGAGCGAGAGATATAGGCTTTTATGTTCTGATACTGGTGCTGCTTGCATGCACTCTGTTCACTCTGCTCAACCAGGAACCTGAGAATAATCAGCTCAGCTATGCTCAGGTCAGGGATCTTTTCAAGGAGGAAAAGGTTCAGGAATTCACTTATAACGGTTCAAAGAACATCCTTGAAATGAAGGTCAGGGATTCGAGTGCTCAGGACGGCACAAAGACCGTTTATTATAAGATGTACAGCTTCTCGCTGTTTTATGAAGAGTTCGGCGAGCTTATCGATCAGCAGTACGATAAGGGCATAATCAAGGACTATCAGATTGAGCCCGTACAGTCGACGTGGTGGCTTCAGCTTATACCGTATGTTCTGTTCATCGGCTTCATGGTGTTCTGGATTGTCATGATGCAGCGTGCTCAGGGCGGCGGAGGCGCAGGCGGCGCGATGAAGTTCGGCAAGGCCAGAACGCGCCTCGGCAGCGAGGAGAAAAACCGCAAGACCTTTAACGACGTTGCGGGCGCCGATGAGGAAAAGGCCGAGCTGCAGGAGCTTGTCGAGTTTCTTAAGGACCCGAAATCGTTCACTAAAATGGGCGCAAGGATACCCAAGGGCGTTTTGCTCGTAGGCCCTCCGGGAACAGGTAAGACCCTGCTGGCAAAAGCCGTTGCAGGCGAGGCGGGAGTGCAGTTTCTGTCAATTTCCGGCTCGGACTTTGTCGAGCTGTATGTCGGCGTCGGTGCGTCGCGTGTGCGCGATCTGTTCGATCAGGCAAAGAAGGTCGCACCGGCCATCATATTCATCGACGAGATCGACGCTGTCGGCCGTCAGCGCGGCTCCGGACTCGGCGGCGGACACGATGAGCGTGAGCAGACCCTCAACCAGCTGCTTGTTGAGATGGACGGCTTCGGCAACAACGAGGGAGTCATCGTCATGGCGGCGACCAACCGTGCGGATATCCTCGATAATGCGCTTCTGCGTCCCGGCCGCTTCGACCGTCAGGTCTATGTCGGTATGCCCGATATAAAGGGCAGGGAGGCGATACTGAAGATCCACGCGCGCGGCAAGCCCCTGGGCGACGATGTTGACCTTAAGTCGCTTGCCAAGGGCACGCCCGGCTTCTCCGGTGCAGACCTTGAAAACCTCATGAACGAGGCGGCGCTGCTGGCAGTTCGCCGCAAGCATCGCTTCATTACCATGTCCGACTGCGACGAGGCGATACTCAAGGTCGAGATGGGCCCCGAGAAGAAGAGCCGCAAGATGTCGGACAAGGCAAAGCGACTGACCGCCTACCATGAGTCCGGCCACGCGATTGCCTCAAAGTACCTGCTGCACACGGATCCGGTGCACTATATCACCATCATTCCGCGCGGCATGGCCGGCGGCTTCACGCTGTACCGTCCCGATGAGGACGCGGAGGACTTCACCTCCCAGGCGCAGATGTTCGAGCGCATCGTCGCCTGCCTCGGCGGACGTATCGCCGAGAAGCTGTTCCTTGACGATATCTCGACCGGCGCGTCCGGCGATATCCAGCAGGCAACGAGCATCGCCCGCAACATGGTCACCCGCTACGGCATGAGCGAAAAGCTCGGCCCCATCCAGTATGACAGCTCCGACCACAGCATTTTCATCGGCCGCGATTTCGGCACGACCAAGAGCTACTCGGAGGAGACCGCCGCCCTCATAGACGAGGAGGTCAAGCGCATATTCGACGAGGCCTCGGCGCTGTGCGAAAAGATACTCACCGAGCACCGCGACACGCTCATAGGCGTTGCCGAGTACCTGCTTGAGAACGAGTCGATGGATCGCGAGACCTTCGACTACTACTGCCTGCACGGTACCTTCCCCGAGCCGAAGCCCGCGCCCGCCATGCAGGACGATACCATCGAGCGCCCGGCGCGCAAGATATCACGCTTTGACGATCCCCCTGCGGAGGACGCATCGGCAGGCATGGCCGACGCGCCCGACGATAAAAAAGACGAATAATAAGCAAAAGCTCCCGTCCGCAGACGGGAGCTTTTACGTGCAAAAATATGAAAAAATGCAACTGTCAAAAGGTATACTTTTTGACAGTCAACCAATTTACGTGCTTTTCGTGGTCAAAAACGAATTTTTTAATCAAATCAAGGCTTTTTACCAAAAAATTTTACACAGCATCTTGCAATTTTGTCGATTTTCAGTTATCATGACATTAGAAAACCGCAACCGTCAAAAGGTATACCTATGACAGCTATGCGGGAAAATATCGGGAGGAAAATATGAAGAAACGAATTTTGAGCTTATTGCTCGCAATGCTCATGGTCATGACGATTGTGCCGACTGTGCTGGCAGAGGACGATGTCGTCGCCTATGAGGTAACAGGCGGCAATATCTATTTTGATAAAACTACAGGAACGGTAACATCCTGCGATCCTGAAGTCACAGAAGCAAATATTCCGTCTGAGATTGATGGTGTTAAGGTGACGGGTATTTGGGGGTTTGCCCATTGTGAAAATCTTGAGAGTGTCAAAATCCCAAACAGCGTGAAGAACATTTATGACTGCACATTTGAAGACTGTGAAAACCTTGCGAATGTCACGATTTCTAACGGTGTGATAAGCATTGGAGCATCTGCATTTTCTTTGTGCAAAAGCCTTAGAAGCATTACAATACCTGATAGTGTGACGAGCATCGGTAGCCGTGCTTTCGAATGCACAGGGCTTACAAGCGTGATGATCCCTGAAAGCGTGACAAGTATTAGATATATTGCATTCGCCAGCTGTGAGAGCCTTACAGACATAAAAGTAGCAGATGAAAATACGGCATACTGTTCCGTTAACGGTGTTCTGTTTAATAAAGATATAACAGAGATTATCCAATATCCTGCGGGAAAAGCTGACTCATATTATGCAATTCCTGAAAGCGTGAGGAGCATCGTTTGGTCTGCGTTCTCAGGTTGTGAGCGGCTTGCGAATATTGAGATACCTGACGGCGTGACTGATATTGGCAATTCTGCGTTCTCCAACTGCAAGAATCTTAAAAATATCACAATACCGGATAGTGTTACAAGCATTGAGATTTCTGCTTTCTTAAACTGCGAGAGTTTGACGAGTGTTGCGATTTCGAACAAAGTGACAAGTATAGGATGGTGTACATTCTCCGGCTGTACAGCACTTACGAGCGTCACGATACCGAACAGCGTGACACATATAGACTCGCATGCATTCGGAGGTTGTACAAGTCTTAAGAGCATCAAAATTCCAGATAGCGTAACAAGCATCGACATGGGCGCATTTTCCGATTGTCAAAGTCTCACCAATATATATTATACCGGTACGGAGGAGCAATGGAACGCGATTAATATTTTGGGCGGCAACGAAGCCCTCCTGAACGCGACTATCCACTACAACTACCATGAGCACGTCACGGAGCTCTGCAACGCAGTCGAGCCCACGTGCACCGAAGACGGTTACACCGGCGACGAGGTGTGCACAATTTGCGGCGAGACTATAAAAGAGGGAGAGGTCATCCCTGCAACCGGCCATCACTTCAAGGGGAATACATGCCCCGACTGCGGCGAAACCCGCTCCACGGCAGACACTATCCGCGCATGGTTCCAAGAGTCGTTTAATAACATGAAAAACTTCTTTGATAAAATCTTCGGCAGAAACTGATTTGCAGCATAACAGGACATAACCCAAAACGCCGGGGCCTTTGCCCCGGCGCTTTGCCTGTATGCCCGGAAATTCGTGCGAAAATTAATGTTTTTGTGTAAAACGCATAAATATTTATAGACGGGTTTGGAAGTAATACATATTTAAGGAATGCGAAAAATATGTTATAATAAATTAGCTTGATGCTACAGGAAAGGGCGAAGCAGCGCCCCACAAAATACGCCGCACCGCAGGATTATCCTGCGGTGCATTTTTCATATCTTTGTGCTTGACAACAGTCCGAAATCGTACTATGATACCCAAGTATGATTTCGGACTAAAGGTGAAATGAGCATGATACATCAGTCAAAACAGCTTCGGCGCTTTAACCGTCTTGTAGGCGAAACGGACGCGCTGTATCACGAGCTTGCGCAGCGGCTCGGCCTGTCGGACAGCGCATTTCAGATACTTTACACCCTGCACGTCGAGGGCGGAGCATGCCCCCTGCGCGATATCTGCGACTTCTCGGGGCTCACGAAGCAGACGGTCAATTCCGCTCTGCGTAAGCTCGAGGCCGGGGGCAGCGTCACCACAGCGAGCAGCGGTGCAAGGCATAAGACCGTTGTTCTGACGCCTGAGGGGACGGCACTTGCCGAGCGCACCGTTGCGAAGGTGATTGCTGTCGAAAACGACGTTCTCGGCTCATGGCCACCGGACGTGCTGGAGAGATATCTCCGGCTTACCGAGGATTATCTTTCGGCAATGCGCGCCCGCGTCGGGGAGGTCAAGGCATGAATGCTATAAAGCTTTCCGATCACTTTGATTATAAGCGCCTTTTGCGCTACTGCCTGCCGTCTATCATCATGATGCTGTTCACGTCGATCTACTGCATCGTTGACGGCTTCTTTGTTTCTAACTTTGCCGGCAAAACTCCGTTTGCGGCGGTCAATCTGATCATGCCGCTGCTGCTTGTGCTCGGATGCATCGGCTTTATGTTCGGAACCGGCGGCGGCGCGCTCATCGCAAAAACCATGGGTGAGCGCAGATCCGACAAGGCAAACGAGATATTCACTCTCATCATCGTCGTGTCGGCGGCCTGCGGCGTGGTGCTTGCGGCGCTCGGATTTTTCCTGCTGCGCCCCGTGGCAAGGCTCATGGGTGCGGAGGGCGAGCTTCTGGAGCAGAGCATTATCTACGGCCGTATAATCCTGCTGGCTCTGCCGTTTTACATTTTGCAGTTTGAGTTCCAGTGCCTTTTTTCAACGGCGGAAAAGCCGAAGCTCGGCCTGTATGTCACCGTGGCCTCCGGCGTTGCGAACATGATACTTGACGCGCTGCTCGTCGCGGTCATCCCGCTCGGTGTGACCGGAGCAGCTGCCGCAACTGCGATCAGCGAGTTTATAGGCGGAGTGATACCGCTCGTATATTTTTCGCGCGAGAACACGAGCCGGCTGCGCCTTGTGAAATTCAAGTTCGACGGCAGGGCGCTCCTGAAGACCTGCGGCAACGGCTCGTCGGAGTTTATGAGCAACGTCTCCATGTCGATCGTGAGCATGCTCTATAATGTCCAGCTGATGAAATACGCGGGCGAGGACGGCGTTGCGGCCTACGGCGTTCTTATGTACGTCAGTATGATATTCCAGGCGATCTTTATCGGCTATGCCGTCGGCACAGCGCCGATAATCGGCTTTAACTACGGCGCACAGAACAGGGAGGAGCTCAAGGGGCTGCTGTCGCGCAGTCTGCGCATAATCTCTGTGTGCGCGGTGTGCATGTTCGCTGCCGGTCAGCTGCTTGCCGAGCCCTTGGGAAGACTCTTCGTCGGCTACGACGATAAGCTGCTTGACATGACGGTGCATGCCTTCGGCATATTTTCGTTTGCATTTCTGTTTTCGGGCTTTTCGATCTTCGGCTCATCATTCTTCACCGCGCTCAACGACGGCCTTACCAGTGCGCTGATATCCTTCCTTCGAACGCTTGCGTTCCAGCTTGCGGCGGTGATGCTGTTCCCGCTCATCTGGGAGCTTGACGGCATATGGCTGTCCATCGTCGGAGCGGAGATCATGTCAATCATCGCAACTGTATTGTTCCTGATAGGTAAGAGAAAGAGGTACGGCTATTAATGAAAAGACGCATTGCACTTTTGCTGGCGGCGCTTATGCTGCTTATGCTGCTGACCGCCTGTGCCGATAGTATAGAGCGACCGTCGCCGGCACCGACGATCGTACCGGCTCGGACACCGGCACCCACGCTGACGCCTACTCCTGCGCCGACTCCGGTCCCGGCGGACGATGAGCTCGTAAGGGTAAAAGACTACATCCCGGATATCATCACCGACCTGAAATACGCGACGACCGACAACTTCACGGGAGTTGTCATTTACGATGACGGCACGGCGTATCTGCGATACGGCACGGTGAAAAAGCTCGCCGCCGCGCAGCGCGAGCTTGCGGAGGAAGGCTACAGCCTGCTCATATGGGACGCTTACCGCCCCGTGAGCGCGCAGTACCGCCTGTGGGAGGTCTGCCCGAACCCCGTGTATGTTGCCGATCCTACAAAGGGATTTTCAAAGCACAGCAGGGGAAATACCGTCGATATAAGCCTCGTGAGCACAAACGGCGACCCGGTCGAGATGCCCTCCGGCTTTGATGACTTTACCTCGCGTGCCGACCGCGATTACAGCGACGTATCACAGAACGCGGGGGAGAACGCACGCTATCTCGAAGCTGTCATGACCGCCGCAGGCTTTGTCGGCTACTCCGGCGAGTGGTGGCACTACAGCGACAGCACAGCCTACCCCGTTGTGCAGTGATTTGATTTATAACAAGCCCGCTCGGTTTTTGAGCGGGCTTTGCGCATATGCCGGCGGTTCTATCTTGACATACCGGGCATATATGTTATAATCTAACTACCGATTGCCGCTACAGGAAAGTGCGGCATAAAAATCCAACATAATGAATTATTACAGGAGGAAACATGAAAAAGAGACTTATCAGCATGCTGATGGCGGTTCTCATGATCGCGTCCCTGCTGCCGGCTTCCGCTGTCTTTGCGGCGGATGAGGCGGCACCGGTGTGTAAGCATGAGACTACTAAAACCGTCAAGGTCCAGGATAAGGACACCGAGAAAAAGCTTCCCGGCATTGAGGCAGTTGTCTGCGCTGAATGCGGTGAGGTTACCGATGTAACTATCACGCGCTTCAAAGAAGACAGTTGGCTTATAAAGTGTAAGCACAAGACAAACAAGGTTGTTGAAGTTCAGAAGGTTGCTTGCGAGCAGTTTGGCCTTACTGTCAGCTACTGCGCTGATTGCGGCTATGAAGTTAAGGTTAAGGAACTTGCAGCTAAGGAAGGCGAGACGGCTTATTTCAAGGGCGAAAAGGCGATTGCACATAACTTCTCTGACTTCCATGTTGAGGTTAAGCCTGTCTGCAACAAAGACGGCTGGGGCTATGTTGTATGCAAGCTCTGCGGTAAGGCAGAGTACATCGCAGATGCAGCTGAGGCAAAAGAATATGTAAAAGCAAATACATACCTCAGTACTGCTGAGTATAATAGCCTCTACATAGCGGTTACGAATATGTTCACAAGAACGAATGATGATAAGCATTCAAATGAAAGCGTGCTCATTCCGGCGACTGCTGGCATGACCGATAAAGACGGAAATGCGCTTACCCCCAAATCCACAGGAACTCACCAGAAGACTATAGACGGAAAAGTTCTTACTCAGAATAAGAACACCGGCGCATACGAAGCTACAACGGCCGACGTAGTTACGGATTACACCGGCGATTTGGTTTGCCCGGATTGCGGTTTTGTTAAGAAAGGCAGTCCTGAAACACACAAATTCATTGTAACTACTAAAGGCAGCTACACTCCCACAAACGGCAGCTACAGCGCATGCAAGAGCGATATAGGCACTTGCGATAAATGCAAGTATACGGGCGGCGAGCGCATCTACGCTCCGTCCTCGTCTTGGACTATTAAAGAGGCTGAAAATCCTACCTGCGAGAAGGCAGGAAGCTGGGAGCTCAGAGGCAAGCTTGACAGCAATGATAAGCTTGTTAAATATTATGTCAATAATAATGGCACCGTTGTAGAGAACGGCGTTAGAGCCGCGCTTGGCCACAATTGGGTTACCTGTGGTACAAAGAACGCCACCTGCACAGAGAACGGTAAGGTTTACACTGCTCTCAAGCAGTGCAGCATTTGCGGAAAATATAAAGACGGTGATAAAGTCATTGAAAACCCCGAAACTGCCGCTGGAACGGACATCCCGGCTCGTGGCCACCACTTTGTTGAAGTAGAGATTGTTGCCGCAACCTGCAATCAGACAGGTTTTGCAGTCAAGAAGTGCTCCGAGCCCGGCTGCAATGCGTATGAACTTCAGGATAACGGCAAGTACGGATATGAGACCGCAAAGAAGACCAAACACGTCGCATCCGACAAGCTCGCAAACGTCAAGGAAGCAACCTGCACTGAGGAAGGCTACACCGGCGATGTCGTCTGCAAGTTCTGCGGCGAGGTCATGAAGCCCGGCGAGAAGACCAAGATGGTCGATCACACCCCCGTTGCTGTCGAAGCAAAGGCACCCACCTGCACCGAGCCCGGCATAAGCAAGGGTACCGTCTGCAAGGTCTGTGAGAAAGTTCTCTCCGGTCAGGAGACCGTTCCCGCTCTCGGCCACGATCCCAAGCTCGCTAACGCCAAGGACGCGACCTGCACCGAGGCCGGCTACACCGGCGATAAGGTCTGCACCCGCTGCAATGTGACCCTCGAAAAGGGCAAGGATATCAAGGCTCTTGGCCACAACTTCGTCAAGGGCGTCTGCTCACGCTGCGACGCAAAGCAGCCCGGCTACAATCCGTTTTCCGACGTTAAGTCCACCGACCGGTTCTACAGCGACATCATGTGGGCATGGGAGAACGGCATTGTCGAGGGCGACGATACCGGCATGTTCCGCGCCGACGGCAAGCTCACCCGCGCACAGGTCGTCACCATGCTTTGGCGCATGAACGACAAGCCTACCGCAAAGAATGCCGCCACCTTCACCGACCTGACTCAGGATTGGTACAAGGCAGCAGTCGCATGGGCGGTCGAAAAGGGCATCGTCAACGGCGTCGGCAACAACAAGTTTGCTCCCAACGAGACCTGCACCCGCGCACAGATCGTCACCATGCTGTGGCGTCTTGACGGCGAGAAGAAGGTCACCCCGACCATCAACTTCACCGACCTGACCCAGAACTGGTACAAGGATGCGGTCGCATGGGCTGCCAACAACGGCATCACCAAGGGCGACGGCGCAGGCCACTTCTATCCCGCAAACGATTGCACCCGCGGCGAGGCAGTTGCGTTCATCCACCGCACCGCCATGCTCGGCAAGTGATCAGGCAATGATTTTAATAACTCCACGTCCCCGACGTGGAGTTATTTTTACAGGGAGATTTTAATGAAAAAACGAACACTGAGCGCAGTGCTTGCACTTTTAATGCTCTGCGCGCTGCTTCCGGCGTCCGCGCTGGCCGACGGCTCGTGCGGCGAAAATGTCCGCTGGGAAATAAGCTCTGCGGGAGTGCTGACGGTATCCGGAACAGGCGACATGGCCGATTTTGAATCGGGCGACGCGCCGTGGTACGATAAGCGCGGCGAGGTGAGAAAGCTTGTAGTTTCCGAGGGCGTGACCGCCGTCGGCAGCGGCGCGTTCTCCGGCTGCGGCCTTATCGAAACGATCACCCTGCCGAGAAGCTTACAGCGCATCGGCGACAGCGCCCTTGACGATGTTTACGCTCTAAAAAGCGTTTACTACGCAGGTTCCGTTGCCGGCTGGAAGGCGATAGAGATCGGCGTCGGCGTGAGCTTCGGCTCGGCCGAGCTCATATGCGCCGATAAAACCGAGCCCTTTTCCGATATCTCCGGCTGGTATCACGACTATATCATAACCTGCTACATGGCCGATATCGTAAACGGCTGCGGCGACGGGACGTTTCGCCCGGAAAATAACGTCACCCGTGCGCAGTTTATAATGATGCTCTATAACATGGGCGGCCGCCCTGCGGTGTCTGATACCTCGCTTGCCTTTGCTGACGCGGCACATATATCGACGGTCTACGCTGCGGCCGTAAAGTGGGGCACAAGGGCCGGTATCATCATGGGCTACGGCGACAATACCTTCAGGCCGGATGAAAACATCAGCCGCGCACAGATGGCGGCGTTCGCGTATCGCTTCCTGCGTCTCGGCGTGAGCGAGGCAACGCTCGACGGCCTCAAGGGTCACAACAACTTCCGTGATTACGGCAGCATCCCGGAGTATTTCCGCGAGGCCGTCGATGTGATGGCGAATATCGGCGTCATACAGGGCTATCCCGGCGGAGTTTTCGACCCCGACGGAATAGCGACACGCGGCCAGTCGGCTGCCATAATGTCGCGCCTGCTCGTTGCCCTGACCGAGCTCAGGGAGCAATAGAATAAAAATGCATAAAAAATGCTCTGCCAAACGGCAGAGCATTTTTGCGGTATATCAGCGCTTTTCCTGGGCTCGTATGAGGTTTTTGTAAAAGCTCACAGCGCCGGGCAGACAGTTGTACTCAATATTTTCGTTCAGCCCGTGCATGCCCTTCATCTGCTCCGGACCGTAGATTACCGGCGCAAAGCGAATGCAGCTTTTGCACACGGGCTGATAAAACTGCGCGTCTGTAGCGCCCGTCATGACGTACGGGCTCACCGGCAGACCTGGGAAGGTATCATTTATCACGGCCTCGACCTGGCGGAATGCATCGCCGTTTATATCGACGGCGGGGGTGTAGTCGTTCGAGTGGATGACCTCCATCTCAAGTCCGTGCTTCTCGGCGAGCCTTCGGATTATATCGAGGCTCTCCTTCTCGCCCTGATGCGGGATAAAGCGCATGTTCGCGCTCACCGTCGCCTCCTGCGGCAAAACGTTGCACGCGTCCGAGCCCGACTGCATGGTGAATGCAATCGTTGTCTGCAGCATCGCACCGGCCTGGGCGCTGATCCTGCCGAGCACGGGCTTGAGCAGCGGAGCAAACAGCCACAGATTGCCCATGACGAGCTTGAGCGGAAACGCGGCGTACGGCGCAAGCTTCCCGAACATTGCCGCTACCTCGGGAGGGAACTCGCGGCGGAAATAGTTGTGCGTCTCAACGTCGTTAACGAAGGCCGCAAGCCGCGCAATAGGGGTGTTCCTCGTCGGAGCGCTTGCGTGTCCTCCGGTGGAGCGCGCCGTGAATTTAACGTCGCCCTTGCCCTTTTCGAACACGCCGACCATGGCGAAGTTGCCCTTCACGCCGCCGATGGGCTCGGAGATTATGCCGCCGCCCTCGTCGCAGACAAGAAACAGCTCAACGCCGCGCCTTTGCAGCTCTCTGACTATCTTCGGCGCACCGTCGCCGGCCCACTCCTCCGTGCAGGACGAGGCGAGGTACACGTCGCATTTGGGCGTGTAGCCCTCCTTGAGCAGCTCCTCGACCGCCTGGAAGAACGCCATGACGGAGGCTTTGGTATCCGACGTTCCGCGGCCCCACACCTTGCCGTCGGCGATATCGCCCGAGAACGGCTCATGCTCCCACTTGCCCTCGGCGGGAACAACGTCCTGATGGCTCATCAGAAGTATCGGGGCCCCGTCGCCCGTGCCCTTCCAGCGGAACAGGAGGTTCCCGTCGATGACGGTTTTCTCCAGATTTTTGTGCACCAGCGGGAACAGCTTCTCCAAAAGCTTATGGAAGCCGAGGAATTTCTCGGCCTCATCAACATTCGCGTGCGACACCGTTTCGTACTGTACCATTTCCGACAGCTTGTGCGCAAGATCGAGAGCGTAGTCGCCGGCCTTTGGCGCGACATAGTCC
>ULXJ01013630.1_pt1 | contig 19679 bp, 19 predicted proteins | sample 1960981 | NCBI WGS metagenome assembly ULXJ01 (sample SAMEA4835830, study PRJEB28245) | human gut metagenome | biome: gut microbiome; material: fecal sample | place: Denmark | collected 2008 | reverse complement strand
CCGCTCCGCCCGACAGGCGGATCCTCCCGCTTCGGCGTCTGCCTCGGCCACACAAGTTTCCCCGGTGCGGCAGACGGCCCCAGTGGCAAAGCCCGCACAGCCGGAGGCCACTGCACAGGAGGCCCCCCCCTGGGAGGAACCGCCTTTGCCTGAGGAGCCGCCCCTGCCTCAGGAGCCGGGCGTCCGGGTCTTCGACATTCCGGAGGAACGAGCCCCCGCACCGGCGGAGTCAGCACCTGCCCCGGCACCGGCAAAGTCCGCAGAGACTGAGGTAGCCCCGGCGGCCCCGGCTGCCAATGGCGGTGACGGCGCCTGGTGGCGGACCCTGGCGGAGAAGTGCAAGGGACGGCTGCCAGTCATGTACCGGGCGTTTCTGGATATGTGCGTTGGCCAGATAGAGGGAGATCTGCTCACTGTGTGGGCGCCGGATGAGATCACCTATGGCCGCCTGGACAACGACCGGGTGCGCACCGCCCTTCAGGAGGAGGCGGAGCAGAGTGCCGGGAAACCGGTGCGGCTGACCCTCCGGGTGGGCGAAGCCCCCAAGGCAACCCCCCAGGAGAATTTGAAGAATCTGTTGAAATTCGGCAGTCAGTTTGACAATATCGAGATTAAATAAAAAGGAGTAACGAATCATGGGATACAGTGCACGGCGTGGATTTACCAACGGAAAGGTGTCCGGCGCCCAGCGTCAGGCCGAGATGCAGGCCAAGATCCAGCAGATGCAGGAGCAGATGAATGCCGCTCAGGAGGCCGTGGAGGCCCAGGAGTTTACCGCCAGCGTGGGCGGCGGCGTGGTGGAGGCCAAGGTCAACGGAAAGAAGGAAGTCCTCTCTGTTACCATCAAGCCCGAGGCTGTGGATCCGGAGGATGTGGAGATGCTGCAGGACCTGGTGGTCTCTGCCGTCAACGAGGCCCTGCGTCAGGCCGGGGATGCCATGGAGAAGAGCATGAGCGGTGTCACCGGCGGGCTGGATCTGGGGGCCTTCGGCCTCTGAGAAGGGCGTCACGAGAACCGGAAGCGGGGCCGCAGCGGCCCCGCTTTTTTGGAATAGTTTGAAATGGAGAACCATATGAAGAGACGACTATTGGCGGCAGGACTGGCCTGCGCCCTGCTGGCAGGCTGCGGCCCCGTCAGCACGGAGCCGGTGGACCAGGAGAGCGCCCCCGTGGACGAGCCGGTGATCGCCTACGTGCCCCTGGACGACCGGCCTGACAACGAGGAGCGGGTGGTGTATCTGGCGGATTCCCTGGGTTATGAGCTGCGGCTGCCGGAGCGGGATGACTACCAGACACGACTGGACGGCCAGCCCCTCAATGAAAACGGCACCCAGTACGGAGACCGGGCGGATCTGTACGAGTGGGTACTGGAGCAGGAGGCGGCAGGCTGCGACCGCTATATCCTGTCCGTGGACCAACTGCTCTCCGGCGGGCTGGTCAGCTCCCGGGCCATGACCGGAGAGAACCCGGTGACCCTGCCCAACGGACGGACCTTGGCCGAGGCGGAGCTGCTGACAGAGCTGATTGAACTGTTAGCCGCTGATGAGAACAACCAGGTATGGCTGCTGGATACGGTGATGCGCCTGGCGGCCACCACTGGGTACGGGGGATTCGGACTCAACGAATACAACGCCCTGCGCACCTACGGCATGGCTGCCCGGCCCCATCTGGCCGGGGAGGCGCTGACCTTGGAGAACATCGTGGCGGACTATCCCCTGGGGACCGACGGCCAGCCTATCCAGGTGGAGGCGGAGGAGCCCCTGCCGGAGGGGGCTGTGGAGAATTATCTGTCCTCCCGGGAGCGGAAGCTGCGGCTGAGCGAGACGCTGTTCGACGCCCTGGCGGGCACGGAGGGGCGGTTCCATGTGCTGATTGGGATCGATGATTCCTCTGAGGAGGACAGTATCCAGAAAAATGAGATCGCCTATCTGCGCAGCCTCCTGCGGGAGGGGGACGCTCTGCTCTCCGGTGTGGACGATCTGGCTTTCAAGGCGGTGGCACGGCTGTATCTGGACGAGTGCGGCTGGGAGGGGGCGTCAGTGTCTGTACAGTACTTCGGCGGGACTGAGGATCAGCCGGCCTGCGCCTACGACTACCAGCCCCTGACGACGATCATGGAGGAGCACTTTGCTTTCTTTGATCTGACGATGGCGGAGCCGGGACAGGAGGAGCTGCGGGTGTTGGTGCTGACCCAGCCGGCCGATGAGACACAGAAGGACGCATATATCCAGGCACTGGTGGAGGAACTGGAAGGGGACCAGGCGCTGAAGCCCACCGTCCTCATCGATGCTGGAAACGGTACTTATGGCACGGCCTTCCACGAGGCGCTGACGGAAGAGGTGCAGTTGGGACGATTGCTCAGCTATGCGGGCTTCCTGGATATGGCCATCGTCACCGGTACTGCTTTGAGCCACGGGGTGGCCCGGTACGCGTTCCTGCATCATGGGGAGCAGACCGACGCCACGGAGCGGGCCTTTTTGCGGACGGTGGCGGACAGCATTCTGAAGGACTTCTGCTACAAGAACGTGGTGCGCAACGACATTTTGACCTATGTGCGGGAGGATCTGGGCGGCAACGCCGACAATTTCTGGACCCCGGACATTGACCGCCAGGCCATTCTGGAGCGGCTGGAGAGCGGCATGGCAGAGGCCACCGCGGATGTGATTGAGAATTTGGAGCGCAGTAACTTTATCTCCGCACTGCCCTCCACCCGGGAATATGCCGAGCGGGGCTGGGGTGGCGTGGAGCTGACCAACTACCGTTTCCCCTGGGACCGGGCTTTTGAGATCGGCATGGATATTCTCCTGGGAGATTTCACGGAACCCCACAAGCAGGTGCTGGGAATCTACTATCAATGAGGATAAAAACGGCGCCCTGTGGTAAATCCACAGGGCGCTGAATTTTTTGCGTTCATAAAGGATTACAACTGCTTGACCGTGTAGTACACCGCCAGAATGAATACCACCAGGGCCAGGCACCACATGGCGTAATAGGCCACAGTAGTGCTGAAGATGGCAATGGCCACCGCCACAAAGGACAGGGCGCAGGCAACATAGATGGGCAGGGCATCGGCTGTAGTGGGAAGAATGCGGACCTTGCCCAGAAGGCCACCACTGTGGTCAGCTTTCCGGACCAGGAAAGCGGCGACCGCCAACACCACCAGATACACCACCGCGCCGGCCGTAGCAACCTTGCTCAATATTGAGCCGCCGCCCAGCAGATGGCGGCAGATCCACAGCACGATCAGGGAGGCGGCCAGAATGGTCAGGGCCCAGGCGCACTCCCGGTCATACAATTGCCACAGAATGCCCAGTAGCATGGCTACCGGCACCACTACACACAGTACCGTCAAAGCGGACCCGCCCAAGGTGCGGACCAGGAGGGCGGACAGAGCCAAAAACACGCCGGCGGCAAATACCAACCAGCCTAACCGGGCCTGTTTCGGCTTCTTCTGGCCGGTCAGAGCCACAACCAGACCCACCGCCAGGACCGCCAAGCCGGCAAAAATGATATACGGCAGCGCAGCATAACAGGCCAGCAACTGATCGACAGTACCGGAGATATAAAACCGGCGGATCACCAGCAAATACAGTTCCGCCACGCAGCCAGCCAGAAACAACTTCATAGCACCGTTCATAGGTTCGTCATGTTTCATCGATTTGGAATTTCGATTGGGATTTTTAGACATATATGGTAACCTCCAGGGCTTTTGTTTCATAAATGCCCGCAGTGAAAAAAGCCGTTCGCCGCCGACATACTGTGATAGTATAGCAGACTTTGGGAGCTTTTGCAAGGAAAACGTCGATCCTTTTCATATTTTTATCGGGCTGGATTTGTCGATGCTTTTACCATGCGCCAGAATGGGGTCCTTTATCCATGTTGACTGATTGCCAGACTGATGATTGGTTGGCTCCGTATGCCCCACTGGCGGTGAAGAGGAAAGGGGCGATTGCAGGTTGAGATGTGGGACGGAAGGTGCTATACTATTAAAATATGAAATTTTCCGCCAGACGCGGAGAAACTGAGGAGTATACCCATGAAAAAGATTTGCGCGCTGCTGCTGGCAGCTCTGCTGACCACTGCCGCCGGATGCGGTGTGATGCTGGGACCGGATGAGGCGGAGGAGAGCATCCAGGTGATCGCCATGGATACCGCCATGACCTTTACCGCTTACGGTGTCAATAGTACCAAGGCTGACTACGCCGCCGAGGAGGAGGTCTACCGGCTGGAGGCCATGCTGTCCCGCACCGACGGGGACAGCCAGGTCGCCCAGCTCAACAGCCAGGGCACCGCAGTGGTGGATCAGGAGCTGTGGGACCTGATCCAGACCGCCATGGATTACACTGCCGCCACGGAAGGCGCCTTCGACATCACCGTTGCCCCCGTACTGCTGGCCTGGGGCTTTACCACCGACAACTACCAGGTGCCTACCCAGGCGGAGCTGGACACCTTGCTGCCCCTGGTGGGAACAGAACATATCCACGAGCTGGGAGACAACGGGGACGGCACCGTCACCGTGGAGCTGGATCCCGGCACCCAGATCGATCTGGGTGCTATCGGAAAGGGGTACGCCTCTGACCGGGTGGCGGCCATCTTCCGGGAGTATGAGATTCCCCGGGGACTGCTTCGCCTGGGCGGCAGCGTGCTGGCCATTGGTGACCGGCCTGATGGAGAGGCCTGGCGGGTGGGCATCCAGGACCCAAAGGAACCCAACAGTGCCGACGCCCTTGCCGCTGTATTGAACCTGACAGACGCCTACGCCGTCACTTCCGGCAGCTATCAGCGGTATTTTGGGCAGGACGGGAAAACCTATCACCATATCATCGACCCCGCTACCGGCTACCCGGCGGAGAGCGGGCTCACCTCCGTGACCATTGTGATGGACAGTGCCGATGGCAACGGTACCTTGTGCGACGCACTGTCCACCGCCCTGTTTGTCATGGGTGAGGAAAAGGCCCTGGACTTCTGGCGCAGCGGCAAGTATGATTTTCAGATGGTGCTGGTGACGAAGGACGACCGGGTGGTGGTCACCGACGGTCTTACCGACGTGCTGACAGAAATGGAAGGGAATGGGTACACCTATGAGACCGTCTCCTAAACTGCGGCCCGGCCTGTGGGATGGAGCCGTGGCGCTGGCGGTGGTACTGCTGGCAGCGGCGTGCGCCCTGGCACTGCGGGGCGGAGGCGCCGGAGATGGTACCCTGACCACGGTGATCTCCGTGGACGGTACCGAGACCGAGCGGATTGCCCTGACGGGTCTGGAGGATACGGAGCGGGTGGTGGAGAGCAACGGATACACCCTCCACATCCATCTGACGGAGACGGAGGTGTGGGTGGAATCCTCCGACTGTCCCACCCAGGACTGCGTCCGCACCGGGCACATCTCCCGGAGCGGGCAGAGCATCGTGTGTCTGCCGGCTCGGGTCATCGTGACGCTGGAGGGCGGCGCCGCGACGGATAGCGGCGTGGACGCCGTCATCGGATAGGAGGGACGCCATGAAGTGGACTACCAGGCAGTTGACCCTTTGCGGCGTGCTGACGGCGCTGGCCCTGGCCCTGAGCTATATGGAGAATCTCTTTCCCCTGACGCTGGCCATCCCCCTGCCGGGGGTCAAGCTGGGCCTTGCCAACATTGTGACGGTGTTTGCCCTGTATGCCCTGGGGGCGGCACCTGCCTTTTTGATCCTGATCGCCCGGTGTCTGCTGGGCGCGATATTCGCCGGTAATATGAGCGCACTGATCTTCTCCCTGCTGGGCGGCGTGGCGGCCATGGCTGTCATGGCTCTGCTCAGCCGCTTGGGACGGCTGAGCGTGTATGGCGTGTCCATTGGCGGCGCGGCGGCCCACAACTGCGGCCAGGTGGCGGCGGCGGTGCTGACCCTGGGCAACGGTGCGCCACTGTACTATCTGCCGGTGCTGCTGGTGGTGGCATTGTTCACCGGGACACTGACCGGACTGGTGAGCGCCTGCCTGTTCCGGGCGCTGGACCACACGGATCTGATGAGAGGGTGAGGGTATGGATCGAAAGGATATCAGCAAAAAGGACCAGATCATCCTCCAGCAGATGGAGGTGATCCGCACGATGGCGGAAAACAGCCTCAGCCGTATGGGCACGGATTTCTGGGGGACACCGGCACCGTCGGTATCGCCGGAGAAGCGCACCGGGGGCGAAAAGGACGGCGCTGTCCTGGAGAAGAAGGAAACCGGCGGCGAGGAGAAGCCGGCTTCCACCCAGCCAGCGGAAGGAAGCGGCCAGGAAGCAACGCCGCCTCCGGAGAAGCTGGAGGACCTCCAGGCGGAGCTGGACAGCTACATCGGTCTGGAGGCGGTGAAGCGGGAGGTCCGCACCCTTATTAATTTAGTGACGGTCCATCAGATGCGGGAGAAAAACGGCCTGCCGGCCCCTGAGATGAGCCTGCACATGGTGTTCTCAGGCAATCCCGGCACCGGTAAAACTACCGTGGCCCGGCTCATGGCCCGGATTTACCACAGCCTGGGGATTTTGTCCAAGGGGCAGTTGGTGGAGACGGACCGCAGCGGCCTGGTGGCGGGCTACGTGGGACAGACAGCCATCAAGACCCGGAAGGTGCTGGAGAAGGCCCTGGGGGGCGTGCTGTTCATTGACGAGGCCTACGCCCTCAATGGGAGCGGGGACAATGATTTCGGCCAGGAGGCCATCGACACGGTCCTCAAGTACATGGAGGACCACAGAGACGATCTGGTGGTGATCGTGGCTGGATACGACGGGCTTATGGACCAGTTCATCCGCTCCAATCCCGGACTGGAATCCCGGTTCAACCGCTTTCTCCACTTCGATGATTACACCCCTGACGAGATGCTGGCCATCTTCCAGATGCAGTGCAAGAAGGGCTGCTATGAGTTGGAAGAGACGGCGGCGGAACAGGTGAAGGCCCTGATCGTTCAGGAGAACACGGACCCGGTCTCCTTCGGCAACGCCCGGGGTGTGCGGAACCTCTTTGAGCGGGTGCTGGTGTGCCAGGCCAACCGGCTGGCACAGCAGGAGACCGTCACACGGGAGGATCTGATGCGTCTGACGGCGGAGGATGTCCGCCGGGCGGGCGAGCCGGGTGAAGGGGAGGAGAAGCCGTGAAGGTATTGATTTTGTCGCCCAAAGGCCGGTACGATCTCTATGCCCCTGATTGCCCCTCCCGCCGGGAGGCGGAGCTGATCTTTCGGGATCGCACAGGTACCGAAGAGGAGTGGCTGGCCGCCGGGGCTGACGCACAGGTGCTGGTAGTGACGCCGGTGACACACATCCGCCGGGAGCTGATCGGGCAGATGCCCAATCTCCGGCTGATTCAATGCGACGGCGTGGGGTTCGACCGGATTGATCTGGAGGCTGCCTGGCAGCGCGGTATTTACGTGTGCAACAACGCTGGATGCAATGCCGGTGCCGTGGCGGAGTTGGCGGTGACGCTGATGAGCATGCTGCTGCACCGGACGCTGTGGGGAGACCGGATGATGAAGGCCGGGCTCCACAGCCAGGCGACCCAAACACTGGAGCGGAATGTGCCACCGGACCTCAGTGTGTCCCATGTGGGACTGGTGGGCCTTGGCCATATCGCCCTGGCTACGGCACAGCGCCTGCGGGTCAATGGCAGCCGGGTATCCTATTATGCCCGGCATCGCCGGACGGCAGAAGAGGAGGCGGCGCTGGGAGTGGGCTATCTGCCCCTTTATGAGCTGGCGGAGCAGTGTGACGTCATCAGTCTCCACCTGCCGGCCACGGCGGAGAGCCGCCATCTGCTGGACCGGGAATTCTTTGCCCATGTAAAGCCCGGAGCGTTTCTGGTGAACACCGCCCGAGGGGCCATCATTGATGATGACGCCCTGTGCCAGGCCGTCCGGTCCGGGCGGATCGCGGGAGTGGCCCTGGATGCCTATGAACCGGAACCCGCCGGGGCGGATCACCCACTGGTGCGTCTGGCGGCGGAGTTTCCGGACAGAATTATCCTGTGTCCTCACCAGGGAGGGGTCAGCCAGGCCGCCTTCCGCAACGCGGTGCGGATGGTATTTGAAAATCTGGATCACATTCTAGCCGGAGAGCGCCCGGAGCGGGTGATCAACGGGCTTTGAAGAGAGAAGGAAAATAAGCGCCGGAGCGGACATTTGTCCGCTCCGGCGGTTTTTGTCAGTCGGCAATGTCGTAGAGAGAGGCGGTGGTCAGCCAGGTCTGGGAGAAGGGCCGCATCAGATTCCAGAAGCCGGCGCCTTTCAGGCCGTACTCCGCGATCAGCTCCAGCTTGGCCGCCAGGCTCCGGGCGTCCTCAAACCAGACGGCGTGGACCGTGCCGGACTCGCCGGTATAGTAGAAGAAGGGAGACTGGGCAGTCTCGTCGTACTGGATGGCGATGCGGTACTGGATCGCCAGCTCAATGGCCCGTTGGTTGGAAATGGACTGGGCCCGGGTCTCCCCCCGGACAAAAGGCAGCGGCCAGTCGTAGCCGTAGTTGGATACCCCCAGCAGCAGCTTGGACCTTGGGATCTCCGTGACGGCGTAGTCCAGCACCTGCCGTACGTTGGGCAGGGGGGCCACCGCCATGGGTGGCCCGGCGGTGTAGCCCCACTCGTAGGTCATCAGGAGAACCGCGTCCACGGCGACACCCACAGCGGCGTAATCATGGCCCTCATACAGTAGTCCCCGCTGCTGAGCGGAGGTCTTGGGGGCCAGGGCCGCCCACAGGAAAAAACCCTGGGAGTTCAACAGCCGGTGCAGCCGGGAGAGAAACGCGGCGTAGGCGGACGCCAGTGAGCCGGGCAGGTACTCAAAGTCCACGTCCAGTCCGGCGTAGCCCCGGAGGCGAAGCGTTTGCTGGATCTCCGCAATCAACTGGTCCTGGACCGCCTCATCCGTCAGCACCAAGGCGCCCCGCTCGGTGTCGAACTGGCCGTCCTCCGTCAGCGTGGACAGGTGCATCACCGGTCGGACACCCCGCTGCCGGGCGGCGGAGAGGAGGGCATCGTCCGCCAGGGGCAATAGATCGCCGGAGGCAGTAATGCCGTAAGTGAAGGGGGCCAGATAGCTGAGATAAGGCAGCTCCGCCGCCAGTAGATTCTCCCCAATGTAGGGGTATGCGTAGCCGCTAAACAGCGCGGAGCCCAATGTCTGGCCGAAATAGGAGATCACCAGGGTCTCGCCGGACCGCAGGTCCGTGCCGCCGCCCAGGGGCCAGTTGTTTTGCCACAGACGGCGGACCGTGGTGCCGTAAGCTGCCGCCAGAGAGAACAGCGTCTCTCCAGGGCGGATTACATGAACTCTTTCGGGAAAGCGGACCACTAAAGTCTGTCCCACAGCCAGCGCTCCGTCGGCGCCCACGTCGTTGTCCGCCGCCAGGCGGCGGGCTTCCACACCGTACTGCGCCGCAATGGAGGTCACGGTCTCACCGGATTTGACAACATGAATGGTCATTTGGACATCACCTCTTTTTTTGTAAGCCTATGCGGACAAGTCGGCGGATATGAATGGGACGGGCCCGACGGGCGTCCAAAAAAGCGGCAAAAGAGTATGCGTGGAAGAATTTTCCCTTGCCTTTTGCGAGCCCATCCTGTACCATAAATGCAGATACTTCCCAAAGCCTGAATCCGGGATAGCGGGTGGGTGGTGTGGAATCAACTTTGACATTTTTTTAACAATTAGAGGCGCGCCATGGAAGGGCTCGCTTGTGCATGGACGCCCCGGAGCCTGTGAAGCTGGCGGCGGGGCGGGACAGTGCGTTTTATGATGGAGAGACGAGAGGGGGGCACCGGCGTGTTTGTGCTGTTTTTCCTGCTGTGGCTGCTGATGACCGGTGATATAACAGTTCACGCCTGCCTGTGGGGACTGGCGGTGTCTGCGGCCATGACCTGGTTTTGCAGGAAATTTCTGGATTACCACCTGTCGCTGCCCCGGCCGGGCCGGCTGTGGACCGGGGTCCGGTATCTGGGCTATCTGCTAGTGGAAATGCTGAAAGCCGGCTTTGTGGTGATGCGGCTGGTATACACCCGGGGGCGAAACACGCAGCCGGTACTGGTGTGGTTTGACACGCCCCTGGAGACGGACCGGGCCCGGGCAATCCTGGCGGACTCCATCACGCTGACTGCCGGTACCATCACCGTGACGGCGGCTGATGGGCGTTTTTGCGTCCACGCACTGGATGAATCACTGGCGACAGGAATTGAGGAAAGTGAGTTCCAGCGGCGGCTGGAGAAGTTGGAGGCCTGAGCATGGAGCAGGTAAAAAATGCCGTTTTGATTTTCGGCGCCATTGTGCTGGCGGCGCTGTGCCTGGCTACCCTGGTCCGGGCTGTGCTGGGCCCCCGGTTTACTGACCGGATCATCGCCGTCAATGTCATCAACACCCTGGTGGTGGCGGAGATGGTGCTGCTGTCCGTGTGGATGCGGGAGGATTTCCTGGTGGATGTGGCCCTGCTGTACGCCCTCCTGAGCTTTTTGACGGTGGTGGTGGTTTCCCGGCTGGTGATCACCCGGCGGCAGAAGCAACTGGAGAAAGAGAAGCGGGAGAGAACAGGAGGCGGCGTCCGTGGTACATAACATTGCGACCGTGATCGGGCTGGGATTGCTGCTGTTCGGGCTGTTTGTGTTTTTCTCGGCGGTACTGGGGCTTTACCGCTTTGGCGATGCCCTGAGCCGGATGCACGCCGCCGCTGTGGGCGACGCCCTGGGGATCTTCTGCATCCTGGCGGGATTGATGGTGCTCCACGGCTGGTCCTTGTCCGGGGCCAAGACGTTACTGGTGTTTTTGTTCTTGTGGTTGACCAGCCCGGTGTCCAGCCACCTCATCGCGGAGATGGAGGTCCTGACAGTGCCGGAGATCGAAAGTGAATGCGAGGTGGAGAAGCGATGATCTTGCTGGAGTACATTCTGCTGATTGGTGTCATCGTCTGTGCCGTGGCGGCGCCCCTGTGCCGGCGGCTCCTGGCCATGGTGATCGTGTACATGGCGATGTCTCTTCTGATGGCGGTGCTGTGGAGCCTGCTGCAGAGCCCGGATCTGGCTATCACCGAGGCGGCGGTAGGCGCTGGCGTTACCAGCATCCTGTTCTTCCTGACCCTCAAACGGATTCACGCACTGAAGGGGACCCGCGATGGCTGACCGGATGGAAAAGGAGAATTGGCGCCAGAAGCTGACCGCCTGGGTGGACGGTGAGCGGGAGCCCAAGGACCAGACGCTGTTCGTCATGGAGCAGCGTCCGCCCCGCGATACCCGCCCCAGCGACGAGGAGCATGAGCGCCGGGAAAAACACCGGCTGCACCGGTTTTTCAACTGGTATCCTGCTGCGGCAGGCGTGCTGTGCCTGGCTCTGGTGGCCATTATGATGGCGGCAGTGGTGACTATGCCGGCCTTCGGCGAGGAAGATAACCCCACCAACAACGAGGTCGCCCAGCATTACCTGGAGTATGGCGAGGAGGAGACCGGCTCCGCCAACGCCGTGACTGCCATGATTTTGAGCTACCGGGGCTTCGATACCCTGGGGGAGAGCTGTGTGCTGTTTCTGGCGGTGACGGCGGTGATGATCCTGCTGCTGCGGGACCGCAACAATACCTCCGACACCGATCTTGCCAAGCAGGCCAGAGAGGATGCCATTATCCAATCCCACCCCGATCCGATTCTGCGACAGACCTCCTGGCTGTTGGTGCCCTTCATCTTCCTCTTTGCCATTTATGTGCTGCTCCATGGGGAGGAGTCGCCGGGCGGCGGTTTCTCCGGTGGGACGGTGTTAGGAGCGGGATTGATTCTGTTTTCCGCCGCCTTTGGACACCAGAGTATCCGCACCTTCATGGACCGGCGGACCTACGCTGCGGTGCGCACGTGCGGACTGCTGTTGTATGCCCTACTGTACGGCGCCTACATTTTTATTGGAGCAAATGGGCTGCCCAATTACCTCACCGGCATGACGCTGCTGATCGACCTGGCGGTGGGGCTGGTGGTGGCCTGTACGGTGTACGGCTTTTACGCCCTCTTCTCCCGGGGGGAGCTGTGACGGGAGAGACAACGACGAGAGAAAGGCGGGTTTCGGGATGCTGGAGATGATTTTACAGAACCGCTTCGCCGTGACCGCGGTGATTTTGTTCGGCGTGGGTTTGATGAACATGATGTTGCAGCAGAATCTGCTGCGGAAGGTAGTGGGCTTCAACATCATGGACTCCGCCGTGTTTTTGCTGCTGGCTTCTCTGGGATACATCGATGGGGGCACCGCACCCATCGTGGGGGACCAGGGTTTCGATCCGCTGTACATCAACCCTATTCCCAGTGGCCTGGTGTTGACGGGTATCGTGGTATCCGTGTCCATCACAGCGTTTTCCCTGGCCTTGATTCAGCGGATTTACCGACGCTACGGTACCATTGAGATGCGGGAGCTGCTGGAGCGGGCCCGGAAGGAGGACGACTGATGCGGCCGTTTGTGGAGAATCTCCCCTTCCTGTCCATCTTTCTGGCTATTGTGGCCGGCATCGTCTGCGCTTCACTGCGCCGGGGAATCACTGCCTACCGCTTGACATTGTCTGCTGCCATGGTTGCCGCAATCATGAATGCGGCGGTGCTGGCCTATACCTACTTGGGCCATCTGAGCTTCACCTATACCATGGGCCGGTTCGTGGCTCCCTATGGAAACGCCATCAAATGCGGGCCGCTGCAGGGACTGCTGAGCACGGTATTCTGTGTGGTGCTGGCCATGTCTCTGGTGGGCGGACGGCGGGACCTGTTTCATGACATCCTGCCGGAAAAACAGCGGTTTTACTTCGTCATGGTGAATTTGCTGACGGCGTCGCTGCTGGCGCTGACTTACACCAACGACGTGTTTACCGGCTACGTGTTCATTGAGATCTGCACCATCGCCTCCTGTGCCCTGGTCATGGCCAAGGACAACGGTCCCAACTTGATTGCCACCATCCGCTACCTCTTTATGAGCCTGCTGGGGTCGGGGCTGTTTCTCATCGGCCTGGCGCTGCTCAACAGCATCACCGGCTATCTGCTGATGCCATCTCTGGCAGAAGCAGTGGCGGAGCTGGCGGCTACCGGCCGCTACCATCTGACATTGACGGTATCCATCGGTTTGATCGTAGGGGGCCTCGGCATCAAAAGCGCCATGTTTCCCTTCCACCTGTGGCTGCCGGATGCCCACGGCGGCGCTACCACCGCCTCCTCCGCCATGCTGTCCGGCCTGGTACTGAAGGGGTACATCGTGCTGCTGCTGACCATGATCGGACGGGTGTTCTCCTTGGATCTGATGGTGGAGCTGGGGGTCATGAACGTGATCTTGGCCTTCGGCCTGCTGGGGATGATCTTTGGTTCTCTGGGGGCCATGCGGGAGCGGCATATCAAACGGATGCTGGCTTATTCCTCCGTGGCTCAGATCGGATATATCTTTATGGGCGTGGGACTGGGTACCCTGGCCGGTGTTACGGCTTCTTGCTTCCATATTCTGGTCCACGCCTGCTGCAAGCCACTGCTGTTCGCCTGCGCCGGCCGGCTCAGCGCCGTCAGTGGCCACCACAAGAGCCTGCGGAACCTGCGGGGCAGTGCCTACCGGGATGTGACGGCGGGCTTGGGCTTTACGGTAGGAGCCCTGTCCATGATCGGCATTCCGCTGTTCGGCGGATTTGTCTCCAAGCTGTATTTTGCCAGCGCGTCCCTGCCTACCAACAAGACGGCGCTGACGTTGCTGACCATTGCGTTGTCCACGGTACTGAATGCCTTGTACTATGTACCGGCACTGCTTGCCATCTGGGTGCGGCCTCCCGCCGAGGAGGAGAAGGCCCTGCTGGCAGATGTGACGCCGGAGGAGTTGACCTTCGACCGCTCCTTTACCACCGCGGCGGTGGTGCTGATGGCGGGAATTTTCGTTCTGGGCATTTTCTATCATCCTGTTTTAAACGTGATCGAGGCTGGGCTCCGGCTACTTTGATGAATGTGTGAGGTTGACGGCATGGTGCTGCTGCTGCCGATCCTGGTGCCCCTGGTGGGCGGGATCTTTGTGTTCCGGCAAAAAAATGAACAGATCCGGAACCGGATGGCTCTGACGGTGATCCTGGCCACGGCGGTTCTGGCACTGGCGGTATGCTTGCTGCCGGAGCGGCGGCTGGTGTTGCTGACCATCCAGGGATCGCTGCGTCTGGTGCTACAGACCGACAGCCTGGCCCGGTTCTTCATGCTGCTGTGCGTATGCATCTGGGTTCCGGTGCTGCTGTTTGCCTTTCCTTACGTGCGCCACGCCGGGGGGGAACAGCGGTTCCTGGGCTTTTACACCATGACTCTGGGTGTACTGATGGGATTGGCCATGGCGGCCAACTTCGTCACCATGTACATGTTCTTCGAGATGATGTCTCTGATTACGGTGCCTCTGGTGCTGCACACTGCCACTGCCGCCGCCCGGCGGGCCGGGTTCAAATACCTGGGCTATTCGGTGTTCGGTGCTGGCATGGCCCTGATCGGATATTTCTTTGTGGCCTACTACCTGGCGGCACCGGACTTTGCCGCCGGCGGCGTCATCGATCTGGCCAAGTCCGCCCAGCACCGGGAGCTGCTGCTGGTGGCCTACTGCCTGATGATCGTGGGCTTTGGCGCCAAGGCCGGTATGGTGCCTATGCAGGCCTGGCTGCCTGCCGCACACCCTGTGGCTCCGGCGCCTGCCTCCGCCGTGCTCTCCGGCGTGATCACCAAGGGCGGCGTGCTGGCGGTGATCCGGGTCACCTACTACATGTTTGGGCCGGAGTTCCTCCAGGGGAGCTGGCCCCAGTATGTGCTGCTGACGTTGGCTCTGGCCACGGTGTTCGTGGGGTCCATGCTGGCCCTCCGGGAAAAGCAACTGAAGCGTCGGCTGGCCTATTCCACCGTCAGCCAGGTATCCTACGTGCTGTTTGGATTGCTGCTGCTGACCCCGGCGGGGGTGCAGGCGGCCATGACCCAGATGGTGTTTCACGCCATCGCCAAGGACACGCTGTTTCTGGCGGCAGGCGCCATCATCTTTGCCACCAACTGCACCAGAGTGGATCAGCTTCAGGGCATCGGCAAGCGGATGCCAGTGACCATGTGGTGCTTTACCCTGGCGGCGCTGTCCCTGATCGGGATCCCTCCCATGGCGGGCTTTGTCAGTAAATGGTATCTGGTGTCGGCGGGACTGGAGGCTCCGGTGGCAGCTTTTGGCGCGGCCGGTATGGTGGTGCTGGTATTGTCGGCTTTGCTGACTGCCGGGTACCTGCTGCCCATTGTCACAAACGGCTTTTTCCCGGGGAAAGACTACATCGCCGACCGTCGGGAGGTGGGCCCCTGGATGCGTTGGCCGATGCTGGCTTTTGCCGTGGCGGCGGTGGTGCTGGGACTGTTTCCCGGCGTGCTCACCGGGTGGCTGGGCCGGCTGGCCGGAGGGCTGTTCCTGTGAGGATCATGGACCGGTTTTTCAAATTCTGTGAGGGGAGGGAGTCCGAATGCACCGGTTTTTAACGCTGCCCATTCTGGTGCCTGTCCTGCTGGGTGTGGCGCTGCTGGTGGCGCAGCCTAAGGGTCGCCGGGTTCGGAGCATCTATGTGACGGCTGCTACTGTGGTGACGTCCATTCTCTCCTTCCTGTGCATCCTGGCCACCTATTACCGGGGACCAGACGCCCTGGCCTGTGTGCTGGTGCGCTTTTCCGAGAGCTTTTCCATCTCCCTGCGGATTGACGGGGCCTCTATGGTGTACGGGGCCATTGTGTCCTTCCTGTGGCCGCTGGTGACGGTGTATGCTCTGGACTACATGACCCATGAGGGACATGAGAACCGCTTTTTCAGCTTCTGGCTCATGGCCTACGGCGTCGTCATGGGGATCGCCTATTCCGAAGACTTTTTGTCGCTGTACTTTTTCTATGAGCTGTTGACTCTGGCCACACTGCCGCTGGTCATGCACGCCATGGATGAAAAGGCCCGCTACGCCGGAAGAAAGTATCTGATCTATTCCCTGTCCGGAGCGGCTTTCGCCTTCATCGGGATTGTATTTCTGCTCAATTACGGGGTGGGGCACCTGAATTTTACCTATGGCGGTGTGCTGGACCCGGCCCGGACGGCGGGCAACGAGGGAACGCTGCTGGTGGCCTTCGTGGCGGCCTTCTTTGGCTTTGGCGTGAAGGCGGCCCTGTTCCCCTTCCACGGCTGGCTGCCGGATGCCTCTGTGGCGCCTACACCGGTCAGCGCCCTGCTCCACGCGGTGGCGGTGGTGAAGGCTGGCGCCTTCGCGGTGCTGCGGCTGATCTATTTCGGCTTCGGGGCGGATTTCCTGCGGGGGACCTGGGCCCAGACCGTGGCGATGACGGCGGCCATCATTACCATCGTGTACGGCTCCGCCAGAGCCCTGCGGACGCCCCACCTGAAGCGGCGGCTGGCCTTTTCCACGGTCAGCAACCTGTCTTATATTCTCTTCTCCCTGACACTGATGAGCCCTGCGGGGCTGGTAGGCGGGATGACCCACATGATCTACCACGCCTTCACCAAGATCACCATGTTCTGCTGCGCGGGGGCGATTTTGCACCGGGGGCGGGAGTACGTCTATGAGCTGGAGGACTTTGGCCGGGTGATGCCGGTGGTGTTCGCCACCTTCACGGTGTCCTCCTTTGCCCTGATCGGTGTGCCGCCTCTGGGAGGCTTCGCCGGGAAGTGGATGATCGCCGAGGGAGCTGTGGCCTCTGGGAATCCCCTGGCCTATGCCGGGATCGGGGCACTGATTCTCTCCACGCTGCTAACGACCCTGTACCTCATCACCATCGTGGCACGGGCCTATTTTCCTATCGGAGAGCTGGACCGTGCGGCCCTGGATCAGGTGAAGGATGCGGGCTGGGCCATGAAGGTGCCCCTGCTGGCACTGACAGTGTCGGGCGTGATCCTGGCACTGTGCTCCAATACGGTCATCGGCTTTTTGCAGATGGTGGGGCAGGGCGCCCTGTGAGGAAGGAGGGGAGACAATGGCGCAAGGCCTGATACTGTTTTTGGTACTATTTCCTATGGCGGCGGCGCCAGTGGTGTTTCCCCTGCGGAAGCGTGACCGGCGGTACCGGGACCGCTTTATCCAACTGGTACCGGTAGCGGAGCTGGCGGCGGCGCTGGCTCTGCTGGTCTGCCCGGCAGTGGAGCTGAATCTGCCGGGAATCTGCGGCTTGGGACTGACCTTTTCCGCCGGAAGCCTGGGGCGGCTACTGGCGGTGGTGGCAGCGCTGCTGTGGGCCGGAACCGGAGCGGTGTCTCCGCCCTACTTCGCCTCCGCTGAGGGCTGCAACCGCTATTACCTGTTCTGGCTGCTGACCGAAGGTGCCCTGATGGGGGTATTTCTGGCGGCGGACCTGTTTACCCTGTTCGTGTTTTTCGAGATGATGTCCTTCACCTCCTATGTATGGGTGGCCCAGAATGAGACGCCCCAGGCCCTGCGGGCTGCGGAGACGTATCTGGCAGTGGCGGTCATCGGCGGCATGACGTTGCTGGTGGGGCTGCTGTGGCTGGGGCATCTGCTGGGCTCCCTGGAATTCGCTCATCTGTCGGAGCTGGCCGCCAGTTTGGCGACGGAGGACCGGTGGCAATTATACGCAGCCGGTGCTTGCTGCCTGGTGGGCTTCGGTGCCAAGGCAGGCATGTTTCCCCTGCATATCTGGCTACCCAAAGCCCACCCTGTGGCACCGGCACCGGCGTCGGCGCTGCTGTCGGGAATTCTTACCAAGAGTGGCGTGTTCGGCGTGCTGATCGTGTCCCGGTTTTTGTTCTGGGCCGACGTGCCATGGAATAGAGTGATATTGGTCCTGGGGACGATTACCATGGCTCTGGGGGCCGTGCTGGCGTTGTTCTCCATTGATCTGAAGCGGACCCTGGCCTGCTCCTCCATGTCCCAGATCGGGTTCATCCTGGTGGGCGTGGCCATGCAGGGATATCTATATGGTGAGAATGCCCTGGCTGCCTGGGGTACTGTGCTGCACATGCTCAATCACAGCCTCATCAAGCTGGTGCTGTTCGTGGCGGCGGGCGTGGTGTATGTGAATACCCATGCGCTGGATCTCAATACCATCCGGGGCTGGGGCCGCAACAAGCCCTGGCTGAAGGGTACCTTTTTCGTGGCGGCGGCCTCTATTGCCGGCGTGCCAGGCTTCTCCGGCTACGTCAGCAAGACGTTGCTCCACGAGGGCATTGTGGAGTACATCCACCTGCTGGAGCATGAGGGGCTCTCTGCCGGCGGCTTCCGGGCGGTGGAGTGGATTTTCCTGATTTCCGGCGGGTTGACGGCTGCATACATGACCAAGCTGTTTGTGGCGGTATTTGTCTCGCCGCGGGCGGTTGGACAGCGGATTGGCGTCCCGGAGTATATGTCGTCCTGGACCAGGGCGGTGTTGTTCTGCGGCGGGGCGGCACTGCTGCTTCTTGGATTGACACCAGGGCGCACCATGGAGCCTATTGCCCGGTGGGCTGCCGCTTTCCTGGCGGCGGACGAGGGGCATGCGGTGCATTACTTCACCTGGGTAAATCTGAAGGGAAGCTGCATTTCCCTGGCCATCGGCGTGGCGGTGTACCTGCTGGTGGTACGGCGCCTGCTGATGAAAAAGGAGGGCGGTGAGCTGGTTTACGTGGACCGCTGGCCCGCCTGGCTGGACCTGGAGGAGCGGGTGTACCGGCCCGCTTTGCGGGGATTGGCCTTTGCCGGAGCGCTGTGCGCCAGGGTGTTGGCCTCCATGGGCGATCTGGTGGTGCTGGTCGGGGAGCGAATTCTCTTTACCAAGGCACCGGGGATCTTCGTGCCCAAGCGGAACGAGGACTTCGGAGTGTACGGCAAAAAGCCCAGGCGGTTCCTGGTAGAGGAGACCTTCTCCTTTGACCTGCTGTTGTCGGGCCTGGGGCTGGTGATCCTTCTGGTGTATATTTTGATCTGAAAGGCAGGGTGCACGGTTACGAAAGCGGGAAGCGGCGAAAGGCCGCCTTCCCGCTTTTTTGTTTGAGGAGGCGGTGCTGCGGTGTGGATGGCGCTGGCGGCCACAGGAGTGGCTGGGATCGGCGGAACGGGGCTGGGCGGTGGGATCGCCTGCTTGATGCGGAGAGACTCGCCCCGGATGGTAAGTCTGCTGCTGAGCTTTGCTGCTGGCGTTATGACGGCGGTGGTGTGCTGTGATTTGCTGGGAGAAGCTGTCGGAGCCGGAGAGCGGGGACTGCTGTTTCTGACAGCAGCGGCGGTACTGATGGGACATGGGGCGGTAGAAGGTCTGGAGGCACTGCTGGAGCGACGGCAGCCCCAGAAAAACGGAATGATTGCGGCCGGAATGGTGCTGGCGGCAGCGGTGGCTCTTCACAACGTGCCGGAGGGAATGGTGATCGGCGCCGCCTTTGCCTCTGGAACGACTGAAGAGGGAGCCGGTGGGGTCACTCTGGCGGCAGTGATCGCTCTGCACAACATCCCGGAGGGGATGGCGGTGGCGGGACCTCTGCGGGCTGGAAATCTGACCAGGCGGCTGGCGGTGGCTGCGGCTGCAGCGACAGGAGCCCCTACAGTGGCGGGAGCAGCTTTGGGGTATCGGTTGGGGAGCCTGGGCCCTGTGGGGCTGGCGGCGACTCTGGGCTTTGCCTCCGGGGCTATGCTGTACGTGGTGTTCGGAGAGCTGCTGCCGGAGGCGCTGGACCTGTGGCGGTCCCGGGCCCCGGCCTTGGCAGCAGTGACCGGAGTGGT
>ULXJ01054806.1_pt1 | contig 19852 bp, 18 predicted proteins | sample 1960981 | NCBI WGS metagenome assembly ULXJ01 (sample SAMEA4835830, study PRJEB28245) | human gut metagenome | biome: gut microbiome; material: fecal sample | place: Denmark | collected 2008 | reverse complement strand
CGGCTGCCCACGCCGATATCGCCGGCGGGCACGTCAGTGTCGGGCCCAATATACTTGAACAGCTCCGTCATGAAGCTCTGGCAGAAGCGCATGACCTCGGCGTCGGACTTGCCCTTGGGGTCAAAGTCGCTGCCGCCCTTGCCGCCGCCGATGGGTAGACCGGTCAGGGAGTTCTTGAAGATTTGTTCAAAGCCCAGGAACTTGATGATGCCCTCGTAAACGGAGGGGTGGAACCGCAGACCACCCTTGTAGGGGCCGATGGCGCTGTTGAACTGGACGCGGAAGCCGCGGTTGACATGGACTTTGCCCTGGTCATCCTCCCAGGGAACGCGGAACTTGATGGTCCGCTCGGGCTCCACCAAGCAGTCCATGACGCCCTCCTTGATGTATTCGGGGCGGGCCTCCACTACAGGAACCAGGGAGGACAAAACCTCCCGGACTGCCTGGTGAAATTCAGGCTCGGCCGGATTGCGCTGAATGACCCGGTCCATCAGGTCGCTCAGATATGCGTTCTGGATGCTCATACTTCTTCCCTCCAAACGATTTTAGCAGCGGTGGCAGGTTTCCTTTTCCACCGTAGCGCTTTAACAGGGAAAATCGTAACACAAAAAAAGTCCTCCCGTCAACGACTTTTGTCTGCGAACCGCATAACTTTGTGAGATTTTTTAACTTTTTGGTGACTGAGGCCATCGTTTCTGTAATATCCGATGGAAGGTTTTTGCGGCTGCTGCAGAGTGACACCCCATTATGCTTCCATAATTGAGGCGCTGAATCCCTGTCAGAGTGTTTGCTCCATATTCGCTGCCCAGGGGGAAAATGTTGAAAGTGTTTCTGCTTTATGATAGAATAAGCGCGAAAACGGAGGGCAAATTCCGGCCCGAACTATTATACAAACATGTAGGAGGAAGAGCCTATGGAAGCCAACAAGCGCCCCGAGACCATGGAACGGATCAATACCCAGGCCCTGGCGGAGACCTTTATCGCCCAGCAGGTGGAGGCCCTGCGGACTCAGATTGGAGACAAGAAGGTGCTGCTGGCTCTCAGCGGTGGTGTGGATTCCTCTGTGGTGGCCGCGTTGCTGATCCGCGCGGTGGGCAAGCAATTAGTGTGTGTCCACGTGAATCATGGACTCTTGCGCAAGGGTGAACCGGAGCAGGTGGTCAAGGTGTTCCGGGACGAGATGGACGCCAACCTGATCTATGTGGATGCCGTGGACCGCTTCCTGGATAAGCTGACCGGAGTCACCGATCCAGAGCAGAAGCGCAAGGTTATCGGTGCCGAGTTCATCCGGGTGTTCGAGGAGGAGGCCCGGAAGCTGGAGGGGATTCACTTTCTGGCCCAGGGAACCATTTATCCTGATATTCTGGAAAGCGGCGGTGTGAAGGCTCACCACAATGTGGGTGGCCTGCCGGAGGATTTGAAATTTGAGCTGGTGGAGCCGCTGAAGTTCCTGTTCAAGGACGAGGTCCGTGTAGTGGGTAAGGCCTTGGGCCTGCCGGATGGTATGGTGTACCGTCAGCCCTTCCCGGGACCGGGCCTGGGGGTGCGGTGCCTGGGCGCTATTACCAGGGACCGGCTGGAGGCCGTGCGGGAGTCCGACGCCATTTTGCGGGAAGAGTTTGCCAGGAACGGTCTGGAGGGCAAGGTGTGGCAGTACTTTACGGTGGTGCCGGACTTCAAGTCCACCGGAGTAAAGGACGGAAAGCGGAGCTTTGACTGGCCGGTGATCATCCGTGCGGTGAACACGGTAGACGCCATGACTGCCACGGTGGAGGACGTGCCCTTTGCCCTGCTGCAGCATATTACCGCCCGTATTACTGCCGAGGTGCCGGGTGTCAACCGGGTGCTGTACGACCTGACTCCCAAGCCCACCGGGACCATTGAGTGGGAATGACCGTGCGGGGCGGCCTGCAGGCAGTGCAATCAGGTGAGAATGGGTTGGCTGATCCACAGGGTCAGCCAATTCTTTTCTTTCTGTTGAGGTTATTCTTGGAGCAGAGCAGAGTGGCAGAACGAACGTATGATGGGCTTCTATAATGAAAAAGGCTCACCGCAAGCAATATATCGCTTGCGGTGAGCTGGCGGAGATGGAGAGATTCGAACTCTCGCGCGTTGTTTAGACGCCTACCGCATTTCGAGTGCGTAAGGGCAATACGAACCTGAAATCCGTAGAGAGACTTTAGGATCCCGCTGATCTTGAAACCACTCGCACACGCTCACGCCAAACCGTCGATCGGAACATCAAAAAAAGCGTAGATATTCCGTAGAAACGCCGATCCATGTTCTCTTAAGAATATCAGATAAACACAGTAAAATCAAGGGGTTGAGGGATTCGGCCAGGAGGCTGCCCCACACGATTTCGATTTATGTAAGCATAGTGTCGATGGATGACTTTAGGTTGAGTTGGAATCTTAAAACTCCAGCAAATCCAAAGACTCTGGCTGTCTTACGCAATCAATTTCCTGCAACCCACCACTACCCTAAATTACGGTTTTCAAGCAAAGTGTAAGAAAAAGCGTAGATGAGGGTAAAGCGATTATGCATTTGAGTCACAATAGTTTCTGCTCAACAAAAGAGTGAAATGTTAGAATAGCGAGCCTGCTGTTGACAAACGCAAAGCTGATAGAACACAACTGATTAAATAGGAGGTCCGAGATGAACAGAGATTATTCTGCTTTGTTGATTGAGTATCCTGAAATCATTAGCAAGGAGCAGGTATACCGCATCTGCCACATCAGCAAGCGAAAGGCAACTTGGCTCTTGGAAAACGGAATAATTCCGTGCAAGGATTCCGGGAAGAAAACCCGTCGCTTCCAAGTTCGTACTGTTGATGTAATAAATTACTTGTTAGCTTCAGAAAACAATCCTCAAAAGCCTGTAACACCTGTTGGCCTCTTCACCAGTACAAACAAGGAGAAAAAAACATATGCAGTTACACATATCTCCGATAAAGAGATTCAGAAAGAACTGCACACAAGTTGGAGGGGAGCACCAGATGCACTCACTACAAAGGAAATTTCACGGTTAACCGGATACAATTTACAGACAATCAACCAATGGATAAATTCAAAAAGGCTTCAATGTGTATATTGTCCGGAGGGACGCAAGGTGGCAAAGCAATGGCTCGTTCAGTTTATATCTGATTACATACATACTCATCCAGCTACACTCTCGCACAAATTAGCAACTATCATAAACAGGTTAGTTTGATGGCAAAGGATATAAATTTACTTATATCGTTCTATCACCCGTTATCTCGTCTTTCTAAAATAATTAGCATAAATAGCAGCGCCGTTTTGTTGGTCTTGATGACCATCAAAGCGGCGCCCTTTTGTTTTCCCCAAAATCAAAAAGGGCGCCAGCCCAAGGAGGTAAGTAAAGTGAACAAGGAACTATATTTTAAAGAACTGGGGATTGTCCTGAGTCGGTCTGGATTCACCGCGCTGCCGGAACAGGACGGTTTCCTCCCGGTGGAGTATGAAGGTCGGCCGTTGTGTCGGGTTGATGCAACCGGCAGCGTTTTCTATCACCAGGATAATGTGAATACTCTGGACCGGGAGGCGGCCTGCAGAAGAGTCACAGATTCGGCCACTATTGTCCAGGAATACATTGCATTATTGGAGCAAGCGCCCGTTCTCTATGCGACTGGGTTGAACGAGCCCTACAGGGCACTTGCCGAGTTCAACGGTACGGTATTGGCTGGACGACAGACAGACCACGGGGCTAAATTCGTCACCTGGAACTGGGATTTTAACCATGCCGGCCTCAACCAAGGCCATTACTATGAAGGAGATTATTCTGGAGCAAAGCAGGATTTTGCGGTCCGGTCAGGGCTTGTCCCCCATGAACGGCAGTTTACACCTGAGCAGCTTATGGAGATCTATCAGCAGTGCTCTTATGTGGCGTTTAGCTGTGCGCTATCCAGAGAACAGGAGGAGGTTATCCAGGAAATCCAGGACAGAATTCAGGACCTGGTACCGGATTGCAGGGAGCGGATTATTCAAAGTCTGGAAGAGCATGACAGCCCCGGACTGGAACCAACGATGTGACGTTGATGGCCGCAAATTCAGAACAAATACGGGGGTGATGGAAATGCAGTAGATATTTCCTGCACGGTGTGGTATGTTGTGTGCTTACCAAAGAAAGGAGGTGAAACCCATGAATCAACGCGCTGTAAGAACAAGTGAAAACGGAGTCCAGTTGAGGCCCGCTTCCCTTGAGGAGGCGGGCCTTTTCTATTCGGAACTGGACGTGGAACAGGACAAGGCACTGGGTACCGTGGGGCATGTCCGAATGGACTTCGGTCACCACGGAAAGGAATTCTGGCACACCTGGTGGCCCCACAACCAGAATCAGCTCAATATCCCGGAGTTCAAAGATGAACTTCAAACCATCGTGGATACCCTCCGGGCGGATGGACCACTGAAGGATCTGACGTCGATGCGTAGCTTCTGCGCCCAGAACGGCGGGGCTATCACCGAGGACGGGCGCAGCTTCGGCTATGTGGTGGAGACAGACCGTTACCGCTACTGTCTGCGCTGCACCCCCAGTCCCGGTGATTACCAGGCGTACCTGTATTGCTACGACAAGCGGCAGCAGGAGCTGGCGTATCAGGAAAAGCCGGTAGGCCGGGTGACCTTTGCAGATGGCACCGAGCAGGAGTTTACAGACCCACAGCAGTATCTCCGAACCATCAGAGAGGAACTGCCGTACCGCAATACGACAGGCTTCCGACATGAAACACTCACCGACGATCCGCAGGTCAAAAAGGCCGTGGATGACATCATCCTGGACTTTGCTGGCGAGGAAAATCCCAAGAGGGTATGTGACTATGGCCTGACGGAGAAAGGTATGCAGAGGCTCCGGAATGCAGCAGATCCCTCCCTTCCCCATACCTATGCCTGGTTTGTATTGACGGAGTGCAACACCACCCAGGAGCAGTTTTTCGGGGAACTGACATTGGAGGAGGCAATCCAGCTCTACCAGGGCAGCGATGCTCCGGAGAAACGCCTCGGCGTCACCAAGGATTCCATTGCAACTGTGGATATCGTCCACATGGCAGGCGGAAAACAGCGATTCTTTCCTGATTATCAAAAGCTGGAAAGCTTCAAGGCTGATCCGGTCATTTACGAGGCGGTGAGACGGCTGCACCAAGAACTGATACAGAACAGCTCCGCACAAAATATGAGTATGGGAGGCATGTGAAGTGACTGTGGAAAAAGAGTGGCTGGATTTTCTGCGAGATCAGTATCCCAAGGGAAGTGGTATCCGGCTGAGCGAACAGACGGACGCCCTCTCCCCTGTTCAACCAGGCAGCAGAGGGACACTGGAGCATATTGACGATGAAGGGCAGTTCCATGTCAGATGGGAGGATGGCAAGGAGACGGTCTTGGCCATCGGCAAAGATCGGTTTCAGGTTCTTCCCCCGGAACCTCAGACGTTAAAGTTCTACATGCCGCTCACAGCAACATACCGCAGCTATGATAGTTGGGGCGACCCCAGCGATCAGGGTGAAGAGATGGATGGGCGGGATCTCCGCAGATATAAGGGCAGCATCCAGGAAACCCTGGTGGAGAACAGGATGCCGCAGGAGGCAGCCCGCGGGCTGATGCACTGGTATGATAAGCAGGATGGTGTAGAGGCAAAGGTCCAGTCGGTGGTATTTGAGGTGGAAGACCGCGATGGGCAGCTCTGGGGCGTGGCAGAGTGTAAGGTAATTGGGGAGCTTCTGCCGGAGGAAAAGGAAACCCTGGCCGAATACATTTCAGGCCAAGCCTCAGATGGCTGGGGCGAGGGCTTCGAGCAGCGCCCCATCGAACTGGACGAGGGAGAGCTCTATGTCAGCCTCTGGAATGCGGGCGACTGGAGTATCCAGACAGAGGATGAGAGATTCTCGCCGGACGCACAAACACGCCTGCCAGATCTGTGCTGGTCGGTGCTGCCCAGCGACGGAACCCTGATCTGTATCAAACGGGGCGAGAGCGGATACTACGTGAGCGACTGGAATACGGACAACCCGGAGCAAAATCGCTGCCTGGCCGATTACAACAACGAAAGGCGGGGCATTACGCCTGCCCAGGAGCAAGCCATGCTCACTGGAAGTATGTGTGGATGGAATGTACCAGGAGCAGACCCCCAATGGTACAAATCACAGCAGCATGGTGGAATGACCATCAGCTGAAAAGGAGATGGAACCAACATGACACTTGAGATTACCGATATCTTTGGCAGCCGTGTGGAACTGCATCCAAGAGTGGAACTCTACTCCGTCCACGACTTCATGGGCCAGGAAATGCCCGGTCTTGCTATTGCTCTGGATGAGATTGTGGACGAGCACCATGGCGTAGAACCTTATGCGACCCTCACGGTCTCCTTCGGGGAATTCATCGGGCTGAAAAACAGTGCCTACATCGATACCAACAACTGTCGCTTTGCGCAGCAGCTTCTGAACCAAGGAATCGTAGAGGATACCGGGCTGCGGAAAAGTAGCGGCTTCTGCGAATATCCGCTCTGGACCTTCAAACAGGAATTCCTGGAGGAGATTGGAGGTGAAAACTACGCCGAGTATTCCCGGTGTTATGACGCATACATGAAGGCGGTTGAGGAGCGGCTCAGCGCCGAAGAGAACTTTGATCCTGCGGAACACACCCAGGACGGAATGACCATGCAGTGATTATTCCGTCCTATTACTTTATCAGAGCGAGGAGTGATTGCTTTGAAGAAAACCTTTTCTGTATATGTAAGTCCGCTGGAAATGGACAGCTCGCTGGGACGACTGATAGACTTGCCCATAGAGCAGGAAAAGCTGAACAGACTCCTGCTGGAGCTGAATACTGGTCAGCCACTCTACGTGGAGGTCTCAGAATACTGCGGCCGGGACTACCTGGCAGAGCATCTGCCGGAGGATATGAAGCTGACAGAGCTGAATCTGCTGGCTTGTAAACTGGCAGACCTGTCCCCGCAGCAGGATGCCGCCTTTGAGGGCCTTGTCCGCATGGATCTGGACAAGGGTATGGCAGAGCTGCCGCTGAACCGCTTGATCGACCTGGCCAGCAGTGTGGACTGTTGCCATATGGTGGCAGAGGCCGGGAATGATGAGCAGCTGGGCCATTTCTATGTGGACAACGACTTCCCCGTCCTGCCGGCCGGACTGCCAGAGGAGGTATACGAGCTGCTGGATTATGGAGCCATCGGCCGGAAAGCCAGACAAGAAGAAGGGGGCGTTTTTACCTCCGGGGGCTATGTGGTGCAGCACAGTGATCTGGATGTGAGTTACTCCCAGAGCCAGGGCGGTCCGAGCATGGAGGTGGGACTATGAGGGACAGCCTCTTCGATACCCTGGACGGTATGGAGATGGGCAAATCCGAGCACGACTGGCTGGAGCAGCGGTTCGGAAGCATGACTGCGAAAGAGAGACTGCTGTTTCAGGGCGCTATGCAGCTGGAGCACCCTCAGACCGTTAAGGAGACCCTCCGGCTCCTGAATGGTCTGGATCATTACCGGCTCCTCTATGGTGTGGATGATGATGTAGCCCTGGGGCGGCTCGTTATGGAGCATATTCATATCCCTACTCGCGCAGCACGAGGTTATCTTGACCCGGAGATTGTGGGGACTGCCTATCGGGAACGCGGAGACGGATGTTTTCTGGAGGGCCACTATGTGGAGCGCACATGCCCCAGTCATCCACTCCCTGAATTGGAACCGGATGCCGTATTGCCCGCAACCGGCGACTATGCCATCCGCATTAAGTTGGCCAGCCGGGATCATCTGGAGGGCGTTTGGGTAGGCTTCCCCGACACGGGAGAATACATGGACACCGCTCACCCGGATGAGCTGCTCCTGGGGCTGGACGCCCTGGGTGCGGAGACCTTAGAACAGTGTATTGCTGTGGATGTGGACTGCGCTCTGCCCCAGCTCAACGATATCCTCTCCCAGTATGACTCCGCCAGAGAACTGGTGCATCATGCCATTGACTTTGGCTATGTCTGGGGGGAGCGGGGCCAGGGGGAAGCCCACTGGCTGGAGAAATGGCAGGCAGTGCTGGAGCTGGAGGACTGCCACCGGCTGGACCGGGCTCTGGACCTCTCCCAGAATCTCCACTGCTATGAATTCATCCCCCGCTGCGTGGACCTCGCTCAATACGGTGCGGAGTTGGCGCGAAAGGAAGGCATACTCGGGCAGGACCCGTTGCTCAACCAGTGCTTTGACACCGTAGCTTACGCCCAGCATCACATGGCGAAATTTGGTCTGTCTGCCACAGACCACGGCTATGTGGCCCGGAACGGGCAGGAACTCAACTTCGAGTATAGCCAGCCGGAGCATGGACCGGCAATGACCATGTAACCAATCTCATATCACAGACAGGGGCCGTTTTTCCGATAGGGACAAGCGGCCCCGTTTTTTTGTGCCCTTTTTCGGAAAAACAGGCCCGGAAAAGGAGGAAAACGATGAATCGGGAAGAGAGACTGTTGGCCTACCTGGAGGGGGCCTGCCTTGGACGTGCCCGCTGTATGGGAGGAAAAGAACTGGGGCGGGCTCTGAATCTCAACAGCACAGAATTGCGGAAAGCGGTCAATCGTCTGCGGCAGAAATGTAAGCCTATAGCCAGTGGGCAGGACGGTTATTTCTACGCCCAGACTGCGGGAGAAGTCTATGCCACCATCCGAAATCTGAAGAAAATGCGTGCCGGGCTGGACGCAGCGATCCAGGGCTTGGAGCGAGCTCTGGACGATTTCCCGGCGGGGAGGTGAGGGCGTATTGCCAGGTCCTTTATTCCCTGGGTGGGAGGAAAGGGCAAGCTCCTCTGGCTGATCCGAAAGCTGGCGCCGCCCTGGTATCCCCGCTTCATCGACGTGTTTGGCGGGAGCGGGACGGTAACCCTTGACCGCCCTCTCCGCAAGGGGTGTCTGGAGGTCTACAACGACTACAACAGCAACCTGACCAATCTGTTCTGCTGTGTCAAGAACCGGACGATGGCACTGCTGAAGGAGCTGGGGTTTCTCCCCCTCAACTCCAGAGACGATTTCGAGGTGCTCCGCAAATTCTTCTCCAAGGATGAGTTTACCGATGATTACCTGGAGGAGGAGCTGGAGCTGACCCAGGTTTATCTGAAGCCTCCGGAACGGGAGATGATCCGGAAGCTGCTGCTGGAGCGTTCCCCGCGGGGGGATGTCCGGCGGGCGGCGGACTACTTCAAGCTGATTCGATACAGCTTCAGTGGCGGCGGGAAGGCGTTTGCCGGGAAGCCATGCGATATCCGCCGCTTCTTCCATCTGATCTGGGAGTGTTCCCGCAGACTGGCCAATGTAGTTGTTGAGAACAAGGACTTTGAAAGCCTGATCCGGCAGTATGATCGGGAGAATGCATTTTTCTACTGTGACCCGCCCTATTACCAGGCGGAGGACTGCTACCAGGTGGAATTTCCAAAGGAAGATCACCAGCGGCTCCACGATGTATTGCTGAGCTGCAAAGGCCGCGTCATGGTGTCCTACAATTTCTGCCCGTTCATTCTGGAGCTCTACAAAGAGTTCTACATCTTCTACACCACCCGTCCTAACAGTATGTCCCAGACGGCAGATAGCGTGTACGAGGAACTGATCATCACCAACTATGACCCGCACAAATGGAGTCGTGATAACCATCAATTCACCCTATTTCCGTTTGGTGACGCAGATAGGAACGAAGGGGATTATCAGTTGATCCACGAACCCGACGCGACATGACTAATTTTTAAATCAGGGAGGTATTTGACCATGAAATTTATTCTGTACCGGGATCCGAAAAACAAGATTCAAAAGATTCCCTATGCGGTCATGCAGACAGCGAAGCTAGTTGACGCTGAGAAGTTGGTACTCTATACCGGTGCCGGATGTGTCCTGCTGTGTAAGGAAAAGGTGTCGGCCCGCAACGCAGTCCAAACCATCGCCCATCTGAATGAAATGGTGGACTCCTTAGTGTTCCAACTGGTGGACGCCAGCAATGAAATTGCGAACACCACAGACATTCCTGACCCGCTGGATCATATGGACAAAGATGTTCTGGAAGCCCTTTTGGGCTGCGGCGCCAACCCAGATGGCCTGCGCATGCTTTTGGCACAGGGGGATGAAGAAATTGAAGAATGATACCTATCTCTACACCGACGGTCTGGATACTGCTCGGCGTGAAGGTGACATCGCCCTCTGGCGAGCCAGCCACCAGGCCAACATTGCCTGTAAAAAAGCCATTGAGGAGAGTATCCGGCAGGGCTTTGACGGGATGCATCTCAGAGCTGACTGTGCCAAGGAAGTGGTGGAGGAGTTTGGCTTCAAGCGGGTGAATTGGGTGCTGGCCAATACCATCCAGGAAAAGAGCTGGGATGGCCGTTTCAAAGCAGACAACAAAAGTTGGGCACAGCGCACCTTTATACCCGACGACGTGGGCCACAAAGTGGACTTTATTGTGGAGTCCCATCCTGCCATACTGGATGGATTTGTGACCCAGTTCCGCCAGTTGTATCAGGAGCTGAATCTCTTTGGCCCGAAGCACTGTCTGGCCAATTCCCGATCTGAGCTGGATTATCAGGGGAAGGTACTGGTACTGAGTCCTGACACCTTGCGAGAGGCTTGCTGGTCTCAAGAAAACCAGCTTTGGTATGCCCACGACGGGTTTGGGTGCAGCCCACACGCTATTGGACGTTCTATCCGCTGTACCTGCCTGGGCGACGGTGAGATGACCCGCTGGAACCGTGCCGAGTTTGTGGGGGTTCTGGATGAGAAATTCCTGCCGGATTGGGCCAGTGCGAAGCTGGAGCAGCTCTCGGCACACCAATCGCAGCAACATAGACCCGGCATGAATGGGATGAACATGGAGGGATAATGTGAAGGTTTTTTATTACACCATTGACGATATGTCCTTGCCTCGGAAAGGGCTGCTCCGCAAGGGATGGACAATTCAGCATTTTGATACCCTGCAGGAGGCTATTTGCGCTTACAAAGGGATTCCCCCCTCAAAGGACAAGCGCCTGGGACTGACGGACAGTATCCATACCCTGGAGCTTGTCCGGTGTGTACCGCTCTTTTCCTTTGATACAGAGGGTGAGGATATCCTGGCCTCCGACTACCGGCAGTACCCTCTCTGGGCAGATCTGCCGGAAGCAAGGTTTGCCGCCCAAGCGTGCATCAAACGGTTTAACCTGCGATACCAGTTCTGTTCTGATGCCATTATGCCTATTCAAGCCTCAGAAAAGCTGCCCAAAAACCTTCGTGACAAATATTTGTGGTTGAGTTTTAACCGTGCAGAAGATTCCGCCATTCGCTGGGTCTACATTGCCGGTACGGGCTGGGTCTCCTTAAAGGAGTGGAAACGCCGCGCCTCCAGCCATCCCCTGGTACTCAAATTCCGGGCGGATGGACTGACAGAGCGCGGCGATCATTGTTTCTTGGAGGTTGAGCCCTGGGAGTATGACTTGTTGGCACGCCGCACCCTGGAGCGGCTTGACCAAAATACATCAATGACAGGAGGAAGAAAGAAATGAGTACCAACAACACGATGACCCCCATGGAACTGGATGTGAGGATCTATCCCTACCGTGGGGAGGGCCCCACCGTGGCCACTGCGTCCGTGACCCTGAACAACTGCTTTGCTATCCGGGATGTGCGGATCATGGAGAGCAAAAACGGACTTTTTGTCTCCATGCCCAGCAGAAAGGTGCAGGGAGAATACCGGGATGTCTGTTTTCCCTGCACCAAGGAATTCAAGCAGCAGTTTGACCGGCAGGTGCTGGACGCCTACACCCAGACCCAGGCCCAGAACATGCAGAAGACGCAGGAAAACAATGGCCCTGCCATGACGATGTAAGGAGGAACCGATGATGAAACGAGCTCTATCCCTTTCCATTCTGGCGCTTACGTTGGCAACGATGCTGTGCCCCGCGGCCCTGGCAGCAGAACCGGTGGGTACTGGCGCTTCCGCCCAGGTGTGTTATCCCACCTCCATCACCCGGAACGAGGACGGCACGGAACTGAAAAAGATCTACGACCTGGGACCGGAGGACGACCCGGCGGGCATCCCTCGCTCTGACTTTGAGCAGGACGGCTTTCACTATACGCTGACCGACCTGCTGAAGCAGGAGCTCCCGGAAAACGAAAGCCGCCAGCATACGGAGACCGTCTCCCTGCCCAGCAAGAACAAGGATATGGAGTCCGTGCTGGCGCTGCTGCCCACAGAAAGAGAATTTATCACCGATGATGGGCTGTCCGGCACTCTCAGCCTGGACCTGTCCACCGTCCGGGTGGAGGTGGCCGGTTACGGCAGCTCTACCAAAGAGGTCTCCGCCACCAGAACCTACCCCAACCTGGCCAACCAGGACACCCAGTACATCCCCAAGACCATTGAGGAGGAGGGGCGCACCCTGACCCTCCAGACCATCAACTGGCAGACAGATAACACCGCCAGTATGGACGGATACAACCTGGGTGACCGCTTCACCGCCGTGGCCACCTACACCGGCACCGCCACTAGCAGTTACGTGAAGGGCTATACGGTGACGGCAGACTACACTGGCACGGTCAGCCGGATCGCCCTGAACAAAGTGCGCTATGTGGCCATCTTTGAGGGAACGCCACTGGAACCCATCCTGCCGGCAGAAACGGAGGACTCCGCGCCTGCCCAGTTCAACTGGCTGCCCATTGCGGTGCCCTTTGGCGTCGTGGCCCTGGCCGGCGTAGGGATCGGGGCAGCTCTGTTTATGAGACGCCGCCAGGAGACGACAGAGGAGGATGACCAATGAAAAAGCTGATAACCACCTGCCTGACCATCTGCCTGTCCGCGGCCCTGGCCCTGCCCGCCAGTGCCTTGGATTACAGTATTGATGCCCCCGGAGACCCGGACTATGGTTCTCCCACCTCTATCGAAGTGATCTACACGGCGGACGGTGGAGCGATGAAGAATGAGGATGTGAGCAAAAACGCGGCGCTGATCCCGCCCACCTTCGGCAGTCTCAGTGCGGACACCCTTGGGACGGGCACCTATCTGACCCCCGATCTGGCCCCCGGCGGCATGGCTGTTGGGACGATCACCGGCGGCAATATGCCCGTTATCTTCCCGCCTGCCTCAGATGCAGCAAGCGGCAGTTCCGGGGAAGCCAGCACCACCGTTGGGTATACCTATGTAACCGATGACCTCTACTATTCCGGCGGCTATCTGGCCACGCTGAAGATTCCCTCTATCGGGGTGAACGTAAAGGTATACGAGGGTACCGGCAGCACCCCCTTGGCCAAAGGCGCCGGGCATTTTACGGATACCAGCATCTGGGCCGGCAACGTATGTATTGCGGCCCACAACCGCGGCACACACGCGCAGTTTGGGAAAATCCACACGCTCTCCGCTGGCGATAGAGTGACTCTGACCACCAAGCTGGGCACTCGCACCTACGAAGTGACCAGTGTCAGCAAGATCCTGGAAACGGATACCAGCGGCTTGGCCGCAACCACAGGGAACCAGATCACCCTGTACACCTGTGTCGCAAACCAGCCCGCCTACCGCTGGATGGTGCGGGCAGTAGAAATCTAGGAGGGATGGAAATGAAACGACTGCTTTCTATGCTTTTGGCCCTGGTGCTTGCCCTGGGCCTGCTGCCGGCCGGCGCCTTTGCCGCCTCATCGGAGGAAGAAGCTTTGGGTGAGATCAACATCTTCAACGGCGGCTACCGCATGAACTATCTGGCGATGAATGGCCAGGTACAGTCTCAGAATTATGTCTATTACCTGTTTGACACCGGCAGCGGCACCAAGGAAATCCCGGCATACTGTGTGACGCCCAATCAGCCTGGTGTCCAGAAGGTGGTGGAAGAAGGTGAAAGTATCCGCTACCTGGCAGAGGAAAAAAGCAGCGATCCCAAGGTGGTTGGCATTGTGGCCAGCGGCTACCCCACTCGCCCCTTGTCCGAACTGGGCCTGGAAAACAAATACCAGGGCTTTTACGCCACCAAAATGGCGCTGTGGAGCTATCTCATCAGCGACTGGGATATCAACAAGCTCACGGTAAATCCCATCCTGTCCGGGGACGAGGCAGAACGGGCAAAGAAGATCCTGGCGGCAGCCAAGGACATCTATGCCCAGGGCACCGCCTGGAACGACATGAAAAGCCCGGAGGTAACCTGCACGCCGGATCGTGACACCGCCTGCGAGGTCACCATTGACGGCAAGCAGTACAAGCAGCAGGAGTTCACTGTTTGGTCCAAGACCTGGGTGAACAACTATGCCATCAACATCGCCTTCACTGACCCCGCAAGTGTCCCCGCCGGCACCCGCATTGTGGACGAGAATAACCAGGACATCACGTCCATCAAGGCGAAGTGGATGAACAACGGCCACGGCGGGACCTTCAAGGTACTGTATCCGGTGGAGAGCATCCAGGGCCAGGCAGGCAGCGTCCAGCTCTCCCTGAACTGCGAGGTGTATGCATACGCTGTGTTCTTTGCCAGCTGCCTGGAGAAAGACGAGTACGGCAACCTGCAGAACTATGTGGTGGATACCGACCCCACCACAACGCTGAACTTCAACGCCATCAGCAGCTATGTGGATTCTCCGGAGAAAGATCCTCCGGATACGGGCTTGCGGATCCTGAAGTACGAGACCGGGACGGAGATCCCACTCAGCGGCGCCCGTCTTGAGGTCATTGGCCCGGATGGCGATTCCCTTGGCGTATTTATTACCCAGGATGACGGACGCATTGAAATCCCCCTGACCATTTGCGGCAATTACACCGTCATTGAACGGGACGCGCCGGCAAACCATATCATCAGCGAGCAGCCTGCTCAGAATGTCACCGTGGTCTACAATGAAGTAGCCGAGGTGGCATTTTTTAATGATCCGTATGGCTCCCTCCGCGTTGAGAAGCGATCTGACACCGGCGAGTATCTGCCCGGCGCGTTAATCACCATCGAGCACATTGAGTCCGGCCTGACCCTCACCCAGGAGACTGGCCCCGCCGGTGTAGCAGTGTTTGGAGAGATTCCCTTGGGCGCATACCGAATCCAGGAGCAGACCGCCCCCGAAGGGTGGCTGAAGGATGACACCGTCTACACCGCCACCGTGGTGGCCGGGGAGACAACTACCCTTCCCATTATCAACAAGGAGCTCCCGGGCCTGCGCATCGTAAAGTATGACCGCAAAAACTATGTGGTCATGTCCGATGTCTATTTCTCCATCTACCGGGACGGCGACTACCTGGGTAACTTCAAGACCGATGAATTCGGGGAAATCCTGCTTACCGATCTGGAGCCCGGCACCTACCGGGCGTTTGAGGTGGACACCGGAAACGAGGGCTATATCCTGGACACCACGCCCCAGGAGGTGGAGCTGAAGGCGGGTGACGGCATTAGGGAGCTGGTCTTTTTCAATGACATGAAACCGGGGATGCGGTTGATCAAGGTGGACTCCTCCGACCCCTCCAAGGTGATTTCCAACGCAGTCTTCGAAATTGAGGCAGTAGATGGGAGATTTGGGCCGGAGGAATTTACCACCAATGAAAGCGGAGAAATCGACCTGTCTCATTTGCCTGCCGGGGTTTTCCGGGTAACCGAAAAGGTGTGTGAGGGGTACATCATCGACGATGCCCAGCGCATCATCAATCTGAAGCCCAATGAGGATGCGCAGTTTATTTTCACCAATACGATCAAGCCCTCCCTTCAACTGATCAAACTGAGTGCCGACGGCTCCCGGTTAGCAGGAGTTACTTTCCGCATCGCAAAGATCGAAGATGGCAGCCATTACCTTGACCGCACCACCAATGACCGGGGGGAGATCCTGATCTCGGATCTGGAGCCTGGGGTATACTCCGTAAAAGAGCAGTCCACTTTGGAAAACCACATTTTGGATCCCAAGGAGTATCATGTGGAACTGTTCCCCGGGCGGACCAGCACGATCACCCTGACCAATGAAAAACGCCCCAATTTGATCATCCATAAGCGGGACGCGGACAGCGGACAGCCGGTCCCCCATACAGTTTTCCTCGTGAAGGGTGCGGACGGCCATTCCATTGCCGAGGTGGAAACCGATGAAAACGGCATCGCAGTGGTGGAAAATCTGCTGCCCGGCGTGGTAGAGGTCGTCGAAAAGTCGGTACCGGAGCCCTATCTGCTGGCGGAGGAATCCCAGCTGGTTACGCTCTATCCCAACAGAGATCGGGACGTATACTTTGAGAATCATAAGCGGCCCACCATCGAGATCATCAAGGAAAACGAGATCACCCATGATCCGCTCTCCAATGTCCCCGTGCAGGTCTGGTACGCCAGCAACAACACATCCACCGGAGAGTACAACGACCTTGGCGTGTTCTACACGGATGAAGAGGGACGCATCGTGCTCAGTGATCCGGACATTTCCCTCCGGGACGGCTGGTTCCGGATCGAGGAACTGGAGGCGCCGAAGGGGTTCAGCCTGACGGAATCCAGCAAGCAGGAGGTATTCATCGCGGCCGGCGAGGGACACACCTTCCGCATCTACAACCGGCCCAACTCCGCTATCGTCGTGTGGAAGTATGACAGTGTCCACCCGGAGCAGGCCATTGAGGGCGCGGTGTTCCAGGTGCGGTATCTCTCGGGTAACACCAGCGGCACCGGCGGCACGGTCATCGGCACCTACCGCACCTCGGCCAACGGCTCCTTCACCGTGACGGGCTGTAAACCGGGCACTTATATCATCGAGGAACTCTCCAGCGATGGCACCCACGTCATCGACACTCCGCCCCAGACAGTCTATCTGTCCGGCGAGGAGCAGGAGGTCGTACAGGTTTATTTCGGCAATAGCCCCAAGGGCTCCTTGCTCATCAAAAAGGTTTCCAGTGCGGACAATAGCCCCATTTCCGATGTGCAGTTCTTCGTGACCGAGAGTGATGGCACTGTGGTCGGCAACAGTAATGGCTACTTCACCACCGATTCGGCAGGCACCATCCTCATTGATAACATCGATCCCGGCACCACACTGGTAGCAAAAGAGGTCAAAGCAAAAGAGGGCTTCCTCCTGGATGACACCCCCCAGACCGCCCAGATCAAGGCCGGCCAGACCACGACATTGGAATTTCGGAACAAACCGATGGGCAATCTGGTAATTGAAAAGTGGGGACGGAACGGCTCTACAGAAGTCCCCCTGGAGGGCGTCAAATTTGAGATTAAGTACGCCAATGGGCAGTATGTGGACGCCGCAGGAGGCACGTTGTCCAGCAATGGTATCTATTATTCTGACTCCACAGGAAAGGTCATCCTGTCCGGGATCTCTGGAACAGTAGTAGTGACTGAACTTGAGAGTGTGCCTGGGTACACCGTCGACCCGGATAGCCAGAGCCAGACCGTCACTATTAACCCCAATGACACCCAGACGATCCGATTTTATAACAATGCTGTGGGCGGCGTGGAGATCATCAAGGTGGATGAGGCGGACAAGACCCAGCGGCTGGCTAACGCAACCTTTGAGATCCGCAAAATGGATGATGCCTTGGTGGATACCGTGACTGTCGATCAGAATGGCCGAGCGTTCCTTCCCCTGGAGGATGGCGCTTATTATGCGTTGGAGGTCACAGCTCCGGAGGGCTATAAGCTGGATGATACCCCTCACTACTTCGAGGTGAAGGACGGTAAGACCAGCAAACTGACGATCACCAACCGGGCACTTTCAGGTATCCTCATCCATAAGACAGACGAAAGCACAGGAGAAGGCATCTACGGGGTGAGTTTCCTGCTCTACGACAGCAGCAACACCCCCATAGGCCAGTACACCTCGGACGATCGGGGCTATGTCTATATCGAGGATCTGGAGGCGGGCCGCTATTATTTGCGGGAGCTGGAGAACGAGGGCTATGTCCCGGATACCCAGAAGAAAACCGTCTATGTCAAGTCCGGGGAAACCACCGAGGTGGAATGGGAAAACACGCCCATTACCGGACAGATTCAGATCACCAAGACTTCTGCGGATTACAACAGCATGAATGGCTGGCCCGCCGGGACGCCCATTCCCAACACCGTTTTCGAGATCTACAATGACCGGACCGGGAAGCTGGTAGATACCATCAAAACGGACCGGAACGGTGTGGCGGTCTCCAAGCCCCTGCCCCTGGGCCGGTACAAAATCGTGGAAGCCCAGGCAGCGGAGTTTTATGGACTGGACAAGACCCCTATCCAGGTGGAGCTGGAGTTTGCCGGTCAGATCGTCAAGACTGCCATGACCAACAAGAGCCTCTATACCAATGTCAGCATCAAGAAGACAGGGTACGTGGAGGTTATGCCCGGCCAATCTATCCGCTATGACTTCAGCGGGATCGCCAACAACTCCACCACCAGCCTGACCTCCTTCTATTGGCGGGATACCCTGCCCACTCAGGCGATACGGCTGGATAAGATCATCACCGGCACCTACAATGTAAACGGCAGTTACAAGGTGGTCTACCAGACCAACCTGAGCGGCGGCACCTGGCGCACCATGTACGATAACCTACTCACCAGACAGAACTACACGCTGGATGCCTCTCCCGCCGCACTGGGGCTGGCCTCCAACGAGTATGTGACGGCGTTCATGGTGTCCTTCGGTGTGGTGCCCGCCAACTTCCGGCAGGTGGAGGCCCCGCAGGTCTACTGCACTGTCGTCTCCCAGCTCGCCAGTGGAACTCAGTTCACCAATCAGGCGGATGTGGGCGGCGTCTATGACGGACAGTGGATCATGGCCACCAGCCGGTGGGTCACCAGGGTCTACAAGCCTTCCCAGCCTCTGCCCCGAACCGGATATTGAGAACCCACCCAGGGGCCATCCGCAAGGATGGCCCCACCACTTTTTGGAGGTGTTGTGAATGAAAGCTATCAAACGGTACGCCAGGCCCATGCTTATCGTGCTTCTGCTGGTGCTGCTCTTCACCATCCCGGCCATGGCCACCAGTGGCAATGTGGCCGGCGCGGTGCAGCAGACCTGGAAGGATGCCGCTACCCAAATCAAGACCGTGGTGGACAGTGTTGTCTTTCCGGCCCTGACCATGATCCTGGCTATCGCATTCTTTGTTAAATTAGGGCTGAGCTACTTTGAGTTCCGCAAGCACGGCCAGTTTGAGTGGACGGGTCCGGCCATTCTGTTCGTCTGTCTTATCTTCGTGCTTCTTGCCCCCAAGTACATTTGGGGCATTGTGGGCATCTGATCGCCCCGGAAACGAAGATGGAGGTGAGACAAAAGCGTGTTTATCTGGGACTTTGTGGCCAATCCTGTTATGGACGCACTGGTGGATTGGTTTTACAGCCAGGTTGTAGGCTTCCTGGGGGCGTTCTTCGCCCAGATGGGCAATATGGGGGTGGAGCTGTTTGAATTGGAGTGGGTTCAGGCAGTCGTTCAGTTTTTCTCCCAGTTGGGCTGGGCCCTGTATGGAGTCAGCCTGGTGGTGGCCGGCTTTGAATGCGGGATCGAGTATGCTTCCGGAGGGCGGGGAAATTTCCAGCAGGTGGCTCTGAATGCCATCAAAGGATTTCTGGCGGTCAGCCTGTTTACCATCGTCCCGGTTCGCCTCTATACCCTATCAGTATCCCTGCAAGGCACCTTCACCACCGGGATTTCCCACCTGGGAATCGGTGAGCTGGGCGCCTCCGTCCTGGAGGGGATGGATATTGATTCGCTGATGGATCTGGCCGTAGAGACGAACTGGGGGATCGGCACAAACCCCATTATGATCCTCTTCTGCATGATCCTGATGGCATACGCCGTGATCAAAGTGTTCTTCGCCAACCTCAAGCGGGGCGGTATCCTGCTCATCCAGATCGCTGTGGGGAGCCTGTACATGTTCTCCATCCCACGTGGCTACACGGATGGCTTTACCCAGTGGATGAAGCAGGTCATTGGCCTGT
>ULXJ01063386.1_pt1 | contig 20204 bp, 18 predicted proteins | sample 1960981 | NCBI WGS metagenome assembly ULXJ01 (sample SAMEA4835830, study PRJEB28245) | human gut metagenome | biome: gut microbiome; material: fecal sample | place: Denmark | collected 2008 | reverse complement strand
GAGCGGGGTGTAGTGGCCGCGGCCCCGCAGACGGGTATCCACTTTTTGCCCCCTGGTGAGCGGCTGCCTTGGACCGTTACGAACCGCGGAATTGAAAAACGGGGCGGAACCGTGCTGCTGCCGGCGGCCAATCTGGGCTTTCTGGAAAGTGACGGGACCCTGCCAGCCTGGGTCTGCCGCACCTGCCGGAAAGTAGTTATGGAGTATTGATATGGACCTTTGGACATACGAGCGGGAACAATGGGCCGCAGGCTGTGAAAGGATCTGCGGCGTGGACGAGGCCGGCGCCGGGCCTCTGGCGGGTCCGGTGTATGCCGCCGCCGTCATTCTGCCCCGGGAAATTGACATCCCCGGCCTTAACGACTCCAAAAAGCTGACGGAAAAGAAGCGGGAGGCTCTGTATGACCGCATCACCGCCCAGGCAGTGGCCTGGAGCGTAGCCCGTGTGGAGGCGGCGGAGATCGACCAGATGGACATTCTGAACGCCCGGATGCTGGCCATGAACCGGGCCGTCGAAGGTCTGTCCCAAATTCCAGACCTGTGCCTGATCGACGGCAACCGGGATCACGGAAGTGCCATTTCCATCACGGCGCCCCATCTGTGTATTGTGGGCGGCGACGGGAAGAGTGCCTCCATCGCGGCGGCCTCCATCCTGGCCAAGGTCAGCCGGGACCGGTATGTGTCCACGGAGCTGGAACGGGAATATCCCCAGTACCAGTTCGCCAGGCACAAGGGCTACGGCACCAAGCTCCATTACGCCATGCTGGATCAATACGGCCCCTGCCCGGCCCACCGGCGGACGTTCCTGAAAAAGTGGGAGGCCCGGAAATCATGACCACCCGGCGGGATTTGGGAAACCGGGGAGAGGCAGAGACCGCCCGGTACCTGCGGAAGAAGGGGTACACCCTGCTGGCCAGCCAGTGGCGCTGCCGGTACGGGGAGCTGGATCTGGTGGCCCGGGACCGGGACGGAACCATCTGCTTTGTGGAAGTCAAACTCCGCCAGGCCGGGAGCACTGCCCTGCCACGGGAGGCCGTGGACGCCCGGAAGCAGGCACGGCTGCGCAGTGCCGCGGCCTTATACTTAAGCCAGCATGAGATGGATGCCCCCGCCCGCTTCGATGTGGCGGAGGTCTATACCGACGAAAATCACCGGATTACCGGCGTCACCTACCTGGCCGACGCTTTTCAGTGACCGGCGTTAAAATAGAAGAAAACAAACATCGTGGAGGTTTTGCCATATGAAGTATTACAGCACACGGGACCGCTCCGTCCGACTGGACGCGGCGGAGGCTATTGAGATTGGACTGAGCCGGGACGGCGGACTGCTGACTCCCTGCGAGATTCCCCAGATCGACGAGGCCTTTCTGGACAGCCTGGTTCATGTCCGCTATCAGGAGCGGGCGGCCAAGGTCATGGCATTGTACCTGACTGACTACACCGAGGCGGAGCTGCTGACCTTCGCCGAGAACGCCTATGGCCCGGAGAAGTACGACACCGAGGCCGTGGCGCCGGTCCGCACCCTGGATGAGACCACTCACTGCCTGGAGCTGTGGCACGGTCCCACCAGCGCTTTCAAGGACATGGCTTTGCAGATGCTGCCCCAGCTTCTCTCTGCCGCTCTGAAAAAGACCGGAGAGGACAAGACCGTCTGCATCCTGGTGGCCACCTCCGGCGATACCGGCAAGGCCGCCATGGAGGGCTTTGCCGACGTGCCCCAGACCAAGATCATGGTGTTCTATCCCAAGAACGGTGTGTCCAAAGTCCAGGAAACCCAGATGGTCACCCAGGACGGCGCCAATGTGGGTGTGTGCGCCGTAGTGGGCAACTTTGACGATGCCCAGGCCGGTGTGAAGCGGATTTTTTCTGATACGGGTATCCGGGAGACCCTGGCGGAGCGGGGGTACTTCCTGTCCTCCGCCAACTCCATCAACTGGGGCCGCATTCTGCCCCAGGTGGTCTACTACATCTCCGCCTACTGCGATCTGGTCCGGGACGGCCGTATCGTTATGGGGGACAAGGTGAATTTCTGCGTTCCCACCGGTAACTTCGGCGACATCCTGGCCGCCTACTACGCAAAGCGCATGGGCCTGCCTGTGGGCAAGCTGATCTGCGCCTCCAACTGCAACGACGTGCTGACCGACTTCCTGCGGACCGGCGTCTATGACCGCAACCGGCCCTTCCACAACACCATGAGTCCCTCCATGGACATTCTGATTTCCTCCAATCTGGAGCGGCTGTTGTTCGACCTGTCCGGGGAGAACGATGCCCAGATTCGGGAGTACATGGATGCCCTGGCCCAGAGCGGCCGCTACGAGGTGTCCGACGCCATCAAGGCAGCGCTGGCCGAGCAGTACTGGGGCGGCTTCTGCGACGAGGCGGGCACCTCCGCCGCCATCGCCAAGTATTACAAGGAATATGGTTATCTGATCGATACCCACACCGCCGTGGCCGCCAGCGTCATGGAGCAGTACCGTGCCGCCACTGGCGACAAGACCCCCACGGTCTTTGTCTCCACGGCGTCCCCCTACAAGTTCTGCGACAGCGTCCTGACCGCCATCGGTGAGACCCCGGTGGGCGACGGTGTGGAGCTGCTGGACCAGCTCCACGAGAAGACCGGTGTGGCCATCCCGCGGCGCCTGGCAGAGCTGAAGGGCAAGGCCCGGCGCTTTGATCTCACCTGTGAGAAGCCCGGCATGGACAAGGTGGTACTGGACTTCCTGAAATAAAACGAGAATAAATGGATAAATGAAGAAGGGGGTGGTCGTATGGCCCTCTACGCCATCGGGGACCTGCACCTCTCCCTGACGGCCAACAAGTCCATGGAGGTTTTTGGACCGGCCTGGGAAAATTATGTAAACAGAATTGGTGACGCTCTCGGTACCCTGACCGCAGACGATGTGCTGATTTTGGCGGGAGACACCTCCTGGGGGATCGATATGAACGAGGCGGAGGCGGACTTCCGCTTCCTGGACCAGTTTCCCTGCAAGAAATACCTGATCAAGGGAAACCACGATTTCTGGTGGACCACGGTGTCCAAGATGAAGTCCTTCTTCACCGAGAAGGGCATCACCACTTTGGACTTTCTCCACAACAACTGTGCCCTCTATGGAGACCATGCCCTGTGCGGTACCCGGGGCTGGTTTCTGGAGGAGGACCAGAAGCCCCACAACGCCAAGGTGCTGAATCGGGAGGTGGGCCGGCTGGAGATGTCGCTCCGGGCGGCGGAGGGGCGGCCCATCTGGTGCTTTCTCCACTATCCGCCTATGTATCAGGGCTACCAGTGCCCGGAGATCCTGGCGACGCTGGAGAAATACTCGGTGGAGCTGTGCTGTTATGGACATCTCCACGGACCAACCATCAAGCGCCGGATGGAGGGACGGCGGGGAGCGACGGAGTTTTCCCTGATCTCCGCGGACTATCTGGGGTTTGTTCCTAAAAAAATTTGTGAATGATGGAAAAAAGGATAGATTTTTTGTCCTAACTATGATAAAATACCATTTCGCACCGGCGTCTGAACGGTGATGAACGGAGGAGTAAGCAACATGAGTGTGAAAAGCTGTGAAAAAGTAGAGAAAAGTCAGGTCGCGCTGACCATCGAGGTGGGTGCGGCAGAGTTTGAGGCCGCCGTTGAGAAGGCATACCGGAAACTGCGCCGGAAGATCAATGTACCGGGCTTCCGCCCTGGTAAGGCCCCCCGCAAGATCATCGAGGGTATGTATGGCGCCGAGGTATTCTATGAGGAGGCCATCAATATTGCTTTCCCCGAGGCCTATGAGGCTGCGGTGAAGGAGAAGGAGCTGCAGGTGGTGGGCTATCCCACCGTGGAGCTGGAGGGTGAGTGCACCAAGGAGGGCTTCACCTTCAAGGCTACTGCTCCTGTGTATCCCGAGGTGACCCTGGGCCAGTACAAGGGCCTGTCCGCCCCCAAGGACGAGGTAAAGGTCACTGCCGCCGATGTGGACGAGCGGGTGAAGATTCTGCAGGACCGCAATACCCGTCTGGTGAGCGTGGACCGGGAGGCCAAGGAGGGCGACACCGCCATCATCGATTTCGAGGGCTTCCTGGACGGCAAGCCCTTTGACGGCGGCAAGGGCGAGAACCACAGCCTGGAGCTGGGTTCCCACAGCTTTGTGCCCGGCTTCGAGGAGCAGGTGGTCGGCATGAAGGCCGGCGACGAGAAGGACATCGACATCACCTTCCCTGAGGACTATCACAAGGACCTGGCCGGCAAGGCCGTGGTATTCAAGGTGAAGGTCCACGAGGTCAAGGAGAAGGAAGTCCCCGCCCTGGACGACGAGTTCGCCAAGGACGTCAGCGAGTTCGATACCCTGAAGGAGCTGAAGGCCGATCTGAAGAAGAAGATCACCGAGGAGCGCCAGAAGGACGCTGACCGCGCTTTTGAGGACGCCCTGATGGAGCAGGTGGCGGCCAACATCACCGCCGACGTGCCCGATGCCATGGTGGAGGGACAGGCCCGCCAGTTCCTGGAGAACTTCAAGGCCCAGATCGCCCAGCAGGGCATTCCCTATGACCAGTACATGAAGATGACCGGCATGGACGAGAAGAAGCTGCTGGAGGACGCCAAGGAGCCCGCTCTGCGGCAGGTGCGGCTGGATCTGGCCCTGGCCGCCATCATCAAGGCGGAGAATATTGAGGTCTCCGACGAGGAAGTGGAGGCCGAGTTCCAGAAGCTGGCCGACCAGTACGGCATGGACCTGGAGATGGTGAAGAAGTATCTGCAGGCCGACCAGGTCAAGGATCAGGTGACCACCCAGAAGGCCGTGGCTATTGTGGTGGACAGCGCCGTGGCCACCAAGCCGGAGAAGAAGGAGGACGAGGGTGAGAAGAAGCCCGCCCGCAAGTCTTCCAAGAAGACCGAGGAGGCCGGTGAGGGCGAGGAGAAGAAGCCCGCCCGGAAGTCCACCAAGAAGGCCGAGGAGACCGAGGGCGCAGAGGAGAAGAAGCCCGCCCGGAAGTCCACTAAGAAGGCCGCTGAGAAAAAAGAGGACGAGGAACCCGCTGAATCCAAATAATTCCGGGTATACTGTCCAGTGGCCCGCGGGTGTTCCCGCCATTTTGACAGATTCCCGCACGGCCTTTGTAGTAGGATAGGTACGCGTGCGTTGGCATGGGCGCCGTCGGTCCGAAAGGGGCGGGGCGCTTTTGCCATATCCTGTCCCATGGCGCCCTGTGAGCAGGGCGGATTCAAGGAGGTTATACCAATGAGCTTAGTTCCCTATGTGGTGGAGCAGACCAACCGCGGCGAGCGGTCCTATGACATCTTCTCTCGCCTGCTGAATGACCGTATCATCTTCCTGGGCGAAGAGGTCAACGCTACCACCGCCAGCCTGGTGGTGGCCCAGATGCTGTATCTGGAGGCCCAGGACCCCGACAAGGACATTCAGTTCTATATCAACAGCCCTGGCGGTTCCGTCACTGACGGCATGGCCATCTATGACACCATGCAGTATGTCAAGTGCGACGTGTCCACCATCTGCATCGGCATGGCCGCCAGCATGGGAGCCTTCCTGCTGTCCTCCGGCGCCAAGGGCAAGCGGTTTGCCCTGCCCAACGCGGAGATCATGATCCACCAGCCCTCTGCCGGTACCAAGGGCAAGGTGACGGATATGGAGATCGATGTGGAGCACTTCCTGCGTATCAAGCGGAACCTGAATGAGATCTTGGCGCAGAATACCGGCAAGACCGCGGATCAGATCAAGGAAGTCTCGGAGCGGGACAACTGGATGACTGCCCAGGAGGCTCTGGACTTCGGTCTGGTCGACAAGATCATCCGCAACAAGAAATAATAACCACCCGTTGTTTTCCCGGCTGTGCGGTCCGGTCGTCCCCGGCGGGATGGAGGACACCCGGCCATGAAAATGACTTGTTTGCCGTGGACCGGCAAACAATCAGCGCAAATCCTGAGAACGAGGTAATACCATGAACGACGACGGCAAGAAGACCCTGCGGTGCTCCTTTTGCGGTAAGCACGAGAGCCAGGTTCGCCGAATGATCCAGGGACCCGGTGTGCGCATCTGCGACGAATGTGTGCAGTTGTGTATGAGCATTCTCAATGACGGGTTCGAGGATACCGGCAGCGAGGGACTGGAGGATATTCCCGACCAGCTCCCCACGCCCCGGGAGATCAAGGACGTGCTGGACCAGTACGTCATCGGCCAGGACGAGGCCAAGGTGGCCTTGTCTGTGGCGGTATACAATCACTATAAGCGCATTTTCTTCGGCGGCGGTGAGGATGTGGAGCTCCAGAAGAGCAACATATTGATGCTGGGCCCCACCGGTTCCGGCAAGACGTTGTTTGCCCAGACGCTGGCCCGGATTCTGAAGGTCCCCTTTGCCATCGCCGACGCCACCACCCTGACCGAGGCCGGTTATGTGGGCGACGATGTGGAGAATATTCTGCTGCGTCTGCTGCAGGCGGCGGACTTCGACGTGGAGCGGGCCGAACACGGCATCATCTACGTGGATGAGATCGATAAGATCGCCCGCAAGAGCGAGAACACCTCCATCACCCGTGACGTGTCCGGCGAGGGCGTGCAGCAGGCTCTGCTGAAGATCGTGGAGGGGACCGTGGCCAACGTGCCGCCCCAGGGCGGCCGCAAGCATCCTCACCAGGAGTTCATCCAGGTGAACACCAAGAACATCCTCTTTATCTGCGGCGGCGCCTTCGATGGCCTGGAGAAGATCATCGAAAAGCGGCTGGACCAGAAGTCCATCGGCTTTGGCGCCAATGTGCAGGGGAAGAAGGACAAGGACATCAGCAAGATCCTCCACGAGGTCCAGCCCCACGACATCCTGAAATTCGGCCTGATTCCCGAGCTGGTGGGCCGTCTGCCGGTGATCGCGCCTCTGAACGCCCTGCGGCGGGAGGATCTGGTGCGCATCCTGACAGAGCCCAAGAACGCTCTGGTCAAGCAGTACAAGAAGCTGCTGGAGTACGATGATGTGGACCTGGAGTTTGAGCCGGAGGCTCTGGAGGCCATTGCCGACAAGGCCATCGCCCGGAACATCGGCGCCCGGGGCCTGCGGGCCGTCATGGAGGGAATGCTGACCCAGATCATGTACGACATTCCCTCGGACCCCACCGTTACCAAGGTGGTTATCACCCGGGACTGCGTGGAGGGGAAAGGACAGCCCGTCCTGACTCACGACCCCCTGAAGGTCAGCTATTCCGTGAAACTGAACACCGGCAAGGGAGAGGGCAAACCGGTCTCCGGTTCCTCATCCCCCGCGTCGGCTTCTTAAAGCGCAGAGGGAAGGGACGCGGTGCCCTTTCCTCTGCCGTTTTTTCCAAGAAAGGAACCGCAAATGGAACTGAGCAACTGGAACATTCCCGTCATGGCCCTTCGGGGATTGACGGTTTTTCCCCATATGAATTTGACCTTTGATGTGGAGCGCTCCATCTCCATTGCCGCTTTGGAGCGGGCGATGGAGACGGACCAGGATATTTTCCTGGTGACACAGCGGGAGATCGGCACGGCGGTGCCGGGCGAGGCGGACCTCTACGAGATCGGCACCGTATCCCATATCTCCCAGATTCTGCGTTTGGGCAACACTGTCCGCTGTGTTGTGGAGGGCAGCCAGAGAGCACGGCTGAAGCGGTTATGGCAGACAACGCCTTACCTCCAGGCCAACGTAGAGGCTATTCCAGAGGAGACCTATTCTGAAGCCTTCCAGCACAGCCCCCGAACGGAGGCATTGCTGCGCCAGACCTACACCCTCTTTACCGAGTATGCCCAGATGGCCGGTGGCGTGGCGGAGGAAGTGTTGACCACAGTTATGGACAGCCGGGACCCCGGCTTTCTGGCGGACTACATCGCCCAGAATATCAACCTCCGCTATACTGACAAGCAGGAGATTCTGGAGGAGTTCTCTTCCTATATCCGTCTGCGGAAGCTCAACGGTTTCCTGGCTCGGGAGAACAACGTCCTGGGCTTTGAGCACGAGATGGAGAGCAAGGTGCGGGATCAGTTGGTCCGCTCCCAGCGGGAGCAGATCCTGCGCACCCAGATCCGTGTCCTCCAGAACGAGCTGGGGGAGGGCGAGGAGAGTGAGACCGATGAGCTGACAGCCTATCGGGAGAAAATCACTGCTCTGAAGCTGAACGAGGAGACGGAGAAGCACCTGCTCAAGGAGGTCAGCAAGCTGTCCAAGCAACCCTTCGGCAGCGCCGAGGGGGCCGTCATCCGCAACTACCTGGATGTGTGCCTGGAAATGCCCTGGAACACCGAGACCCGTGAGCGCCTCAGCGTGGAGGCCGCCCGAAAGGTGCTGGAGAAGGACCACTTCGGCCTGGAGAAGGTGAAGGAGCGCATCCTGGAGACCATTGCCGTCCGGCAGATGAACCCCGACGCCAAGGGGCAGATCCTCTGCCTGGTGGGCCCGCCGGGCGTGGGCAAGACTTCCATCGCTATCTCCGTGGCCAAGGCCCTGAACCGGAAGCTGGCCCGGCTCTCTCTGGGCGGCGTCCGGGACGAGGCGGACATCCGGGGACACCGGAAAACCTACATAGGCGCCATGCCTGGCCGCATCATCGAGGCCATCAGCCGCAGCGGTTCCATGAACCCGTTGCTGCTGCTGGATGAGATCGACAAGCTGGGCAGCGACTATCGGGGCGACCCGGCTTCCGCACTGCTGGAGGTGCTGGACAGTGAGCAGAACTACGCCTTCCGCGACCACTTCCTGGAAATTCCCGTAGATCTGACGAAGGTCATGTTCATCACTACCGCCAATACCACCGATACCATTCCCCGGCCTCTGCTGGATCGAATGGAAGTCATTCACCTCTCCAGTTACACGGATGAGGAAAAGCTGCAAATTGCCAAACGGCACCTGCTGCCCAAGCAGATGGCCGCCCATGGTTTGAAGAAGGGTACCCTCCGCGTGGGGGATGACGTGATTCGGGCCATTATCCGGGACTATACCCGGGAGTCCGGCGTCCGCCTTCTGGAGCGGCGGCTGGCGGCGGTATGTCGAAAAGCCGACATGCGGCTGTTGTCAGGAGATGTAAAGCGAATTACCGTTACAGAAAAAGACCTGCCGAAACTGCTGGACTGCCAGCCCTATCCTCCGACCCTCCACACGGACCGGGAAGAGGTGGGCGTGGTCAATGGCCTGGCCTGGACGGAAGCCGGCGGCGAGATCCTGGAGGTGGAAGTCAACGTCATGGAGGGCTCCGGCAAGCTGGAGCTGACCGGCAACCTGGGCGATGTGATGAAGGAGTCCGCACAGGCGGCTCTGAGCTGCCTGCGGAGCCGGGCGGCGGCCCTGGGCATTGAGGCCGACTTCTACAAGACCAAGGACATTCACGTTCATTTTCCGGAGGGGGCCGTGCCCAAGGATGGACCCTCTGCCGGTATCGCCGTTACCACCGCCATGCTGTCGGCCCTGACCGGGCGAAAAATCCGTGCGGGTATCGCCATGACTGGCGAGGTGACCCTCCGGGGCCGGGTGCTGGCCATCGGTGGTCTAAAGGAGAAGACCATGGCCGCCCTGCGCAATGGCATCGGTACCGTGCTGATTCCCAAGGACAATGTCCGGGATCTGGAGGAAATCGACCAAACTGTCCGGGCGGCACTGCACTTCGTGCCAGTGGAGACGATGGACCAGGTGTTTGCCGCGGCACTGTGCGGAGAGGTCGCTACTCTTAACCATGAGGAGCGGCCGGTTGCCGCCTTTGCACCGATACCCAGCCGTGAGGCCGGCGGAGACGCTGCTCTACGGCAGTAAAGGAGTTTTCCTATACATGTCTTTGAACTTCAATAAAGTGGCCTTTGTCCGCTCTGCATCTGACCGGAGCCACTTCCTGCGGGATGGCCTGCCCCAGTTTGCCTTTGCGGGACGGTCCAACGTGGGCAAGTCCTCGGTGATCAACCGGCTGGTGAATCGGAAGAACTTGGCTTATGTGGGGGCTTCCCCGGGAAAGACCACCCAGATCAATTATTTTCTGGTGGACAGCCGGGCCTATTTGGTGGATCTGCCGGGCTACGGCTACGCCAAAGTCAGCCAGGCGGAAAAGGAGCGGTGGGGGCGTCTGATGGAGAGCTACTTCCAGGAGGAGACCGGCCGTATCACCGCAGGGGTGCTGATCGTGGACATCCGTCACAAGCCCACGGCGGACGATGTGACTATGCACGACTGGTTCCGCCAGAGCGGCTGCCCGGAAATCATTGTGGCCAACAAACTGGATAAGCTGAAAAAGAGTCAGGTGGAGCCGGCGCTGGCGCTGATCCGGGAGACCCTGGAGCTGACGGAGGACGACGCCCTGGTGCCCTTTTCCGCTGAGAAGGGAGAGGGCAAAGACACTCTGATCCGGCTATTGGTGGAAAAGTGCGGGGGATGAGAGAGATAAAGCGAGGGAACGGCATTGCCGTTCCCTCGTTTGCTGTTTCTACTCCTATCATCCCAGCTCCTCCGGGGTGTGGGGGAGTTGAGACCGTTCGTTGATGGGGGTGGCCAGATACAGCCGCAGCAACTCCGCCCGGCCCCGTTCAGTGTCGGTGAAGGCACTGGAGTCCATGTAGGAATCCAGTGTGTCCAGAGCGGTTTTCAGCTCCGCCGGGTACAGGTCCGCAGCGTAGGCGGTGTGCAAAAGGGTCAGCCGCTTGGTGGTTTCCTCCACTCCGTCTGTGGCCAGGGCCTTGGCAAAGACCAGCGTGTCGGAGAAGAGCGCTTTGGCCAGTACATCGGCGTAACGTTCTGAATAAGCGCCGTCCAGGCCTGCAGCGGTGCAGCCCATCTGGACCCAGAGAATCTCGGCAGAGGAGTAGGGGGCCTGCTGCTCCAGCCAGGTCATCAGGCCGAAGATAGCGTCATCCGGGTTCTCCGCACTGCCCATCTGCCGCAGTTCCCCCCAGTCTATGTCCGGCAGCAGACTGAACACGTCCCGGCGGCATTCATAGATTTCCTCCGTGGAGAGATTGTTGTTGGTTGCCAACTGGTTCCAGGCAATGTAGACCTGCCGGGCGGCGCTCAGGTCCTCCCGCTCCGGCTCCTGCCGCTGGGAATAGTCCGGCTCCCCATCCACCAGGGGGAAGCGGGTCACGTAGTTCGGCGCATAGGCGTCTCCAGCGTCCTGCATCATCTCCAGGCAGATGCCTGCCGCCAGGCCGTCTTTCATGTAAAAGAGAATGGAGCCATATCCCAGGTCGTCCTCAAAAGCGGAATAAACGTAATAGTAGTCGTGTTGCACCAGGGTGTAGCCGTCCTCCTCCTTGAGGCAGTACACCAGGTCGTCGCCATAGGACCTCAGGACATCTTCTTTAGTATCGCCCACGCCGATGCCTCTGGGTGTGGTGTACCCCGGTACGATGGTGGTGATCTTCGTCACGGACTCCCGCTCCGGACTTTCCGGGTCGATCTCCGGGTCATAGCCGATGTGGAGGTAGTCCATCTGAATGGCTCCGCAGTCCGCCCGGTGGAGGGTGGTGAGATGATCGTCCGTGTCCACCACCTCCTCCGGCTCCGTCAGGGTCAGGGAAGTCTCGAAGGGGAAGAAGCCCTCCTGGGCGCCCAGGGACAGGTACTCATACCATTCCTGATGCCCCAGCCGGGGAACCTGCCAGGTAAGATAGAATTCCGTGCCCACCGGCTCCGGCATGTCGCTGACCTGGCCCGCTGTGGAGCGGATACCAAGGATGATCAACGTTCCCGCCATGAAGACCAGCAGCACAAGAACCAGCACCAGTACGATCCACCAACCCCGCCTCCGGTGCGGGGGAGCAGGCGCCACTCCATCATTTCTCCCGGCAGGGGATGCCCCACCGGTCTCCGACGGTGCCGGCGGCTCCGGCGTCTCGGTCAGCTCCGCCACACTGACGCCGAATTCCTTGGCCAGGGCCAACAGGTTCTCCATATCCGGCGCGGCGGCGCCCGTTTCCCACTTGCTGACCGCCTGGCGGCTTACCCCCAGTCGGGCTCCCAGCTCCTCCTGGGAGATGCCCAGGGCCTTTCGATACCCACTGATCCGCTGTCCCAGCGTCATGACCATTCCTCCTTTGTGTCTGGCTTCAGCATAGCAGATTCCCGGGGAAAAGGCTACCACCCCCGTGTCAAATATCGGTTGCGGCGGAAAAACGGTGCCGTTTTGTAACCAAAATATGGTTGACATAATTTTGCACCCCCTATAAAATAGGAACATCAGTGTGAAGGGGGCGGGTGCATGGCTCGGCGGCGAATGGTGGGCATTGGCGTACTGGCGGTGGCCGCGGCGGCAGCCACGACCTTGGGTGCGTGGCAGGCAGGACCTGGGGAGGCGTTTCCGGACGACGGTCTGACCCGGACTGTGGAGGTTCTGCCGGCTCAGTACGACTTCACCGGAGACGGCGCGCCGGAGACTGCGGAGGTCCTGACGGTGACAGCGCCGGACGGAACCAACGCCTGGTACGAGCTGCAGGTGGTGGACGCCGGCGGCGACGTGCTGTGGAGCCAGCAGGCGGGGCTGTCCCACGCGGGCTGGGCGTCCCTCTTTGCCTGTCGGGCCGAGGGGCGGGACTGCCTGCTGCGGTACAGTCCCTGGGTCAGTATGGGCAGCGCCTGCTACAGCTATGAGCTCTTCACGCTGGATGCGTCGGGGGAGGAGCAGTTGCTGCGGTCCGGCAGCGTGTCCTTCTTCCTTCCCACCGGGGAGTGGAGTCTGGCGGACCTGGACCCGGCTGTGGCGGACTTTCTCACAGAGGTCCATCGTTATCTGGATGCAGGTGACCTGCTGCTGACCACGGAGAACGGCGATTTCCGCAGCGGAGGCCCCGGCGCGGACTTCCGGGACGATCTGGCTCTGGCGGGCGCCTCCGCGGAACCGGCGGATACCGGCTGGTCCTTCCGGGGCACGGTATTCACCTATCAGGGGAAGGACTATGACCTGCAGGACCGCAGCCAGGCGGTGAACGCCATTATTTCCTGTACCCCGGCAGGAAAGTACATCGTGGTGGAGGGCCATGGCGGCCCTAAGAATGCCTTTTACAGCATCTTCAACACGGCGACGGCAGAATTTGAGAAGGACATCTTGGGCGTCAGCCTGATCTGGCGGAACAATGATCTGACCACGGCGGTTTACGCCTGTGGGGCGGAGATTTTTACTTATGACGGTGTGGTTCTGGGCCGCTGCGATCTGGGGGAGGACGGCTATATCTACGACTTGTCCTTCGCGGAGGACGCTGTCCGGGCTACAGTGCTCCATCTGGACGGGTCGGAAGAGGCGGAAGACTTTCCGCTGCGGGGGACATGAGTATTTTTCAAAGCAATGGGGAGGGGCTGTCTTTGCTGGATGGCCCCCATTCCTTTTTTCCGGGAAAATCTTCTCATACCCCCTATGCAAACGGTGAAAAATACGGTAAAATATAGCCGTTATCATGTACCGAAGCAGAGGGAGGATTTTACCATGGCAAAGCCTGTTTACAAGCGGGTGCTGCTGAAGGTCAGCGGCGAGGCTCTGGCCGGCGACAAGCACTCCGGCCTGGATTTTGAGGTCATCGGCCAGGTCTGCGATATTCTGAAGGAGTGCCTGGACATGGGCGTCCAGGTAGGACTGGTCATCGGCGGCGGCAACTTTTGGCGGGGCGTCAAGGATGGCGGCGGCAAGATGGAGCGCACCCGGGCCGACCACATGGGTATGCTGGCTACCGTGCTGAACTGCCTGGCGGTGGCCGATGTGTGCGAGCAGAAGGGTATCCCCGTCCGGGTCCAGACCGCCATCGAGATGCGTGCCATCGCCGAGCCCTACATTCGCTCCCGGGCCATCCGGCATCTGGAGAAAGGGCGTGTGGTAATTTTCGGCTGCGGTACCGGCAATCCCTTTTTCTCCACGGATACGGCCGCAGTGCTGCGGGCGGCGGAGATCGGGGCCGACGTGATCCTGCTGGCCAAGAATGTGGACGGCGTTTACAATGCTGATCCGGTCAAGGACCCTACCGCTGTGAAATACGATTCCATCAGCTACGACGACGTGCTGGCCCAGCACCTGATGGTGATGGACTCCACGGCCACGTCCCTCTCCATGGACAACCATATCCCGGTGCTGCTGTTTGCCCTGAAGGACCCCCGGAACATCATTCGGGCCCTGTGCGGGGAGAAGGTGGGCACCATCGTGAAGGAATGACGCGGCGTTGCCGTTTTTCCCAAGTTTGCGATATGAAAGGAAGGAACACAGGATGTTGAAGGACGAGTATAAGATTTACGAGGAGAAGATGAAAAAGAGCATCGACTCCGTGGCTGCCGACTTCGCCTCCGTGCGGGCGGGCCGGGCCAATGCCGCCGTGTTGGACCGGATCATGGTGGACTACTATGGCAGTCCCACTCCCATCCAGCAGATCGCGGCCATCTCCTCTCCCGATCCCCGGACGCTGATGATTCAGCCCTGGGATACCACTGCGGTCAAGTCCATTGAAAAGGCCATCCAGAACTCCGACCTGGGCATCAACCCCCAGAACGATGGCCGTAGTCTGCGGCTCAGCTTCCCTCAGTTGACGGAGGAGCGCCGTAAGGAGCTGGTCAAGCAGATTCGCAAGTATGCTGAGGGCGGCAAGGTGGCCATCCGCAACATCCGGCGGGACGCCATCGACAACTTCAAGAAGCAGGAGAAGAAGGCGGAGATCACCGAGGACGAGATGAAGCAGGTGGAAAAGGACCTGCAAAAGCTCACCGACGATAGCTGCAAGAAGCTGGATGACCTGCTGGCCAAAAAAGAGAAAGAGTTGATGGCGGTCTGATGGCGGAGCGTATGGAACAAATTGAGACAGGGCAGGCCGGTGGCCTGCCCTGTTCCAAGGAAATGGGGGTACCCGGTGGGAAGATGCCGGGGGTTCCCCGGCACATTGCCATCATCATGGACGGCAATGGCCGTTGGGCCACCCGGCGGGGCTTGCCCCGTACCGCCGGCCACAAGGCCGGGGCGGAGACCTTCCGCCGTATCGCTACCTACTGCAAGAACATCGGTGTTCAGTACCTGACGGTCTACGCCTTCTCCACGGAGAACTGGAAGCGCTCCGAGAGCGAGGTCTCCGCCATCATGCTTCTGCTGAAGAAGTACCTGCTGGAGGCGGTGGATACTATGGAGCGGGACCACATCCGGCTCCATTTCTTTGGGGATATGACTCCCATCTCGCCGGAGCTGCGGGCTTTGGCCCACGAGACCGACGAGATCACGGAGCATCTGTCCAAGGATGATTTCCAGGCCAACGTGTGTTTGAATTATGGTGGCCGGGACGAGATCCTGCGGGCGGCCCGTCGCTTTGCTGCGGACTGCGCCGCCGGGACCAAACAGCCAGAGGACCTGGACGAGAGCCTGTTTTCCTCCTATCTGGATTCCGCGGGGATCCCGGACCCGGATCTGATCATCCGGCCCAGCGGAGAGCTGCGGCTTTCCAACTTCCTTCTGTGGCAATGTGCTTACTCCGAGTTTTACTACACCGACACCCTCTGGCCGGACTTTGACGAGGCGGAGCTGGACCGGGCCATTGCGGCCTACCGCCAGCGGGACCGCCGGTTCGGTGGTGTGAAAAAATGAGAAATACCAGGAGATGTAAAGGAACATCCCTGTATAGTTTAAAGGGCTGATGTTATGTTCAAACGAGTGATGGTGGCCGTGGTAGGCATCCCGCTTTTGCTTGTGGTGCTGGGGTGGGTTCCGCCTGTGGGCACAATGCTCCTGACGGCAGGTATGTGCGCCATCGGCGCCTGGGAGCTGATGCACGCCGTGCGGGGAGAGCGGGGGGCGCTGCTGTCCAATCCCCTGGTGTTCCTGCCCATTGTCATGGCCGTCATAATCCCCTATAAAATTCAAGATATCCACAGCTATGGCAGACTTCTGCTCTTGGACCCGACGGATACCCTTCTGGAGCATTTGGGGGAGATCACCGATCAGAGTATGGGGGCCATTGTCCGGCACTTTTCGGGACTGGCGCTGGTGATGCTGGTGTTCATCCTCGCTTTGTTTGTCTATTCGATTCTGTCCTATGGGAAGGAGAAGGCGGTGCCCTTCGGCGATCTGACCGCCGCCGTCTTTGCCGGGTTGGTGTTTCCGGCCATGCTCTCCTGTCTGCTGCTGCTGCGCCTGGAGGAATATGGCCAGGCACTGGTGTTTCTGCCGCTGTGCATCTCTTTTGGCAGCGATACTTTTGCCCTCTTTGCCGGGATGCTGTGCGGCAAGCACAAGCTGACCCCGGTCAGCCCCAAGAAGACCGTGGAGGGCGCCATCGGCGGCCTGATCGGCGGCCTGTTCGGCATGGCGGTGTTCAAGCTGATCGGGGAAGCTGCTTTGGATGCAGCCCTGATAGACTGGACGGGTGTGCTGCTGTTTGGCCTCTTGGGCAGCGTAGTGGGCCAGATTGGAGATCTGAGCTTTTCTGTCATCAAACGGGAGTTCGGTGTCAAGGACTACGGCCATCTGCTGCCGGGTCATGGGGGCATCCTGGATCGGTTTGACAGTGTCACCTTTGTGGCACCTTTCGTGTGGCTGGCCCTGCAGATGTACCAATGAAAATTCTGCAATATGAGAATCTGCGTGCAAGCGTATGGAACGGCAGGTTCTTAGGATTGTTTTCAGCTTTGAGGAATAGGATAGAGCTATGAGCAAGACGATTTCCATTTTGGGCTCCACCGGTTCCATCGGCCGCCAGACCCTGGATGTGGCGGAGCAGATGGGCCTTCATGTGGCGGCCTTGACCGCCAATTCCAGCGTGGAACGGCTGGAGGCCCAGGTTCGGAAGTTCCGGCCAGAGTTGGCAGTTCTTACCAACACTTCTGCTGCCCGGGATCTGGCGGTGCGGTTGGCAGACACCTCCACCAAAGTCGTCGGCGGCCCGGAAGGACTGCTAGAGGCGGCTATATTGCCGGAAGCGGATATTGTCGTTACCGCTGTGGTAGGTATGGTGGGGCTAAAGCCCACGCTGGCCGCCATCAGGGAAAAAAAGCGCATTGCCCTGGCCAACAAGGAGACCCTGGTCTGTGCCGGGGAGCTGGTGATGGACGCGGCGGACCGCTTCGGTGCGGAGATCGTGCCGGTGGATTCGGAACACTCTGCCATTTTCCAATGTCTCCAAGGCTGTGCCGACCGTCGGGAGATCCGACGACTGATTCTCACTTGCTCCGGTGGGCCCTTCTATGGCATGAGCCGAGCGGAAGCGGGTAAAATGACAAAAGCCGCTGCTCTGCGTCATCCCAACTGGACCATGGGCCCCAAGATCACTGTGGACTGCGCCACCCTGATGAATAAGGGCCTGGAGGTGATCGAGGCCATGCGTCTCTACCGGTTGCCGCTGGCGCAGGTATCCGTGGTCATTCACCGCCAGTCCATCGTCCACTCCCTGGTGGAGTACTGTGACGGAGCGGTGCTGGCTCAATTGGGTACACCGGACATGCGTTTGCCCATCCGGTATGCCATGACATATCCGGAGCGCGGGGAGAATCTGGCGGAACCTTTGGATTTGCTGGCCTGTCCGCCCCTGACCTTTGCCCAGCCCGACCGGGAGGTGTTTCCCTGTCTGCGTCTGGCGGAGGAAGCCGCGGAGCAGGGGGGAACCGCCTGCGCCATCCTGAATGCCGCCAACGAGGAGGCGGTGGGCCTGTTTCTGGCGGAGAAGATCGACTTTTACGACATTCCCCGTCTGGTGGCTCAGGCCCGGGCATCGGTGGCCGTCCGGCCATCGCCATCGCTGGAGGAGATTTTGGCGGCAGACGTCGCGGCCAGAGCCGTGGTGCGGGCACAATTCTGACTGTAAGGAGCATTTCCATGATCGTATATATCCTGGCGGCTATTTTGATCTTCGGCGTGTTGATCGCCGTCCATGAGTTCGGCCACTTCATCACAGCCAAACTCTGCGGCGTACGGGTCAACGAGTTCTCCATCGGCATGGGCCCCCAGATCTGGGGAAAGACATCCGGAGAGACCCAGTATTCCCTGCGGGTGCTGCCGATTGGAGGCTACTGCGCTATGGAAGGGGAGGACAGCGACTCCACCGATGAGCGGTCCCTGACCCGCCAGGGCTTCTGGAAGCAGTTTCTGATCTTCGCCGCCGGGTCCGGCATGAATTTCCTGGCGGGCTTTTTGATCGTGCTGGCACTGTACAGCGGTACCGCCGCCTTTTACACCACCCAGGTCATGGACTTTGCCCCGGAGTTTCCTGCCCAGGGGGAGGACGGCCTCCAACCGGGAGACCAGATCTGGTCCATCAACGGCGAGCGGGTGTATCTGTACAGTGACGTGAGTCTGCTGCTGAGCCTGGATGGCGACGGCATGGTGGATATGGAGGTCCGCCGGGATGGAGAGCTGGTGGATCTGGGGGAGATCCCCTTGGCCTACGGTACCTATACGGATGAAAACGGAGAGCCCTACCAGGGTCTGGGCTGGACCATCCGGGTGGAAGAGGCCACCCTCTGGGCCAAACTGCGCACCAGTTGGCTCAACACCATCGATTTTGTGCGGATTGTGCGGCTGAGCTTGCAGATGCTCTTCACCGGTCAGGCGGGGATGGATGATCTCAGCGGCCCGGTGGGCATTGTGTCGGCCATTTCTCAGGTGGGAGCGGAGTCCGCCAGTATCCGGGACGCGGTGGAGAACATTCTGTACTTTGCCGCCATGCTGGCGGTGAACCTGTCGGTGATGAACCTGCTGCCCATTCCCGCTCTGGACGGCGGCAAGATCTTCTTTTTGATCGTGGATACCATTGCGCTTCGGCTGTTCCGGAAGAAAATCCCGGAGAAGTACGAGATCGCCGTCAACACCGCCGGTTTTGTGGTGCTGATGGGCTTCATGGCGGTAGTCACTTTCCACGATGTGTTCAAGTTGATCCGGTGAGGAGAGACGACCCATGACGGACTTTCTGCTGCGGCCCTGGCGGGAATCGGATGCCGCCTCTCTGGCCCGCTATGCCAATGACCCCGCCATTGCCGCCAACCTGCGGGACGTGTTTCCCTGTCCCTATACCCGGGCGGACGCTGACTGGTTCATCCAGGATTGCCTGACCCGGGAGGGACAGATGTGCCGGGCCATTGTGATCAGCGGCGAGGCGATTGGCAGCATCAGCATCTCTCGGGGAGCCGACGTGTACCGCAAAAGTGCCGAGATCGGCTACTGGCTGGGCCGGCCCTTCTGGGGCAATGGCGTCATGACGGAGGCGGTGCGGCGCATGTGCCGGGAGGTCTTCGCCACCTGGGACATCGTCCGCATCCACGGGGAGGTATTTGCTCCCAATGGCGGTTCCCGGCGAGTGCTGGAGAAGGCCGGCTTCGTTTTTGAGGGCACTAAGCGGGCCAGCGTGTACAAAGATGGACAGATTTTGGATTCCTGTGTCTATGCGTTACTGAAAGAGGAGGCAGAACGATGACCAAGCGGCTGATGGTGGGCGCCGTGCCGGTGGGCGGCGGCGCCCCCGTTTCCATTCAATCCATGTGCAACACAAAGACCGACGATGTGGAGGCCACCGTGGCCCAGACCTTGGCTTTGGAGGCTGCCGGGTGCGAGATCATCCGGGTGGCTATCCCCGACCAGGCGGCGGCGGAGGCGGTGGACAAGATCAAAGAGCGCATCCACATCCCTCTTGTAGCTGACATCCACTTCAACTACAAGTACGCCCTGGAATGTGCGGAGCGAGGCATCGACGCCATCCGCATCAACCCCGGCAACATCGGCGGGGAGGACAAGGTCAAGGCTGTGGCGGACATGTGTCGGAAAAAGAACATCCCCATCCGTATCGGCGTTAACGGCGGGTCCCTGGAGAAGGACCTCCGGGCCAAATACGGCAGCGTCACCGCCGAAGCGCTGGTGGAGAGCGCCATGGGCCACGTGGCTTTGCTGAATAAATTCGATTTTGACGATATCTGCATCTCCGTCAAATGCTCCGACGTGCCGCTGACCATGGCAGCTTACCGGCTGCTCAGTGAGCAGACCGACTATCCTCTGCACCTGGGTGTTACCGAGGCGGGAACCCCTTCCATGGGGATGATCAAGTCCGCCATGGGCATCGGGGGCCTTTTGTGCATGGGCATCGGCGACACCATCCGGGTGACGCTGACCGCGGACCCGGTGGAGGAGATTTACGCCGCCAAGAAGATTTTGAAGGCGGCCGGACTGCGCAAAGAGGGCGTGAATCTGATTGCCTGTCCCACCTGCGGCCGCACCCGTATCGACCTGATCCCCATGGCCGAGGAGGTGGAGCGGCGGCTGGCGAATTGTAAGAAGAACATCACCGT
>ULXJ01042949.1_pt1 | contig 20252 bp, 23 predicted proteins | sample 1960981 | NCBI WGS metagenome assembly ULXJ01 (sample SAMEA4835830, study PRJEB28245) | human gut metagenome | biome: gut microbiome; material: fecal sample | place: Denmark | collected 2008 | reverse complement strand
CTCTTCGGCAAGTGGGTCCGGCGGTGAGCCGGTCCCTGCGGAGGGATCATATAACGGAACACTGGGAGGGCTACGCCTGAATAGGGCGCGGTCCTCCCGGTTCTTGTTTGCTGGCGCAGGGTTCATTCACTCGCGCCGGCTGTCTCTTTCAGGAGCGAGCGCAGCTGTTCATATTCCGGGCTGCCCCGGAAGAAGGCGAACTCCTCGCTGTGCTCCAGATCTTCTGTGATCCGGTCGTAGAGGGACCGGGCCAGGGCCGTCAGATCCCCCTTTCCCATGTGGCGGTATAGGGGACACGCCTGGGGGTTCCAGGGTTCTTTCAGTACGGGCAGGATGTGGCTGAGGGCGGAGAGACAGGCGGCCCGGTCCTGCCGGAGGGAGGCCAGCTGGAATTTGGCGGTGTAGGGGATCCACTTGGTCACATGGAGCAGGCTAGAGACCTGCTGGTAGGTGTCCGCACAGAACTGTGCGTCCTGCGGGCGGCCCTCTTGTTCCGCGATCTCCATCAGGTGGATCAGCGCCGTCTGGAGCTCCGTGGCGCTCTGCAAAATCCGGTGCTCCCAGAGCCGCTGGGCATCCTCCCACTTCTCCTGCTGGGTGTAGAGGGTGGCCAGCTGCTCCTCTTTATCGATGCGGGTGGAGGGGATCGTGTTGATGAGCTCCTCCGCCCGGGCGAAGTCCTTCCGGTTGCGGTGAAAGGCGATGCACATGGTGAGGGCGGCATCCCGGATCTCCGGCGTTTGGCTGTGGGACATGGTTTCGTAAAAGGGCATCAGTTTTTCCGTGTAGTCGTTGGGGTTTGGAACGCCGTGGAGAAAGCGGGCCCCATCCAGGTAGAAGACCACCGGATAGATCAGCGCCTCACAGTTGGGGTACTGGTGGATCTCGTCCATCCCTCTCTGAAAGGCGGCCTCATAGCCCTCCTCACGGACCAATCGGTCCAGATCGTCGGTGAAGCGGGCGATTTCCTCATCGGTCAGGTCCTCCCGGAAGGACAGCAGGGTGTTGAGGTCGGTATGCAGCACCCGGGCCAGGGCAGGCAGGGTGGTGATGTCGGGGTAGGTGGTCCCTTTCTCCCACTTGTGGACCGCCGGAGCAGACACCCCCAGCAGGTCTGCCAGCTGCTCCTGGGTCAGGGACAGATCCCTTCGCTTTTCCCGAATGATTTCTCCAATTTTCATACGGCACCTCCGGTTCTGGTACTTCCATGATACCAGAGCCGGGAAGCCGGAGCAATGGCCTGGTCGTTAAGCAAACGGACGGAAAAAATAACCGCCGGTTCAATGCCCTGCCTCCCGCAAAAGCTGCGCCGCAGTAAACAATAGTAGGCCCCTATGTCCGGGGCGCAAAAACTTCAAAAAATATTCATGCCTTGCCCATGCTCTCCATGCTATACTCTCAGGACCTGATTCAAAAAGAGAAATCACCAGGGAGGTTTGTTATGAAGCGCATCGTCACAAACGGGATCACCAATCTGGAACCCTTGCAGGGCAGCGGCGAATGGTACTGGGGCGCCGACTATGCCAGTGGAGATCTATACGAGGCGGAGGAGCTGTTCCAGAGCGGACATCCCGTTCAGAAAAACCGGCTTGTTCTGGTCCATCGCCCGGAGGGAACGGTCTATGAGCCTGTCCACACGGAACCGGGGCAGTATCTGGGCCGGCCGGTGTATCACGACGGACAGGTGGTACTGCTGCTGGTGGACTTTCCAAAGGCAGAGATCCGCATCCTGATCTTCCACGAGGCGGACGGGACCACCGAGCCGCTGGCGGTGCTGCCCCTCTCCATCGTGACGGACTGCTATAACCTGATGCTGGAGGCCTCGCCCCTCCTGCTGACCCGGTCGGCCCACGACAACCGGTTCCAGATCCTCTGGCCGGAACGCCGGGACTTTGCCATAGAGGACCATGAGATTTTTGAGTTTCTGGAAGGAAACAGGCTGTATACTTCGGTCTGGTACGAGGACCCGGACTATCGGGAGGAGGTCCTGGTGCGGGATTATGAGACCGGTGAAGTGCTGGAGCGGATCCCGGGGAACCTCCGCACCATGCCGGACGGCCAGAACTGGCTCTTGATATAAGGAGGTACTGCTTTCCATGTGGCTGAAAATTGTGCGGGATCTGCTGTTTCATGGGACGATGGATGGAGCAGCCTCGGAGCGGGTCTCCAAGCGGACCCGAATACTCTGCCTTCTCATCACCTCTGTGCTGCTCCTGCCGGTCATTGCATGCCTATTCCTGGCGGCCTTCCTGGCGGAGGGCCAGAGCCTCCTGCGAAAAGCGGGCTTTCTGTTTCTGGGGCTGGGGATCTTTTTCCGCTATCTGGAGATTCTGAAATCTGTGGTGAGAAAGGACGGGAAGCAGCCGTGATGCGACCGGATATTGAAAAAACAAGAGCCTATTACCGTGCGCTGGGCCCTGAGAACATCTGTGACTGTGCCTACTGCCTGAACTACTGCGCCAGGGTCAAGGCGGCCTATCCGGAGGTGGCCTGCTACCTGACCTCCCTGGGAGTGGATATTGAAAAGCCCCTTGAGACCTCTCCGCTGGAGCCGGACGAGAAGGGAGATCTGGAATACTGCGTCTGTCAGTATGTGGTCCTGGGCACCTGTCCGGAGGACTTCACCCACCGGATCGGAGAGGTGTCCTTTGGCCGCTCGGACTGCCATCCCGATCCGAAAGTTGAGGAGGAGCACTTTGTGCTGGACCTCTATTCCATCCATCTGCCTTTTGAAGAAACGGAGGTATCTGACGATGAAACGACTGAACCGCAAAGCGGAACGGGGGGCGGCGGAAAAGCACTCACCTCGGGACAACCTGCATACAGTACACCGCAAGGAGTTTGAGTTCCAGGGGTGCGTGGAGGTGCCCATGGAGCTTTCGGAGGACCAGTTCCTGGACCTGTTTTTGGCGTTCATTGAGGCAAACCACTGGAGCTTCGGCGGCGGTGTGCGGACCATCGTCGACGGCCGCTATCTCAACGAGGACGGCACGCCGGGCAAGCCGGTCTGGCCGGAAGGCGAGTAAGCAAGGCCTTGTGAAACCCAAAAAGAAAAGGCAGTGAGAGGATGTCCCTTTCCATTGTGGCAGCAAAAGATCTGGAGCAGGCCTGTGCGGTCCTGTCGGTGAAATCCGGAAAAGCGGCGCGGGCGCGCACCGCGGAAGAGCCGGAAGCGGTCGGCAGCTTTCTGTACGATTTCCGGGCCGCCTTCACAAATTACGAGACCTATTACCGGTTTGATCCATACCGGGAGACCTTGCTGGAGCCGGACCAGGTCCCGGCCATCCGGGTGTTTGCGGACTCCGTTGTGGCATGGATTTCGGAGCATGAGGCGGAAGAAAACCTGGTCATCAAAGTATACGGCGTGTCCTTTCCCAAGATCCGGCGCTTTGCGGCGGCGCTGGGCCGGGTCTGTGACGCCGCGGCGGAACAGGGGTATGGACTCGCTGGCATCGGAGACTGAGAGAAAGCAGATCACGAAAGGAGCGCGGCGCTATGCTGGAGCATCATTTCTGGGAAAATTTCCGAAAATGGGTCCCTCACCAAAATGTGGACGAGGTCTATGACATCGAGAAGATAGGCTTTGCGGAAGAGAGCTTCGCAGTCCTCCTGCGCCCCGACCATTTCCTGAAGGAGAAACGGTCGGAGTGGGCTCTCCGGCTGGTGTGGGATCGGATCATCTCCTACACCGTCACCGACGAGAGCTACCGCCCGGAGCTGTGGGTGTCCGAAAAAACGCCGGACTGGTCCCTCTGGACCTTCTATCTCAGCGAGACCTCCGAGCATCTGACGAAGTTCCGGGAAGAAAACTACCTGGTTTCGCAGGACACCCACCACTTTTTCATCTGCGGAACCAACCTGATGGCAGACATTTTGTCGGAGGAGTATCCGACGGTTACGTTTTTGAAATGGGACCCAAACTGTAATACGCGGCAGGCAATTGAAATTTAACAGCAGCGGAGTGAACGTGATAGAACACAACTGGAAAGCATGGGTGCCGGACTATGATTTAGACAGAAAATACTTTATATCCAAGGCGGTTGATGATGAGGATGGGCTTCATCTATTTCTCATAAGCATTGATGACAAGAAAATATGTGTCCAGTTTCCGGGTATGGTATATGCCTATCGAAATCGGCTTGAACTTGCAGCACTTGCCACTTTGGACGACATCGCAGATAAGGTCGGAGCGTTCACAGCGTCTGACTGGACATTTTTTGTGGTGGAAAATTCGGCTTATGCAAAAGAGGTGGCAGAAGAGTCGCAAGATATCTATTCATTTTCGCAACTCATCCATTTTGCTGTGGTCGGAGGCCAGGCACTATTTGAGATTATCACGGATGCGCTGTCAATCATTACGGAAGGCTGGGATTTTTCGCCTGAAAATCCCCATTCTTAACGTTTCTTTTGGAAATGGGATGCCGCAGTGTTGATACGCCAGGGATAAGAGAATGTAAGATATGCCAAACGATGAAATGATACTTCTAAAAGGAATCACCGGATTTTGGGGCGCGGACACGGAGACGCCTCCGCTTTTGGACGAGAAAGCGTTCCGTCAGATGTGCCATGCATTGGTCCGGGAGAGCGGCGGGACGGTGACAGAAACGGATACGGATACAGACACCTCTGCAAGGAACTTCTACTTTGCAGAACTCCGCAGATATGACGATGCTATTTTCCTCTTGCAGAACATCCACTATCCCTATGTGGCCTTTGCCAGGAAGGACCCCTCCGGCGGATTTGATTGGATCAGCCGGCCGGAGTGGCTCCGACTGCCGGATGGCCCGGTGCGGTTCCTGGGTCCTGACGAGTTGACCCAGGATTGGCATAGCCTATGCGGGGAACTGAGTATGGAAGAACTGGAGCAGATCCGCTATTGGAACCCGCAGACGGTGGGGGAGATCATCTTCAATACTTGGGACTGACGTGAAATCAAGAGAGGATCTTACCGGCGATTGCCAGGTAAAATACACCCCATCCATAAACGAACCGGTCTGAGGGATCCCTCAGGCCGGTTCGTTTTCTTGTTCCGGAAGTTTCAAAATGCGGCTCCCGGCGGTTTTCCAAAGGCGGATCACTTGCCGGCTGCACCCCGTCCGTCCGCTGCCCAAGGGCTGGATCGGTCAAAATTTGCGCCGCAGTAAAGTATAAGGGACTCAGCCGGAACAGCTTTGCAAGAAAGCGGACTCAGCTCCAGATACCCGAGTTCTGATTTTATCCTCTGCAGATATGACGCCCCTTGTTTTCCTGGCTGTTTCAACGAAGAGATGATATAGTGGGAGAGGTAGCCACCGAAAGAGATTGTTTTTCTGACAGAACGGGGAGAAGAAGTTGTCAAATGAAAACTTCCATGACGAAACAGCAGCTCGAAGATTATGCAAAACTGTGCCAGGCGAGAAACAAAGGGCAGCTCCTAACCCCGGATGGGCTGCGGTTCATCTGCGAGGCAAATCAACTCGATCCTGAGGCAATCGGAAAGCACATGCTGGAGATATACGCCAAGTTCAAATCCGAGAAGATTATTTGAAGGCGCACAGGCAGAGTCCCTCTGTCGGTGCGCTTTTATTGGCCTCCGAAGGCATGCTCATTTCCCAATGAAAAACTTCTTGCCTGTATTCAGATAACAGAATATAATATTTGGTAGAAATTTGGAATGAAGAGGGATGCTTTATGGAATTCCTGACGACCAAACAGGCTGCGGAACTTTGGGGGATCTCCCCGCGCCGGGTAGCCCTCCTCTGCGCTCAGGGCCGCATTCCGGGGACAGTCAAAGCGGGCAAGACCTGGCTGCTGCCGCCGGACGCGAAGAAGCCCCTTGATCCTAGGAGCGGGAAGACTTTGCCGGAGCGATAAGAATACACATATGGATAAAATGGGCTTTCTTCGGGAGAAGAAACAAAATAGTGATTGATAGGAGGATCTCACATGGCTGAGACCAATACCAGCAACATTGGCTTTGAAAAACAGATTTGGGACGCTGCCTGCGTACTGCGGGGCAATATTGATGCGTCTGAATATAAATCCGTTGTCCTGGGCCTTATCTTCTTAAAATACATCTCCGACCGCTTCGAGGCCAAGTACAAAGAACTGGTGGAAGAGGGCGATGGCTTTGAGGAGGACAAGGACGAATACACCGCCGAGAACATCTTCTTTGTGCCGGAGAACGCCCGGTGGAGCGTGATCGCCGCAGCGGCCCACACGCCGGAGATCGGCACCGTCATCGACGAGGCCATGCGCAGCATTGAGAAGGAGAACAAGCGGCTCAAGGATATCCTGCCCAAGAACTTCGCCCGCCAGGAGCTGGACAAGCGCCGCCTGGGGGATGTAGTGGACCTGTTCACCAACATCCAGATGGTGGAGCACGGCGACAGCAAGGACATTCTGGGCCGCACCTATGAATACTGCCTTGCCAAATTTGCCGAGCAGGAAGGCAAGCTAGCCGGGGAATTCTATACCCCGTCCTGTGTGGTGCGCACACTGGTGGAGATCTTGCAGCCCTACAACGGCCGGGTCTATGACCCCTGCTGCGGCAGCGGCGGCATGTTCGTCCAGTCGGCCAAGTTCATCGAGAACCACGGCGGCAACATCAACAAGATTTCCGTCTTTGGCCAGGACTCCAACCCCACCACCTGGAAGATGGCCCAGATGAATCTGGCCATCCGTGGCATTGAGGCCGACCTGGGCAAGTTCAGCGCCGATACCTTCTTTAACGACTGCCACCCCCAGCTGAAAGCGGACTTCATCATGGCTAACCCGCCCTTCAACCTGTCCGGCTGGGGACAGGACAAGCTGCTGGACGATGTGCGCTGGCAGTACGGCACGCCCCCGGCGGGCAACGCCAACTTTGCTTGGCTCCAGCACATGATCTGGCACCTGGCCCCGGGTGGCCGCATCGGCATGGTGCTGGCCAACGGCTCCCTGTCCTCCCAAAGCAGCGGTGAGGGGGAGATCCGCAAGAACATCATCAACGCCGATCTGGTGGATTGCATCGTGGCTATGCCTCCCCAGTTGTTCTACACCACCCAGATTCCCGTCTCTCTGTGGTTTTTAGCCAAGAACAAAAAGCAGAAGGGAAAAACGCTTTTCATCGACGCCCGGAAGATGGGCACCATGGTCACCCGCAAGCTGCGGGAATTGACCGACGAGGACATCCAGAAGCTGGCCGACACCTACAACGCCTATGTGGGCGGCACCCTGGAGGAGGTCAAGGGCTTCTGTGCCGTGGCAACTACCGAGGAGATCGCAGGGCAGGACTACATCCTCACCCCGGGCCGGTATGTGGGCGTTGAGGAGCAGGAGGACGACGGGGAGCCCTTTGAGGAGAAGATGGACCGGTTGACCAAGGAGCTGTCGGAACTGTTCCAGCAGTCCCACGAGCTGGAGGCGCAGATCAAGGAGCGACTGGGGGCGATTGGGTATGAAGTGTGAGTTAGGCGCTATTTGTTCTTTTCGCAAAGGGAAAACTAAAGTTTCAAAACTGAATCCAACCACATATATTTCAACTGAGAATATGCAGCCTAATAAGGGGGGCGTTGTTGCATCTTCTAGTTTACCAAATTCTTTGGCTACGCAGGAATTTCAAACGGATGATATCTTGGTGTCTAACATCCGCCCGTATTTCAAAAAAATATGGATGGCAAGATATCGTGGTGGATGTTCCAATGATGTATTGGTATTCACTGCAAATAAAGGTATTGACCCAACATTTCTCTATTATGTTTTAGCAGATGATGCTTTTTTCTCTTATACAACAGCTACTGCCAAAGGAACAAAAATGCCCCGTGGTGACCGAACTGCGATTATGCAATATCTTGTGCCACATTATGACCTTTTAACACAGACAAAAATCGGCACTATTTTGCGTTCTTACGACGACAAAATCGAACTGAATAGCAAGATAAACAATAATTTACAGCAGCAGGCGCAAGCGATATTCAAAGCATGGTTTATTGACAATTCGAATGTAGCCACCTGGCGGTTTGGCACTTTCTCCGAGCTTATTGAAAGAACAGTCAGCGGAGATTGGGGCAAAGAATTACCTTCCGGTAACAATACAGAAATGGTTTACTGCATTCGTGGAGCCGATATTCCCGAAGTTCGGGCGGGAAATAAGGGCAAAATGCCCACCCGGTACATTCTCCCGAAAAACTATGCAGCCAAACAACTTGTGAACGGCGATATAGTGGTTGAAATCTCCGGAGGAAGTCCTACACAATCAACTGGTAGAGCTGCTGCCATTTCAACCGCCTTACTTAATCGTTACGACAAGGGAATGGTTTGTACCAATTTTTGCAAGGCTCTAAAACCAATAGCAGGTTATAGTATGTATGTTTACCACTATTGGCAGTATCTCTATGATATGGGCGTGTTTTTCTCTTATGAGAATGGAACAACAGGTATAAAAAATCTTGATATCAATGGCTTTATCGAAACAGAACCAATTCATATTGCTCCTATAGAGTTGGTTGAGAAGTTTGATATTTTTTGTCAGTCGGTATTTTCAAAAGTGTATGCCAACGGATTGGAGAACGAGCGCCTTGCTGAATTAAGAGATACTTTGTTACCAAAGTTGATGTCCGGTGAAATTGATGTTTCAGACATCCAGATTTAACACCTCAATCCTCGTTTATAAAGGAGTATACCTATGAACGAATACGAGATTGAAAAAATCATACATGAAACAAAAGAGTTGCGTGATATACGGGATGAATACCAAAAAACGCAACGGTTGCTGCAAGAGCAGAGCTGGGATGAATTACAAAATCACATCTCAACCGTAATGTTGAAACACCCAACAGAAGCCATGGTTCATAATCTTGTAAACCCCTGTATGCCGAGCACCATTGAGCAAAACGCCATGAATTGTATGAGATTTCTGGAAAACCTGTTTAAAGGTAAACTTGGAGTAGATATTGCAGACGCTGCAAAATATTTAACAAAATAACCCCTGTACTTTACATCGATATGAGGTGATTACCATGCCCTTCACCGAATCCAACTATGAAAACGCCGTGTTGCAGCTCTTCACCCAAACCCTGGGCTATTCCTACGCCTACGGCCCGGACATCGAGCGGGACTACCACTCGCCCCTGTATGAGGACGAGCTGCTGCCTGCTCTCCGGGCCATCAACCCCAACCTGCCTCAGGCGGCGTTGGATGACGCGGTGTACAAGCTGAAAAACTTTGAGTCCGGCTCTCTTTTGCAGAAAAACATGGTATTTACCGACTATCTGCAAAACGGTGTGCCGGTGAAGTTCGTAGTGAAGGGCGAGGAGCGCTCCGGCCTAGTGTATCTAGTGGACTACCAGCACCCAGGAAACAACCGCTTCACCGTCATCAACCAGTGGACGGTGGTCGAGAACAGCGAAAAGCGGGCCGATGTGGTTCTGTTTGTCAACGGTCTGCCCTTGGTGGTGGTAGAGCTGAAGTCCCCCTCCCGGGAGGAGACCGATGCCTCCGCCGCCTACCGGCAACTGCGTAACTACATGCACGAGATCCCGTCCCTGTTCATCTACAACCAAGTCTGCGTCATGAGCGACCTGACCACCTCTAAAGCCGGGACCATCACCTCGGGGGAAGATCGCTTCATGGAGTGGAAGACCAAGGACGGCAGCTATGAAAACACTCAGTACGCTCAGTTTGACACCTTCTTTGAGAGAATCTTCCAGAAAGAACGGTTTCTGGATATCCTCCAGAATTTTATCTGCTTTAATGTGGACGGGGCCAACACCTTCAAAGTCCTTGCCGCCTATCACCAGTATTTTGCGGTAAAGAAAGCCATTGAGTCCACCAAACACGCTACCGTCACCGACGGCAAGGGCGGCGTGTTCTGGCACACCCAGGGCAGCGGCAAGTCGTTGTCCATGGTGTTTTACGCCCACTACCTGCAAAAGGCATTGGAGAGCCCCACCATCGTGGTCATCACCGACCGCAACGACCTGGACAACCAGCTTTACGGCCAGTTCTCCCGGTGCAAGGACTTCCTGCGCCAGACGCCCCAGCAGGCCGAGAGCCGACAGAACCTGCAGGAACTGCTGGCGGGCCGGCAGGCCAATGGCATCATCTTTACCACCATGCAGAAGTTTGAGGAGACCGGTGAGCCCTTGTCGGAACGCCGGAACATCGTAGTCATGGCGGACGAGGCTCACCGGGGCCAGTACGGCCTCACGGAAAAGGTGGTTACCAAGCAGAACGAAAAGGGCGAGCTGGAGGTCAGAACCTCCATCGGCACGGCCCGGATCATCCGGGACAGCTTGCCCAAGGCTACATATATCGGCTTTACCGGCACACCTATTTCCTCTAAGGATCGCAGTACCCGGGAGGTGTTCGGCGACTATATCGACATCTACGATATGACCCAGGCGGTGGAGGACGGCGCCACCCGTCCGGTCTACTATGAGAGTCGGGTCATCCATCTGAAGCTGGACGAGAACACCCTGCGGCTCATTGATGCCGAATACGACCTGATGGCGGAAAACGCCGATCCCTATGTGATCGAAAAGAGCAAAAAGGAACTGGGGCAGATGGAGGCCATCTTGGGGAATGACGAGACCATCGCCTCTCTGGTGGACGACATCCTGGACCACTACGAAAACTACCGGGCCAATCTGCTCACCGGCAAGGCCATGATCGTGGCCTACTCACGCCCCATTGCCATGAAGATCTACAAGCGTATTCTCCAACTGCGTCCGGACTGGACGCAGAAGGTAGGCGTGGTCATGACTCAAGGCAACAACGACCCGGAGGAGTGGCGGGAGATCATCGGCAACAAGGCCCACAAAGAGGACCTGGCCCGAAAGTTCAAGGACAACAATTCCCCTATGAAAATCGCCATCGTGGTGGATATGTGGCTCACCGGGTTTGATGTGCCGTCCCTCGCCACCATGTATGTGTACAAGCCCATGTCTGGGCACAATCTGATGCAGGCTATCGCTCGAGTTAACCGGGTGTTCCGGGATAAGGAGGGTGGCCTGGTGGTGGACTATGTAGGCATCGCCGCCGCCCTGAAACAGGCCATGAACGACTACACCGTGCGGGACAAAAAGAACTATGGCGACCCTGATGTGAGCAAAGCGGCCTACCCTAAGTTTTTGGAGAAGCTGACGATCTGTCGAGACCTGTTCCACGGCTTTGATTATGCTGCCTTCCTGACCGGGGACGATCTGGAAAAGGCCCGGATGATCAGCGGCGGCGTCAACTTTCTCCTGGGAAAGTCGGTAGCCGAGCATGACCTGCCGGACAAGGAAAAGACCCAGAATGTTTACATCAAAGAGGCTCTGCTGCTTAAGCAGGCACTTTCCCTGTGCGGCAGCATGGTGGATGAGAGGACCCGGTTTGAAGCGGCCTATTTCGAAGCGGTGCGGACTATGCTTGTCCGTCTGACTGCCGGCGGCACCGGGAAGAAATTCACCCTCCCGGAGGTCAATGAACGGATCAACGAGCTGCTGAAGCAAACTATCCAGAGTGAAGGCGTTATCAATCTGTTCTCTGATGTGGGTAAAGAGTTTTCGCTGTTCGATCCCAAGTTCCTTGACGAGATCTCCCGTATGAAGGAGAAAAACCTGGCTGTGGAACTGCTGAAAAAACTGATTGAAGAGCAAGTCTCTGTTTATCGGCGTACCAATGTGGTGAAGTCAGAAAAGTTTTCAGAGATCATCCAGAACGCCATGAAACGGTATCTCAACGGGATGCTGACCAATGAGGAGGTCATTGAGGAACTTCTGAAGTTGGCCAAGGACATTGCTGCCGCGAATGAAGAAGGGGAAAAGCTGGGCCTGACCGCTGAGGAGCTGGCTTTCTACGATGCACTGACCAAGCCCCAGGCCATCAAGGATTTTTATGAGCATGACGAGCTGATTGCAATTACAAAAGAACTGACCGATCTACTGCGGAAGAACCGCACCATTGACTGGCAGAAGAAAGAAAGTGCCAGAGCCGGTATGCGTCGTCTGGTAAAGCGTTTGCTAAAAAAGCACAAGTATCCGCCGGAAGGAATGGAGGATGCAGTGCAGACAGTCATGAGCCAGTGCGAGATGTGGACGGACCATGCGGATATGGATGCGTGAGAATGCAATGAGCGCAATACGGGATTCTGTTTCATAAATTCGTCGAGGCTTGATGAAAAGTGAGATTCGGTGCTTGAGGTGAAGTCCATGTGCATTTCAGATTGGATCAATTTGGCTTCTGCTGTCGGAACGATTGGCGCAACAATGGTTGCACTTTGGCTGGCTCTGCGAACTACCTCCCGCCACATAGATGCAACCTTTGTTTGGGAGGTAGCATCATCTTATCAACCAACCCTACTGGTTCAAAACACTTCCTCTAGGATTGTTGTTTTGGAAAGTATGGAGGTTCGGTATTGCAATACTCAGGTTTGTATGGTTGACATGGCAAAAGAATTTGAATTTGCAAAATACTCTATTCTTGAAGCTGGGCAAACCATGAAAATTCCAATGGCCACGGTAAAATTTGCTTTTCCCGAACTCAACAATCAAAAGAGAAAACACAGACTGAAAATCATTATTCGGCAAAGGACTGGCATAAAACGTGTTTCTTCAATCAAGTATTCTTTCAATGAACTGAGGGAACGCTTTTTCGGACAGGAATTATTTGCTGAAAACTGATTAAAAAGTATGTTATACGTGTTTTTTAAAGATGCACTAAAAAATATAAGAGCTCGGAGACGGGTAGAATACCCGTCTCCGAGCTCTATTTAACTAAAGACTGATTACTGCCTTGATATATCTTTGGGAAATTAATTGATTATTGAAAATGAATATTGGAGCGAAGGATACGCTTGATTCCTAGATTCTTTAATGCAACTGCTATTTGTTCTGGATTTGGACACTTTGGGCCAAGCATGACAGACTCTACAATTAAAGGTTCCTTCAATAATACATAGCTTCTAGGGAATATTTCTCCATCTCGCGGATCTTTCCACATATGAATATCTTCCAATTTAGGTGTGATTATTGAACGAATCTCTTTTTCTTGCGAATAGTATTTATCCTTAAAATAATACCCATATTTTTTGAGGAGGCTTCGTGCCCAGCCGTAAACAGCATAGGTGGTGTCTTTTGGATTGCTCTTATAGTAGTCACTTACCAGTTTTTGCATCTCGAAAACAATACGGATGATTTCTTCTGGCAGTTCATTTCTGGGCGTATATGTAACTTCATGAAACTCGTTTAAGGAATTGAGCTTGAATTCGATTCTACATCCCTTGCCCCCATCTCCATATTGCACCCACATAGGTAGCTTTTCTTCTTTTTCAACGGTCAAGCAAGATATATATTCTTGCCGCGGATGATATTCCTGGACTCTTTCGGGCGTTTCTTGAGGAGCATTTTCAATATGGAAATTGTTTTCAAGGATTTCCCCTTCATCTGGGTCATTTAGAAACTCCGCATTACTCATGTGAAGCTGAAAACGGGGACCGAAAGTTTTGGAGATTATCCTTTCATACGAATTATTTTGAATATTATTGTTAAACTCGTCTATCATGCTTTTTAAAGCCTTCAAAGATGTATATTGGTAGGCTTTCGTTGCACTGATTTGCGTTTTTCCAGAAAGTGAGGGGGCTAAACCAATCAATTCATACATGATAGGGATCTGAACACTGTAAAAAGGAGCTATGTAATTCTCTGCATAAGTGAGCATTTCGTATTCGATAGGAGAGCACTTTTCAAAGACGCGAAGGATTTCAGGGTTTGGACCTAAAACGTGGTCAATATTTTCTCCACATTTGGACCAGAGTTCAAAAAGAACATGTCGGTCTTCACCAGATGCTTGTTTTAATTCTTTTACAATTTCCGTGCAGTAAATAAAAATTAAGTTTGATACCCACTCGCTCGTGGCGTCGTTTTCTTTTTCATTATCTGAGAGCGAAAGAAGAACTTGGTCAGAAGAGAGTCTATAGCATACCTTGCTGACAAAATGAATCCACAAAAGGGCATCATTTTTTCGAATAGAGAGCGCAGCATTAAAGTTCCCAGCCCTCAGACGACGTCCCCAGTCACCTGCGATGTCTGGGTTTTTATCTATAAGCTGTCCAAAAAACCCTATATAACGCCCGAAAACAGCGTCTTGCAAATCACTCCAGTTACCTGTTGGGCGGAAATAAAGTAATTGAGACCAGTATCCATTTCCTGCTGCCAGAAGGTAAAGCATTTTGCAATAGGCTCCTTGTGTAAGGGTTCCCTCTGGTCGAAAATAGCCATCAGAATATCCGACAATTAGGCCCATGTCTGCAACTGCAGCTACGTGCTCTTTCCATTGAATTTTATTTTCATCTTTGAACATATGTTGCACCTTTCCTGCGGTTAGCAAAAAATGTTTTCTCGACGTTAATAATCATAATATCACATATTATTTCATAATCAAATCCGTAAAATAGAATACTCTGATGCTTTTGCAACTTTCAAATACATAAGACCTGAGCGGGGAAATCTGATCTACAGTAAACAATACAGACGCCCGGAGCTGGTCTGCATCACCAGCTCCGGGCTTTTTCTCTCTGAAAATCCGAAAAACTTTTCCCATTCGACACGGTTCGACCGACAGAAAATTCCAGCATGATATAATCATCTTGGGCGCAAGCCCAAACTCGCAGCTTTCCGGTGAGGTCCACACCCCGGTGGGACCTCAGACGTTCATGGGCTTCGTAGGGCAACCATACACCCCCTGCACGAAGGAAACTTCCATGAGAGTCTTCAGTATTTGACGCTGTGCCGGCAGCGCGGATGAGAGACTTTCCGTCGAAAGCGGAAAGGATGCCAATGAGCGACTCTGTCATGATTCCCTATGGTGGACAGCAAGTATCAGTGCGAAAGGAGGTCGCAGACTTCCTGGAGCAGGATCGGAAACGGGAACAGGCGCAGGAAAAGCAGGACGAAAGGCATCTGAGTAAAAGAGAGTTTGAAACGGTGCTGCCCGGTTCGGAATGCGTCAGGCGTCCCGTCGAGGATGCTGTACTCTGGACCCTCCGCCTTGAAAATCTGCAAAAAGCCGTAGACGTTCTGGACCGCCGGAGCCGTGAACTCGTCGACCTCCGCTATGCTAGGGGTCTGATCATGGAGAAGATCGGAATGTTCTACGGTGTGTCCAAAATGGCGGTATCACTGGATGGCTCTTGGCGGCTATGCCGCTTAGAGCCATCGCGTCCCCCTTGCGGGGAAAGCGGCTGAAAAAGCTCCACGAAAAGCTGAAGGACTCTGTCTTCTGACAGGGTCCTTCAACTTTTTTTCGTTTTCCGGTTTACAAATGCCCTCTGAGTGTCCTAGTAAGTGAGGAGGCAACAGTTCCACACAGCGGAGACATGGCTGAAGGCCGCAGCCATGTAAGAAAATCGAAAGAAGAGGTATAGGATCATGGATAAAATCAAAATCAACCGAAGGCTCGTAAAGTCGCTGCTGAGGACGCAGTGCGAGAAAGAGACGCTGGACTATGTGATCCAGAGGATGAGAGATGTACTGGGAGAGCACATGCCGGAGGAGGACGCCGTGCGGGCGTATCTGAAAGACCCGGGCAAGGCGACCACGCTCACGGTAAAGCAGCAGGTCATCGCCATGGACAAGCTGCTGGAGGACGCGGAGGTGAACTTCCGCATGATCTGCGACATGGTGCGCTACCAGCAGATGAAGGAGGCGGGGATGGTTCGCTCCGTGGATGAGTTCCTGCAGCTCCTTCGTTCCGGCAGAACACAGAACGAGTAAAGGAGGTGTGTCGAAGTGAAGTTATCGGAGTACAAAAGCTACGATGACCTGCCGCTGTTTCTCAACGCGGAGACGGTGGCAAAAGTGCTGGGGGTGTCTCCGTCACCCGGATACGAGCTCATGCATGAACCGGACTTCCCGGTACTGCGGGTGGGCAGCCGCATGGTGGTGCCAAAGGACGCGTTCATCCGGTGGGTGGAGTCCCACACAGGAGGTAGCGTATGAAGGTGCAGAGCAACTACTTCATGCTGCCCAACGAGGTGTTCCAGCTGGGGCTCAGTGCCGGGGAACTGGCGGTATACAGTTACCTGCGGCGCTGCGAGGACCGCAGGACCCACCAGTGCTGGCCCAGCTACCGGACCATCGGATGTGCGGTGGGCATGAGTGAGAACACGGTGCGCAAGTACGTGCTGGCGCTGGAAGCGCGGGGCCTGATCGTCACCGAGCCCACAGACGTGCGTCTGAAAAACGGGCGGCGCCGCAACGGCAATCTCAAGTACACATTGCCGCCGATCCAGGAGGTGCTGCGGAACTACTACGCCCGGCAGCGAAGCGCGCTGGAGGCCCAGACAGAGCGTCAGCGGGTGCAGAAGATGCTGGCAGAGCGGCAGGAGAAAGACATATCGTGAGCCCCTGTGAGGCCCTGTGCGGGGCGGTTCGGGACCCGGCAGGGTCCCAGCCCCTCCTGGGGATTTGAGACGGATTTGGGCCGCTTTTGAGGCTCTGCGGAGGACATACCAGGGCTCCCTCCGGAGCCCAGCGAAGCGGGTCCGGGGGGAAGAGGAGGAGCTGCGGAATGAGCGAGTTTTCGCCCTTTTGGGCGAAAATGAGGGATATGAAGCTTGTGACGACGAAAAGCTGGATAAAGAGCCGGGGTCACTGCCCCAGCTTTTACCCGGCACATCTGCCCGCAGTGCGGGCAGTTTCAAAGGGCCCCGGAGTTAGCAGAAATGGGGTCAAAAACAACAGAGAAAAGAAATTCTGCGGTCGTTATCCCGCAGCGCTTACGCCCACAAGAAAAAACCAGGGGTCAACCCTAAGAAAGGAGGCCTTTATGAGCCAAAAAGAAAAATTCGCACTCTACCTGACGCCTGACATGAAGGCGCGGCTGGAGCGTCGTTATACGGAAGACGGAAGCCGCAGTCTCACCGGATTTATTGAGAACGCCATCAATTTCTATCTGGACTATCTCAGCGCCAACAACGCCGGCATGTTCCTGCCGGCCTCGGTGCAGTCCTATCTGGATGGACGGCTGGATCAGATGGAGAACCGGGTGTCGTCGCTGCTCTTCAAACAAGCGGTAGAACTAGATCTGGGTGTGAGCGTTCTCGCGGACTGCGTCCATCTGGACGAGGAGTATCTCCGGAAAAAACACGCGGAGAGTGTGGCTCGCGTGAAGAAGCTCAACGGCCATCTGCAGCTGGAGCAGATGGCAAAGCGTACGCAGGAGCAGCGGGACGGTGATGATGAATGGCAAGACTGATCGTCAAGAGTCCGTATATCAAGTGCGGAGGTGGTCAGGGTGCAGACGGTTACATGAGGTACATTGCGACACGGGAGCGGGTGGAGATCATCCCGGATGACCGTCCGCCTACCCGCAAGCAAGAGCAGCTCATCACAAAGCTGACGAAAGACTTCCCGGATGTGAAAGAGCTGCTGGAGTACGAGGATTACGTGCAGAAACCTACGAAAGCCAATGCATCATCACTCATCACCCTGGCGCTGGAGGAGCACTGGAAACAGGTGCAGCAGACGGATGGCTACATGAAGTACATCGCCACCCGGCCTCGCGCGGAGTGCCTAGGTGACCATGGTCTATTCGGCGACGCGGATCATGTGGATCTGGACGCCGCCATGTCTGAACTGGAGCAGTACACCGGGAATGTCTGGACGCACATCATCTCTCTGCACCGGGAGGACGCGGAGCGTCTCGGTTACAACAACGCGCAGGCATGGCGGGCGTTGCTCCGTGCTCACCGCAACGACATCGCGGCAGCTATGCACATCCCGCCCCAGGACTTCCGGTGGTACGCGGCGTTCCACAATGAAGGTCATCATCCTCACGTCCACATGATGGCTTGGTCGGTGAAACCGGGACAGGCTCACCTCGACCGGGATGGCATCCGCCAGATGAAGTCCCAGCTCACCAACGATATCTTCCAACAGGAACTGCTCCATGTCTACGAGCAAAAGTCTGTCTCCCGGGACGAGCTGGTGAAAGAGACTCGAAAAGTCATGCTGGAGTTGTCCCGGCAGATGCGGGAGACGGTCTGCGAGCACACCCAGGCGGAACAGATGATCTGGAAGCTGTCCCAGCAGCTGGGTGAGGTCAAAGGCAAGAAGTCCTACGGGTACCTCCCGAGGCCCATGAAGCGGCAGGTGGATGAGATCGTGGATCAGCTGGAGCAAATCCCCGTTGTCAACGAGTGCTACCAGAAATGGTGGGAGCTCCAGTGCCAGGTGAATGAGTTCTACTCGGGGAAGAAACAGCAGCGGCCCCCGCTGTCAAAGCAGAAAGAGTTCCGGGCCATCAGGAACGCGGTCATCCGGGAGGCAGAGAATATCCGCCTGGGCAAGATCACCTTCGAAGATGAGAAGATGGAGGAGCGGGGCGAGTGGGTGGACAATCTGGAAGTCTCCTACGAGTGCCTGCGGCTGCGTGCCAGGATTGAAGACAATAAGCTGCCGCTGGATCAGCGGGATGAGGCGGTGGAAGATCTGGAGGGGCTGGCAGAGTACGGCGACGTCCACGCCCAGTACTTCCTGGGACTGCTGTACCGGGACGGCGGTTTGTTGCTACCGGACGCGGAGCAAGCCGCCCGCTGGCTGGAACTGGCGGCAAAGCGAGATCTCCCCGCAGCCCAGTACGCTCTCGGCAAACTATATCTCTCTGACGATCCGGGGGTGAATGATGTTGATGATGGCCTCCAATGGTTGGAGAGAGCAGCTCGAAACGGGAATGCCGATGCTGCCTATCGCCTGGGAAAGGAATACCTAACGGGCAAGTTCGTGCAAAAGGACGCAGTCAAAGCGGCGGAATATCTCCGCCGCACGGCTGACCAGGATCACCCCTGGGCCAGCTACCTGTTGGGGAAGCTGTACCTCACGGGCAACGGCGTCCCCAAAAATGAAGAAGCAGCCTGGAACTTCTTCCGGATGGCGGATGCGTATGGTCATCCCTATGCTCGGTATGTTCTGGAACGCCAAGATCAATGGCACCAGCCGCAGCTTCTGATGACGGTGAGCCGTCTGCTCTACCACATGAGCAACATCTTCCGGGACAATGCGCCAACCGTTCCTGTACAGCCAAGGCTGCACATTGACCGCAAGCGGATGCAGGAGCTCCAGGAACTTCGGATCGCTCTGGGCCACCAGCCGGACGATCACGAAGAAGAGCAGACCCAGACCTGGGGCGGCATGACTATGAAGGGATGGTAAAGGCCGCTGGTTGTAAAATTCCCCTGTAAGCATAATGGCCGTAGGAAAACTTCCGCGGGATTGCTTTTTTTAGCTTGGAGGAATATAGTTTGAATTGGAAATGCTTTCCGGGTGAGGGTTTTCCTTAAAAACCAACAGAGGGGGAGTTTTCATGGAGAGAAATGCGCAGAGAGAACGGATACAGGGTGCGCCCCGCCAGGGCGCGCTGCTGACGGTGTCGGCGGTGCTGCTGATGGCCGGGCCGGTGGTGGACTGGATTCTGAGCAAGGTGGTGGAGGACTACTACACCTCCGTATCCATTTTCTTTTGTCTGCTGACCGTGGCGGGCGGTGTTTTTTTGCTGACGGCCCGGGGGCGGAAGGCAGGCTGCGCGGCCGGCGGCGCGCTGGCGCTGTTTGGGGCCGCTGTGACCATGAACCGGCCACTGCTGGTGGCAGCGGTGGCCTTCTGGGTGATTTCTGTGGTGGGTACATCCTGGAACAAAGCGCCGGGTTTTCTGCCGGAGAAATTCCGGATGCCGGTGCTGAATCTGATCTGCGTGGTCCTGGCAGCAGCCAGTGGCCTGCAAAGCTTGCCGGGCGTCAAATACACGCCCGCTTGGCTGGCGCCGCTGCTGCTGGCGACGGTAGGTGCCGTGCTGCTGTGCGGTAATGTGCGGGCGGAGACGTTCGTGCCGCTGTCCCCGGAGGAACGGGCTCAGAAGGAACCGGGCCTGCGGTACAGGTCAGTCCCCGCCGCCGGATTTTTAGGGTTTCTGGGCGCGCTGCTACTCCTGGCCGACGGCGCCTGGATGATGGTGAACATCTTCCGGCTGATGAGTTCCTTTGATGTGCCGCTTTCAAACCTGCTCTGGCCGGCGCTGACGGTGGCAGCTGGCGTGCTGCTGTTGCTGCGCAGCCAGGGGGAGAAACGGCTGCTGCCCGCCGCCGTCCTGCTGCTGATCGGTCAGCTCCGGACCCTCTTGGTCATGCGTGAGGCGGCGGTATATGCGGACCAGACGGCGGCCCTCCAGCAGACCCAGCAGACGGCACTGCTGTTCTTCAGCGTGCTGTTGCTGCTGCTGAGCGCCGTGGGCTTTACCTGGAACCGTCCCGTAGGCAA
>ULXJ01039909.1_pt1 | contig 20530 bp, 14 predicted proteins | sample 1960981 | NCBI WGS metagenome assembly ULXJ01 (sample SAMEA4835830, study PRJEB28245) | human gut metagenome | biome: gut microbiome; material: fecal sample | place: Denmark | collected 2008 | reverse complement strand
TTTGTTAAGCGGGATAAGACGAACAGTCACAATGCACACATTCTCGACTTCGATACTTTGCGCCTTGGGCGAAAGGTCATTGCGGATAATATCAACAACGGCAGTTTCGAGTTTGGTGTTGTGCTTATAACCGAAGTGGGTAAAGAGCGCGGCAACAATCTCGAATTGAAAGAAGTCAAGAAAGGCACGTTTGAAACAAACCAAAAGAACGACCTTTTCAACAACTGGCTCAAGATGTGCAGGCACTCGGCAACCGTTGAGAACTTCCCGTTTATAAAAGTTTTCACCGACGAGCAACGCCCTGAAAGTTGGGGCGCAGACGCACGAGATCTTGCCGATATTGTGACGATTATCTCTACCGGAGAAACCCACGTCGCTTTGCCGTTCTATACGCTTGAAGAAATGATAGCGGAAAGGGCATTCAAGTGGTTTATCAAACTGTATTACGATTTCAGATATAAGCGTGGGGACAACACGCTGTTTATGCATACGCTCAAATGGCTTGTGAATTTGCTGTATCAGCGCAACTTGAAAATCTATAACAAGTATGGATATTCAACCGTGTTTGTGCAAACTGAGCAAGGCACTATGGATGGAAAGAAACATCGTGAGAGATACAACCTTATGAACTACAAGATTTATAAGGAGCGTTTCTCGACAGACTGTTTTTCGGATTATTTTAGCGATATGGCAATAAAGGCAAAGGTCGGCTTGAACGACTATATCACTTATGCGACCGAGAAAGCGAGCGTGGATGAACTCAAGAGGCAGCATAGTTATTTCATAGACGCGCTCTATCGTGATAGGGGGTGATGTATATGTTTTATAAAGACGCAAAGGTTTATAGCGACGGCAGTCACTACATTGCAATACCGCATACGAGCAATCCTTGCAAGCGTAAGCGCGTTGTCGAAACACCTGTTGAAGTACCCGAAGATATGCAAACTATAAGCGTATCAAGCGACAAACCCGAAACGCAAGAAATTATGTCACAAGAAATTAAAGACGAATGGGATTTATCGGACATGACGCCTGTTGAATCGGATGATATGCCGTTTGACGTTGAGCGGCCAAAGCCAAAGAAAAAGTATGTGAAACGGAGCGAAGTATTTGAAAAATTGTATGCCGAATCCAACGGTATGAGCAAGAAAGCACGGCGCAATTTTTTGTGCAAAGGTATGCGCCCGTATTTTTCCAAAGAGCAAGACGCAGATGCTTACGTCGATTCAAAACTCGATGCAAAATTAAGGAATCTCATAGCGAGAAAAACACGTTTTATACGCAAGGCATACCTTAATGATTTCAACTACTTCGTGACGTTCACATACGACGATACCAAGCACGATGAAGCGTCATTTAGGAAGAAGTTGAGCATGTGTTTTAACACGTTTCAAAAGCGTAAAGGATGGCGTTATATGGGCGTGTGGGAGCGTGCGCCAAAGACGAAAAGATTGCACTTTCACGGACTATTCTATATACCTGAAGGCAGTATTCCGGGCAATATGATTGAGAAGAAGGATTTTAATCTCAATACACACAAAATGCAGTTAACGTTGCAAAGTGAATACTTTAACTCTCGTTTTGGACGAAACGACTTTGAACGCATAGATGATAATCTTGTAAAAATGGGCAACGCAATGGCGTATATTTTGAAGTACATTGAAAAGACTCATGAGAAGATTGTTTACTCTCGGAAACTGCCTGTATATGTAATATCCGACATAGACGAAAACGATGTGCTATGCGGTATAGGTATTGAAGAAAAGAAACTGTTATTGCAAGACAAATTTATGTGTTATAACGAAGGCGAACAGATAGGCGTAATAAGCCAAAAGACAAAATCGCGCCTACGAACTTCCAACTAAAAACCACCGAGGATTCCGAGGCAAGACACCAGCAACGGCATGACGGATAAGCGAGGATTTCGCCAAGCGGGTTAGCGCGAAACCTCGCTCCGCTCCGTGCTGCTCTGCCCGGATTCGGGTTAGTGTTTTAGAGAAGACGTGCCGTAGTCTTTGGCGACGCGCAGCGGCGCCACTTGTATCAAGACTACGGCACGTCTAACAGGCAAAACCGATAATTTAGGAAAATTTTATTAGATCCTAATTAATCAACAAAATGACAACGACAATTCTAATTGTTTCCGTTCGCATTCACAATTAATTATGTCTAAACAAAATGCAAGCATAATAAATATTTTCACGCGTATCTGCAAATTACTACTGGCTTTATTTGACATATAGTGTTATAATCTGTTTGTAAGTGTTAAAAAATGCGAGGCGGTCTAGCTTATGAAATATAATTATCCTAAAGCAATCAAAAAATTAAGGGCAAAGCTTGATTTGTCACAAGAAGAGTTGGCGAAATTGTTAAACGTATCTTTTGTATCTGTTAATAGATGGGAAACAGGAAAGCACGAGCCAACAATTATCATTAAAGAAAGACTTAGCGACATTTTTGACGAAAACAATATCATTCTTGAGGAGAATAAATAACTATGGCAATAAAAAAAGAAAAGAAGCAAAAACCATTAGAACAGGTATTAATGGACTCTTGTAACAAACTTCGTTCAAATATGAGCGGAATTAATTATATGTATTTTGTCATGGGGCTTGTGTTCTTAAAATTCGCATCATTGAAATTTGAAAAACGCAGACAAGAACTTCTCAATAGCGAAGATTCTTTTGCCGTCGATATGCCTTCGTTTTATGCGGAAAAGAATGTCTTTTATATCCCCGAACAAGCGAGATGGACTTTCATCAGCGATAATGCAAAAAAATCTAAAATAACTTTGACAGTCGAAGAAAATGGAGAGAAAAAAGAAAAAGATTTTACTATCGGTATGCTTGTCGATAATGCGTTGGAGCTTTTGGAGCGTAATAACAGCCAATTGAAAGGTGCATTGCCTATTGGTAATTATGCCAAAACTTCTCTTCCGCAATCAAACTTTGCATCGCTTATTGCTGAGATTGACAAAATCCATGAAGATGAAGAGCATCCCATGAATGACTTAATTGGCAAGACATATCAATATATGCTAAATGCTTTCGCCATAAAGACCGCAGATGAAAAAGGAGAGTTTTACACACCTGATAATATCGTCGATTTAATCACGACTTTGATTGAACCGTATAAAGGCAAAGTATATGATCCTTGCTGTGGAAGTGGTGGAATGTTTATCCAGTCATATAAATTTGTAGAGGCGCATAGAGGGGATGTTAACTCAATTTCCGTATATGGTCAAGAATCTAACCCTAATACTTGGCGTCTTGCAAAAATGAATCTTGGCATTCGCGGCATTCCTGCAAACCTCGGCAAAAAGGAAGCGGACACATTTAGAGAAGATCAACATAAAAACGAAAAATTTGATTTTATTATAGCAAATCCCCCTTTCAATTTGCCTAATTGGCGTGGCGAAAAGGAACTCGTCGATGACTATCGTTGGAAAGGTTATGGGCTTCCCCCTGTTTCGAATGCGAACTATGCATGGATTTTGCATATGCTTTCAAAACTATCAATTAATGGCGTTGCGGGATTCTTGCTTGCAAACGGCGCATTGGGTGATACCGACACAATCGAGATACGAAAGAATCTCATTAAAAATCATAAAATTGAAGCCATTATCGTTTTGCCTAGAGAGATGTTTTACTACACTCCTATCTCCGTCACACTTTGGATTTTGGATAACAATAAAACAGCAAGAAAAGTTATTCAAGACGGCAAAGAAGTGATGCTCCGTGACAGAACAAATGAAATCTTGTTTATGGATTTGCGTAGAATGGGTCACAAGTCGAACGAGGGTTATATTGAGCTCGGCTACGACACCGATATGCAACTTGTAAAACGGACGCTTAACGCATGGCAATCCCCCGATTGGAAAACGTCATACAAAGATGTGCCTGAATTCTGCTGTAGTTGCACAATAGACGAAATAAAAAATGGTGTCACCGATAAAAAGCAAAAAGAAAATGGCACCAATATCAATTTAGCAGAAGACGACTCCTTGTGGTCCCTTGTCCCATCTAAATATATTGAGTTTATCGATCATGATTTGGAGATTGATTTCCCCAAGGAAATGGCACGCATTCAACAAGAAATTAAAGAACTTTTGGAAGAGGAAAAGGCTTCTCAAAAACAATTAGTAGACGCTTTTAAGGGGATTGGTTATGGCATTGAATAGAGTAAGATTTGGAGATTACATAAAACTGGTCAAAGAAAAGTGTGGCATTAGTAATCTCACTCCAAACGATGTTTCTGGTATAAATAGAGATAAGGAGTTTTTTGAGCCGTCAAAACAAGTTGGCAGCGACACTTCTTCTTATAAAATCGTTCCGCCAAACTGCTTTGCTTGTAATATTATGCACGTTGGAAGAGATGTCGTTCTTCCTATTGCATTAAATACTAGTAATAAAAACAAAATCGTTAGCTCCGCATATATCGTTTTTGAATGGACAGGAGAGAAAGTATTACTAAAAGAGTATCTTTTCATAATGCTGAAATCAAATGAAAAAGATAGATACTTTTGGTTCCATTGCGATTCCTCTGTTAGAGATGGTATGGATTGGGATGCTTTTTGCGATATAGAGTTAGAAGTCCCCTCAATAGAGATACAAAAAAAGTATGTGGCGATTTATGAAGGTTTGCTGGCTAATCTCCGCTCCTACGAAAAAGGGCTTGACGACTTAAAACTCGTTTGTGACGGTTATATTGAGGAATTGAGAAGGAATTATAAACCTGAAAAACTATACAATTATATTGAACAATACAAAACAATTAACAAAGATTTGAAGGTACAAAAATTGGCTGGTTTAATAGGTGGAAAAATTAAAGAGGCTCGCAAGTCATCTGGCCAAGACAATTTATCTAAGTTTCAGGTGGTATATCCAAATACGATTGTATATCCACCGCCACATTTTGGCGAAGTTGGAACTATTGGTATAGTCGAAGATGTGCCAGTTCTATTATCTCCTATGTACGTTTCTTTCAAAGCCAAAGACGAAACGAATGTTAACATGCATTATGTGTTGCTATGGTGCTATAGAAACGAATTTAAGAGATATGCGTTTTTTGCATCCTGTGATAGTATCCGAGACACTTTTGACTTTGAAAAATTAAGTGACTATGCCATTCCTGTTCCTCCCAAAAAGATACAAGACAGCATTGTTTCTGTTTATATCGAGATGGAAAAAAGGAAAACATATCTCGACGCCCTTAAGCACCAGATTATTTCAATCTGTCCTGTTTTGATTCGTGGCTCTATATTGGAAGCGCAAGGAGGGGGAAATGCCTAATTACAAATTTAGTGAATCAAGCTTCGAAAATGCAGTAATAGACCTGTTTATAGAGCATGACTATTCGTATGAATGTGGCTATGACATTCACAGGACAAACCAAGAGGTCCTTTTGGTTGATGACTTTAAGGCATATATATCAAAAAGATATTCTGCCCTCAATCTTCAAGACGATGAGATAGATGCTATACTAAACAATTTGCTTTATGCCAAAGGCACGTCACTTTATGCCACTATGAAATTGACATTAAAGGAATTGCGAGCTGGCTTTATGCTTGACAGAAGCCTTTACAATCTGCCGAATGAACTGATTGAATATTTTGATTGTGACAACGCAGAAAACAATGTTTTTAAGGTTGTTAATCAGTTTGAGGTAAAGGACTATGCTCTTCGTAGGCCTGACCTTGTTGTGTTTATTAACGGCATTCCCGTATCGGTAGTTGAATTAAAAAATCTAAGTGACACAAAAGTAAAACTATACGATGCATATGAGCAATTGCATATAAGATACACTAGGGACATTGAAAATTTGATGCGTTTTTCCTTCATCTCGATTATTTCTGATGGCGTTAATACGAAATGTGGCTCTTTGTTTGCAAATTATAAGCATTATTTTCCATGGAAATCAGTTGACGGAAAAACCTATAGCGAGGATGGTATTCCAAGCTTGTTAACGATGATTGAAGGCCTCTTTAATCACAAAACACTTTTGAATTTAATTCATCACTATGTGTATTTTCCCGACACATCTAAGAAAGATTTGATGATATTGCCAAAATATTCGCAATATTATGCCACAGAGCTTTTATTTGAGAATGTTAGAAATCACATACGTCCTATAGGCGACGGGAAAGGCGGAACTTATTTTGGAGCTACTGGTTGTGGCAAGTCTTACACAATGCTTTTCTTGGCAAGACGACTAGCAACGGCAAGTGAATTAAACAATCCAACAATAGTTTTATTAACCGATAGGACAGATCTCGATGATCAATTGTCAGAAATTTTTGAAGCTTCAAAAGAATTTTTGATTGATGAAAACACTATGAATGTGCCTTCAAGAGAGGTTCTTAATCAAAAAGTCAAAGGTATTACTCATGGCGGCGTTTTCCTTATGACCGTTCAGAAGTTTGATGAGAATGTAAAGCTTCTTAGTGCCAGAAACAACATTATTTGTATTTCAGATGAAGCTCATAGGACTCAAGTAAACCTAGACACAGTGCTAAAAATTGATGATAATGGTATTCGAAAGCATCATGGATTTGCAACAAATCTAAGGAATTCATTCCCTAACGCCACTTATGTAGGTTTTACGGGAACACCGATTGACGCAAGCATAAAGGTTTTCGGCCCTATTGTTGCTTCATACAAGATGAAACAGGCTGTTGATGACGGTTCTACTGTAGGCATAGATTTGCTTCCCGGTCCTTCTGCTGTTAGACTTGATGAAACTAAGCTCGCTATTGTCGATAGATTTTACAACGAACAACTAAAAGAAGGAGCTAATAAATACGAAGTAAACAAGTCTATTAAAGACATGACAAAAGTAAGGACGATTATTGATCAAGATGCTCGTCTTGATTTAGTTGTAGAACATTTTATCAAGCACTACGAATTACGCGTTAAAGAAGGTGCTACAGTTAAAGGAAAAGCAATGTTTGTCTGCTATGACAGAAAAATTGCATTTAAAGTTTATAAAAAAATCATTGCGAAACGTCCCGAGTGGAATGAAAAGAGAAAGACACAAGAAAACGAAGAAAACCTTTCTTACGAAGAACTTAATAAGTTAAAGCCCGTTGAAATGATAAAGTTCATTGCCACTCGCGGAGCAAACGACGAACTCGATTTATACAATGCTTTGGAAGATGCCCAGAAACAAGATTTGGCGACTCTCTTCAAGGATGAAAATTCCAATTTCAAAATTGCTATCGTTGTAGATATGTGGGTTACGGGTTTTGATTGCGAATGTCTTGATACGATGTATCTAGATAAGCCGTTAGAAAAGCATACTTTAATTCAAACTATATCTCGAGTCAATCGAGTATTTGAAGGCAAAGACAAAGGCTTGATTGTTGACTATATAGGCATAGAAGCATCCCTTGCAAAAGCTATGCAATTATATAGTGGAGATATTAATCCAATTTCTGAGATCGAAGGTTCTTACATAATTTTTAAGGATCAGTTGTCTCTTGTGGATGAACTAATGCACGGCTTTGACTATGCCAATTTTGAAAGAGGCACAGACCTTGAGCGTCTTTTGATTTTGAATAGGGCCATAGAATTTGTGCAGAAAACCGAAGAAAAAGAAACAAATTTTATGGGCTTAGTTCAAAGAATGAAAAAAGCTTTCGACATTTGTGTCGGCGATCCGAGGATTACTGATTCAGAGATGGTACGACTTCACTTCTATTGTGCTATAAGAAGTGGTATCTTGAAGCTAAATAGAGAAGATACGCCTGATGCCGAAAGAATGAATGAGGAAGTTAAAAAACTTGTCGATGCTTGCATTGCAGTTATGGAGGAACAAGAAGAAGGCGAAGTTGAAAAAACTGAAATTTTTAGTGATGCGTATCTCAAAAAAATACAAGGCATACCATATAAAAATACAAAATTCAAAATGTTGCTTGATTTGCTAAGAACAGCAATAAGGAGATATTCAAAAACAAATAAATTTAAAGCGGAAGAATTCTCGAAGAGAATGAAAAATCTTGTCGAAAGATACAATAAACGAGATGGACAAATTTTGGTCTCTAACGATGATGTTATCAATGAGTTCATTGATTCATTGAGTGATGAAGCGCAAAGAATACTGGATGATTTGCAAAAAGATGCCAATGAATTCAAAAAAATGGGGATATCTTTTGAAGAAAAAGCGTTTTATGACATTCTAAAATCTATTAGAGATAAATACAACTTCGACTATCCTGAAGAAAAACTGATTGATCTAGCAAAAAAAGTAAAATCAGTTGTAGACGATAAGGTCAAATACACAGATTGGTCATCGAAAAGTGATATTAAGGCTAGTTTACAATCTGATATCATACGTCTTTTGAATCGAAACGGATATCCCCCAATGACCTTTGAAGATGTTTATGCAAAAGTTCTAGCTCAGGTTGAAAACTATAAAAAATACGAGGAATAAGAAATGGGAAAATCCGTAAAAGAATTGCAAATAGATATAATAAACAATAGGCTAGATGTAGTTTCTATATTAAGGAAGGCACACTTGATTGCCTCAAAATTAGACTTGACCGATTTTGACAAATGGATAACCAATGAGTTGAATGGATACGATGACTCCGCAACAATACCAAAGTATAGAAGGATTGTTGGCGAAATAAAGGCAAAAAATCCTTATAATGGCCTAATTCCAGTAATGTTATCTTCGGAAATTGCCTCCGAATTAAATGTTAGGATGATTGATAGTTCGATGTCTGAAATAGCCTCATTAGCTCGTGATAATAGCACGATTTCAATAACTTTACCGACTGAACTATCTGAAACGCTGTGCGCTAGCGAGGGAATAACTTTCCCTTGTTATTTTATATGTGATTCGCATTATTTTAAAGGAATTATTGACAGCGTCAAAAATACTTTATTAGAGTGGTGTATTAAGCTAGAAAAAGATGGAATACTCGGAGAAGAGTTTGACTTCAGTAATCAAGAGGTCGAAAAGGCGAAAGAGGTGCCACAACAAATCAATTATTACGGTCAAGTGATTAATGGCGATGTTAATAATTCTCAAGTCGTTTCAGGGGACAGCAACTCATTAGACGTTACATTTCACTGCTATTCAACTCTTGTAGATGAAATTCGTTCGAGTTTAAAAAGCGAACAAATAGACGAGGATAAGAAAAACGAAGCGTTGGAAATAGTAAGTGATATTGATGATTCGATAAAACAAGAGAAAAGGCCATCGTTTATCAAATCTGCTTTTACTGGACTTAAGGACTTTTTGATTGCTGCGGGGGCAAGCATTACCGCCTCTATAATATCATCCAAAATAAGTGGGATATAAAAATGAAAACGTCAAAAAGAGAAATCCGGAACAAAAAACTTACATCGGATTTATTACATAAGATTGAAGAAGACATGAAGCCATCTCATTGTTTGTTGTGTGGCAAAAAAAGCACGTCATTTTGCAATTCTCATGTAGTACCACAGTTTATATTAAAGGAGATTGCTGAGAATGGGGAACTTTATTATGGACAGTCTCTATATGCATTAAATGATAATACAATACAAACTAAGTCTGGAATAAAGAATGCTTTCCCTTTTCGTCTTATTTGTAAAGAATGTGATCAAAAACGATTTTCCACTTATGAATCTCCTAAGATGATAACTGATTTTGATATTTTTGATATAGAAACTCAAAAAAAGATTCTTTGTGAAATGGCCATAAAGGCACATTTAGCTCATTTAAATACTAAAATGTCACAAGCATCTATGTTAAGAATCGTATATCCAATCGAAAACATAGCTATAAAAAGCTTAGGCATAAAATCTGCTTATGAATTAGATATCGAAGAACATAGAGACTATATCAAAAAACTGTCTAAATATGAAAAAGAGAAAACTTTTCCATTTGTTGTTTTGTACAACAAGCTATTTGATTGGGCATCGCCCATTACGACTCAGACGATAATAGCGCATGTATATGATTTGAATGGAAACATGATCTTTAATCCCACCGATCTAGCCAAGAGCCATCTTTCTAAATACACATATTTAATGGTTTTACCTTATCATGGAAAAACCCGCATACTTTTCTATGTAGAAAAAAGCAATATGTCTGGAGTGAAACCAATTGTAAATGATTTCAATTCGCTGAGCGATAAAGAAAAATTGGATTTTTTGTTTGTCTCACTTATGACATACGACGAGCAGTTTTATATAAAGCCTTCCGTAAGAGAATTAATGGTACACGATAGAAGGCTAATCAAGCTTTATAAATCAACGGAATCAAAGAATGGCGATTGGAGTAGTTGTAAAAAGCTTTCAAAATTTAGAGATTATACAAACTATTTTCTCCCTTTAAAATAGCTTTCCAATTTGACTGATAACATCAACTGTATTATTATTGTCCTGCGACACTATTACGAATTATTTTATGACCACAGATGACTATCTTTGATAGTCTTACTCCCTTGGGATAGCACAAGGAATTGATTTGATATTTGCTGAAACAGTCATTCAGTTTAAGGAACATTATGACTTGAATATAAAACTTGAATGTGCTTTGCCGTGCCGAAATCAAACGGACAAATGGAATAATAATGACATCCAGAGATAAAATGCTATTCTTGCAAAAGCAGATAACTAAATAAACATAAGAAAAAGCAAGCAAATCTAAAAAAGGTTTGCTTGCTTTTTTAATACAGTTCGTAATTGCCTGAATACAGGTTTCGTATCCATTTTGAAGTCACATAGAACACGCAAAATGAATTAAACTTAATATACGGAGTATATTATTCTCTCAAATATGGCGTAAAAAGGTAAAAACGCGATGGAAATTGCTCTATTCTTGCTTGTTTCTGCACACTTGTAGCAAATCAAGTCGCTATTATCAAATGCTTTTGTTTTGCGATTTGCGTTTAAGCAAATTACTTCTTAATCTTTATTTTTCTGCGTTTGAGAATAAATGATACAAGTGCAGCGATACCTCCTGCGGCTGATGCAGATGTGGTTGTGGCTATTGCTGCTATTTCGCCAGCACCAAGGCCTTTTTCTCCTGAATTGGGATCAGATATGTTTTCATCAGAAATTATAGGAGTTGTTTTTTGTTCCCTTAAAATCTCATGACCACACACCGAACAATACACCACACTATCATAATGGCCTTCTGTTTCAGTAGTCGATTCTACGACGTTTTCTCTAACTGCATCTGAAGGAAGATGAGGTGTCTTTGCCAACTCTTCATAAGTTGTGTAGTCGCACTTATCACAAGTTACGTATGCATTCCAACCAATTTCTGTACATGTAGGCTCTTTGGCTTCATGGCTTGTTGTTGAGTGCCCTGTTGCAGGGATTTCTTGGTATGTGGTGTAGTCACAACGTGAGCAAGTCACGTATGTGTTCCAGCCTACTTCTGTACAGGTGGGTGCTTTTGCTTCGTGATTAATGGCCGTGTGTTTCAATGGGATATTTGCGGTGGTGTCAACAAAGTTGAGCAATATGCCATTTGTAAGCGAATCGGTGAGCCCCGTTCCAGAAATTGTAATGTTTGACGTCTTGTTGACACATTCTCGCTTTGCGTTGAACGAGATTGTCAACACGGTCTGCTCATCCACTATATCAGTCATTGAAATGACTGAAAACTTCAAAACTCCGTCAGCAACGCTCTTGTCGTTGACGTTGAAGAAAGAGGGATTGAACCCTTTTTCGTATGACACAAATTCAAGGTCATCTGTGTCAAAATTCAATACAAAATCGCCGGCGCCAAGGCGAGAGCCTTCTTCAAGCAAAACAGTCACAAAAACTTGCTCTGTTGACTCCAAGAATGATGTACCGAGGATCACACTTGGGGCATCTTCTGCATACACGCTGTCAAAGGTCACGTTGACGGCAGTTGTATAACCAGAACAGGAAAATGGGCTCAAATCCAAATTGTACAAATCATTGACTTGCAACTGTATTTGGCTGGAGGTTGTTTCGTTTTTGAGTGTGCGGAATTTGACCTTGACAAGGTCTGAATAATAGTTGTATTCGGTTGCCAAGAATGAAAGGCTGATCGTTCCTCTTTGACTTGAATTGACGTCAACCACCTTTCCGTTCAGGAAATTGCCCTGTGTGAGTTCAACAAACTCAAAAAGCTCAGGGTCATATTTGACGTCAATTGATCCAGATGCAATATAGCAATTGCTCAGTCTATAATCAATTTCAAAGGTTTCTTTGACCGAAGTGTTGATGGTGTTTGTGCCATACACACTGCAAGTGTTGACAACCTTTTTTTCTGTAATGTCAAAACTACAACGAGAGCCACTGTAAGGAGCAACTTCCAGAGTGGTTGTGTATGCTTCTTCAACCACAATGTCAAAGCAAGTATTGCCTATTTCTGCATCCGAATTGATTTGATAGTAGAAATAAAACAATGCCGTCTTTGTTTCACTGCCCTCGGCGTCAAAAATATAGGAAAACTTAAAGCAACCGTCGTTGTTTGACGCATCGTAAATCGAGCAAGACACTTGATTGTAGTATCCCGTGACAGACATCTTTTGGCTGTCATAGTGGACTGCAACCGTCAGTGACGCTAGGTCAACGGTGTTGTCAACGTAAACGTAGCAAGTGCCAGTGTTGCCTTGCTCAATGGACTTGCCCGTCTCTGCGTATATAGAAATTGTCTCTTCTGCCCTTGCAACTTGTGTTTCGGCTCCGTCAACGCCAAAGATGCCACCAAATAGGCAGCATACAATAGCAAAAGTCACAATTATGGGCAGAAGTTCGCGTTTGAATTTCATTGCACTACATCTCCAGTGTTGTCACGTTTCCGTTGATGTATTGCAGTATGCGCAATGCTTCCATGCTTGAAAGCCCGCCGTCACTATTAAGGTCTGCACGTTTGAACTCATCATCGCTCATGATGAGATCCCCATTGATGCATTGCATGATCATCAGTGCATCCTTGGTGGTGACGACTCCGTCGCCGTCAACGTCACCCTTGCGAGAGATTGCAGATGCATCCTTTATGACAACGGTGTAAGGTGTTTCTGCTGATCCCTTGGAGATTGAGTTGAAGGTGTCATTTGCAACAATGTAGTATTCCAACCCCTCAAGAGTCAGTTCACTGCCAAAGATGGTTGCGCTGTACTTGTCATTCTGCTTGAGCATTGTGATTGTCTTCCACTCTGTTGCGCCGACTGTTCTATAATACAGTACCACAGACGTGATTGCCACGTTGTCGCTTGCAGTGCAAGAGATGACAAGGTTGTTGTTGAGATACCCTTGATTGACAGGTGTGTGATAGATGTTGGGTGCCATGGTGTCCTTTGCCGTTGCCACAACCTTGCCTGCAGGGTTGGACTCAGTGAAGTCTGTGAGCACCACTGTGTAGGTGTACCAATAGGTCTTTCCAGGCTCTGCATTTTCATCAAGGAAAGTGCTGTCTGTGGGGAGAAGAATTGCAGGGTTCAACTTGACGTAATTGCCGTCCTTCTCTTCTGAACGATAAATGTTGTAGCCAAGGAGAGTGTCATAGTCATCTTGTGCAAAAGTCAACTTGACGCCATTGTCAAGTGCATTTGCTTGAAGGTTCATTGCCATTGCAGCAGTTGTGTCAATGTCAAATTCGTGGAGATGATATTCACCAAAGACTGTCTTTGTCTGATCCTCTGCCGCCCAAGCATCATTGACTTTGAGGAAGTTTTGTCCGTTTTCAATCTGTGCCTTGAGTGTATAGGTGCCTTCCCAAACGGTGTCAGAGATATACTCGCCATCAATGCGATAGTCCGCATAAGGTTCTCTTGTGCCAAATGTGATAAACGTGCCTGCATCCTTGTCCATAGGACGGTTGAAGGTCACACGGACCTTAATTTCTTCTTTGCCAACCGTTGTTATGGGATTGCCGTCCTTGTCAAACGTTTCAACGCTCACAACGTAGGGCCAAAGGAGTGAAGGATCTGCAAGTGAACCGTAAACATCAACAATTGGCGTGCCAGTTGAATCATAGTATCCATCAATTGCTTGACTTGCATATTGTTGATATAGTTTGTCAAACTCAACGTTTGAGACGGTATCCTTCGACTTATATTTTATATTGATAAGATTGTCAGTGTGTTCACTTGCAGAAATTATTTTGTCGTTTGTAGACTCATTCAATTCAATGGTAGACGCATATATCATTCTGTCAACAAACTTTGTATAAACAATATTGTCAGACGATTCCCCTACATATAATTTGCAACTATTCCTTGCATCAACAAAAATCAAGTTGCCGTCTAAAATGTCTGCGACAAATTGTTGGCTTTCAATATAACAGCCAGTATATTGATGCATCCCTGTACCTAGATATACGTTCAAGCCGAAAATTCCAAGTTGAGGATTTATTGCAATGGTCGTTTCCCCTTTCTCGTAAATGTACCCTTTCCCTTGACACAGCAAGGAGTTGCTGACGTTCAATTTTGCAGAGGTCGCCGTCGCTGCATATATAAATCCCGTTGAATCAAGATAGTTGATGTTGACTGTTCCAGAGCCGCCAATGGCACAATAAAAATCTTTATGTGCTTCATTTGGATGCAATTTGACCATATTGGTCTTTGTCCCTTCTATGTTGAGAGTTCCATAAACCAACACTTTGGGAGTGTTGTAGTACGTTCTATTGTCATAAAATTGAATTTCACATCCCTTTTCGAAGGTGACGATGACACCTTCAGGAATCACGACAACTTCACCCACAATGTAAAGCCTGTCTGCTGTGTAAACAGTGTCTTCTGTGATAGTTGAGGGCAACAAATATCCTCGGCTTACACCGAATTGTGCTGTTTGTCTGCCGTCTTCTGTGTAAACTGTGTCATCATCTTCATCAAGACCATTTTTATAAGTGAAGTGCACGTTGAAATCTGCAAGATAGTCATTGGGACAATCGTCATCAACTTCAATGACAAAGCAATTTGTCACGTCTGTGACAACTCCGTCTGTGTAAATCTTTCCTCCATCACGGACTGAATACGTGCCAATATCGCTCAAAGTTATTGCAGCGGTTGTGATGTTGAAATAAGGGTCTGTGATGGACGCATCCCCGTTTCTTATGGTGTCAATGGTCACGTTGACGTCAGATGCCACACCACCAATGTTTTTGAGTTCAACTGCCAGATGGATTGTTTCGCCTGCATCAACAACACCGTTGCCGTTGTTCTTGTCGCTAAACTCTACGTTGTCAAAAATGTAGTAATCATAAAGCTTCACGTTGGGTTTGGGAATGTAAGTGAGTGCCTCGTAAAGGTCAGCCACCTTATGTGTCATAATTCCCTTGGTGCCCGTATTCACAATCTGTGATTGGATATATTTGTTGGAGTACACTTCCCTGTCGGGATAGGTGGAACGGAGCACTGCCGCAATGCCTGCAACAACAGGGCATGCCATTGAGGTTCCGCTGAGTGTGGCGTATTTGTTGCCCGGCCACGTTGAGGGGATTTGTTCGCCACAAGCATTCACTTCATATTCCACTGTTCCATAAGGATAATGGTCAAAGTTGCTGAAAGCTGATTTTGTTGTGCCGTTTGCATTGCAGCTCATGACGCCGATGACGTAAGGAAGTGCAGCGGGATAGGCTACGCCAACATAAGGAAAATGTGCTAGACAACCCAAGTTATTACACAAGCTGTCGTTGCCTGCTGCTGCCACAAGGACGCATTGGTTGTATGCATCCATAAGTGCATCTTCAACTGCAATTGAGATTGAAGATCCGCCAAAAGACATGTTGATGACGGAGGCACCGTTCATATATGCATATTGGATTGCTTCTGCAATGTCTGAGTTGTTGAAATAGCCTGAAGAGTTTCCTGCCTTGAGGCACATAATCTTGCAGTTGTATGCAACACCGATAGTGCCTGTTTTGTTGTTTTCTGCTGCGGCAATGCCTGCCACGTGGGTTCCGTGACCGTTGTCGTCCATAGGATCATTGTCATCACCAACACAGTCCCAACCATTGACGTCATCAACGTAGCCGTTGCCATCATCGTCAATGCCGTTTCCGGGGATTTCGGCAGAGTTCACCCAAATGTTGTTTCTGAGGTCGATATGATTGTAGTCAACACCAGTGTCAATGATTGCAATGACCACGTCTGCAGATCCGCCGGGGTATTTTTTGTTGTTGGCATTGTGCTCCCAACCGTTTTTGACACCCATTGTGTCAAGATAGGTGAGGTCTTCTGCATATGTATTACCGGAGATGTCAACTGTGTCGCCGTCGGACTTCATGACGTAGTCATAATCAACGGTTTCAAACACGTCCAATTTGTAAAGATACTTCACTGCCTCTTCGGTGTCCACGCCTTCTTCAAGCAAAATGGTGTGCCACTTTGAGCCCTTGAAAAGTTGCTCAACTGACTTGACGCCCAAATCTCCAAGGAGACTGCTTGTCAATGCTCCGTCATATTTGACCAGCACCACGCCTTTGTTGTATTCGCCCGTGGGTATTGTTGTGTCGCGAAGGGTTGAACTGCTTTCATAAGCATCACTCACCACGTCGTTGACAACGTCATCATCGGGTATGACGTCGGGGATTGTGTCCCCTACAACGCTTTCTGTCACTGAGTCAAGATTGCCACAAGCGCACGCAAAAAGCATACATACTGAAAGAATTGTTGCAACAAGCATAACTCTGATTGTTTTCTTCATGCCAAATCTCCTATTTCACGCCTAAACAACGCTCAAGTTGCATTGATAAGATCATTGTACCACTATTCGTTGGATTTGTTAATACTTTAACAAATAAAGTTCAAAATCGAATGCATACAAGCCTCATTCAAAAAGGCCCGCTTAACGCTTTCCCACAAAAAATACGTATAATTCAGCGATAACAAAAACAAAAAAACCACCCCAAAAATGGGTGCTTTTGGACAAAAATAAAGGACGCCGACCGAATCTTTTTATGGATTCGTTTGGCGTCCAATATGGCGTAGCGTTGGGGATACAAGCTCTATTTACCCGTAAATTGCATTATATCTCTGGCGCATTTTGATGAAATACTCAAACACTGTGGCTTGCGCACGAGATAAAACTCTGCCTATTTCGTGATAACTCAAACCTTTTATACGACATTCCAAAGCAATACGCATATTTTCCGTTAGGTTAAGGCTTTCTACGATTGCATCGTAGGGTGCATAATCTTGTACCGTTTCTTCCTGCATTTCGTTGTATGGTTCACTTGCGAGCTTTAATACTTCAAGGATCACGTTGTGGTAGTAACTGCTTGTTTTGCGGTTAATAAGTTTCGTCATATTGCATATGCAAGCAATTTCTATGGTAATAAATATGCTTACATAAGCAGATTGAAAGCCGAGAGATTTGTTTCTCTTAGCTTTTCATTTGGCTTAGTTATTCGGTATATACGTTTTGTCTTCAACCGTTACGGCTTTGTATTCAACTCCGTCTATAACCTTTGTTGAGTACGTTGGTTTTCCTTGATCATTGGCTCTAAGGACATAGTTATTGGGGTACTCTTCCGTTAGACGTTCTATATTTCCGTCAAGAAATTGTGTATCGTCGGATACTTCGATTATGTCAAAGCCACGGCGAATAAGGTCTGCCGAGAACTGCCATTTCTTTTCAAAGAAGCCGTAGGAATCCATGATGATTGAGATGTCTTTTTCTTTGTGATATGCGGTGATTCTGTAATAATTTGCCATAGTGTTTTCTCCTTTATGCAGCAAGTTTTTTGAGTTGTCTGTTTGCAAAAGGCAACCACGTTTTGTTTACAAACTCAAGGATGTTGTCGTTTGGGGTGCTGTCGTTCTTTCCGTAACATTGAAGTATTTTTTTGCGAGATGGCGAGTATTCCACTGTTACAAGCGGTGTGTTTGGGGCGTCTTTCGTGCGGATAAAGAAGATAAGTGATTCTTCTCGCATAAACTTTTGGTCATAGTTCATACGTCCAACGCAATGTTCAAGGATTTGACCTTCTCTCACAAGGTCGCTTGGGGATAGGGCGATGATTGCAATATAATCGGACTTTCTGTCATATTGCAAACCCAAATACTTCTCGGCAACTGCCGCAAACTTCTCATAAAACTCTTTGCGTTTTTGCTCGTCGTCCCGTGCAAGCATCGTGTGGTATTCGTCAATGCGTATATCGTGCCAACGCTTGAAATCGTGGGGATAACGGTTTTTCTCATCGGTCATATTCAGCCCTAAATAATTGCACGCATTCCAATAGTCAAGATAACTGTGAGTGTTGGCGTTTTGTTTGGACAAGTAGTGATATAACTTTTCTCGCTCGCGCTTGAACGCGTCTCTCAAAGGAGCCAAGGTTTGGTCTTTATCCATAGAGAGTTTTGCTTTATAATACGACTGCAACTCAAGCACGTTGCGATTCTTTTTGTATGCCTGCAAAACAACGGGTATATATAGAAAAGACTTGTTTAACGTGCTTCTGTTTTGCGCAAGCCATTTTCTAAAACGCTTATCTTGTCCACACAACTTTAATATCTGTTTTGACATAGCGAGATTATGTAGTCCGAGTTTGGTGAGATATTCGATTTGCGGATACTGTTCGTAAAGACGCAAGTATTTGAAAATGTCAACCCCCGTGAATCTGTCTATTGCACTGAACTTGTATTCCGGGAAGTGTTCAAGGATATATTCGCGGTTTATTATCGGGGCATAGGGATCAAACAATTTGTCATTAGTCCATCCCCAATATCCGTCCTCGTACCAAGGTTTGTGTTTCCCAAAACCTTCTGCATACCAACCGACTATGTATCCGCCAACATATGTAAATTCCATATCTTTTACATAGCATTTATCAGAATGGACACCGTGGACGGCAACTTGTTTGCAACACCACTTGTTCTTTTTCTCTTTTACGGCAACTGTAATCTTGACAAGTTCGCCGTCATTCTTTGTAAGGTAAGCGTAAAACCGAGTTCTTCCAAACGGCGCGGTTTTCAATTTATCGTCGTAAAGTTTAATCTTTTTCTGTATGTATTTCGGTATAGGTTTTATCTTTTCAATCTTCATTTTATTTAATCTCCAATGTGTTTCCAAATATCTCAAATAGTTTTGAAATAATTGTGTTGTTTGGCTCTAACGCTTCGCCCAAAATTTCGCCCGTTTCAGCATCCACGATGCGTTCATTTTTGTTGGGGATTTGTTCAATTCGTCTTGTCGTTCCATCAGTTTCTACAACGAGCAAATCATGTGTTTTTGAAATCTTTGAAAAGTAGTTTTCAGATGCGTGATACGGGAATCCAATCATAGGCACACGCTCTTGTAAACCACAATCGCGGCTTGTCAAAGTAAGGTCGATTTCTCTTGCAATCTCAACCGCTTTATCACCCAAAATCTCGTAGAAGTCACCGAGCCTGTAAGCGATAACGTAGGCGGGGTTTTGTTGTTGCAAAGCCTGATATTTCTCAAAGAAAGTTCCGTTTGGAGTATTGCTTGCAACGGATGTTTGCGCATCGTTTCCGTTTTGTTCAATAACTTCATTTTCTTCCGTATCGACACTTGAATTGTCTGTTTCGTGTTCTTCAACTTCTTGTTCGGTCAAATTGTCAAAAAATGAGAATTGAACGTTTTCTTGCTTTTTGGCTTCGGGTTTTGCTTTAACCGCGTTGGATTCGACACGTTTAACCGTGGGTTTGTATTCCGCGCCGTCTATTGTGTAAAGCGTTCCTTCAATGCTTTCTTCCTCGAAATAATGTATCGCCCAACCGTAAACGGTAGCGTCGTCAATGCAGGCGGAATTAGCACCTTTCGCGGCAAGTTTTCTCGCCTCGTCGCAAGCAAATCTCATAAAGCCTGCAAGCGTCTTTTTGTTAAGCAAAGGCTTACCGTCTTTTTCAAACGGTGTGCCGTTGTTTATCTTGTCTGCAAGGGTTTCGCTTGCATTATCTTGAAGGTATTTCAAGACAAGTTCTTCCTGCTTATTTTGGGCAGTCAAGTTGAGTTCCATATTGCCTCCTAAAACGGAAAATCTTCAAGAAGTTCCATTGCTTTCATCTCAAGTTCTTTGAGTGTTGTGCGGTGGTTGAATCCGCCGTAATAATCTTGCTCATTCTTGGCTGTGCGTATCAAAATGTTGTTGTACCATTCGTTAGTGAAAAACCTAACGTCGCTTATGGAAACGTAAACGCACTTGTTTTCCGCACTCTTGATAAATGCCGAAAAGCAGTAATGATTGCGTCCGACGTTCACAAGCTGCCAATGATTTTGTTTGCATATAGAGCGCAAGAAGTTGATGTATTTCGTTTGAAAACTTTTGTAGTCGTCTCCCGTGTAGCAACCGGAAGAAAACTCATAGTCTATGTACTTTTCCAAGTCTTTAATCGTTGCCATTGTTGTTCTCCTTGATATATTTTTTGTAGATGTCGTAGTTTTCGTTTCTCTCGTCCACGATTCCGTATTTGTCGTCCACGTAGTATTCTCCGACAAACCAGTTCATAACGCCCGTGCAAAGTTGATTGCCAACCTTGAAAACGTAAGAATTGGTTATAGGTCTTGCAAATAAATAATTAGGACCGAGCAATATTGCCCGGCCCGTCTTTCCGTCCATTGAGTTGAGATGTGCTTTTACCTCTATCGGT
>ULXJ01048378.1_pt1 | contig 20707 bp, 20 predicted proteins | sample 1960981 | NCBI WGS metagenome assembly ULXJ01 (sample SAMEA4835830, study PRJEB28245) | human gut metagenome | biome: gut microbiome; material: fecal sample | place: Denmark | collected 2008 | reverse complement strand
CAGCCACTCGCCATAGGGCTGGCGGGCGGCGCAATGACGCTTGACCTCTTCATCCTCCAGCAGACGGCCCTGCCGCAGGTCCGCCAGCAGCATCTTGCCGGGCTGGAGCCGGGATTTCTTCACGATGGATTCCGGCGGCAGGTCCAGTACGCCTACCTCCGAGGACAAAATCAGCCGGTCCTCCTTCGTCAGATACCACCGGCAGGGCCGCAGACCGTTGCGGTCCAGCACCGCGCCCACGGTGTCACCATCGGAAAAGACGATGGCCGCCGGGCCGTCCCAGGGCTCCATCATGGTGGCGTAGTAGTGATAGAAGTCCCGTTTTTCCCGGGGCATCCGGCGGTCGTTGGCCCAGGGCTCCGGGATGCACATCATCACCGCCCGGGGCAGCTCGATGCCGTTCATCAGCAGGAATTCCAGGGTGTTGTCCAGCATGGAGGAGTCGGAGCCGCTCTGGTCCACCACCGGCAGGATCTTGTCCATGTCCTCCTCCATGATGGGGGAGTGCATGGTCTCCTCCCGGGCCAGCATGCGGTCCACGTTGCCCCGGATGGTGTTGATCTCGCCGTTGTGGAGGATGTAGCGGTTGGGGTGGGCCCGCTCCCAGCTTGGATTGGTGTTGGTGGAAAAACGGGAATGGACCAGAGCCAGAGCGCTTTCGCAGTCCGGGTCCGTCAGGTCCGCGTAAAATTTGCGCAGTTGCCCCACCAGGAACATGCCCTTGTAGACAATGGTACGGCTGGAGAAGGAGGGAATATAGGTGTTGACATTGGACTGCTCAAACACTCGCCGGGCCACATACAGCTTCCGGTCAAAGTCCAGCCCCTGAGGGCAGTCTGCCGGCCGGCTGACAAAACACTGGAAAATGCTGGGCATGCAGTCTCTGGCCCGCTGGCCCAATACCTCCGGGTGCGTGGGGACCTGCCGCCAGCCCAAAAACTCCATGCCCTCCTTGGCCACGATGATCTCCAGCATCTTTTGGGCTTGCGCCCGCTTCAAGGGGTCCGTGGGGAAGAAGAACATACCCACGCCGTAGTCCCGGGGACCACCCAGGGTAATGCCCTCCGCTGCGGCTACCCGGACCATCAGCTTGTGGGGAATCTGCAGCATGAGGCCCACGCCGTCTCCGGTCTCACCGGAGGCGTCCTTTCCGGCCCGGTGCTCCAGCTTTTCCACGATCTTCAGCGCGTCGTCCACGATTCCGTAGGAGCAGCGTCCTTTCAAGTCCACCACTGCGCCGATGCCACAGGCGTCATGCTCAAAGTGTGGGTCGTACAGAGGATAGGTGCGTGTTTGTTCAGGTCCCGCCATTGGAACCCCTCCAATCTATTGAGTGTGTCGATTTCCGGCGAACAGGCCGCCGGTCAATATGTGTAGGTTTCGATGACCAGCCGGGCGGTTTGTTCCAGCCGCAGACCGGTGTCCATGCTGCGCTTTTGTAAAAAGCGATGGGCCTCCGACTCGCTCATACGGTTGACATCCATCAGCAGCTCCTTGGCCCGGCGGATCAGCTTTTGGGCCTCCTCCTGCCGCTGAGGCGGGGAGCGGCGGGCGTGTTCCCGCCGGAACCGCAAAAGCATGTCTACCGAGGCGTACAGGTCGGCCCGGCTGGCCGGGATGGGAAGCTTGTAAAGGTTTTCTCCCTGGCACAGGTCCAGGTTGGCAGCGGAGGCAATCACCAGTATCCCCGTGTCGGGACCCAGATTTTCCGCCAGCTCGGCGGCGGTCATGTCCCGCAGCCGAAAGCTGCAAACCACGGCGGCACCTTCCAGCTTGTGGACTGCCCGAATTACATCGGCGCCGGAGAAAAAGCAGCCCGCTACGGCGTAGCCTCCGTTTTCCAGCAGCCGCAGGATGCGGCGCTGGGCCTCCTCGTGGGCGAAGGCCGCCACAATCCGGTCCATGGAACCGCACCCCCTTTCCGCTTCGTTCCGGTCCGCAAAAGCGGCCGGTCAGATCAATAGGTGACCAGATACTTCTCCAGCTCCCATTGGGAGACCTGTGTCCGGTATTCCTCCCACTCCCGCCGCTTGCCGGTGAGGTACTGGGCGGCCACATGGGGGCCCAGAGCGGCGGTGATGGTTTTGTCGGCCTCCAGAGCAACCAGGGCATCTCCCAGGGAACTGGGCAGCAGGGGTACCCCCTGGGCCACCAGAGCGGCGGGAGACATTTCGTAGAGGTTTTCCGTGATCTCCGGCGGTGGTGTCAACTGGCGGCGGATGCCGTCCAGACCCGCCGTCAGGCAGGCGGCGAAGGTCAGATAGGGGTTGCAGGCCGGGTCCGGACTCCGCAACTCCACCCGGGTGCCTTGGCCTCGGGGCGTGGGGATGCGGATCAGGGCAGACCGGTTGCCGGTGGACCAGGCCAGGCAGCAGGGGGCCTCATATCCGGGCACCAGCCGCTTATAGGAGTTCACCAGCGGGTTGGTCAGGGCGCAGAAGCCCTGGACATGGGCCAGCAGCCCGGCGATGAACTGATAGGCCAGGGGTGAGAGCTGCCGCGAATCGGCGGCGTCAAAGAAGGCGTTTTTCCCTTCCCGGAACAGCGACATATTCACATGCATGCCGCTGCCAGCGGCGTCTGCCACGGGCTTTGGCATGAAGGTGGCGTGAAGTCCGTTCTTCTGCGCCAATGTCTTTACCGCCAGCTTGAAGGTCATGATGTTGTCGGCGGCATGCAGGGCGTCCGTGTATTTGAAATCGATCTCATGTTGGCCGGCGGCCACCTCGTGATGGCTGGCCTCGATCTCAAAGCCCATCTCCTCCAGACACAGGCAGATCTCCCGGCGGGTGGACTCCCCATGGTCCAGCGGCCCCAGGTCGAAATATCCCGCCTCATCGGAGGTGCGGGTGGTGGGGCGCCCGTCCTCGTCGGTCTGGAATAGGAAGAATTCCAGCTCCGGCCCGGCGTTGAAGGTGAAGCCCATCTCCTCCGCCTGAGAAAGCGCCCGCTTCAGCACCCCCCGGGGGTCGCCCACAAAGGGGGTACCGTCGGGGTTGTAGACGTCGCAGATCAACCGGGCCACCTTCCCGTACTGGGGCCGCCAGGGCAGCACTGCGAAGGTGTCCAGATCCGGCCGCAGGTACTGGTCGGACTCCTCCACCCGGACAAAGCCCTCAATGGAACTGCCGTCCATCATGATCTGGCCCGCCAGTGCCCTCTCAATCTGAGAAGCGGTAATGGCTACATTTTTCATCTGGCCGAAGATATCGGTGAACTGCATACGGATGAACTGGATGTCCTCTTCCCGGATCAGGCGGAGGATATCCTCCTGGGTATATTTGCCCATGTCTGTGATCTCCTTTCACCGGCATATGGGAACCGGGTAATTTATCACTTTAAAGCAACGTATATTTGACATAAGAAAAAAGGCGCAACAAAACCCTGGGGGGCCCCGTTGCTCTCCTTTAAACGGGATTATAACGTCAAAAAGCCCGCCCTGTCAACGCTTTCGGCGCTTTCAGAGCGGGCAGAGGTTGGATTTTATGGGTTTTTCTAAAATGAGCGGGGCATGGGAAATGACCTTTGTGCAATTTCCATACGGGTCAAAACCGTTTTTGACTGGCGCACATTACTTCTCCATGGACAGACATACCGCATGGCAGATACCGGGAATGGACTCCCCCTGACAGGAGGAGACAGGAGACAACAGAGCTCCGGTGGGAGCAAAGAGAATCCGCCGCCACCGGCCTGCACGCATACCGGAGAGCAGATAGCCGTTCAGAACGGACGCTGAGCATCCGCAGCCGGAGGCTCCGGCGTGCATGTCCTGCTTTTCCCGGTCATACAGCAACAGTCCGCAGTCTTGAAAATGGGGCCCCATGTCCACACCGTCCCGGGCGAAGAAGTCCCGGACGATGGCATGGCCCAGCTCTCCCAGGTCACCGGTGATGACCAAGTCGAAGTCCCTGGGGCCGGTGCCGGTGTCACGGAAGAAAGCGGAGAGGGTGTCGTAAGCGGCGGGGGCCATGGCGGCGCCCATGTTGTTGGCGTCGGGGATGCCCTTGTCCACGATCCGGCCACAGGTGACATGGGTCACGTAGGGCCCAGGGCCCTCCTGGTCCAAAATGGTGCAGCCTGCGGCAGTGGCGGTCCACTGGGCGGTGGGAGTCCGCTGGTTGCCGTAGGGCACCGGCATCCGGTACTGCCGCTCGGCGGTACAGTAGTGGGAGGAGGTGACGGCAGCGCACCGGCGGGCAAAGCCGCCGTCGATCAACATGGCTGCCAGGGACAGGGATTCTCCCATGGTGGAGCAGGCGCCGTAGAGGCCGTAGAAGGGGATGCCGAAGTCCCGCAGGCCGAAGGAGGAGCCGATGCACTGGTTCAGCAGGTCCCCGGCCAGCACGTAGTCCAGGTCCTCCGGCTTTAATTTGGCCTTGTCCAGGGCCTGCTGCAGCACCGCCTGCTGCATGGCGGACTCCGCTTTTTCCCAGGTTTTCTCCCCAAAGAAGGAATCCCGCTCCAGCCGGTCAAAATGCTCCGATAAGGGGCCCTGGCTCTCAAATTTTCCGCCGATGTTGGAGAAGGCCAGAACGGAGGGCGGATGGGCCAGCGCCACGGTCCGGCTGCCCAGACGTTTTTCATTCATGATGTCGCCGCCTTTTCGTAAGGATTTTCCCATAGCTTGTCCGAAAGCGGCAAAAATATGAAGCCCGGCGAAAGCCGGGCTTCTGGCAGTTCAGGATTCATCCGCATATTGGAAGGGCAGGCCGCAGGAATAACATGCACTGCGGTCACCCCGCTGGTGCTTGCCGCAGCGGGGGCAGATCACTGGTTCAGATGTGCGGGTCGGGAAGCGGGCGGGCTCCCCCGACGGCGAAGGTGGTGGAGCAGGTTCCCGGTTTACGGCCGACTCCAGCGGTTCCGGGTCGGCGGCCTTTCCCTGCGCCTGTTCCAACTGTGTGATCCGCTTCTTCAAGGCGGCGATCTCATCGTCCCGATAACGCCGGTGGGCCTCCGTTTCAGCCCGCGTTTGCGCAATGTCCGGCAGCAAAAAGACAATCAGGATGCCCGCCAATTGGAGAAGGAGACAGAGAAAAAAGCAGAGCCAGAAGGAGTACCCTTTTTCTTTGCAATATTTCCCCAGCAGGATTCCTGCGGCACCGAAAATGAAAAGAGACAAGGCCTGGAGAATGGACAGAGTGCCGGGGTCCTTTACAATGACGGAAAGCATCACAGACCTCCTTTGGTGGTTCAGGATTCCTCAGTTTCGTACCGGAAGGGTAAACCACAGGCGTAGCAGGAGTCCCGGTTTCCCCTCTGTCGCCGTCCACACCGGGGGCAGGCGACGACTTCTTCCGTCCGGGCGGGGAACACCGCCGGGGCGTCCTGGGGCCGTGCCGGCGGGGCCTCTGGTTCGGCCGGCATGGGCGGCAGGATGCCATGCTCCGACAAAATCTTCTCTAAGGCTAGCAGTTGGTTTTCCAGCTCTGTAATGCGCTTTTTCAGGGACTGGATCTCCTTATCCTGCCGCTGGTCCGTGGCGTAGGAGCTGTTGGCGGCGTTCTCCAGATCCTCCTGCTTGTCCAGCATCTCCGCATGGAGGAACAGGTCCGGCTTCAGATACCAGGGAAAGCCCACGGCGGGCACCTCCTTCTCACTGAATGGGTCCATTTTATCATGGATGGGGGAAAAAGAAAAGAATTTTCCCGGCAGAGAAAGAGAGTTAGGCCACTCTAATGTTTTAAAATACCCCTGTACATTCCGCTCATTCCGTGGTATAATTACCACTTAATGAACAGATTCGAAAGGAACGGGAGGCACGATACATGAGCGAGGAGATGCGGACCTTTGGCTATCTCTGCCCGGCGTGCGGGCGGCCGGTGATGGCGGCCCGGTCCGTGTTTGCCCTGGAGGCCTCCAACGCGGAGGTGGAGTGCCAGTGCGGCAAATCCGCTCTGTCGGTGACCTTCGACGGAGAGCGGTATCACCTGACCGTGCCCTGCGGATTGTGCGGCGAGACCCACGAGGCGGTGTGTCCGCCGGAGCGGGTGCTGGAGGGCGGCACGGCGCTGGCCTGTCCTAAAACCAAGCAGTTCTGCTGCTTCATCGGGGATGAGGGCACCGTAGAGAAGCACCTGCGGGAGCTGGAGATTCTGGCGGAAAAGGAAAAGCGCCAGGAAGACGGCCCGGAGGCCTTTGCTGACAACGTCATTATGTATGAGGTCCTCTCGGAGCTCAAGGAGATCGCTGCCCGGCCCGGTGGCATCACCTGCGCCTGCGGATCCAGCCGGTACGGCATGGAGATCCGCCGCAGCGCCGTGGACCTGATCTGCCGGGACTGCGGCGCCAAGCTGCGCATCAGTGCTGCTACGGACAGGGATCTGGACGACCTGTGCTGCCACATGAAGTTGGTGATCCCTGGAAAACGGGGATGAGAGATCAAGGATGGCCCCGCCAATGGCGGGGCGCTTTTTACCGCGATGGGGCTGGGTGCCCCGGGAAAGGAGGAGTTTGCCGTGATCACATTGCTGGCACGGCTGTTTATCAAACATCAGGAGGGTGAGGCACAGACCCGGAGGGCCTATGGTGTCCTGTGTGGCGCAGTGGGTATCTGCCTGAATGTGCTGCTGTTCGCGGGCAAATTTTTTGCGGGACTGCTGTCGGGATCCATCGCTATCACAGCGGACGCCTTCAACAACCTCTCTGACGCCGGGTCTTCTTTTATAACCCTGCTGGGATTTTATCTGGCAGGACAGAAGCCTGACGCCGGCCACCCCTTCGGTCATGGACGGCTGGAGTACCTGTCGGGCCTGGTGGTGTCATTGCTGATTCTGCTGATGGGCGTGGAGTTGGGCAAGTCCTCCATCAGCAAGATTCTTCACCCCGAGCCAGTGGATTCCGGGGCGCTGGTGATAGCGATTCTCTGCGCCTCCATTGCCGTGAAGCTGTATATGTTCCTCTATAACCGCCATCTGGGAAGGAAGCTGGGTTCTCCCGCCATGGAAGCCACGGCCCTGGACTCCCTCAGCGACAGCCTGGCCACGTCGGCGGTACTGTTGGCCACTCTGGTGGGGCGGTTTACCAACCTGATGATCGATGGCTGGTGCGGCCTGCTGGTGACGGCCTTCATTCTCTGGTCCGGCATCAGCGCCGCCAAGGAGACTCTGGATCCCCTGCTGGGCATGCCGCCCACAGCGGAGCTGGTGGAGCAGATTCGCAAACTGGTCATGTCCCATAAGGCGATCATCGGGATCCACGATCTGATTGTCCATGACTACGGCCCTGGCCGCATGATGATCTCCCTCCATGCGGAGGTCTCCGCTTCGGAAGATGTGTTGGCCCTCCACGACGAGATCGACAACGTGGAAAATGAGCTGCGGGAAAAGCTGGGCTGCGAGGCTGTAATTCACATGGACCCCATTGTTACCGATGACGGCATCACTGAGGAGACCCGGGAGCGGGTGGCCGCTCTGGTCCACTGTATTGACGACTCCATCAGCATCCACGACTTCCGCATGGTGAAGGGACCTACCCACACCAACGTGATTTTTGACGCGGTGGTGCCTTTTGGCTTCCGTCTCAGCGACGAGGAGGTGGCCAAGAAGATCCGCACCGCCGTGCGGGCACTGGACGGCAACTACTACGCGGTGGTGAAGGTGGAGCGGTCCTATACATAAAAATAACAGATGCAACACGCTAGAGGGGCGGGCCTGGATGGGCCCGCCCCTTCGTTGCGTTTTCCCGACCCGCTATAGAGGCCAGACCTCCTGACTGGACTGCCCAAAACGGAGAATCCCTGGGAAGAAAAAAGGACCGCCGCCCATTGGGGCAGCGGTCCAAGGAAGTATATGCAGGTGCAATCAGCGCTTGGAGAACTGGGGAGCGCGACGGGCAAAAATACTGCGATGTTTTGTAGTGTTATGATAAGGAGTTCCGATTTGCAATTAAATTAGATGAGCAGCAAAAGGATAGCGTATTTTTATGTCAAAAGATCGAAAGATAGACCTTATTTCCGTTGCAAAAAATAGCAAAAAAACTAAGCTCCTGGACGAAAGCAGATGGCAGAAAAAGAACGTAAAAGAGTGGCATCTATCGAGTGAGGTTTCCTTCCTCTTGCAGTTTTTTCAATTGACGCCAAAGGGTAACACGGCTTATACCGAGCGCTTGAGCGGCTGCAGTTTTGTTGCCATCTGCTGTAGCAAGGGCATTTAAAATGCGCGCCTGTTCTCCACTAATCGAAGGAGAGAAAACGCTGTGGGATTGTATGAAATGAGTTGTTGTTATGGTATCGGGAAGAAATGCAGGCAATTCATCGGCATCAATACAATCTTGATTGCTGCAAAGTACACTCAAGCGCTCGCAGAAGTTTCGAAGCTCACGGATGTTTCCTTGCCATGGTTGTTGCTCTAAATAATGAGCGGCCGCCGGTGTCAAATTAAGTGGTTTCCGATTTTGGGCAATGCCGAATTCTGTAAGAAATGCACGGGCAAGTAAAGATATATCACTGCCACGCTCTCGAAGGGGTGGAATAGTCAGAGCGAGTACGTCCAGCCGGTAATATAGGTCTTCTCGGAATTGACCTTTACAAACTTGATCATATAAATTGCGATTGCTTGCTGCGATAACGCGAACATTGATTGGAATGACCTTATCATGGCCGATGCGCATGATTTCTCGCTCCTGAATGACGCGCAGCAGCCGACTTTGTAAAGCTAATGGCATCTCAGAAATTTCGTCAAGAAAAATTGTACCATTGTGTGCCAGTTCAAATAGACCAGGTTTGCCCTCTTTGCTTGCACCTGTAAAGGCGCCACTAGAATATCCAAATAGCTCACTTTCCAGCAAATTTTCCGGAATGGCCGCACAGTTGACTGCAACAAATGGCTGCCCGTGGCGTTCACTAGCATTATGTATGGATTGACTAAACAGTTCTTTGCCGGTTCCACTTTCACCAAAAAGAACAATATTGGAATTAGTTTGTGCATAGGCGTTGGCACGACGAATACATTCCCGGATAGCAGGACTTGAGCCAAGAATATTGTCAAAAGTGTATTTGGCAGAATGACCCTTGTGATATAGCTTGCCGCGTAGTTTTCCTTCAGCTTCCTGAATCTGATTGGCGTTAAGAAAAGTCAACACATAGCCGATAATTTCATCCCGCAAAAAAATGGTTATTTTTTTAAAGGAAAGATGGGTTTGATGATATTCAATAATTTCATCGATATAGGTATCTGGACGGTTAATCAAGCGGGAAATTTGTGGGGAACGAAGTACTTCGCGAATAGGCATGCCTGGAAACCAGTTACCAGGGGCAAGCCCCAGAATATTTTGAGCCGAACGATTCATTGCAGTGATGTTTGCTTGTGGGTCAAGTGCAATCAAGCCTTCAAAGGCATTATCAACCATTGCAGAACGCAGTAGATTGTGCTCCTGCGCCTCGCGACTACTGATGCCGAGCTGTTTGGCAGCATTAATGGCGTTCCAAATGGAACTGCGGCCAGAAGTAAGCAAAATATGTTCGGCCCCTAAATTATGCGCATAAGTGCATCCGCGCATACCGCCTAGAATGATTTTTTTTCCGTCTGCAATTGCGCGGGCCACAACGCGGTATATATCTTCGTCTGTGTTTTCCTCCAAATAATAAGGGGTAAGATTTACCCCAATTTTTTGGGCGATATCTTCAATACCTAGGATCATATTGACTGACCCGATGATGCCCGCAGGTGCCTGACCATAGCGTTCCTTGAGCATGAACAGCACGTTGAGCATGTCTTCTCCAGAAATGACCAACTCGACGATGGGAACGGGAAAACCTTGACGCTTCAGATCAAAGGCTGTTGCGCCTCGCGCAATGATTACATCCGCGTTTAAATCTTGAGAGAGTGCATGCGATGTCGTTGGAGCAAGTATTGCCTGAAAATCATAGGAGCGATCAGAGCGATCGTTTTCAGAGCCTTCGGCAAATACTTGTTCAGCAAGTTCCTTTAATTCCTCAAAAGGAGCAAGAAAAACAATGCGGATCACAACATGCACCTCCTATATATGCATAATTTGCAACAATGTTTCTTTTAGCGTTTCAAAGAATGTATCACGAGTGAAACGACTATATCACGCATTCATCGCTTTTTCAAGTTGATTTGTTCAATTTTAACAAATCAAGGAAATCTACTTGGCATAAAAGGAAGATTTAACTTAAAAGAAGAGTTGGCATAAAAAATGCTTTTAAATGGATTCAAAATATAGCGCAATGGCTGCAAAAGAGGTGGCGGCTTGTGAAGACAAAGGTATTAATTCCATCAGATATTTGTGAAGTAGGAAAACAATATTTGCGCGACCGTGGCTATGAGATCAAATTAGGACATGGGGTACAGGAAGATGATATTATTTCCGATGCGCAAGGCTGTGGAGCTATTCTTGTGAGGAATGAATCCATTACTCGCAAAGTGCTAGAAAACATTCCTACGGTAAAAGTAATCAGCAAACATGGAGTTGGGGTAGATAAAATTGATCTAAAAGCGGCGGCAGAACAAAATATCTGGGTAACTAATGCGCCGCTTTCCAATGCGATGGCCGTAGCTGAGCATACGATTCTTTTACTGCTAGCCTGTGCAAAAAAATTAGTATGTTTTGATCTTGCAGTACGCTCGGGAGATTTTAAGATTCGCAATATGATGCGAGGGATGGACTTGGCTGGAAAAACAATCGGCATTGTTGGCTGTGGCAACGCAGGTGAGTTAGTGGCAAAGAAATGTGTTTACGGGTTCAATATGAGAGCCCTAGGATACGATCCGCATCGAAGTAAGACAGTTCGTATCCGTGAGATTGAATATGTTAATAGCCTGGAGGAATTATTTGTTCAATCTGATTTTATCTCATTGCATGTTACAGGAACCAAGGAAAACGATGGGTTGATTGGCAATAGGCAATTGTCGTTGATGAAACCGACAGCAGTGCTGATTAACACTTCATATGGGCTGGCAATAGATGAGTCGGCATTGTATGAGACGCTTAGAGAGGGAAAGATTGTTGGGGCCGGGTTGGATGTTTTCGCGCAAGAACCACCATTGCTTCAAAACCCTTTATTTACATTGCCTAATATTGTTGTGACACCACATGTGGCTTCCTTGACTTATGAAACAGCAGAGCGAATGTGTTTGCATGCGGCGGAAGGGATTGATGCGGTCCTATCGGGCAAAGAACCCGCATGGGTATGCGTGAGACCCCAATGTCCTCGAATGCCGTGTGCCTCGGTCTATTGTGGCAGCTAAACAAATGGCAGAAAAAGATTGTGAAGAAATTAGAGGAGGTAGTAAAGATGAAATTTTTAAAATGGATGGATGACTATTTGGAAGAGTTCGTCCTCATTGTGCTGCTGATTATTATGACATGTTCCTCAGGTTTGCAAGTTGTAATGAGGTATGTGTTTAACAACTCTCTGGTCTGGAGCGAGGAGGTATCAAAATACGCGTTTATCTGGTCGGGTTTTTTGAGTATTGGGTACTGCATAAAAAAGGGACTAAGCATTAAAATCGATATTTTAATTCAGCTATTTCCACCAAAACTTCAGAAAATTTTATCAGGATTGGGACTTCTGGTGCTGATGGTATTTTTTGGATTAATGATTCAGGCGTCACTGGTCATTATTGATCAAGCATTGGCGGGAGGACAAACCAGCCCAGCATTGCATGTTCCCATGGCGTATGTGTATTGTGGACCAATTATAGGATTTGTCATTGCAATTTTCCGTATTATTGAGATTTTTGTCAAATGGCTGTATGGATGCATTGCGGGCGGAAAGAAGGAAGGAGACTAATAATGACCACATTAACGTTCTTTCTCATATTTGCAGTACTGCTGGGATTGGGAGTGCCGGTTATTGGGGCGTTCGGTGGCCTGTCCATTTTACCTCACCTGTTGGATGCCAGCTTTCCCTATACATTGGATGCGGCAGTTCGCAGTATGGTAGGTGCTCTGGATAGTTTTCCCCTTTTGGCTGTGCCGCTGTTTATGTTTTCAGGTGTAATTATGGCGCTCGGTGGCGTTTCTGAAAAACTATTTAATTTTTTTGCCTATTTTATTGGAAATAAAACAGCAGGTTTTCCGTGTGCGGTGATTGTCACCTGTTTGTTTTACGGCGCGATTTCAGGTTCCGGTCCTGCTACGACAGCGGCAGTAGGATCAATGGCAATTCCGTTTTTAACGGCTATGGGCTATGATACTCTGTTTGCCACGGCTCTTGTAGCAGTTGCGGGTGGATTAGGTATTATCATTCCGCCAAGTATTCCGTTTATTGTTTTTTCTTCTTCTGCAGGAGTTTCGACATCGACACTATTTATCGCTGGCATTATCCCGGGCGTTCTGATTGGCTTTTGTCTGATGGCATATGCATATTATTATTGCCACAAGCATGGCGAGGATAAGGAGAAGCTCAGAGCAAATTATGAAATTATTCACGGTAAAGGCTTTTGGCCGCTGTTCAAAGAAAGCGTTTGGGCGTTGCTTACACCAGTAATTATTTTGGGTAGCATCTACGGAGGAATTGCCTCCCCCACTGAGGCAGCAGTGATTTCCGTTTTTTACGCATTGCTTATCAGTTTGTTTGTATATAAGACGCTTAAACCTAACGAAGTATGGACGCTGCTGAAAGAAACCGTTAAGACATATGCGCCTATTTTGTTTGTTATTTCAAGCTCAGTTGCATTCAGCCGAGTACTTACCATGCTGCGCATTCCGCAAGAGGTCAGTGAGGGTATGCTGTCTGTGCTGACCAACAAGGTGGTCATCCTTCTGGTAATCAACTTCATTTTGCTGGTGGCCGGCATGATTATGGATGCGCTCCCCTGCATTATGATTCTGACACCGATTCTGCTGCCTGTAACACAGGCGTTCAATATTAATCCAGTACACTTTGGCGTCATAATGATTGTGAACCTGGCGATAGGGTTTGTGACCCCCCCGATGGGAATGAACCTGTATGTTGCCAGCGCTGCTACAAAAATACCTGTTACCAGTATTGCCCGCAAGGCTCTGCCATTTATTGCGGCATTCCTTGTGGCGCTAGGGCTAATTACCTTTATTCCCCAGATTAGTCTGTTCTTAACACAGATCTAATAAATACTGAAACAAATTGAAAGGAGAGCAACAGTATGAAGAAGGCGTATAAATGGACGAGAGGGCTTTGCATGATTTTGGCAATTGCGATGATGTTTGGACTTTGCGCATGTGGAGGTTCGAAGTCTCAGAGTGAAGAAAAGCAGGATGATGCTCCCACGGAGAATGCGGCAACCTATGAGTTCACGGCGGCGTGCAATGTGCCTGAAGATACGCTCAATTATGCGATTTTTTCAACGATGAAGGAACTGCTGGAGCAAGATGAACGTATCAAGTTCAATATTTATACCAACGGTCAGTTGGGTGGTGACCGTGAGATGATGGAGGGTCTGGTGGCGGGCAATATTGACTTTGTTACCACCATTACTGCTGGTATTATCGATTTCATTCCCGAAGTTGGCGTGTTTGATATGCCCAATGTGTTCCCTGATCTGGAAACGGCAAGAGAAGTCTTGGATAGCGATTTTAATGAGGTGATGGGAGAAAAGTACGAGAAGGGCGGAATTAAACTGCTCGGGACAGTTGATTCGGGTTTCCGCCAGTTGACGACAAATAAACCAATTGAAAAAATTGAGGATCTCCAGGGCTTAAAAATTCGGACGACTACTAATAAAAACCATATTGCGTACTGGACTGCAGTGGGGGCAAATCCTACCCCGATGGACATGGGAGAAGTGTATATCGGCCTGCAGCAGGGAACTGTCGATGCACAGGAGAATCCCTATGACTTCATTGTAAGCAATAAGTTCTATGAAGCGCAAAAGTATGTGGTAGAGACCAACCACGTCATTCATGCAACCGTGCTGATTGCAAATAATGAGATGTACCAGTCTCTGCCGGATGACATTAGGCAGCTTATTAATGAAGCGGCGGAACAGGCAATCGCAGATACGCGGCTACTTTCTGATAAGAACATTGAGGAGCGGCGCCAATTTGTCCAGGATAATGGTATGACGATTCTGGAACCGGATGATACGCTGCGTGAGGAACTCAAGAAACGGGCTGAGACAGTTTACGACAGCATCCGTGAAGCGGTGGGTGATGATCTGGTAGATGCATTGCTGGCGGAAGTGGAAAAAGCATCCAACAATTAAAAACAAAAGGCAGGAAAAATAAAACTTGTGTCAAAAGGAGAATTCCTGTGGCTGATATTGTAATTAAAAATGGCAAAGTGCTCGATCCGCTGCTTGGAGTGTTTGAGAGGAAAGACGTGGCCATTCAGAATGGAAGGATTGCCAGTGTGTCATCCCGCATAGAGGAGGATGCTGTAATTGTTTTGGATGCAAGGGACTGTATCGTTTCTCCTGGGCTGATTGACTTTCATGTACATGTGAACCGGGAGGGGTCGGAACACGGAATTGACGGAGATCTGGGATTGTTGCCGAATGGTGTGACGACCGCTGTTGATGGTGGGACCTGTGGCGTGAGTAATTACCGTGCTTTCCATAATACCACCATTGTTCATTCACTTCTGCGGCTGAAGAGCCTGATAAATGTGTCCTCAACCGGCCTGATGAGCACGCTGTATGATGAAAATGTGGATCCGCGCTTTTTTGACTTGGACAAGCTCAAGCTCAAGCGTCTGTTCGAAGAGTTTTCCGGGGAGATTGTTGGGCTGAAGCTACGTACTTCCAAACAAATAGTGGGGAATATGACAAGCGAACCTTTGGAAGGTGCACTAAAGATTGCGGAGCAGATGGGATGTCCACTGGTGGTACATGTAACGAACCCATCCATCGACTGCGGGCTAATCGCAAAAATGCTACGGCCTGGTGACGTGTTCTGTCATGCTTATCAGGGAAGAAATAATACTATTTTAGATGAGAGCGGAAAGGTGAAATCTGAGGTTTTGCAGGCACATGACCGCGGGGTCCTATTTGATGCTTGTAACGGCACATGGAACTATGCGTTCTCAGTAGCAAAGCCTGCGATGGAACAAGGCTTCCTTCCAGACATCATCAGTACAGATCTGAGCTGGTCTTCCTTTTATAAGCAACCAGTTATTTCCCTGCCATATGTTATGTCTAAATATTGGAATATGGGAATGCAATTGACAGACATCTTTGACCGGACGGTGCTAAATCCTGCGAAGTATCTACATATGGAACAAGAATTGGCTACGTTGCAGCCGGGAACAGTGGCCGATGTGGCAATTTTCCGTGAAGTTAAGCAACACGCAGTATTTTATGACTGTATCAATGAGATGCTTGAAGGCGACAGAATTCTGGTTCCGCAGGCCACGATCAAAGGTGGCAAGATGATGTATCGTCAGACAAATTTTATTTGACGCACTGCATGGAGCAAGGCGAAAGCGCCCTGGTTAGAAAAACAGATCTCCGGCAAAGTGTAGGAGGCAATTATGTTTAATTTATATCGTATTACAGATAAAATCGCTGCTGGTAAGATTCCCATTGGTTCACATGTGGGATTTGATAGTCCATTTCTGACAGAGGCAATTGCAGGGTGCGGTTTTGATTTTATCTGGATTGATGCGGAACATTCCGCAATTGACAAAAAGGATATCCAGAACCATCTGCTGGCGTGTCGCGCTGCGGGCGTGGCTGGCATTGTTCGTGTGCCGTGGAACGACCATGTGTTCATAAAGAGCATTCTGGACATGGGTGCAGACGGCATTATCGTGCCGATGGTACGATCCCTTGAGGAAGCAAAGCAGGTGGCAGCAGCTACGCATTATCCGCCAAACGGTGTGCGAGGTATGGGGACGCGTCGGGCTGTAAACTATTCCCTGTGGGACAAAGCTGCATATACCGCTAATGAGGACAGATATGTTTGGACAATCGTACAGATTGAACATGTAGATGTAGTCAAGGATCTGGAAGCAATTGCAGCATTACCGGGTATTTCCGGATTCGTTATTGGCCCCAATGATTACGCCATGAGCATGAATACGCAGGAAAAGCGGTATACTGCAGCATCGCCTGAAGCCAGAGCCGAGTTTGACAAAATTGGAGAGATCCTTCGCAAGACCGGAAAGCCCTTTGGCGTATCCGGTGTGTACAGCGAACAGTTCGTCCAGGATTGGCTGAAACGAGGAGCAAACTGGTTGTGTATGAACTTTGACTTCAATTATGTCGTAAATGGAGGTAAAGCAGTCTTAAAGGGAACCCATCAAACACTGGAAGAAATCGGACGGGCATACTGAGTTTCACCCCTGCAGATGGCCTTGCGGTAGGAATACGCTGGTAATTATACCTCCGCAAGGCCAAGGGGTAAGCTATGGAACAGCAAGCATACCGCATATTAGAAGGTGCGAGAAAGTAGACATATTTTCTGAACAAAGTATAAGCTATTCTACTAGAATAAAATCAAGATGCATGGAAAAGCAAAGGAATGGCCTTGTTTGCCCAAAATGTTCATTACAGATTTAAATGAAAAATTTGTAGATTGTCTAGAAAAAGCGCTTGCTGGTTAACCAGTTGTTACATACGGAGAATGGTCCGAAAATGCGAGGCTGTACACGAGACGATTGCTATACCGGCGCCGATTATTGGCATACATCAAAAAACAATAACGATGTTGCTTGCCATTATGTGGAGTGTGCTACCAGATGTAAGCAGTATCGGCTGTGGAGGGAATGCGTTCATAGTGTACGATAGTGCCTTTGGGAATGCTGCTTTATAGGTTTGATAAATATGGGGGCAAATACACCATGCGTAGGTAATATGTCTTACGGACGGTACCTGCCACAGAAAAGAAGTTTGCTCTTTGAACGGTCAGCAGTCGATGATCCAGCCTGCGGGACAGGCAGTCAAACGAGGGCATTGCAGGATAAAAGAGTATTTAAGTAGTACTTGGTACACTTTGTGCGGCTCTGTGAAAACGATAAACAGAAGGAGCAGTTTCTATTATGAAATACCCAGTTGAAACCATTCGCGCGTTTGGTGAGCAGGTATCTGTCAAAGCAGGAATGACACCTGAGAACGCAAGGATTTTTATTGATAACATGATCCATGCGGATCTACGCAACGTGCGGTCCCATGGTATCACAAAATTCCGCGGTTATTTGGCGCGTGTAGAACACGGCGCTTCAGACATTAAAGCTGAGCCCACAATTGTCAAAACCGCACCAGGAACTCTGGTTGTTGACGGCAACAATGGCATGGGGACAACAGTTGCCTGGAAAACTATGAAGGCGTGTATTGAAACGGCACGAGAGGTTGGGGTCGCATTTGCAACGGTTAAAAATGCATCCCATCATGGATTTGGCGGATACTATGTAATGCATGCGGCTGAACAAGGCATGATTGCCTTTGAAGCATGTAATACTCCGAAGTTAGTTGCGCCATTCGGCGGTGCTAAGCCAATGTTGGGAACCAATCCATTGTCTATTGCCATTCCGGCAGGAAAATGTCCCATGCTGGTGTGTGACATGGCTACGAGTGTAGTTGCTAAAGGCAAGATTGCGTTGGCAATGAAAGAGGGACGCTCGATTCCGGATACTTGGGCTCTCGATGCCAAGGGTCGTAAGACAACGGATCCAGTTGCAGCTAATACAGGTGTGCTATTGCCATTTGGCGGACCAAAAGGCTATGCCATTTCACTGATCATCGATGTGCTGTGTCACAGCCTCGCGGGTGCAAATGATAGCCAGCATATTCCCCGTGTATTTGAGAATCTGGACGAACCCTCTAATATTGGCTATGTGATGTGCGTGATCGATATCAGTAAGTTCTTATCTCCTGAAGTGTTCGGTGAAAATGCAGATGCACTGTTTGAGAGCATCAAAGCTTGCCCGCCAGCAGAAGGTTTTTCTGAAGTGTTGATCCCGGGTGAGATCGAGTATCATGCAGAACAAACAAATCAGGAAGCTGGTATTGAGCTTTCTGAGCCAGTATTGAAGGAGTTCAAGGAACTCTCTGAAGTATATGATGTGGAGTTCCCGTTTTGACTTTCGCTGATGCAACCTTGTAAAAAACGTCAAAATGGCCTGCAGTGCGCAGGCCATTTTGACGTTTTATAGCGTTTGCTGCTATGTAGCACAAAAAATGGTAGTGAGTAGTATCAAGATCTTTGTCAAAATTGATCTGTATTCATAGAGCCCAGAAATTCCCATGATATTTAAAGTAGGTTCAAGCAATGTAGAGAGTCAAATAAAAATGGTTTACTCGAGTAATCATTTAGTCAACGGCCACAGTAAGGATTCGCTTCTGTTCGAATTGCTACCCATTGCAATCCAGATTTCTGCGACGTGACAGGGAACTCCCTCGGGTATTATTCCTAACAAGCATGCTTGGTAGCAAAAAATGACACTGCTTATTCTGAGCGGTGCCGTAGGCGGTACGGCTGTTGTGCATGGGGGACTATCTCCTCCTGTGACAATAGTTACAACATTATTTTAATGAGAAAGGACCGCCGCCCATTGGGGCAGCGGTCCAAGGAAGTATATGCAGGTGCAATCAGCGCTTGGAGAACTGGGGAGCGCGACGGGCAGCCTTGAGGCCGTACTTCTTGCGCTCCTTCATGCGAGGATCGCGGGTCAGGAAGCCGGCCTTCTTCAGGATGGGCCGGTAGTCCTCGCTGGCCAGCAGCAGGGCACGGGCGATGCCGTGACGCAGAGCGCCAGCCTGGCCGGAGACGCCGCCGCCGGTGACGGTGGCCACGATATCCATCTTGCCGGTGTTGCCAGTGGCTTCCAGGGGCTGACGGACTACCATCTTCAGGGTGTCCAGACCAAAGTACTCGTCAATGTCCCGGCCGTTGATGGTGATGGAGCCGGTGCCGTTGGGGAACAGGTGAACCCGGGCCACGGAGGACTTCCGACGGCCGGTACCGTACAGGTAAGGCTTCTTAGACTGATACATTCTCGATACTCCTCCTTACTCCACGTCCATGGCGACGGGCTTCTGGGCCTGCTGCTCGTAGTTGGCGTCGGCGTAGATGTGCAGGCGCTTCAGGGAATCCTTGGCAACGGTGTTCTTGGGCAGCATGCCGCGGACAGCCACGCGCATGGCCAGTTCAGGCTTCTCCTGCATCAGGATGCGGTAGGGAGTCTCCTTCAGGCCGCCCACCCAGCCGGAGTGAGTGCGATAGAGCTTCTGCTCGCCCTTCTTGCCGGTGAGGACAGCCTGGGCGGCATTGATGATGATGACATTGTCGCCGCAGTCGGCGTGGGGGGTGTAAGTGGGCTTCAGCTTGCCGCGCAGCAGATCGGCGGCCCGGACGGCGGTCTTGCCCAGGGGCTTGCCGGCAGCGTCCAGAATGTACCACTTACGCTCAATGTTGGCCTTGTTTGCCATAAAAGTGGACATGGTGTTTCCTCCGTATGATATATTTGTATTTGCTTTACAAATCAAGTGCTCCGGGTTAAAATCGGAGCAAGATTATTTATAACACTGGAAAAAGTACTTGTCAACACAAAATTGATTTACTCCGATAAAAGCTCTCGATTTCTCGGTTTTTCTCTTGATATCTCTCAAATGCTGGCATTCTATTTTTCCTTTCTGAATAGGAAAAAATACCGGACAGTCCAGAGACCGTCCGGCACCGCGAGAAAACAGATATGTAGCGTTACAGCACCCACTGCACCAGAAGCAGCAGGGCGAAGCCCGGCAGGCCCAGGATGCCGATGACCAGGGCGTTCCAGAGGTTCAGCCCCAGGGCGATGCCGGTGACCCCTGCTGTCAGTCCCACCACCCAAAGGGCCAGAAACCCCAGAAGCGTGTTGACCAACAGCTTCAGCGCCAGCCGGAGGGGGGCGCTGAACACCCGGATCAGGGCGATCAGAAAGAACCCCGCCAGGATGGCGGCGATGATTTTTTGGTTCAGGTCCATGTGGCCTCCCCCTCCAGCCCTGCGGCCACAGCCGCATTGGGACTGCGCTCTTTGATGGCCCGGATAAGATAGTTGCACCGGGCCTTCACGGCGCTGATCTGATAAATGCAGGATTCCACCAGCTCCGGGTCCAGAGCCTGATCAAACTGGCGATACGCATTGGCCAGGTCCGCCTGGGCTGCCAGCAATTCTTCCTTCAGAGTCAGCAGTTCAGGGTCCGGCCGGGTCTTTCCGGAAAAAAGTACGGTTTTCATGGCAGTGTCCCTCCTACTTTTATGTATGGAAAGTTTGGACAAATATGCCAGATTTCATACGACAGGAGGGAACAGTATGCAGACCCAACAGGAACACTTCATGAAAGAGGCCCTGGCCCTGGCTCATCAGGCCGCTCTGGCCGGGGAGGTGCCGGTGGGCTGCGTCATCGTTCGGAATGGGGAGATCATAGGCCGGGGCCGCAACCGGCGGGAGGAGAAACGCTCTACCGCCTCCCATGCGGAGATGGAGGCCATTGCCCAGGCCAACGCGGCTCTGGGCACCTGGCGGCTGGAGGACTGCGAGTTGTATGTGACGCTGGAGCCCTGCCCCATGTGTGCCGGGGCCATTCTGAATGCCCGGATCGCGCGGGTGTGGTACGGCGCCCGGGACGAGGTCTTCGGCGCCTGCGGCGGGGTCACCAACCTTTTTATGGAGGACTTCCCCAACCGGCCGGCCCTGGTGGGCGGCGTCCTGGGAGAGGCGTGCCGGGCAGAGCTGGCGGCCTTTTTCGCCGGATTGCGTCAGGCACAGAAAAAACCTGACCCTGACGGGATTTAAAACTTTTGTAACAATTGCCGCTGGTTTGTTTAACAACTCTCCGGTATCG